>Ga0182792_1000215_pt1 | contig 56261 bp, 48 predicted proteins | sample Passage237B_FD_130497 | JGI IMG/M metagenome (GOLD analysis project Ga0182792, IMG submission 130497) | Cellulose adapted compost microbial communities from Newby Island Compost Facility, Milpitas, CA, USA - Passage2 37B (version 2) (version 2) ...
CCTGATCCAGCGTCCATTCGTAGTTCACGGCCAAGTAGAACGTGCCGATGCCGTTGAGCGGCGGGTAGTCGATCTTCTTCAAGCGGCCGAGGTCATCGTACTCGAAGCGGTGCAGGTAGCCCGTTTCGCCGTCGATGGTCGGGCGCTGCTGCGCCAGTTCGCCGTAGGGCGTGTAGCTCAATTCCAGCGTTTGATGCGGGTCGGCGATCTGGCAGATTCGGCCCTTGCCGTTGGCGCAGTTGGCGCCGGCGTCCCATGTCGTGTTGTGCACGACCGGACTCGTGCCGGTTTTCGATGCGGTGACGGACGTTTGACGGCCCAAGGCATCGTTGTAGGCATACGTCAGCGTCACGTTGTCGGCGCGCAGCGTGCTGGTGCGCTGGCCTTGCGCGTTCCAGTGGTGCGTGGTCGTGCCGGTGTCCGGGCTGATCTGTTTCCACAGTTGCCCGAAGCCATCGTATTCGTAGCGCGTGACGAGGTTGCGCGGGTCGATGACTTCGATCACGCGGTCGCCCTGGTCGTGGGAAAACCGCGTGACGTAGGTCGATGAACCGACTTCCTGCGTCTGTTGCTTCAGGCGGTTGCGTTCGTCGTAGTCGAAGAGGGTTTTCCTGACGGAAGCGGGCGGCGCGGTTCCGCCGCCGCCTTGCAGGGATTTGCAATAGGCATTGCTGGCGCTGATGCCGCCCAGGCGCAGGATGTGGCTCAGGTTGCCGTTCTTGTCGTAGCAGTAGCCGGTGTTCTGCCCGTCGTTGCCGCGTCGGGCGATGACGCGGTTCAGTTCGTCGTAGTCGTTGTAGGCGCGGTGGATCAGGATCGGCGTCTGTCCGGGCGCGAGGTGCCAGGTTTCCGTTTTCGTGACGTTGCTGGCGGCGTCGAAGAACGTCTCGTGGAAGGTCGTGCCCGCCACCTCGTTGCGCGTGACCGTCTTCAAGCGCCGCGCCGAATCGTAGGTGTAGCTTTCGGTCACGCCGTCGGGCGTCGCCACGCTTTGCAGCAGGCCGCTGGCGGCGTAGGTGTAGGTCGTTTCTTTCGACACGTTGTTGTGGAACGTGCGCCTCTTGCGGACGCGGCCGCGCTCGTCGTAGTCGTACTCGACCTTCTCGCCGTTCGCGCCGACGATGCGGCCGGGCTGGCCGCGACCGTTGTGCAGGCTGTAGGTCACGACATGGTTCAGGCTGTTGCGGATTTCCGTCAGGTCGCCTTTGTCGTTGTAGCCGTACTGGATGGCGTCGCCCGTGCCGGACAGTGGGCCGTCCTCGGTGATCTTCTTCACCAGGCCGTTGCCGTGGAATTCGTAGCTGTAGCTGGTGACGTGCGTCTGGTTCGGCGTGCCGTGGCTGGACAGGTTCTTCGTCGTGACCGATTGCAGGCGGTGATCGGTGCGCCAAGCATAGGTTTGCTGATGGTCGCCTTGCACGGTGACGGAGTTCAGGCGGTTGTTCGCCGTGTCCCAGTCGTACTCGGTCACGCGCTGCGCGGACGAGTTCGCGCCTTCCGTGCGGGTTTGCAACTGGCCGCGGCCATCGAACAGAAGATCGACGACATGGCCCTTGTTGTCGGTCAGCGTGTCGGGAAAGCCGTTCGCATCGTAAAGCCGCGCCGACAGGCTGGCGGCGCAATGGGTCGAAGCCTGCCCGTCGGTTTGCGTGATACGGCCATCGGTCAGCGTGTACATCGTCTGCTTGCCCAGCGGGTTGGTTTCCGTGACCGTGGCGATGGCCAGCGGCCGGCTCAACAGCGCGATTTCTTCCGCGGCGATCCGGGCGCGTTGCTCCCGTTCCGGGTCGGCCAACGGCAACGGCGGCAACTCGCAAAGAACCGACAGCGGTTCCTCCTTGCACACGCCGCCGGGCGGCGGTGGCGTCGGCGGCGGATTCGTGGGCGTGGAACTGCTGCCGCTGTAGGAAAAGACGTATTTATCGACATCGCCCGCCGGGCCGTGGTGCTGGCTCAGCGTCGCGCGGCCCTGGCTGTCGTAGTCGAAGGTCGAATAGCGCACGCCGTTGTAGGACACGCCGGTCAATGCGCCGGGCATCCCGGTTTTTTCGTAGTGGTACGACACCAGCGTCGTTGGCGAACCCGGCAGCGTCACCGCGTCGAGCCGGTGCTGGAAGTCGCCGAAATGGTGGGCGGTCGCGTGGTATGCGTACACGTTGTCGTCGGGGTCGGTGACGAAATCCAGCGTTTTGTTGTTCGTGTTCCACGTGAACTGCACGCGTCTTCCGGAAGTGTGCGTTACCGTTTGCAGGTAGTTGCCGACATGGGAAAACGTCCAGCCGATGCCCTGCCGGTTCTTCACCGTCAGCACGTAGCCGTTGGCGTCGTAGGTTTCCAGCGTGCGCTCTTCGGTGAAATGCTCGTAGCTGCCGTTGCTGGCGCGCAGGATTTTCGCGACCGGATTGGCTTTGTCCTCGAGGAAGCGCGTCTTGCCGGCTTCCGTGCCGTTGCGCAGGAACTTGATCCGCCGCCCGTCCGGGCGTTGCGCCCACAGCGTGTTGCCGTTCGTTTCCAGCACCAGCGAATAGTCGAAGTTGCTGATCCAGTACATCCCGAACAGGCCCGGATGCGTCCAGTAGTGGTTGTAGGTGCGTTGCAGGTACAGGCCCATTTCGCCGGAACTGGAAAAGTCCAGGAACGATTCCACCTTGTTGCCCGTGGTCAGCACCACCGGATTGGCGCTCGTCTCCGAACAATCCTTCTCGTCCGCGTCGCGCACTTGCGTGGTGTTGCCGGGATTGGGAATGAACGAGCCGCCGCCACCGCCGTAGCTGAAGCCGGGGCCGACATGCCAGCCCGATCCGGGATACGACGTGAAAGGCGACACGCCGGGATCGGGCGCCGTGACCAGAATCTTATCCAACTCGGTCGTTACCAGTTCGGCGGCGGCGCAAGGCCAAGCCAGCACCCACGCCGCGAGCAACACGAGGCGCAACAACGCCGGTTCTTCTTTCATTCGCTCGATTCCGTCTCCCTTGGTGATCGGGGAGTTAAGAAGCTCAACAAAGAGAGCCGCATCGGCCTTTGGGCAGCGAACCACCTTGGACATGCGCCAATGCCTCCCCGACCGCTTGGGCCAAGGAATGCGTGGCGGACGCACTCGACCGCTTTGTTGAGAGTTCTTAAGCTCCCGCAACGTCCGTTGCGACGTTGCGGCGCGATCATAGATTGATAACTAGGGCCATTTCCACCGATCAGGCGCCTCAAACGCGGAAACCGCTCTGAATCTCTGATACGAAAAGCGCGCAAGAGCTACACTTGCGTTCGCTTCAGGTGCTCGGGAAGCCGGTGCGAATCCGGCGCTGCCCCCCGCAACGGTAAGCAGGCGGGCCGTCCACCGTTCTTGCGAACAGCCACTGGTCTTCATGGCCGGGAAGGCGGATGGCTCGGGAATCTTCGGGCTTGAGAAACCTCTGAACAACTCGAAAAGTCGTCATTCCCGCGAAGGCGGGGCTTTCAACAACCGAAGGCTGGTCACCCAGCGTCTTCAACGAGTCATAGCGCCACTGGGTTCCCGCCTTCGCGGGAACGACGGACTGTTCAGACCTTTCTTGAATCTTCGGCTTCCAACCTGCCAAGCCCGGAGACCGGCCTGAAGCATCGGCGCGATCCCTGTCGCGCCGGTGTCCTGGGCGTTGCGGTGGGCGACGCGGGCGAACGCGATTCGACGCGGCCCGCGCTTGCAACGGGCCGCGCGCGTTCTTCCGTGCGTTTTCCGCGGCGTTCGTTCGCGAACCTTCGGAGAACCAGAACATGAAACTTTCCCGCCCCGACCGCTCTCGTCCCCGCCTTCCCGCGCTCGCGTTCGCCTTGCTCGCGAACGTCGCCGCCGCGCAGAACGGGCATCGCACGGAAACCATCGTCGTCACCGCTGCGCGCGCGCCGGAAAACATTTCCGACACGCTCGCCGCCGTCGCCGTGATCGACCGCGACGCGATCGAAGCGTCCGCCAGCCACGACTTGATCGACCTGCTGCGGCGCGCGCCGAACCTCGACATCGCGCGCGGCGGCGGCGTCGGGCAGCAGACCAGCCTGTTCCTGCGCGGCGGCAATTCCAACCACGTGCTGGTCCTGATCGACGGCGTGCGCGTGTCGGCGCTCGGCACCGGCGCATATGCGTGGGAACAGCTGCCGCTGGCGCAGATCGAGCGCATCGAGATCGTGCGCGGCCCGCGCGCGGCGCTGTGGGGCGCGGACGCCTTGTCCGGCGTGATCCACATCATCACGCGGCGGCAAGCCGGAACGGACGTGGCGCTGATCGCGGGCAACCACGACAGCTACGGCATCGAATCGGGAATCGGAACGGAAACCGTGAGCGGAGCGCGCTTCGGCGCTCGCGCCGGCTGGTTCGACACGCGCGGCACGAACGCGACCACGCCCGCGCACTGGAGCTTCGATCCGGATCGCGATGGCCAGACGCGGCGCAATCTTTCCGCGTTCGCGCAAGGCGGGATCGGCACGCAAACGCTCAGCGCGAACCTGCTGCACAACGACAACGACGTGCAGTTCGACCAAGGCGAATCGGCCACCACGCAGGACGTGTTCGGCCTCGCGCTCGAAGGCGCGCTGGCGAGCGGCTGGAACCATCGCCTGAACCTCGGCGGCAACCGCGACCGGCTCGATACGCCCACCTCCTTCACCCGCTACGACAGCCGCCGCGAGCAGGCAGACTGGCTGCATACGCTCGACCGCATCGGGCTGACGTTCGGCCTGTCGTGGCTGCACGAACGCGCCGAAAGCCTCGACACGTTTTCCAACACCGCGACCTACGACCAAGGCCGCCACAACGAGGCTGCATTCGCGGCGTGGCATGGCGGAGTCGGCGCGCATTCCTTCGAGCTTTCCGGCCGCTTCGACGACAACAGCGTCCATGGCGGCCACGACAGTTTCGCGGCGGCGTGGGGCTGGCGTTTGTCCGAGTCGCTGAAACTTTCCGCGTCGTGGGGCCAAGGCTTCCGCGCGCCGACGATGAACGAGCTGTATTCGCCCGGCTTCGGCGGCTGGTACGCGGGCAACCCGAACCTCGATCCGGAAACCGCGAAGAACGCGGAGCTTTCGCTGCGCTACGCCACTGACGGATTCGGAAACTTCACGCTGCGCGCGTTCCGCAACGACGTCGATGGACTGATCGACTTCTCCGGCGGCGACACGATGCATGCGATCAACATCAACCAGGCGCGCGTCGATGGCGCGGAACTGGAATGGCAATGGCGGCGTGGCGCGTGGAACATCGACGCCAACGCAAGCTGGCAGGACGCGCGCGACCGCAACACGGACGCGAAACTGCTGCGCCGCGCGCCGCGCAAGGCGAACCTGATCGTCGAACGCGAATTCGGCAATGGCGCGCGCTTCGGCGTCGAAGGCCATGCGGCGGCGGCACGGCCGGACTACGGCGTGGAATTGCCCGGTTACGGCCTGGTCGCGTTGCGCGGGCAGTTGCCGCTCACGGCCGGTTGGCGGCTCGACGCGCGCATCGAGAACCTGTTCGACCGCGACTACCGCCTCGTCGATGCCTACACCACGCCCGGCCTCACCGCGATGCTGACGCTGCGCTGGCGGCGGCAGGAATAACCTCTGGCGATTCGGACGCAGGCCGTGCCCGTCGCGACACGGCCTGCGCCAGGCACGCGCCCGCGACCAGCCAGAACGCGAGCAGCGCCGCCATCCCCAGATGAAACTGCTTGGCCACGTCCGCGAACCCGTCGCCGAACACCACGGTCGCCACCGTGGCCGCAGGAAACCCGCCGAGGAACATCAACAACCAGCGCACGGCAACGCAACGGCCGCCGGGCGCAAGCGCAAGAACCGGAACGAAGGCCAGCGGCAGCAGGAACGCCGCCAGCCACAACGGCAGCGGAATCGCCGAGACGAGGCCCGACAGCGAGGGGAAATATGCGGGAACCTCGCCCTGCACCTCGCCTTCGACCTTGCCGAGGATCGGGGTGACCCACGGCCGCGTCTCGTCGATGCCGCGCACCAGCATCGCGCCGATGGTTTCCGGCTCGCGCACCAGCACCCTGGCCAGCGCCAGCCGCGACACGTCGAAAACCTGCGGGCAAGGATGGCTCTGCTCGACGCCGGGCGAGAACCAGTCCTTGCCCGCGTGTTCGGCGCAGGATGCGGGCAAGCCGAGCGCGGCGGCGGTCGCGGCCGGATTTTGCGAAGTTCCGAGCAGCGCGCCCAGATAGGTGTTGGTCTTGTTGGCGCGCGAAATGCTCGCGGTGAAGTCGCGCTCCAGGTTCCACGCCTGAATCGCCAAACCGGCCATCGCGGCGGTCGCCACGAGCGCCAGCGTGCGGTTGCGGATCGCGCCGCGGCGGCCAAGGCGCAAGGCCAGCAACGGCAACAGCAGCCACAACCCGAACGCCAGATGCTGGAGCTTGGCCGTGCAAGCGCCGACGATGGCCACGGACAACAGCGTGTCCCGAAGCCAGTGCGAGCGGCCGGCGCGCAGATCGACGAACAACAGGCCAACCGCCAACCATGCGAACAGCAGTGCGGCGTATTCGGCATAGAACGCATTGAGATAAATCGTCACGGCCGGATCGGCCGCCACGAGCGCCGCCAAAAACGCGGACATCGCGCCCGCCGCCGCGCCGTCGCGCTGCCGGAAAAGCAGCAGCGCCGGCACGAGGCAGACGACGGACAACAGCAGCCATTTGACGATTCCCACCAGCCGCAACGGAAATCCGCGCTCGCCGGAAACCGCATCCGCGAAACGCAGCGCCGGCAGCATCGCCAGCGCCAGCACGGCCTCGGACGACACGAAACAGCCCGGCGCCAGATCGGTCCGGAACGCGTAGCGCGGAATCGGCGCCTGCCAGCTGGCCGCTTCCGGCGGGATCTGCGCATCGCGCACCGGATACGCGCCGATGCAACCCTGTACCCGGATCATGTCGTAGTTGTTCGCCAGCCCGATCAACGGGTCGTGCAACACCAGCGCGCCCATCCTGGCGAAAAACACCAGCACGAAAACGCAGGCGACGATGCGCAGGGAACCGCTCCCGGCCATCGGCATCAGCCTTTCATCCGGCCCGCCCGCGCAGCAGCGGCCGTTCCGCGACGCGATACGACAGCCACGCGAATCCGGCCGACAGCGACAGCGCCGCCGCGGCGAACGCCCACGACGTGGTCGTCCATCCCTGCGCGAGAGCGAAACCGCGCAACCATTGCAGCACCGGGAAATGCCACAGATAGAGGCTGTAACTGATCGTCCCGACGAACACCAGCGGGCGATTGGCGAACAGCCGCATCGTCAGCGCCGAATCGGACAGCGCCGCCGCTCCCACCAGCGCGGCGAAGGCGCAGCCGACCAGCGTGAACTCGAAAAACAGCCACGGCGCGAGCCCGGTATCGACGATCGGCCCGACATGGAAGCCGATCCACACCATCGCCAGCGTTCCGGCAAGGCCCAACGCCAGCAACGCCGCGCCGCGTCCAGCGCGACCGCAGGCAAAGGCCCATGCCACGGTCATGCCAAGCGCGAACTGATCCAGCCGGCTGGGCAACTGTTGCACCCATCGGTACAGCACGCCGTCGAAGTATTCGAAGACATGCCACCAGCACAACACGCGGAACGCGACGCACGCCAGCACGATGCAAGGCAGCAGCCACGGCACGCTTCCACGCGCCGCGAAACCTGCCGCCAGCAGCGGCGCCAGCAGGTAGAAATCCCATTCCACCGCCAACGTCCACCACACCGGGTTCAACAGCGGCGGATCGGTCAGGTTGAAGGTCAGCGTCAGGCCCAGCAGCGTCTCGGCGATGCCTTGCGGAAGCGGCCCGTTTTTCATCCAGGCCGCGCCGAACCACGCGACCAACGCAAGAACCAGCCATTGCAGCCAGTACGCGGGCAGCACGCGGCGGATGCGGCGCATCCAGAACCCGCGCAGCGACCTCTTCTCGCCGCGCAGCTTCGCCACCAGCCACGGCCCGCCGATGAGATAACCGGACAGCACGAAGAACATATCCACGCCCAGGTGGCCGCGCGCGAACAGCGGCGTGAAGTCGAGCGGCCCGAGCGCGAGGCGCGGCGTTCCCATGAACTGCCACAGGTGGAACAGCAGCACCCAGCCCGCCGCGACGCCACGCAGGCCGGTGAGCGCCGGCGCGTAAGGCGGCAGGTCGCGGATCGGCGCAGAATGGGACGCGGGCGAAGGCATCGGTGAATGATAGCGGAGCGCATCGGGAAGCCCGCCCGGCCTTCTCCATTGCTGCACCGCGCCTTGGTTGCACCGCATCATGCTCGCGATACTCGCCATGCCCTGCACGGCGTTCCGGCGCAGGTTCATCACATCAAGATCATCGAGGGCGGGAGATGTTGGAACAGAACGGAGTTTGGCTGGCGCTCGGCGCGGCCGTCTTGGCGATTCTCTACGGCGTGTTCTCGGCACGCTGGGTATTGGCGCAGGCGGCAGGCAACGAGAAGATGCAGCAGATCGCCGCGGCCGTGCAGGAAGGCGCCGGGGCGTATCTGCGTCGGCAATACTCGACGATCGCGATCGTCGGTGCGGTGTTGTTTCTCATCATCGGCTTCGCGCCGAAACTCGGCTGGGCGACGGCGTTCGGCTTCCTGATCGGCGCGGTCCTGTCGGGCGTCGCCGGCTTCATCGGCATGTTCGTCTCGGTGCGCGCCAACGTGCGCACCGCGCAGGCCGCCACGCAAGGGCTGAATCCGGCGCTGGCGGTGAGCTTCCGCGGCGGCGCGATCACCGGCCTGCTCGTGGTCGGCTTGGGTCTGCTCGGCGTCGCCGGCTATTTCTGGCTGAACCTGCACGGTGAAACCGGCAAGGAAGCGCTGGAGAAGGCGCTTCCGCCGCTGATCGGCCTCGCCTTCGGTTCCTCGCTGATTTCGATCTTCGCCCGCCTGGGCGGCGGCATCTTCACCAAGGGCGCGGACGTCGGTGCCGACCTTGTCGGCAAAGTCGAAGCCGGCATTCCGGAAGACGATCCGCGCAATCCGGCGGTGATCGCGGACAACGTCGGCGACAACGTCGGCGATTGCGCCGGCATGGCGGCCGACCTGTTCGAGACCTACGCCGTCACGGTGATCGCATCGATGCTGATCGCCGGCATTTCTTATGCGACCTACGGCTGGGCCGGTGCGATCTATCCGCTGGTGCTTGGCGCGGTGTCGATCGTCGCGTCCATCGTGGGCACCTTCTTCGTGAAGGCGCGCGATGGCGGCAAGATCATGAACGCGCTGTATCGCGGACTCGCGGTGTCCGGCGTGATCTCGGCCGTCGCGTTCTGGTTCGTCAGCGACGCGATGTTCCCGGCCGACAAGGCCGTGCCGCTGTTCGGTTGCGCGCTGATCGGCCTGGCGCTGACCGCGGCGATGGTCGTCATCACCGAGTACTACACCGCGACCGAATACGGCCCGGTGCAGCAGGTCGCCAAGGCCAGCGAAACCGGCCACGGCACCAACGTGATCGCCGGCCTTGCGGTGTCGATGAAATCCACCGCCGCGCCGGTGCTGGCCGTGGCGCTCGCGATCTGGGGCTGCTTCGAATCGGCCGGCCTGTACGGCATTGCGGTGGCGGCAACTTCGATGCTGTCGATGGCGGGCATGATCGTCGCGCTCGACGCCTACGGCCCGATCACCGACAACGCCGGCGGCATCGCGGAAATGTCGGGGCTTCCCCCGGACATCCGCAAGACCACCGACGCGCTCGATGCGGTCGGCAACACGACCAAGGCCGTCACCAAGGGCTACGCCATCGGTTCGGCCGGATTGGCCGCGCTGGTGCTGTTCGCCGACTACGCGCACAAGTTGCAGGAACAGATGGGCGCGGCGTACTCGGATGCGATCTTCGCGATCAACGATCCGAAGGTGGTGATCGGCCTGCTGATCGGCGGCATGATCCCGTACCTGTTCGGCGCGTATGCGATGCAGGCGGTCGGTCGCGCGGCCGGTGCCGTGGTCGAGGAAGTGCGCCGCCAGTTCCGCCAGATCGCCGGCATCATGGAAGGTACCGGCAAGCCGGAGTACGACAAGGCGGTGGACCTGCTGACCCGCGCCGCGATCAAGGAAATGATCTTCCCGTCGCTGCTGCCGCTGGTGATTCCGGTCATCGTCGGCCTGCTGCTCGGCCCGGCGGCGCTCGGCGGCCTGCTGATGGGCACCATCGTGACCGGCCTGTTCGTCGCGATTTCGATGTGCACCGGCGGCGGCGCCTGGGACAACGCCAAGAAGTACATCGAGGAAGGTCACCACGGCGGCAAGGGCTCGGACGCGCACAAGGCCGCCGTGACCGGCGACACCGTGGGCGATCCCTACAAGGACACCGCCGGCCCGGCGATCAATCCGCTGATCAAGATCATCAACATCGTGGCACTGCTGATCGTGCCGATGCTGTAAACGCCGCTTCGATGCCGTTCGCGGCGGATGGTTCTCCGCCGCGAACGGCCATTCCCGCTGCCGATGCGCAAGCCTGCGCATCGGCGTCACCTCAAGGCCGCAGCTCAGCCGGCCGGACCCATCGGCTCGATCTTGCCGTCGCGGATCAACCACAAGAGGTTGCTGCTCTGCGTCGTCACGAACAGCGGCTTGCCCAGGGCATAGGCGAGCCAGACGTGGAATTCGTTCGGCTGCGGGTCGATCTGCTCCACGATACCGACCGTTCCGGCGGCTTTCTGCAGCGTGGTGCAATCCCCGGTGAAATCGCGCGTGGAAAGCACGCGGGAACCATCGGCGGAAAGGTCGATGCGCTGGCTGCCGCCGGCCAGCACCACGTCGTCGTAGGTGGCGCGCTGGATGCGATAGACGCGCAGGTTGCCGCTCGCGTCCGGCAACAGCATGTCTTCGACGGACTTGGAACACATCATCGGCTCCACTTGCCGCGCGCGGCGACGCGCCGCATACCAGGCCGCAGTCGCGCCCTGCAGCGGATCGGCATCATCGACGCCTTCCGTGCCCTCCACCACGCCGTCGACGATGCGGGTGCGGAAACGCGGCACCGGCTGGCCATCCGATTCGCGCACGAACGTCACGACCGCACCCTCGCCGTCGAACTGGTAGAACCACTCCCACGCGCCTTCGTGCTTGCGGTAACCGCGCTTCTGTTCGGCCGAACTGCGTGCCGCCTGGATCGCGATATCCATCTGCCGCAGCTTGAGTCCCGTGGCCTCGGCCGCACGCAACGCCGCCGCATCGACCTCCTGCGCCTGCGCGGGCGAAGCCAACACCCAAGCCAGTGCCATTGCGACGGCCTGGCCTTTTCCGAACCTCCGAAACCACATTGCTTGCCACCTCCGAAACAGCGAAAAGGCGGATCTTCGATCCGCCCCGGCGGCGCGCACTTCGATTGGTGGCGCCTTCCGATCATCCCCTCCGGCAAGAGGATAACGCCCCGATTGTGACGATTGTCGACTTGACGCCGCCTGCCCCCTATGCCAAAAGTAACGTGCGCGGCCATGTGATTGGCCGCAATGGTAGGAAGGGGAGTAGCTCTCCGTCGCCGCATCGTCAGTACGGGTTCCCTGAACCCCGGTGCGTCGGGCAGGCCGGAATCGGCCTGCGAGCAAGACCTTCGCCGGGATACGGCGGAGGTGCGTCCGGAAATCGGATCAAGCCGCTACGCTGGCTCTCGATTGATCAAGGATTTCCGGAGTCATTCCATGCATACCATCGCCACACCGTGGATGTGGGCCGTTTTCACCCTCGTTGTGATCGCCGCGCTTGCCGTCGATCTCTTCATGATGCGCAGCAAGGGACCACACAAGGTCGGCACCGGCGAGGCGCTGAAGTGGAGCGCAGGCTGGGTGGCGCTGGCGATGCTCTTCAACGTCGCGCTGTGGTGGTACCTGCGCGACAAGATCGGCGAGGCCGAAGCCAAACACGTGGCACTGGAATTCTTCACCGGCTACTTGGTGGAGAAGGCGCTGGCGATGGACAACATCTTCGTGTTCCTGATGCTGTTCGGTTACTTCGCGGTGCCCCCGGTGCAGCAACAGCGCGCGCTGATCTACGGCATCATCGGCGCGATCATCCTGCGCGCCATCCTGATCTTCGTCGGCGCCGCGCTGATCCAGCAGTTCCACTGGATCCTCTACGTTTTCGGCGCCTTCCTCGTATTCACCGGCGTGAAAATGCTCTGGGGCGCGGGCGAAGAGCCGGAAATCGGCCAGAACCCGGTCCTGGGCTGGATCCGGAAACACTTCCCGATCACGACCGAATACCACGACACAGCCTTCGTCGTGCGCGAGCACGGCACGCGCTGGTACACGCCGCTGTTCGTCGTGGTGATCATGATCGGCATCACCGACGTGATCTTCGCGGTGGATTCGATCCCGGCGATTTTCGCGATCACCGACGATCCGTTCATCGTGCTGACGTCGAACGTCTTCGCTGTGCTTGGCCTGCGCGCGCTGTTCTTCCTGCTGGCCGGGATGGCCGACAAGTTCCACCTGCTCGCCTACGGCCTCGCCGTGGTGCTGATCTTCATCGGCGGCAAGATGCTGGTGGCCGATGTCTGGCACGTGCCGATCGGCGCGGCGCTCGGCCTCGTGGCGCTGGCGATCGGCACGTCGATGGTGCTGAGCCTCATCATCCCGCCGAAGAAGGAGTCGGACGACGAGGCGAAATAATCCGTCGCGGCCGGATGCGGATGGCCCGGGCGGCATGGATCATCCTGCCGCCCATCGAGGGAAATCCGACCCGATCAGGCGTCGGACGACTTGCTGCCGCTGTCGCCGGAGCCGCCTGTCGTCGAAGCCGATCCGCCGCTGTCGGCGAGATTGCGCTTCTTGTCGCCGTCTTTCTTGAAGTCGGTTTCGTACCAGCCGGCGCCCGCCAGGCGGAACTGCGGCGCGGTGACCTGGCGCTTTACCGTCGGCTTGCCGCAGCTCGGGCAGGTTTCAGGATCAGGATCGGACAGCTTCTGCAAGCGGTCGAAATGGTGGCCGCAAGCGTCGCAGGCGAAGGCGTAGATCGGCATCGTGAACCTCGTGGATCGTGTTTTCGATGGAACGGATCAGGTGGCGGGCAGATAGGGGCGCGCAGCGGAAGCTTCAAGCGGCCCGTCAGGCGTTGGCGCGCTCGTAGAGCTCCAGCCATTGCGATTCCAGCTCGGCGCAGTCGAACTGGAGCGCACGCTGGCGCTCGGCCAGCGCGTTCACGCCCTTGCCGCCGTTTTCATACAGCATCGGATCGGCGAGCTGCGCATTGACCTCGTCCAGCTCGGCCTGCTTCTTCGCCATCTGCTCCTCGACCCGGCGCAGGCGGCTCTTGGCCTGCTTCTGTTCCGGCGTTTCGCGCTGCGGCGCCGGTTTGCCCGCAGCAGCGGCCGGCTTCGGTTCGGACGTTTTCTTCTCGTTCGCGGCCGCATCCGCCGCCGGCCGCGAACGCAGCCATGCCGCATACGCGTCCAGATCGCCGTCGAATTCCTCGACCTTGCCGCCGGCGACGCGCCAGAACGTGTCGCAGACCAAGCCGATCAGGTGGCGATCGTGCGACACCAGCACGATCGCGCCGTCGAATTCGGCCAAGGCTTCGGCCAGCGCCTCGCGCATGTCGAGGTCGAGATGGTTGGTCGGCTCGTCGAGCAGCAGCACGTTCGGCTGCGTCCAGGCGATCAGCGCCAGCGCCAGGCGCGCGCGTTCGCCACCGGAAAAGCCGTCGATCTTCTCGAAAGCGCGGTCGCCGGCGAAATTCCAGCGTCCGAGGAAATCGCGGAAGACCTGTTCGCCAGTATCGGGCGCGACCAGTTTCAGGTGCTCGACCGGCGACAGGCCTTCGTGCAGCGATTCGACCGTGTGCTGCGCGAAGTAGCCGATCCGCATGTCCGGATGCGCGTTGCGTTCGCCCGCCAGCAAGGGAAGTTCGCCGACCAGCGTTTTCACCAGCGTCGATTTGCCTGCGCCGTTCGGGCCGAGCAGGCCGATGCGATCGCCGGATTCCAGGCCGAACTTCACGTTGCGCAGGACCGTGTTCGTCGTGCCGTCGCCGGCGACATAGCCGCACTCGGCATCGTCCAGCCGGATCAGCGTCGCGGGCAGCTTCTGCGGCGGCGCGAAGCGGATCGTCAGCGCGCGCTCGGCGCGCACCGCTTCGGTTCCGCTGAGCTTTTCCAACCGCTTCATGCGGCTTTGCGCCTGCCGCGCCTTGCTCGCCTTGGCCTTGAAGCGGTCGATGAACTTCTGCAGGTGCGCGCGTTCGATCTGTTCCTTCTCGTGCGCGATCTGCTGCTGCCGGAGCTGTTCGGCGCGCTGGCGCTCGAACGCGGTGTAGTTGCCCGTGTAAAGCCGGGCCTTGCCATCGTGCAGATGCAGGATGTGCGTGCAGACGCCGTCGAGGAACTCGCGGTCGTGCGAGATCGCGAACAGCGTGCCCTCGTACTTGAGCAGCCACTGCTCGAGCCAGAGCACGGCATCGAGGTCGAGGTGGTTGGTCGGTTCGTCGAGCAGCAACAGCTCGCTCGGCATCATCAGCGCGCGGGCCAGATTCAGGCGCACGCGCCAGCCACCGGAAAACTCGGACACGGCCTTTTCGTGCGTGTCCGGCGAAAAGCCCAGGCCATGCAGCAGGCGCCCGGCGCGCGCGGTCGCGTCGTAGCCGCCGGGAAGTTCGGCCAGATGCTGGTGCGCGGCGGCGACGGCTTCGTAGTCGTGGCGCGCCATCGCCTCGGCTTCCTCGCGCAGGATCGCCGCGATCTTCACGTCGCCGCCCAGCACGAAATCGATCGCGCGATCCGGCAGCGACGGCGTTTCCTGCGCAACCTGCGCGATCGCGAGCTTCGACGGCAGGTCCAGGTTGCCCGAATCAGGCTCCAGATCACCCGACAGGGCCGCGAACAGGCTGGACTTGCCGGCGCCATTGCGCCCGACCACGCCGACGCGCCAACCGGCGTGCAGGGTCAGGTCGACGTGCGACAGCAGCAGGCGCGCGCCGCGCCGCAGCGCGAAATCGCGGAAGGAGATCATGCGGGTTCTGGAACGGTAAAGGCCCGGGATTGTAACGGTTCGCGGCTTTTGACAGTCGCAAGCGTGAACCATTCGACGCAAGTATTGGTGCGGCGCAGCAGGCAATCCCTTAAACTTGCAAGCCTTTTCCCGCGCCACCGCACGACCGCGGCGGCCTGCCCGCACACACTTCCAAGGAGCGAACCATGGGCTTCGACCTGCTCACCGCCGGCCGCGACGTGCCGAACGAAATCAACGTCGTGATCGAGATTCCGAAGGACTCGGAGCCGGTCAAGTACGAAGTGGACAAGGAGTCCGGCGCGATCTTCGTGGACCGCGTGCTTTCGACGCCGATGCGTTACCCGTGCAACTACGGCTACGTGCCGCAGACGCTGTGCGGCGACGGCGATCCGGCCGACGTGCTGGTGATCCTGCCGCTGCCGCTGGTGCCCGGCTCGGTGATCCGCTGCAAGCCGGTCGGCGTGCTGAACATGACCGACGAAGCCGGCAGCGATTCCAAGATCCTGGCGGTGCCGGTTTCCAAGGTGTTCTCCGGCTACGCGCACATCGAGGACATCAAGCAGGTGTCGCCGCACTGGCTGGAACGCATCGGCCACTTCTTCGAGCACTACAAGGATCTCGAGAAGGGCAAGTGGGTGAAGGTCGACGGTTGGGGCGACGCCGAAGCCGCGCGCCGCGAGCTGGTCGACAGCCAGAAGCGCTACAACGAAAGCAAGAAATAAGTCCGGGCGCGGAGCCGGCGCGATCGGCGCCGGCTTCCGTGACAGGTTTTTGCACCCGGCGTGGCTCACGGTTGGGCGCCTCTGCTAGGCTCGGGGGTTCCCGAACCTGGTAGCTCCCGCCGTGAAATATCCATCGCATCGGCTGGTCGCCTGCGCGCTTGCGCTCGGCCCGGCCCTGATCCTTTCCTCGGCCATCGCGATGGCCGAAACGCCTTCCGACGCGCCTCCGGAAATCCCGCTCGTACCGTCGCCCAGTGGCCCGGTTGCGGTTCCGAGTTCACCCGACGCCTGGGGCGGCCCGCGTTCGGACGATGCGCCGACGCTGTCCGATCGCGTCGTGCATTACACGATCGAAGCCAAGCTCGATCCGGACAAGCACACGATCGAAGGCAAGCAGACCCTGCGCTGGAAGAACCGCAGCGACCAGCCGGTGTCCAGCGTCTACCTGCACCTGTACCTCAACGCCTTCTCCGGCACCGACAGCACCTTCTTCAGCGAAGCGCGCCGGAACGGCTATTCGTTCCGCAGCGACGTGCCGGTGCACGACGGCGAATGGGGCTACATCCGGCTCGACAAGGTCCAGCAGAACGGCCAGGACGTGGCGCAGACCTTCGTGCAACCCGATGGCGGCCCGGCCACCGACCGCACCGTCGTCCGCTTCGACCTGCCTGAAGCGGTTCCCGCCGGCGGCGAGCTGACCCTCGACATCGACTTCTTCGACCAGCTGCCGCGTGTCGTCGCGCGCACCGGCTGGTGGGGCAGCTTCCATCTCGTCGCCCAATGGTTCCCGAAGATCGGCGTGCTGGAATTGCCGGGCGAACGCGGCGCGACCGAACCGCGCTGGAACGTGCACGAATTCCATACCCACAGCGAGTTCTACGCCGACTGGGGCAGCTACGACGTCACCATCGACGTGCCTTCGGACGTGAAGGTCGGCTCCGCCGGCGAGCTGGCCGGCGAGCCGCAGACCGCCGACGGCCGCACGCGCTATCGCTACGTGCAGGACGACATCCATGACTTCGCCTGGATGGCAGACCGGAATTTCGCCGAGCCGCTGAAGGCCACGTGGTCGCATCCGGGCGGCGAAGACGTCGCCGTGCAGGTGATGTATCCGCCCGAATACGAGAAGTGCGCCGCGACGGTGCTGAAGGCCACGATGGATTCGCTGACGTGGTTCTCCGACACGCTCGGCCGCTATCCGTACCGCACCTCGACCGCGGTGATTCCGCCGTTCAACGCCGGCGAAGCGGGCGGCATGGAATACCAGACCTTCTTCACCGCCTCCGGATGCAGCGATCCGGCCGAGGGCACGATCGACCGGTTCGCGCTGGAATTCGTCACCATCCACGAATTCGGCCACGGCTATTTCTACGGCATCCTCGCCAACAACGAATTCGAAGAGCCGTGGATGGACGAAGGCCTCAACGAATTCTGGGACCAGCGCCTGATGGCGCGCCTGTACCCGGATGGCGTCGGCATGACGCCGACCTGGATGAAGACCTGGCTGGGACTCGACCCGAAGATCGACGTGTTCGACATCGAGCGCCTCATGGCGCAACTGAAGGATCCGGTCGATCGCCTCGGCAACAGTTCCTGGAACCGCTATTCCAGCGGCAGCTACAACACGGTCTACTCGCGCACCGCGACGATGCTGCACGAGCTGGAAAGGCGCATCGGCACCGAAGCGCTGGAAAAGGCGTTCAAGCACTACTACGCGCAGTGGAAGTTCCGCCATCCGTCGAGCGCCGACCTGCGCGAAGCCCTGGCCGAAGGCAGCGGCCAGCGCGCCATCGTCGAAGACCTGTTCGCGCGCCATGTGTATGCGTCCGGCAAGACCGGCGCGCGCATCGAGCATTTCGAAAGTTCCGAGGTGAAGCCCGCGCTCGGCTTCGAATGGAAGGACGGCGTCGCGACCGAGGTCACCAAGGAAATGCGTGACGAGCGCATCAAGGAAGCGCGCAAGGCCTGGAAGGACACGCACAAGGAGGTCGCCGAAGACGAAAAGGCGCAGGAGAAGGCTGGCCCGTTCCCGTACCTGACCACGCTGCTGCTGCGGCGTGAGGACGACACGCCGGCAACCATCCGCATCGATTTCGCCGACGGCACGCAGGAGACCCTGACGTGGGACGACGACCGCCTGTGGTATCGCGCCGTGCTGGAACGCCCCGCGAAGGCGACCAAGGCCGTGATCGATCCCGATGGTCTGCATCGCATGGACGTGAACCTGCTCGACAACGCCCGCAGCATCGAAGCCGACAAGTCCGCGAGCCGCCGCTTGGGCGGCGATGCCTCCGCGCTGCTGCAAACCCTCCTTGCCTTCCTGGTGTCGCTATGAACGCCGTCGCCTATCCCCATTCCTACACGCCTGCCGCTTCGCTGCCGACGCGGCCTTACGGTTTTCGTTCCGCCCTCGCCGATGCGCTGCAAGGCGCCCTGCAATGGCGCGTGTTCCTGCTCTGGATCATCGCCCTGGCGGCGCTGGCCTGCCTCGGCGTCGGACCGCTGTCGAGCGCGTTGTCGAACGTGCTCGACCACCATCCGGACGCGGCGCAGATCGCGCATGGCGGCAGCGCGGCGCAGCTCGGCGACCTCATCGGCGCGATCTCGGAGAAGCATTCCGGCGCGATCGGCACCGGCATCAAGAGCGCCATCGTGATGGGGCTTCTGCTGCTGCCATGGTTCGCGGGACTGGCGACCACGGCGATCCAGCCCGCCACACGCGCGCCGGGCCTGTGCACGCTGTTCACCGGCGCCTTCCGCGAATACCCGCGCCAGCTCGGGTTCGCACTGTGGTCGCTGGTGCCGCTGCTGGTCGGCTTCGCCGTGTTCGGTGGCGTTTCGCAGATGGCGCAGAAGCATGCGGAAATGGCGACGCTGGAATCCTCGGCCAGCGTTGCCGGGAAGATGGCGCTGATCGCCGGCCTGATCGCGGTCCTGATCGCGCACGCCAGCGTCGAAGCCGGACGCGCCTTCTTCGCGGCCCGCGCGTCCGAAACCAATCCGGTGAAGGCGTGGTGGCGTGGCCTGAAACTGCTCGTGCGTCGTCCGCTGCAGACGCTCGGCCTGTACCTGCTGGCGAGCCTGCCCGGCCTGCTCGTGGCGCTGATGATTGCCCTGGTCCGGATTCGGATCGACGGCGTCGGCACGGGTATGTGGCTGGCGGCCTTCCTCGTCGTGCAGCTCGGCATCGCGGCGCTGGCGTGGTCGCGCGTGGCGCGGCTGCGGGCCCTGACCTCGCTGGCGAACGACGAAATCCTGCAGCGGCGCTACTGATGGCGCCGCCGCAGGCACAGGCTCAGAATCGCCCGCTCTGGAAATCCACGAACGCCTGCCGGATTTCATCCACCGTGTTCATCACGAACGGACCATAGCGGGCCACCGGCTCGTTCAGCGGATGCGCCGCGACCAGCAACACGCGCGCGCCATCAGCGCCGGCTTCGAGCACCAGCGAATCACCGTCGCCCAACACGCCCAACTGGCCGCGCCCGAGCGGCGTATCGCGCGCGGCCTTCACCGTCACGCCGTTGACGAACGGATAGACGAAACCGGAATGCCCTTCCGGCACCGCGGTTTCGAAGCGCGCGTCCGGCGCAAGCTCGATGTCCAGGTACAGCGGCGCGGTCACGATGCCCTGCACCGGGCCGCGCACGTCGCCCAGATTCCCGGCCACGACGCGCACCTTCCCACCTTGCGGCAAGGCCACTTCGGGGATGTCTCCCGGCGGAATGTCCTGGTAGCGCGGCGCGGTCATCTTGTCCTTCGCGGGCAGGTTCACCCACAACTGGAAGCCCCACATCAGGCCATCGTCCTGTTCCGGCATTTCCGAATGCACAAGGCCGCGGCCGGCGGTCATCCACTGCACGCTGCCGGAGGTCAGCAGGCCGGAATTGCCCGCGCTGTCGCGATGCCGCATGCGACCCTGCAGCATGTAGGTCACGGTCTCGAAACCGCGATGCGGATGGTCCGGGAAGCCTTCGATGTAATCGCCGGCCGCATCGGAACGGAACTCGTCGAGCAGCAGGAACGGATCGAGCCGGTCGAAACCGGGCTGGCCGATCACGCGGGTCAGCTTCACGCCCGCGCCATCGCTGGTGGGCATGCCCTGCACCACGCGCACGACATCGCGCGGCCGGGCGGAAACATTGGCATTCATGGCAATACTCCATAGGGAAAGCCGCGATATTGCCTCGATCGCCGCGATTGCAAGCGCGCCCGCAGCGAAACGCAGTGTTGCATCAATCGGAACACCGGCGTCGGAACCCGGCAGGCCGCGCCCGCTTCGACCGCCGTGGCTGGCTAGAATGGACGACTTGCGCGCCAGCCGCGAACGCCGCTCGCCGCCTTCCATGCCCGAGGAAAATCCCTTGCAAACGCCGCCCCGCAAAACAACCTTCCAGCACATCGATGAAGCCGGCGATCTGTCTGCGCAAACCTACGGCGACTGGCCGATCTGGACGCACACGATCCCGTTCCCGACGCCGGTGATGATGGGAACGTCCGGCACGCACCAGCTGGAAACCTACCTCGTGGTCGGCAGCGCGTGGTGGCAGGTGGCCGGTCATTTCCTGCCGGACAACGCCAACGTGCTCGACATCGGCTGCGGCTGCGCCAAGACCGCGCGCTTCCTCGCCACCGATCCGCGCGTGGCCAATTACGTCGGCTTCGATCCGATCGCCTCGGTGATCGCCTGGGACAACCGCTTCGTCGCGCCGCGCGCCAAGGGCAACTTCCGCTTCATCCACGTCGACCTGTATTCGGCCGAATACAACCCGCACGGCACGGTGCAGCCGCAGGATTTCCGCTTCCCGGCCGACGACGCCAGCATCGACGTCGCGATCGCCGCGTCCCTGTTCACGCACCTGCTCGAACCGGATGCGAAGCATTACCTGCGCGAATCGGCGCGCGTGCTCAATCGCAACGGCCGGCTGATCCTGAGCATCCACGACGAACCGCCCGAAGGCATCGATTACGCCGGCGACGAAGCGCGCATCGACGTGCGCCTCCGCTATTTCCTGCAACTGGCCGCCGAATGCGGCCTGCGGCTGGTCGAAGACCTGGATTCGCTGTGCGGCCAACACGCCCTGGTCTTCGGCCGCGCCGCGGACGCCTGAGCCGGCCAGGCGCTAGCGGCTGCAATCCTGCTGCATCGGCCAACACGGTTCCGGCCGCATCACGTCGCACGTCCGCAGCGCCGTCGCGCCCGCCACTTCGTGCGTGTAGACCGTGCCCTCCACGCGCCGGTCCGGCGCCAGTTCGACCTCGCCGACGATTTTGCCTTGGGCATGGAACTGCGGATCGGGCCGGGAATTCGCCGGATCTTCCAGAGACAATTGCGCGTGCATTTCCGTCCATTGCGCCATCGCCGCGCCCGGATGCGGCGCCGGACGCGGCGGCTCGTCGGCCGCAAAACCACCTTCTGGTGTCTGCGCGCCCATTGCCGCAGCTTCAGCCGCGCTCCAGCAGCAGGCGCAGGTCCATGATCGCCGCGTTCGCCCGCGAGATGTAGTTCGCCATCACCAGCGAGTGGTTCGCAAACATGCCGAACGGCGTGCCGTTCAACACCATCGGGCTGTGCAACGCGCCCTGCGTTTCTTCCAGCTCGCGGATGATCTGGTCCAGGCTCACCAGCGCATTCTTGTCGCGCAACACCGGCTCGAAATCCACCCGCACGGCCTTCAGGAAATGCAGCAGCGCCCAGGTCGAGCCGCGCGCTTCGTAGAACACGTCGTCGATCTTCAGCCACGGCGTCTGTTCGAACGCCGGGCCAAGCGTCGGCTCGCCGTCCTGCGTCGGTTCGGGCGCGACGCGTCCGGCGCTCGCGGACAGGCGCTGCGACAGCGAGCCGAGGCGCTTTTCCACCACCGCGAGCCAATCGGCCAGGTTGTCGGCGCGCGGATAGAAATACGTGCTTTGCGTCGGATCGGACAGCCGCGCCAGGTATTTCTCGACGTGCGCGATGCCCTTGGAGAACTGCCGCTCGCTCGACGGCAACAACCAACGGTCGTTGGGCGAGGAGAACAGCGGATCGGCCTCGGCCAGATCGACGTCTTCCGCGCTTTGCGTCTGCACGCGGGAGAAATCGTTGCGGAACGCCTTGGACAGGTCGCGCACCTGCACCAGCACGCCGAATTCCCAGTTCGGCTGGTTGTCGAGCAGCAGGCCCGGCGGCAGCTTGTCGTTGGAGATGTAACCGCCGCGCTTGTCGAGCAAGGCCTGCGCGACCCGGATCAGGGTACGCGTCGTCACCGTGCCGGTCACGAAGCGCTGTCCGCGCGCTTCGGCTTCCTGCTTGGCGACCACGACCGGATCGAAGGCATCGGGTTCTTCGTTCCACCACCACATCAGGGCCAGCGTCACGAGCACGTACAGCATGGCCAACGTCATGCCGATTCGGATGAAGAAGTGGCTGCGCTTGAAATTTCTCGGCGGAATGGCAGTGTTCATCGGAAGCTTCCGGACAACGGGAGGGGATCGCCATAGCGTACTCTGGCCCGTCGCGGCGGGCATGCGCTCGTCAACCCCGTTTCACGCGGAGCGGCGTTGCAAGCGCCTCGACGACCGCTCCGGCACGCGCCGGCAGACGGCAGGTTCCCCAAGGAGACGATGATGAAGAGAAGGTTCGGTAGCGCACTCGTGTTGTTCGGCTCGGTGATGGCACAGTCCTCGGCGCAGCAGCCCCCCACGATCTGGATCCCGCCCGCACCGGCGCAGCAGCCCATCGTGCTGGAAGATGTTTCGATCACGGTGGACATGCGCGGCTTCCTCGCGACGACGCGCATCGAACTCGTCTTCTCGAACCCGAATCCCCGCGTGCTCGAAGGCGAGTTCGTGTTCCCGCTCGCGGCCGGCCAGACCCTTTCCGGCTACGCGCTGGAGGTGAACGGTGCAATGCGCGAGGGCGTCGTGGTGCCGAAGGAAACCGCCCGCGTCGCGTTCGAGGAAACCACGCGGCAGCAGATCGATCCGGGCCTTGCCGAACTGACCCGCGGCAACGTGTTCCGCACCCGGCTGTATCCGATTCCGGCCAACGGCAAGAAGCGCATCGCGCTGACCATCGAGCAGGCGATGGACGACGCCGGGACCGAATGGCGCTACCTGCTGCCGCTGTACTTCGACGCGCCGGTGAAGAACTTCTCGGTCCTGGCGCAGGCGCCGCTGGATTCGCAAACGACCGCGCCCGCGTCCGACTCGCCCGATGCGGACCTGCACTTCACGCAGGCCGCGACGGTGTGGCAGGCGCGTTTCTCGCGCCAGAACATCCAGCCGCAGAAGGAGCTGTCCTTCCGCGTGCCCAAGCAAGACAGTGACGTCACTGTGCTGGAAGCGCCCGACGCGCTGGAACCGGCGCAACGCGCGCTGCTGGCGCGCATCGACACGGGCCTGCCCGCGGACCTGCCGCAGCAAGCCCTGCCTTCTCGCATCGCGATCTTCTACGACGCTTCCGGCAGCGCCGCCGACCGCGATCTCGTACGCGAACGCGAGGCACTGAAGGCGCTGTTCGATCAACTCGACGCCGTGGACGTGGATCTGGTCCCGTTCCGCGACATGGCCGAAGCGCCGCGGCATTTCCATGTCGCCAAGGGCCGGTCGCAGGAGCTGCTGGCCGCGATCGAAGCCTTGCCGCTCGACGGCGCGAGCAACTATTCCGCCATCGATTTCTCCGCGAGTCCGCGCGCCGCGCTGGGCATCGTCGTCGGCGATGGCTTGGACACGTTCGGCTCCGGCCAGACCGATTTCACCAAAGCACCGCCGCGTCTGTTCGTGCTGCACGCCAGCCAGCGCGCCGATCACGCGCGGCTGGCTTCCATTGCGCAGCAAGGCGGCGGCAGCGTGCTCGACCTGACCCGCCTCGATGCCGTGCAAGCCGGCAGGACCTTGCTCGCGCCAAGCTGGCAGTTGCTGTCGATCGACTCGCAAGGCCGCTGCGAAGACATCTGGCCGAGCGCGAAGCAGGCGGTCGAATCCACGCTGACGCTGACCGCGCGCTGCACTGGCCCGGCCACGCTTTCGCTCGTCTTCGGCACCAGCGACGGCGCGATCCAGGTGAAGCGCGAGCTCGTCGTCGGCCACAACGCGGCCACCCGGGGCACGCTCGGCGAAGCGGTGTGGCGCGCCTTTGCGCAAACCAGGATCGCGCAGCTCGAAGCCGCGCCCAAGCCCGATGCCGACGCCATCATGCAGCTTGCGCTGAAGCACGGCGTCGTCACTTCGCGCACTTCGCTGCTGGTGCTGGACCGGATCGAGGATTATGTCCGCTACGGCGTGGAACCGAAGGAAGCCGAGCTGCGCGAGCAGTACCAGCAGCTGCGCGCTTCGCAACCGAAACCGGCGGCCGACCTTGGCCGCGACGCGCGGATCGAAAGCCTCGCCGCACGCTGGAAGGAATTCCGCGACTGGCACGGCCAGCGCCATGCCTGGCTGGAGACCCTGCTCGCGCCCGCCGCCGCGGACGAACTGGCGCTCTGGAAGCAGGCCGAAGCCAAGGCCGGTAGCGCCGACCGCAAGACCTTCTCTGCCGCGCGCAAGGAAGTCGAGGCCATCGATGCCGAGAGCCGCAAGCTCGCCGAGCGCTGGATCGACGATGGCGCGGACGAGGGCCGTCGCAGCGAATGGGAAAAGCAGGCCACGGCGCTGATGCTGCGGCTGGATGCGCTGCGCAACCGGCGGATCGAACTCGTGCCCGATTCCCCGAGATGGAAAGGCGATGAACGCGACCGGCAAGCACAGTTCGACGCCGACAGCGGAACACTGGCGATGGCCATGCCGCCGCCCTCGCCCTCGCCCATGGCGGAGTCCCAGTCGCTGGACGCCGTGGTCGTTTCCGACAGTCCCGCTCCGGGGACGCCTTCCCGGAAGCTCGCCGCGCGCCCATCGTCGGCGCTGCAAGTCACGGCCACGCTGACCGGCTGGAATCCGGACACGCCCTATCTCAAGGAGCTGCGCGCCGCGAAGGACGCCTATGCGGCTTATCTCGCGCTGCGCTCCGAGCACAAGGACGCGCCTTCGTTCTTCCTCGACGCCGCCGACTATTTCCGCGACGAGGCCAAACAACCCGAACTGGCGCTGCGCGTGCTTTCCAACCTCGCGGAAATCGGTTTCGACAACACCGCGCTGCTGCGCGTGCTCGGCTGCCGGCTGTCGCAGTGGAACCTGACCGGGCTCGCGATCCGTCCGTTCGAGGATGCGCTCGAGCAACGTCCGGAAGAACCGCAAAGCCATCGCGACCTGGCACTCGCGCTGTCGCGCCTGCCGCAACCGCAGACGCGCCGCGCGATCGAACTGCTGTGGTTCGTCGCCACGCACGACTGGCACGGCCGTTTCGCGGACATCGACCTGATCTCGCTGCACGAACTCAATGCGATCTTCGCCAGCGCACCGACCAAACCGGAGATCGGCGACCTGCGGATTCCCGAGGACTTCCTCGTTCCGCTCAGGACCGATCTGCGCGTCGTGCTCACCTGGGACGCCGACAACACCGACATCGACCTGTGGGTGATCGACCCGACCGGCATGGCGGTCTATTACCGCCAGCAGCGCAGCCCGTCCGGCGGCCACATCAGCCGCGATTTCACCGAAGGCTACGGCCCGGAAGCCTTCACCATCGCAAGGCCGTTGCCGGGAACCTACCGGGTGCAGGCGCATTATTACGGCGACCGCCGCCAATCGCTGACCGGGCCGGTGACGGTGCAACTGGAATTCCACTCCGGCTTCGGCGGCGAGGCACCGCAACGCATCGCCACCACGCGTCGACTGGAAACCGGCAAACAGCGGATCGACGTCGGGAGTTTCACGGTGAAGCCGTAAGCGCACGGCTTCATCCGGGCTTCGGCGCACTGCCATTACAATCCGCGCAACTTTCTCCGCCCGGAACGCGCCGTGTCCAATACGCCCATGACCTATCGCGACGCCGGTGTCGATATCGACGCCGGCGCCGCCCTCGTCGAACGCATCAAGCCCGCCGTCAAGCGCAGCTCCCGGCGCGAGGTGATCGGCGGCCTCGGCGGTTTCGGCGCGCTGTTCGATCTTTCCGGCAAGTACAAGGAGCCGGTGCTCGTCTCGGGCACCGACGGCGTCGGCACCAAGCTGAAGCTCGCGCAGCAATGGAACCGCCACGACTCGATCGGCATCGACCTGGTCGCGATGTGCGTCAACGACGTGCTGGTGCAGGGCGCCGAGCCGCTGTTCTTCCTCGACTACTTCGCCACCGGCAAGCTCGACGTCGAAACCGCCGCGACCGTGATCAACGGCATCGCCAAGGGCTGCGAAATCGCCGGCTGCGCGCTGGTGGGCGGCGAGACCGCGGAAATGCCGGACATGTACCCGCCCGGCGAATACGACCTCGCCGGTTTCTGCGTGGCCGGCGTGGAGAAATCCAAGCTGCTGGACGGCAGCGCCGTGCGCGAAGGCGACGTGCTGCTCGGCATCGATTCCAGCGGCCCACACTCCAATGGCTACTCGCTGATCCGCCGCGTACTGCAGCGCGCGGGCGCGATGCCGGATCTCGACCTCGGCAACGTGAAGCTCGCCGACGCGCTGATGGCGCCGACGATGATCTACGTCAAGCCGATCCTCTCGCTGCTCGCCCGGCAGGCGCCGCACGCGCTGGCGCACGTGACCGGCGGCGGCCTGACCGAGAACATCATCCGAGTCATACCCGATGGCCTGGGATTGGACATCGACGCTTCCGCCTGGAGCCTGCCGCCGGTGTTCGAGTGGCTGCAGCGCGAAGGCGACATTGCGGACGCGGAAATGTGGCGCACCTTCAATTGCGGCATCGGTTTCGTGGTGATTGCCTCGCCTGCCGAAGAAGCCGCGATTTCCGCCGTGCTGGACGCCGAAGGCCTGCGCCATCGTCCGATCGGACGCGTGGTGAAGGCCTCGGGCGACGAGCGCGTGAAGATCGGTTGAGCGCGCGCCACGCACGCATGGAAAAGCTCCGCATGGCCGTGCTGGCGTCCGGCGTCGGCAGCAACTTCCAGGCGCTGATCGACGCACGCGATGCCGGCCGGCTGCCGATCGAACTGGTCGGCCTGTTTTCCGACAAGCCCGCCGCGCCAGCCATCGAACGCGCCCGCGCGGCGCAGATTCCCGGCGTCGCGCTGAAGCCTAAGGATTTCCCCAGCCGGGAAGCCTTCGATGAAGCACTGTTCGACCGCATCGCCGAGGTTCAGCCCGGCCTCATTGTCTGTGCCGGATACATGCGCATCCTTTCCGCTGCGGCGATCCGCCGCTTCGATGGCCGCATGATCAACCTCCATCCCTCGCTGCTGCCGAAATATCCCGGTCTCCACACCCACGAGCGAGCGCTCGCCGCGGGCGATGCCGAACACGGCGCCAGCGTGCATGTGGTGATCCCCGAACTCGACGCCGGTTTCGTACTGGCGCAGGCGCGCGTTCCGGTACTGCAAGACGACGACGCGGAAACACTCGCACGTCGGGTGCAGTCGCGCGAGCATCCTTTGTTGATCGCGTGCGTCGACGCCATTGCGCGAGGTCGCCTGGCCTGCGATGCGCAACCGCCGCGCTTCGACGGCGAAGCCTTGCGCGCACCATTGCGGCTTTCCGACGAAGACACGCTGGTCCCGGCGGCAGCAACGCCATGAACCGGATCGTTCACGCAGCGCTGTCGGCCCTGTTGTTGCTCAGCGGCGCGGTACAGGCTGAATCGTCGGCCGAGTCTTCTTCGCCGCCGCTCGTTCCCTATCGCGCCGAATACGAAGTACTGCAGGATGGAAAACCCGCCGGCCATGCCAGCATGGAGCTGACCTACGATGGCATCGGCCAGTGGGTGTTCGTGACGCGCACGCGCGGCGAGAACGGCCTGGCCGGCGCGGTCGGCCTGGACCTGGTCGAAACCTCGCGCTTTTCCTTCGATCCACAGCAGGGCGCGCTCCGCTGCCTGAGCTACCACTACCGGCAAAAAGCGCTGTGGCGCAGCCGCGAACGCAGCGTCGTGTTCACGCCGGAGCGCAACGAGATCCTCAGCCGCGATCGCGACCGGGAATACCGTTTCCCGTACCGCCCCGATGCGCTGGATCGCCAGATCGTGACGCTGGCGCTCGCCGCCGACCTGATGCAGGACAAGCGCGGCACGCTGCGTTACACGATCGCCGACCGCGAGCGCATCGCGGAACACGAGTACGCCGTCTCCGCCACGGAAACCGTGAAGACGCCAGCCGGAGCCTTCCCCGCGCTACGCATCGAGCGCGACCCGACCTCGGAAAAGCGCCGTAACACGATGACGCTCTGGCTTTCGCCCACCCTGGGTTTCGCGCCGGTCCGCGTGGTGCAGAGCGGCAACGATGGCGACTTCGAGATGCGGTTGGTCAAGCACGAAGTATCCGCCGGCGCACGGCCCTGAGCGGCTTCAGCCACTTCCGGGAACAGACTTTTACCGCGTGCGCCGCCCTCACCGGTCGCCTTCGACATTCGTCCAAGAGCCTGATTTCGTGATGTAACGCACAACCCGGGATGCGTTACGCTGATTCTCCCGACGCAATCGCGTCAATCCACAGGGAGTTCCGCAATGGCTGCTGTCAATACGATCGAAATCACTTCCGCTTCCAAGGTCAGCATCGAAGACGCCGTGCAGAATGGCTTGTCCAAGGTCGGGCAGCTCGTCAACAACATCACCGGTTCGACGGTCGAAAACATCAAGACCAGCACCAAGAGCGACGGCACCATCGATGAATGGCTCGTCACCCTGAAGGTGACCTTCCTCGCGCAGTAACCATCCCATCGCTTCGGGCTACCGCCGATGGTCGTCGGCAACAGCCCGGCTCTGAAAACGAAACGCCCGGCCAAGGCCGGGCGTTTTGTCATCTGGCGGAAGGATGAACCTCAATGCTTGAGGTTCTTACGCAGGCGTTCCAGCGCCTGCAACTGCACCAGTGCCTGCTGCAACTGCGCTTCGGCTTCCTGCAGCGTCTTGGCTTCGCCGCGATGGGCGATGATGCGTTCGGCCTCTTCCTTGGCCTTGCGCACGGCGGCTTCATCGATGTCCTCGGCACGGATGGCCGTATCGGCCAGCACGGTCACCACGCTGGGCTGGACTTCGAGGATGCCGCCGGAAATGGCGATGTCCACGACTTCGCCATTGGCCTGCGTGACCACGACCTTGCCCGGTTTCAGGCGCGTGATCAGCGGGGCATGGCGCGCGGCGATGCCGAGCTCGCCGATTTCGCCGGTCGCGACGAGCAGCGTGGCTTCGCCACGGAAGATTTCCTGTTCGGCGCTGACGATGTCGCAACGGAAGGTGGTCATGGTCTATTCCGACTCAAACTCAGGCAGCGAGCTTCTTGGCCTTCTCGACCGCTTCTTCGATCGTGCCGACCATGTAGAACGCCTGTTCCGGCAGGTGATCGAATTCGCCGTCCACGATGCCCTTGAAGCCGCGGATGGTGTCCTTCAGCGAGACGTACTTGCCGGGCGAGCCGGTGAACACTTCGGCCACGTGGAACGGCTGGCTGAAGAAGCGTTCGATCTTGCGGGCGCGCGAGACGGCGAGCTTGTCGTCTTCGGAGAGTTCGTCCATGCCGAGGATCGCGATGATGTCCTTCAGCTCCTTGTACTTCTGCAAGGTGGCCTGGACGCGACGCGCGGTGTTGTAGTGCTCCTCGCCGATCACCAGCGGATCGAGCTGGCGGCTGGTCGAGTCGAGCGGATCGACGGCCGGGTAGATGCCCAGCGAAGCGATCTGACGCGACAACACGACGGTGGCGTCGAGGTGGGCGAAGGTGGTCGCCGGCGACGGGTCGGTCAAGTCGTCGGCCGGGACGTACACGGCCTGGATCGAGGTGATCGAACCGGTCTTGGTCGAGGTGATGCGTTCCTGCAGCACGCCCATTTCCTCGGCCAGCGTCGGCTGGTAACCCACGGCGGACGGCATACGGCCGAGCAGCGCCGACACTTCGGTACCGGCCAGCGTGTAGCGGTAGATGTTGTCGACGAAGAACAGGATGTCGCGGCCCTTGCCGGTCTTCTCGTCCTTTTGGTCGCGGAAGTACTCGGCCATGGTCAGGCCGGTCAGCGCGACGCGCAGACGGTTGCCCGGCGGCTCGTTCATCTGGCCGTAGACCATCGCCACCTTGGAGTTCTCCGGCTTCTCGACGTCCACGACCTTGGATTCGATCATTTCGTGGTAGAAGTCGTTGCCTTCGCGGGTACGCTCACCCACGCCGGCGAACACGGACAGACCCGAGTGCGCCTTGGCGATGTTGTTGATGAGCTCCATCATGTTGACGGTCTTGCCCACGCCGGCGCCGCCGAACAGGCCGACCTTGCCGCCCTTGGCGAACGGGCACATCAGGTCGATGACCTTGATGCCGGTTTCGAGCAGTTCGTTCGCCGAAGACTGGTCGGCGTAGGCCGGGGCTTCGCGATGGATTTCCCAGTGGTCGTCGGCCTTGATCGGGCCGGCTTCGTCGATGGCGTTGCCGAGCACGTCGAGGATGCGGCCGAGCGTTCCTGCGCCGACCGGCACCGCGATCGCGCGGCCGGTGTTGTTGACGACGAGGTTGCGCTTCAAGCCGTCGGTGGAACCGAGCGCGATGGTGCGCACCACGCCGTCGCCGAGCTGCTGCTGCGTTTCCAGCGTGATGGCGGTGCCTTCGACCTTGAGCGCGTCATAGACCTTCGGCACGCTTTCGCGGGGGAATTCAACGTCAACGACGGCGCCGATGATCTGGACGATCTTGCCTTGGCTCATGTTCGTTTCCTCAAAATAACTGGCTTGAATGATTAGACGGCTGCCGCGCCGCCGACGATCTCGGAAATTTCCTGGGTGATCGCGGCCTGACGCGCCTTGTTGTAGACGAGGTTCAGCGTGCTGATGAGCTTGCTGGCGTTGTCGCTGGCGGCCTTCATCGCGACCATGCGCGCGGCATGTTCCGAGGCGAGGTTTTCCAGGACGGCCTGGTAGACGAGGGACTCGATGTAGCGGTTGATGACGTGGTCGAGCACGGTCGCGGCATCGGGTTCGTACAGGTAGTCCCAGGCATGGCCCGTGACCGCCGTCTTGCTCGGCGGCAGCGGCAGCAACTGGTCGAACGTGGCGCGCTGGACCATCGTGTTGACGAAGTCGTTGTAAACGATGACGACCTTGTCGACCTTGCCTTCGGTGTAGGCGTCGAGCATCACCTTGACGACGCCGATCAGCTGCTCGAGCTTCGGCTGGTCGCCCAGATGCGTGACCGAGGCGATCATGTTGACCTTGATGCGGCGAAAGAAGACGGAAGCCTTCTGGCCGATGGTCACCATGTCCGCTTCAACGCCCTTGTCCTGCCAGCCGCGCAGTTCGGCCACGACCTTGCGGAACAGGTTGTTGTTCAAGCCGCCGGCAAGACCACGGTCGGACGAGACGATGATGTAGCCGACGCGCTTGATTTCCTCGCGCTCGGTGAGGAACGGATGCTGATAATCGGTGCTGGCCTGCGCCAGATGGCCGATGACCTGCTTCATCGCATGGGCATACGGGCGCGACGCGCGCATCTTGTCCTGCGCCTTGCGGATTTTCGAGGCCGAGACCATTTCCAGCGCGCGCGTCACCTTGCGGGTGTTCTGCACGCTCTTGATCTTGGTTTTGATGCCTTTGCCGGCTGCCATTTTTGCGCTCGCTCTGCTCGCTTGGTCGTTTGGTGGAAGGCCGGGAAGCCTGCGAAAGCATGTTCAGCCGCTTTCCTGCTTCCCGCCTCCCCTGCTGCCGTTTACCAGCTGCCCGTCGCCTTGAAATCCGCGATGCCCTGCTTGAACGCGGCTTCGATGTCGTTGTTCCAGTCGCCGGTGCTGTTGATCTTGTTGATCAGCTCGCCCTGCGTGTTGGCGAAGTGCGCGTGCAGACCGGCTTCGAAAGCGAGGATCTTGTTGACCGGCACGTCGTCGAGGTAGCCCTCGTTGACGGCGTAGATCGACAACGCCTGGTCGGCGATCGACAGCGGCGAGTACTGGCGCTGCTTCATCAGCTCGGTAACGCGCTGGCCACGCTCCAGCTGCTTGCGGGTGGCATCGTCAAGGTCGGAGGCGAACTGTGCGAAGGCCGCGAGTTCGCGGTACTGCGCCAGCGCGATACGAATGCCGCCGGACAGCTTCTTGATGATCTTGGTCTGGGCGGCGCCACCGACGCGCGACACCGAGATACCGGCGTTCACGGCCGGGCGGATGCCGGCGTTGAACAGGTCGGTTTCAAGGAAGATCTGGCCGTCGGTGATCGAGATCACGTTGGTCGGAACGAACGCGGACACGTCGCCGGCCTGGGTTTCGATGATCGGCAGCGCGGTCAACGAACCGGTCTGGCCCTTCACTTCACCGTTGGTGAACTTCTCCACGTATTCCTTGCTCACGCGGCAGGCGCGCTCGAGCAGGCGGCTGTGCAGATAGAACACGTCGCCCGGATAGGCTTCGCGGCCCGGCGGACGCTTCAGCAGCAGCGAGATCTGGCGGTAGGCGACGGCCTGCTTCGAGAGGTCGTCGTAGATGATCAGCGCGTCCTGGCCACGATCCAGGAAGTACTCGCCCATCGTGCAACCCGAATAGGCGCTGATGTACTGCATCGCGGCGGATTCGGAAGCGGTCGCGGCCACGACGATGGTGTGGGCCAGGGCGCCGTTTTCCTCGAGCTTGCGCACCACGTTCGCGATCGACGAAGCCTTCTGGCCGATGGCGACGTAGATGCACTTAACGCCCGAACCCTTCTGGTTGATGATGGTGTCGATCGCGAGCGCGGTCTTGCCGGTCTGGCGGTCGCCGATGATCAGCTCGCGCTGGCCGCGGCCGATCGGGATCATCGAGTCGACCGACTTGTAACCGGTCTGCACCGGCTGGTCGACCGACTTGCGCCAGATCACGCCCGGAGCCACGCGCTCCACGGGAGCGGACAGCTTGGCGCCGATCGGGCCCTTGCCGTCGATCGGCTCGCCCAGCGCGTTGACCACGCGGCCGAGCAGTTCCGGGCCAACCGGCACTTCGAGGATGCGGCCCGTCGTCTTGGCGACGTCGCCTTCGCGCAGGTGCTCGTAATCGCCCAGCACCACCGCGCCGACCGAGTCGCGCTCGAGGTTCAGCGCCAGCGCGAACGTGTTGTTCGGCAGTTCGATCATTTCGCCCTGCATCACGTCGGCGAGGCCGTAGATGCGCACGATGCCGTCGGCGACCGAGGTGACGGTGCCTTCATTGCGCGCTTCGGCGTCGAGCTTGACCTGTTCGATGCGGCTCTTGATGAGATCGCTGATTTCGGAAGGGTTGAGCGTGGTAGCCATGTTGGTTTTCCTGCGCCGCTTTGGACGGCGTTGATGTTTTGGATTAGTTGCCCAGCGCCGCGGAAAGCCGCGCCAGCTTGCCCTTGATCGAGCCGTCGATGACCACGTCGCCCGCATCGATCAACGCGCCGCCGATCAGGCTTTCGTCGATGGAGGTTTCAACCTCCACTTCGCGCGCGAACCGCTTCTTGAGCGCGGCCTTGATCGTGTTCAGTTCGCTGGCGTCGAGCTTGGTCGCCGAGATGACCTTGGCCTTGACCACCTTTTCGGCATCGGCGCGAAGCTGCTCGAACAGCGCCGCGATTTCCGGCAGCTGCTGCAGGCGGCGGTTTTCCGCGAGCACGCCGAGGAACCGCTGCGCCTTTTCGCTTGCACTGGCGTCAAGCAACAAGGCGACCGCGTCCTTGGCGGCCAGCTGCGGATGGCGCAGCAACGACGCGATGCGCGAGTCGGAAGCCAGCGAGGCGGCGATGCCGAGCACCCGGCTCCACTCGGCGAGCTTGCCCTCGTCCCTCGCGAGCGCGAACGCTGCGCGGGCGTAGGGTCGGGCGATAGTCAAAGCCTGGGACATGGATTAGATCTCTGCGGCCAGTTCGTCCAGCAACGCCTTGTGGGCGTTGGCGTCGATGCTGCGCTTCAGGAGCTTCTCGGCACCGATCACGGCCAGCGAAGACACCTGCTTGCGCAGGTCTTCCTTGGCCTTGGCGGCGGCCGATTCGATCTCCGCCTGCGCCTGCGCTTTCAGGCGCGCGCCTTCGGTGATGGCCTCGACCTTGGCGGCCTCGACAATCTGGTTGGCGCGCTGGTGCGCCTGCTCGATGATCTCGTTCGCCTTGGCGCGAGCGGCCTTGAGCTCCGCGTCGACGGTGGCTTGCGCCTCGGCAAGAGCCTTCTGGCTGTTGTCGGCGGCAGCGAGGCCTTCGGCGATCTTCTTCTGGCGCTCCTCGATTGCATTGAGCAGCGGCGGCCAGATCTTGGTGGCGATCAGCCAGATCAAACCGGCAAACGCCAGCGCCTGGGCGATCAGGGTCAGATTGATGTTCATGGTTGCCTTAAGCCTTGGCTCGATGAAGCCTTCGCGGCATGCCGGAAGGCTTCCCAATCACGCCGTCGCGGCTTGCGCCGCGACAGACCGAACGGATCCGGCAATTAACCGGCCAGACCGCCGACCAGGAACGGGCTGGCGAACGCGAACAGCAGGCCCACGGCGACCGAGATGATGAACGCGGCGTCGATCAGGCCGGCGGTGATGAACATGCGGACCTGCAGCACCGGGATCAGCTCCGGCTGACGGGCGGCGGATTCGAGGAACTTGCCCGCCATGATGGCGAGGCCAAGACCGGCGCCGAGCGCGGCGAGGCCAATCATGATGCCGATGGCCAGAACGGTGTAGGCCTGAACGTTGGCGAGAGCGGAAAGATCCATTGTTTTTCTCCGGAACGGATTGCAGTGGTTGAACGAAAGGTGAAGTGAAACGGTTAAAGCAGAAACGGGTGAAGCGAAAACCTGGCGTGAAGCGGAATCAGTGGCTGTCCTCGGACAGGCTGAGGTACACGATCGACAACATCATGAAGATGAAGGCCTGCAGCGGAATCACCAGCAGGTGGAAGATCATCCAGCCAAGGCCGAAGACCGCGCCGCCGAGCATCCCGAGGAGGCCCGCGCCGCCCAGCACCCAGATCAGCAGGAAGACAATTTCGCCGCCGAACATGTTGCCGAACAGTCGCATCGCGAGAGAGATCGGCTTGGACAGCCACTCGACGATGTTGAGGATCAGGTTGAACGGCATCATCCACTTGCCGAACGGCGCCGTCAGGAACTCGGCCGTGAAATGACCCAAGCCCTTGGCGCGGATCGCGAAAAACAGCATCAGGAAGAACACGCTGATCGACATGCCGAGCGTGGCGTTCACGTCGGCCGTCGGCACCGGCTTCCAGTAGGGAACGCCGAGCAGTTCCAGTGGCTTTGCGATGAAATCCGCCGGGATCATCTTCAGCAGGTTCATCAGCAGGATCCAGAAGAACAGCGTGATCGCGATCGGCGTCACGAGCTTGCTCTTGCCGTGGTAGGTGTCGCGGGCCTGCTTGTCGACGAATTCCAGCAGGATTTCGACGAAAGCCTGCCACTTGCCCGGCACGCCGGCGGTCGCCTTGCGCGTCGCCAGCCAGAAGATGAAGACCATGAACAGGCCCATCAGCAGCGCCGTGGCGAAAGTGTCGACGTTGAGCGTCCAGAAGCCGCCACCATCACCCACTTGCGCCGTGAGGTTGTGCAGGTGGTGCTGGATGTACTCGGTGGGAGTCAGCTCGTGACCGCCCGCGTGAGATGCCGATTCAACTTCGCCCGACATGGGTTCCAGTTCCAAATATGAAAGGATTTCAATAACGAAGGTGCTTCCGACTGCCAGGCCTCAGGCCAGTCGCCGAACCATCCAGAGAACCTGCATCGCCAGCGCAACGATCACGCCGATCAGCAAACCCGCCGGCGGCAAGCGCCAGAGCCACGCACCCAACAGCAATGCCACGAACAGCACGAACCACTTGAGCATCGCCCCGAGCAGCACGCGGGTCATTACCGCCCCTGCGGAAATCACGCCTTCCGGCAACGCGAACCGCGCCGCCAGCCATGTGCCTGCCACGACGCCGATACCGCCGACCACGATCGCCAGCGCGAATGGCTGGCTGGCGAAGGCCAGTGACACCAGCGCGGACAACACCACCGCAGCCAGCTGGGCGATCAAGAGCCTTGACGCTTGTCGCCGGCCATTGGCCGAAGGGTTTGACAGCACGGTTGCCTGTTTCCGAATGGGGCGCCGCAAACGACCGCAACGCCGCCCTGTTTAGCCCCGGAATCATAGCAGGCGGGGGAAAAGCGCGGCAAGTTGTTGAACCTCGGACTTTCGCAGTCCGTCACACCCTGCAGCGGAACGGTTCAGCGAACCGCCCGCTGCAGCGATGCATCACTTCTTCTTGACGTCGTCCGCCAGCATCGCTTCGACCGAAGCGGTCGTGATCGGGTGATAGCCCGGCCGCGCCTGCTCGAACACCTGGCGCGCGAACTCACGACCTTCGTCGGTTTTCACCAGCGCGCCGTAGGTCGGCATGATCAGCTTGCGACGACCGATGCGCTTGAGGAACTCGGCGATCGCCGGGCGCGCCTCGAAGTAGCCGCTGCGCACCGTCAGCGGGAACCAGCGCATCAGGATTTCGGCATTCTGCGAAGCGGTGAAATGGAAAGCCTGGTCCAGCTCGTTCATGCGCGCGGCTTCGAGCTTCTCCGGCAAGCCCTCGATGAAGCGCAGCCATTCCTGCGTGATCCAGCCCCCGGTCTGGATTTCATCGGCCGAGATCGCACCCTCCAGCCACTGCTTGCGCACCGCATCCACCGCGTCGAAGCGCGGCGAAACCGTGCCCGGCGCATTGGAGGGCACGCCCGGCGCATACATCCACTCGTCGACTTCCTTCTCGCTGACCACGCCGGGATATTTCGCCAGCAGGTTTTCCACCAGATACGCACGGAACGCGTTGGAATCAATGCTCTGGAACGCGAAATGGTCGAAGTAACCGCGCAGGAACGGATCGAAGATCTCGCGGCCGAAGCGCTTTTCGAGGAACTGCAGGAACCACGCACCCTTGTCGTAGGCGACCGCGCCGAGCGTGCCGTCCGGATCGGAATTGGCTTCCGGCTTCAGCGCCAGCACCTGCCGCGACTTGGCCGTGTCCTTCAGCTCGCGCATCAGGCCATCGCGCGAGATCACGTACTCCATCGCCGCCTGTTCCGGCCCGTACAGGGCCTCGACGATGCGGTTCTCGACGTAGCTGGTGAAGCCTTCGTTGAGCCAGATGTCCTTCCAGCTCGAATTGGTCACGAGGTTGCCGCTCCACGAATGCGCCAGCTCGTGCGCGATCAGCGACACCAGCGTCTTGTCGCCGACGATCACCGTCGGCGTGGCGAAGGTCAGACGCGGATTCTCCATGCCGCCGAACGGGAACGACGGCGGCAGCACGAGGATGTCGTAGCGCTCCCAGCGGTACGGGCCGTACAGCGCTTCGGCGGTCTGGATCATCTTCTCGGTGTCGTCGAACTCGGCGTGCGCGGCATCGATCGTCGCCGGCTCGGCCCAGACGCCGCTGCGCTCGGAAATCGGGCGGAACACCAGGTCGCCGGCCGCGATCGCCATCAGGTACGACGGGATCGGCTGTCGCATGCGGAACACGTAGTCGCCGTCGCGCGGTTCGTCGGGCGGATTGTCGGCGCTCATCAGCGCCATCAGCGACGGGTCGGTGCGCAGCCGCGCGCTGTAGGTGTAGCGCACCGCCGGCGTGTCCTGCAGCGGCACCCAGCTGCGCGCATGGATCGCCTGGCTCTGGCTGAACATGAAGGGATGCTTCTTGCCCGCCGTCATCGACGCATCCAGCCATTGCAGGCCGGACGCCTCGGGGATGGTGCGGTAATGGATGCGCACCGTGTCGTACTGCTGGTTCGCCTTGATCGTGAGCTTCTGGCCGAGCAAGGGATCGCGCCCGGCGAGCGCGTAGTCGAGCCGGAGCCATTTGCCGTCCGCGACCTTGCCGGACACTTTCTCGATGGCCAGGTCGCGCGTGTCGAGCACCAGCTCGCGCGCGGCGGGATCCTTCCAGGTCAGCGCCAGGTCGGCGCGGCCGGAAAGCTCCTTCTTTTCGAAGTCGATCTTCAGGTCCAGGCCAAGATCGCGCACCACGACCTTGTCCGGCTGCGCATAGGAATGTTCATCGCGCGGCACGGCTTCCGGCGCCTGCTTGGGCGGCTTGGCGGACACGGGGACGGAAACGATGGCCGACATGATCAGGAGGGAAACGGCGGTAAGGGCGCGCATTTGTTGCTCGGAAGGCGGAACGGGGATGAATGCTGAGTCTAGCGCAGCCGTGCCGAAACATTCCGGGATCGCGACCCGCGCCTCCCCGCCCGACCACCGGTGCGTGGCTGCAGCGCGGGCGCGGCAGGACCAAGCGCCGTCGACTAGAACTGGAAATACACGAACGGCACCTGGGTTTCGACCTGCGCGAACAGCTCCAGGAACAACAGCGCCAGCGCGCCGGCGAGCGCCGCCACCGGCAGGCTGGCGCGCTGCGTAAGCCAATCCTGCACGCGGCGGTCGCGGTCGACCAGACAGAAGGCGAGCGTGACCAACGGCACGCCCCACAAGGCCGGATGCGCGAGCGCGAAGGCCGGATCCTGCGGCGCGAACAAGGCCGAAAGCGTGTTCCACGACGAAGCGAAATCCGGCGCCCGGAACGGGATCCAGCCCAGGGTCACGATGACGAAGGTGAACGCGACCCAGACCGGCGCGAACCACTTCGCATCGACGAACCCGGCGATGCCTCGCGCCTCGACGAACCGGCGCCACAACCGATGCCCGATCAGCAGGAAGCCGTGGTACAGCCCCCAGACCGCGAAGTTCCAGCTCGCGCCGTGCCACAGGCCGCCAAGACCCATGACAATCAGGAGGTTCAGGTACATGCGCGGCACGCTCACGCGGTTGCCGCCGAGGCTGATGTAGAGGTAATCGCGCAGCCAGAACGACAGCGAGATGTGCCAGCGCCGCCAGAATTCGGTGATGTTGGCCGAAAGGTACGGCCGCTCGAAGTTCGGCGGGAACCGGTAGCCGAGCAGCCGGGCGCAGCCGCGCGCGATGTCGGTGTAGCCGGAGAAATCGAAGTAGATCTGCATCGAGAACGCCAGCACGCCGGCATAGGCCGGAACCGCCGCGCCGTCGTATTGGCCGCCCGAATACCAGGCGTCGGCGATCGGCGCGAACCAGTTCGCGAGCGCCACCTTCTTGATCAGGCCCTTGAGGATTTCCCGCATGCCCCAGCGCGAATCTTCCGAGGTGATGGCGGGGCGCTGCGCCAGCTGCGGGAAGAAATCCATCGGCCGGATGATCGGCCCGGCCACCAGGTGCGGGAAGAACGAGATGAACAGCGAGAAGTCCACCGGATCGCGCACCGCCTTCAACTGCCTGCGGTAAATGTCCACCGCGTAGGCGATGCCTTCGAAGGTGAAGAAGCTGATGCCGACCGGCAACACGATGTTGAGCAGCATCCCCGAAGGATCGAGGCCGAACAGCGCGGCGAAGGAATCGACGAAGAAGTTCGCATACTTGAAGAACGCCAGCACCGCGAGGTTGAACGCCACCGCCAGCGCGACCGCACGCTTGCGCGACGCGCCTTCACGCGCGTCGATGGCACGACCGAAGAAATAGTTGGCGGCAATGGAACCTGCGAGCAGCAGGCAGAAGCGCCAGTCCCAGAAGCCGTAGAACACGAAGCTCAGGACGACCAACGCGATCTTCGCCGGGTGATCGCGCAGCATCGCCAGCAACAGCAGCGCGCCCGCGAAGAAAACCCAGTACTGGAAGGTGTCGAACAACATCAGCGCCCGTCCCCGGTTTCGTTCGCGGCCTCGCGTCCCAGCACTTTCGCGACTTCGCGCGCGACCGCTTCGCTGGTGATGCGACGGCCTTCGCGATTGGCATGAAGCACGTCGAAGAAGAATTCCGGCGCCTCAAGCCGCGCGAGGAAATCCGCCGGCAGCACGACGGCGCCGGGCTGTTTCGCCAGCGCCGCCAGCGACGGCGGCAGGCCCTCGTCCTTGGGCAGCAGCTCCGGATACGGTCCGCGCGGATTCGGGTACACGATCAGCGGCACACCGGCTTCGCGCGTCAGTTCCAGCACCTTTTCCAGCCATTCCCCGAGGAATTCGTCGTTTTCGGCCCTGGGCGCGTAGGCAAGGTCCTGCAAATGCGATTCCACGATCTGGCGTTGCTTGTCCGTGGCGTCCTTCCAATCCACGACCTGCCATTGCCCCGGACTGCCCGCGTTGAACACGAGTTCCGGCATCCGCTCATCGCGGCCTTCGTAGCCGGCGCCGTTTTCGAGCCACCAGCGTTTGCTCCTGAGGCTGCGCCAGCGCTTCAGCGGTGCCGACACCAAGGCCTGGAAATCCTTCTGCATTGTCAGCGCGGGCAGCCATACGGTCTGCATGGCCCGATGGCGCATGCTGTCGCTGGCGAACGTGTCCGGAAACGACCACGCATCGCCGAGGCCAACCAGCGGTGCCATGAACGTGGCGTCGAGACGCCAATCCGCCAATACGCCGCCGCCCAGATGCCGATACGGCACGCCGACCACCACGGCATCGAAAGGCACGTCCCGCTGGCGCATTTCCCGCAGCAGGTAGTACCAGGTGCGCGGCCGGCTGCCGGGCACGGCGACGTTGACGAAATTGAGGGAAGGCGCGACCGATTGCGCGAGCCTGGAAGAGAAACCTTCACCGACCCGCGAATCGCCAAGCACCAGCACCGTGGATGGTTCAGCCGTGGCATCGCGCTGCGCGCGCATCAGCCGCATCGTCAGCGAACCCGCGTTGGAATCCGGCTCGGCCAGCCCGGCGTAATAGAAGCCACTGCGGAAGATCGCCGAGTCCAGCAGGAACCATGCGACGGCCACGACCAGCGCCAAGCACAACGGCTGCGCAAGCCGAGCCGCAATGGCACGGAAATGATCGAAAGGCATCCAGCGGAATCCTGCACACAATTCGCGAGATTGTAGAAGATCAAAACGCAACGAGCCGCACTGGGCGGCTCGTCGGTTCGTCTGCGCGGACGGGATTTACTTCTTCAGGCCGGAATCTTCGCGCAGCGCCTGCGCCTTGTCGGTCTTTTCCCACGAGAACGCGGTGGCCTCGACCTTCTTGCCGTCCTTGTCGATGTAGCGGATCCGCTCCGGCTTGCGGCCGAAATGGCCATAGGCCGCCGTCGACCGATAGATCGGATGGATCAGGTCGAGCATCTTGATGATGCCGTACGGGCGCAGGTCGAAGTGCTTGCGGATCAGCTTCTCGATCTTGGCGTCGGCGATCTTGCCGGTGCCGAAGGTCGTGACCGAAATCGAAGTCGGTTCGGCCACGCCGATCGCGTAGCTGACCTGGATCTCGCACTTGTCCGCCAGGCCGGCGGCGACGATGTTCTTCGCCACGTAGCGCGCCGCGTAAGCCGCGCTGCGGTCCACCTTCGACGGATCCTTGCCCGAGAACGCACCACCGCCGTGGCGGGCCATGCCGCCGTAGCTGTCCACGATGATCTTGCGGCCGGTCAGGCCGCAGTCGCCCACCGGACCACCGATCACGAAGATGCCGGTCGGGTTGATGTGGATCTTGTTCTTCGGCAGCCGTTCCAACCACTTCTTCGGCAGCACCGGCTTGAGGATGTGCTCGATCACGCCCTCGACGATGTCCTTCTGCTTGATGCCCGGATCGTGCTGGGTCGAAAGCACCACCGCATCCAGTCCAACGACGTCGTTGCCGTCGTAGCGCAGCGTGACCTGCGACTTCGCGTCCGGACGCAGCCACGGCAGCGGCGAGTTCTTCTTCTTGCGGATCTTGGCCTGCTGCTCGACCAAGCGATGGCTGTAGTAGATCGGCGCGGGCATGAATTCCGGCGCTTCATTGCAGGCATAGCCGAACATCAGGCCCTGGTCGCCCGCGCCCATTTCTTCCGGCTTCTTCTTTTTCTTGTCGGTACCATCCACGCCGGCGGCGATGTCGGGCGACTGCTTGCCGATCAGGTTCAGCACGCCGCAGGTCGCGCCGTCGAAACCGACGTGAGAGCTGGTGTAGCCGATGCCGGTGATGACTTCGCGCGCCAAGGCTTCGATATCGACCCAGGCGGACGTGGTGACTTCGCCCGCGACGATGGCCACGCCCGTCTTCACCAGCGTTTCGCACGCCACGCGCGCGGCCGGGTCCTGGGCGAGGATCGCATCCAGCACGGCGTCGGAGATCTGGTCGGCCACCTTGTCCGGATGGCCTTCGGACACCGATTCGGAAGTGAACAGGTAGTTGCTCATGAGGGCGAATATCCTTTGATTCGGATGGAAGGATGAAGAACGAAAGGCCGCGCATCATAAGGCGCGGGGGGCGCGTGTCAATTGATCGTAGCTTCTATCAATAGAGAATGTTCACTATCAGGAGCACCAGCGCCAGGTAGACGAACGTCAGCGGCAGCCCCGCGCGGAACAGGTCGCGGCCGCTGCAACCGGCCGGGCCGGCCGCCATCGCCAGCACCGGATTCGATACCGACAGCAGGTTGTCGGACGCGGAAAGCGCGGCGATGATCGCGAAGGGCAAGGGCCCCGCGCCCGCCGAAACCGCGATGCTGATCGCAATCGGCACCATGATCGCAGTCGCGCCGACGTGGCCGATCGCCAATCCGAGCATGACCGTCAACAGCGCGACCACGACCTGCAGGGCCAATGTCGAGCCATTGCCGAGATAGTCGGTCACCGATTGCGCGAGATAGACCGCGAGGCCGGAACTGTCCACCGCCCATCCGAGCGGGATCAGGCACGCCATCAGGAACACGGTTTTCCAGTGGATCGCGGCGTAGGCTTCGTCCATGTTCAGCACGCCCGCAAGCAGCATCGCGACCGCGCCGGTCATCAGCGCCAGCGGCACGGAAATGTGGTGGCTCATCGCCAGCGCCAGCGCGACGCCGAAGATGATCAACGCATGCCACAGCTTGTGCGGGCGCTGCTCGGTCTTCGGGATGTCGGTGACGACGACGAAATCACGCTCGGCGGCGGCCTTGTCGAGGTCGCGCCAGATGCTGTGGAACACCAGCATGTCGCCGGCGCGCAGCGTCAGCCCGCGGTGCTGTTCGCGGTGCACCTGTTCGCCGCGGTTGATCGCCAGCACGCTGATGCCGTGGTGGCGGCGCAGGCGCAGTTCGGCCAGCGTCTTGCCGATGAAGCGCGAGGTCGGCGGGATCACCGCTTCGGAAATGCCGGCGCGGGCCGGATCGAACAGTTCGCCGAAATTGCGCAGCCGGGTCTGCGCGCGGCATTCGTGCTTCTGCGCGAACGCCGTCACCTGCTCGCGCTTGCCGAGCACGCCGAGCACGGTGCCGACCCAGATGATTTCGTCGATCGGCGGCGCAAGCCGCGCCTCGTTGCCGGATTTCAACGCCAGCAGGAGCGGCGCGTCGGCCAACGTCTCCGCTTCGCCGATCGACATGCCGACCAGATCGCTTTCGGCCGTGACGGTGAGTTCGAACACCTCGCCTTCGATGCCGTAGGTGCGCGCGAAGTAGCTCTCGGTGCGCGCCGGCGCCGTGCCCTTGTCGGCGATGTCGCCGAACAGCTTCGCGCCGAACAGGCGGAAATAGACCAGCGCCGCCCCGAGCAGCGCCAAGCCGACCGGCAAGGGCGCGAACATGTGCAGCTGCGGCAGCGACGCCACGCCCGACGGCAGGTTGTCGTTGGCGCGCGCGAGCAGGTCGTTGAGCATGATCTGCGGCGAATTGCCGATCATGGTCAGCGTGCCGCCCATCATGACGCACACCGCGACCGGCAGCAGCAGCCGCGCCATCGCGACGCCACTGCGCGCCGACAGACGCGAGACGATCGGCAGGAACAGCGCCATCACCGACGGGTTCTGCATCGTCGCCGACACCAGTCCGGCGGCCGCGCAGGTCAGCAGGATCAGGTGCTCCTCGTTGCCGTTGGAACGGCGCAACAGCACGCCGGCGAGCCGGTTGAGGATGCCGGTGCGATCCAGACCGGCGCCGAGGATCATCGTCGCCATCACGCTGATCACCGCGCTGCCCGAGAAACCATCGAACAGCTGGCTGGAAGGCACGAGGCCGTAGAGGCCCAGCACCACCAGAACCAGCAGCGCGACCATGTCGCCGCGCAGCTTGTCCCAGACGAACATGAACATCGTCAGGCCCACCAGCCCCAGCACCAGCAGCATGTCGCGGGTGAGGGTCAAATCGCTGGCGAGCAGATCGGCGTCCATGCCCTGGCGTTTATTCCTCGTCCGTTCCGCTGTCGGGTTCGCGGCGCAGGTACAGCAGATCCCAGACGCCGTGGCCCAGCTTCAGTCCGCGTGCTTCGAAATGCGTTTCCGGCCGCCAGCTCGGGCGCGGGAAATAACCGCGCGCGCCGGCGCGGTTCTCGAACGCAGGCTCGGCATCGAGCACGTCCCACATGTGCTCGGCGTACGGTTCCCAGTCGGTCGCCAGGTGCAGCAGGCCGCCGGGCGCGATCTTGCGCGCGAGCAGTTTCGCGAACGGCGGCTGGACCAGGCGTCGCTTGGCGTGGCGCTTCTTCGGCCACGGATCGGGGAAGTAGATGCGCACTTCCGCGAGCGAGCCGTCGGCGATTTCGTTGTTCAAGACTTCGACCGCATCGTGGCAATACACCCGCACATTCTGCGCGCCGTCGGCGGCGAGTGAATTCAACAAACGTCCAACGCCGGGACGATGCACCTCGATGCCGATGAAATCGCGCTCGTTTTCGTTGCCGACCGCAAAGCGCAGCGCTTCGCCGTTGCCGAAGCCGATTTCCAGCACGCGTTCGGCGCGTCGGCCGAAGACGTGGTCGAAGTCGCGCAGCGCTCCGGTGTAGTCCAGGCCATAGCGCTGCCAATGCTGCTCGAACCCGCGCTCCTGCGCGTCGGTCAGGCGGCCTTGCCGCAGTACGAAGCTGCGGATCGGGCGGTTTACCGGCGGAGCGGATTCGGTCATCTCGTCCGACCTCATCCGATGGTTCCGTCGATCGGCGAGGAAGCGCTGGCGTAGCGCTTGCGCGGAATGCGGCCGGCGAGGAAGGCTTCGCGCCCGGCTTCGACCGCCTTCTTCATCGCGCTGGCCATCAGCACCGGATTCCGCGCGCAGGCGATCGCGGTGTTCATCAGCACGCCGTCGCAGCCCAGCTCCATCGCGATCGCGGCATCGGACGCGGTGCCGACGCCCGCGTCGACGATGATCGGAACCCTGGCGTTCTCGACGATCTCCATCAGGTTGTACTTGTTCTGCACGCCCAAGCCCGAACCGATCGGCGCGGCCAGCGGCATCACCGCGACGCAGCCGATTTCCTCGAGCTTCTTCGCGAGGATCGGATCGTCCGAGGTGTAGACCATCACGTCGAAACCTTCGGCGACGAGCTGTTCGGCAGCTTTCAGCGTCTGCAGCACGTCCGGATACAGCGTCTTCTGGTCACCGAGCACCTCGAGCTTCACCAGCTTGTGACCGTCGAGCAGTTCGCGCGCCAGGCGGCAGGTGCGCACGGCGTCCTCGGCCGTGTAGCAGCCGGCGGTATTGGGCAGGATCGTGAATTGCGAAGGCGGCAGCGCATCGAGCAGGTTCGGCTCGCCCGGATTCTGTCCGAGGTTCACGCGACGGATGGCGACGGTGACGATCTGCGCGCCGGCGGCGATCGTGGCGCGGCGGGTTTCATCGAAATCCTTGTACTTGCCGGTGCCCGTGAGCAGGCGCGAGGCGTACGGCTTTCCCGCAATGACCAGCGGGGCGGTGTCCGGGGAATCGTTCATCCGGCAATTATCGCCCGGTTTGCCATCGCGACACAGATGCAAAGCGGCAATGGGCGAAGAAAATCCGGCGCGATCCGGCCATTGCCATCGCGCTCCCGGCACCGGATTATGCTGGCGCTGGAGGTTCCCGCCATGTCCCTGCACATCGGCTTCACCCTGCGCTGCGCCTGCGTGCTGCTCGTCTTCGCCACCTGCACGGCGGCGGCGAGCGATGTTTCCAGCGCGGACCGCGAACCTCCCGGGGCACTGGCACAACATTTGGCCGAAGCCGAACGCCTTGCCGCGACCGGCGACGAGGCGGGCTCCTCCGCGCTGCTGGCGGAAGCCGAACGCCTCGCGCAAGGCGACGACTCGGCGCAGGACGACGTGCAACGGGCCCGCGCCCACATCGCGTTTTCCCGTGGCGACTACGACACCGCGCGCCGCCTGCAACTCGTGCTGCTGCAACGCGCCGAACAACGCCAGGACCTGCCCGCCATCGCCACGATCGAACGCGACCTTGGCCTGTTGGATCGCCGCCAGAGCAATTTCGCCTCGTCGCAGCAGCACCTCGAACGCGCGCTTGAGCTGTATCGACGACTGGAACACCTCGATGCCATCGCCGACACGCTCACCCATCTGGGCCTGACGCAATTCAACCAAGGCGCCTATCCGGAGGCGCTGGAAGCGTTCAACGAAAGCCGGCGCCTGCAGAAGGAAGGCGCGCGCGCCGAGCCGGACCGCACGCACCACTATCTCGGTCTGCTCTATGCGGGATTGGGCGAATACGGCATCGCGCTGGAGCACCTGAACCAGGCGCTGGAACTGGCGCACGAACTGCCCGATCCGGCGCGAACCGCGGCGGTGTTGGGCAGCCTGTCGCGCGTCGCCAGCCAATCCGGCGACTGGCAGCGCGCACTGGAAGCCGCCGACCAGGCCCTGCACCTCAACGACCGCACGCCTGGCCGCGTGTTCAGTTACCTCGAGCGCGGCCGTGCGCTGCTGCATCTGGATCGCCGCGACGAAGCGCGCGCGGCGTTGGAAACGGGCGCGGCAATGGCCGAACGCATCGGCCAACACGGCACGCTCGCCGACTACCGTGCGGTGCTGGCACAACTGGCCGTCAGCGAAGGCCGCGACGCGGACGCGCTCGCGCTGTGGGAACAGGCCTTGCCGGCCTACCAGGACGGCGAAGGCCGCATCCACCTGCTCGCGATCTACCGCGCGATGGTGCCGGTGCTGAAACGCCAGGGCCAGACGGAACGGGCACTGGAACTGGCGATGCAATCGATGCAGCTGCAGGAGCAGCTGAGCTCGCTGGCCATCACCCGCCGCTTGGCCGTGGCCGAAATCGAGATCAAGCTGCGCGAGGACGAGCGCCGCATCGAACTTCTGGAACGCGACAACCAGATCAATGCGCTGCGGCTCATGGAAGCCGAAGCGCGCCGCAGCCGCGCATTATGGCTTTCCGCGTGCCTGGCGGTGATCGCGCTGCTGCTGGCGGTGCGCTACCTCGAAAGCCGCCGCATGCAGCGCCGGCTTTCCGAAGCCAACCGCGAACTGCTGACCCATCGCGAAGCCCTGACCAACGCGCACACCGAACTGGAACAGCGCGCCGGGCAACTGGCGAAGGCGGCCGCGACCGATCCGCTGACCGGCCTCGCGAACCGGCGCGAGTTCCTCTCCCGTTTCGCGGGCTACTGGAGCGCAGCGCGCACGCAGGGCGGCGACCTGTCCCTGGCCCTGATCGATGCCGACCATTTCAAGAGCATCAACGACGCCCACGGCCACGCCGCCGGCGACGCCGCGCTGCGCGCGCTGGGCAAGACGCTGCAACAGGCCTTGCGTCAGGACACGCTGCTGGCGCGCTGGGGCGGCGAGGAATTCATCGTGGCCCTGCCCAGCGCCGGCAGCGAAGCCGCCGCCGCATTGGCCGAACGACTGCGGCAGGCGGTGGAATCCCAACGCTTCGAAGGACTGCCGGCGATGACCATCAGCATCGGCATCGCCAATCTCGCCGGACGTGCATTGGAGCGTCCGGAAATCCTGTTCGACGAAGCCGACAAGGCGCTGTATCGCGCCAAGGCATTGGGCCGCAACCGGGTCTGCGTGGCGGATGTCGCCCGTCCCGCGTAGAAATCAATGCGGCTGGCGACGCGCTCCGCCGTCAGCCGCCGCCCATGGCCTGCACCAGCTCGATGCGATCGCCTTCGCGCAGCATCGTTCCCGCATGCGCGCCGCGCGGCACGATCTCGCGGTTGACCTCCACCGCCACGCGCCTGCCGCCATAGCCAAGGTGCAGGAGCAGCGCCGCGACATCGAGGCCATCGGGGATTTCTGCGGGTTCGCCGTTCAATACGATCTGCATGGTGGAGTTCCGCGGAACGCGCGCGGCGCGATTGCCGGGGCGCAGGGGGCTGGTATCATCAAGGCACTGCGAACGATCTTCAACCTGCGTTCGCGATGCCGATTTCGCGCCGCCGTCAGCGGGTGTAGTTCAATGGTAGAACTGTAGCTTCCCAAGCTACTAGCGTGGGTTCGATTCCCATCACCCGCTCCACTTCAACTTTCCATGGTGTTCCAGGGACGTCCATGGAGTGTTGCAAGTCATTGTCACGGTTCGATTTTTTAAGAATCTTCGATCCAGTGACGTCCAGCGAAATCCACTGACAGCCGGTCAAAACCGGTACATTAGGTGGTACATCGCAATGCGGAGCTTCCCAGTTCCGCATTGTTGCTGGGGGAGCCGGGGCCCGATGGGAAACATGGCACTCAACTCGCTTTCAAGGAGTTGGGATCATGCTTTCGGACCTCACGGTTCGCCAGGCCAAGGCGACCGGCAAACCGTACACCCTGGCCGACACAGACGGCCTTTCCCTCTTTGTTTCAGCCACCGGTGCAAAGGCGTGGCACTTCCGCTTCTCGTGGGGCGGCAAGCGCGACCGCATGTCCTTCGGCACGTATCCAGCGCTCTCGCTGAAGGACGCCCGTGCGCTTCGCGATGAAGCCCGCTCGCTGCTCGCCAAGGGCGTCAATCCGCACAGCGAACGCAAGCGCAGGCGGCACGCGATCGTCCTGGCCGGCGAGCACACCTTCATGGCCGTCTACGAGCAATGGCTGGCCCATCGCCGGCTCTCGCTGGAGGAAGGACGGCAGACCAGCCTTGAACAGATCGGGCGCGTCTTCAAGAAAGACGTGTTTCCCTCGCTGCGGCACCTGACCATCTACGAGATCACCCGCGCACACCTGCTGGACATCATCGGCAAGGTGGAAAAGCGCGGCTCGCTGTCGGTGGCCGAGAAGCTGAGGACCTGGTTCACCCAGTTGTTCACCTACGCCACGGTGGCGATTCCCAACATGGGCGATAACCCGTCCAGGGACCTGGAAGTGGTCGCACTGCCCTTGCCGCCGGTCGAACACAACCCGTTCCTGCGCATGCACGAGCTGCCAGTCATGCTGCAGACACTGCGCAAGTACCGCGGGCGCCTGAACACGCAGTTGGGCTTGCGGCTGTTGATGCTCACCGGTGCCCGAGTACGCACGGCCGCGCCTGTCGGAGGTGCAGCGCGAACGCCAGCAAGTGCTGGAGACCTTCGAGGCGCCGCACAACCTCTCAGTGGCGGACTACGCCAGGCTCGCGGGCAAGTCGCGCCGCTGGATCACCTACGAGATCCAGGCCGGCAACCTGCTGTCGATCCACATGGGGCATCGCGGGCAGCGCGTGCCGGACTGGCAGCTCGATCCGCTCAAGCGCAGGCTGGTCCAGTCCGTCCTGAAGCAACTGCCACGGGGCATCGACACCTGGGACATCTACCACGCACTCCTGCGCTCGTACGAGGCTCTCGGGACACGGCCGGTCATCGAAGCTGTCAACCCAACGAACCTGCACCTTGCCGCGCGGCTGGTGGCCGCACAGTGCATGCAGGCGAGCGAGCCAGTCGTGACGACCGAGTTCCCTGAGCCGGTCCGGCAAAGCGTGCAGCGGCTGGCGCGCGAAGCCGTCGCTGCCGATGCCGCCGAAGCGACGCCCGGAGACTGATCAAGCCAGGGTCGCGCCGGAGTTCGGTCAGGCGCTTGCCTGGAGCGCTTGGAAAAACGGCTCCAGGTGGGTGCTGTCCGTACTTCGACGGCTCAGGAAGTACGTGGTGAGCGTCAGCGCGCCCTCTTGCAAGGGACGCTGGACAACGCCAAGGGAACGATGGCCCTCGATGCGCGCAACGGGTGCCAGGCAGACGCCATAGCCGGCGGCCACCAAGGTCATCATCAACCCGAACGATGTGGCCGTCGTGACGGCCGAGGGAACGACGCCGGCCGCCGTCAGCAGTGAGTCGATCTGCCCGCAGTAGCCCACACAGCCGCGCCCATCCAGGGCGATCCAAGGGTGGTCGGCCGCCTGCTCCAGGGACACTGACGCGAAGGCCAGCAAGGGGTGATGGGCCGACACGGCCAATGCCAGCGTGTCGCGCCAGACGGGGCGCACATCGATGCCTTCAGGTGCTGCGGGCGATTGGCAGAGGCCTGCCTCGAAAGCCCCCGCGAGCACTCCTCGATGCAGAACCTCCAGGCGTTCTTCATGAAGGCGAATGGGGTGGTCCGGATGGCGCCGACGATGTTCCGCCATCGGCACCGACAACCGGGGATAGGCCAGGCAGTCCGACAGGGCAATGTTCAAGGGATCGGGAGCGATCATCGTGTCACCTGCACAACGCCGACACTGGGAAAAACCGGGCGCGACCGGTCGATGAGATAAGTTTAACGTGGTTTAGATTCGCTTTGCGCGTGACGCTTCTGTTGATGCAGAAGCGATCGGTGCAACGCGGGAGACCCGCAGGGACAAGAACCTATGAAAGCGAGCCAGCGCGCGCTTTCGGCGTTGCCGTGCGCGAGGCACGGACCGCGCAGGGGCTTGCCCAGGAGGTGCTTGCGGAACAGGCGGGCATCGCCCGGTCGCACATGGGCAAGATCGAGCGCGGCGAGCACATGCCCACGCTGGTGTTGATCCTGCGGATCGCGAAGGGGCTGGGTTGCTCGGCCGCGACGCTGATGGCCGCGACCGAGGCGCAACTGTCCGAGGAAGAGAGCGGCACCGAATAGCCATGCCGTCGTGGCGGTGAGGTGTCAACAACGTTCTTGTACGTCAAGGCTGTGACTTGCCAGGTGTTCATTGCCACCTCGCATTTGACACGCGGCCTTTTTCGTAACATCATTTGTTTCATGAAAAGAGACAGCCGCCTCTCGTCTGTCCTGCATGCGCTGCTGCACATGGCCGAGCAGGATGGACCCGTTACCTCGGAAACCTTGGCGCTGTGCCTGGGAACCAACCCGGTCGTCGTTCGACGCACGATGGGATACCTGCGGCAAGCGGGAATCGTCACCTCCGAACGAGGCCACGCAGGAGGATGGCGTATCCACGCCGACCTTGGCAGCGTCACCCTGCGTCAGTTGCACGAAGCCCTGGGAGAGCCGGCGACGTTTGCCATCGGCAACCGCAACGAGACACCGGGGTGTCTGGTCGAGCAGACGGTCAATGCGGCACTCGAAGGCACGTTTGCCGAAGCCGAGGCGCTGCTGCTCACGCGGTTTTCGGAAATCACCCTTGCCGATCTGGCCTCTGACTTCGCACGCCGGCATGCGGCCTTGCGACACTCAAGGAATAAATCATGAATCACGACGTGATCGTCGTCGGCGGAAGCTACTCAGGCATGGCCGCGACCCTGCAACTGGTGCGCGCACGCAGGTCAGTGCTGGTGATCGATGCGGGCCAGCGGCGCAACCGCTTCGCCAGCCATTCACACGGATTTCTCGGCCAGGATGGTGTGCCGCCAGGTGAAATCGCTGCAAACGCACGCCGCCAGCTCGAGGCCTATCCAACGCTGACCTGGCTTGAAGGTCGGGTGGAAGCGGTCGCCGGGCAGGCGGATGAATTCACCGTCACGACGGCCGATGGCGAGTCGCACCTGGGGCGACGCATTCTGTTGGCGACGGGGGTGACCGACCAGCTTCCAGCCATCGACGGACTCGCCCAACGCTGGGGGAAGACGGTTTTTCACTGCCCGTACTGCCATGGCTATGAACTTGGACAGGGACGCATCGGCATCGTCGGTGCCAGCCCGATGTCCATCCATCAGGCTGAGCTGCTGACGGATTGGGGGGATGTCACCTTGCTCGTCAACGGTGCACTGGAACTCAGCCAGGAGGCCAGATCCAATTTGGAACGCCGAGGCGTGGTCATCGAAGGGGCTCGCATCGACAAGATCGACGGACATGCCGACGTGACGATGATTGACGGACGGCGGCTGAGTTTTACGGGACTATTTGTTGCAACGCAAACCTCTCCCTCCAGCCCTTTGGCCGAGACAATCGGCTGTGCACTGGAAGAAACGCCCATGGGCATCCAGATCCGCACGGATGCCGAGAGCAAGACCTCGGTGCCTGGGGTCTTTGCCTGCGGCGACGCCGCACGGGCACCTCATTCGGTGTCGCTGGCCGTGGGCAACGGTGCCATGACCGGCGCCCAGATTCACCGATCACTGCTTTGGCCCGAGACCATCGAGCCAGCGCAAGCGGAAGGCCGCGCTCGATGACGTCGTTCTCCGACCCGACGGCTGTATCGGGTTATGCGGAAAGAACCGCGAGGATCGTACCGGGCCTGCGCGACCTGCACCGGATGGCGGGCGTGCTGCTGGCCGAACGCGCACCGGCCGACGCGCGCATCCTGGTGCTCGGCGCCGGCGGCGGGCTGGAACTGAAGGCCCTCGCCGAGATGCAGCCCGGCTGGCAGTTCGATGGCGTCGATCCCTCTGCAGAGATGCTCGAACTCGCCCGCACGATCCTGGGCCCGATGGCGCCTCACGTGCGCTTGCACGAGGGCTATATCGACAGCGCCCCCAAGGGGCCCTTCGATGGCGCGACCTGCCTGCTGACATTGCATTTCCTGCCGCCAGCCGAGCGCCTGAAGACGCTGCAGCAGATGCACCTGCGACTCAAGCCCGGTGCGCCCCTTGTCGTCGCGCATCACAGCTTTCCCGGCGAAGATCCCGGTCGGGACAGATGGCTCTCGCGCAATGCGGCGTTCGCGGCTACTTCCGGCGTACCCGCGCGTCAAGCCGAAGGCAGCATCGCGGCGATCAAGGAACGGCTGCCCGTGCTTTCGCCCGCGCAGGATGTCGATCTGCTCCGCGAGGCTGGATTCACGGACATCGACCTTTTCTATTGCGCGTTCACCTTCAAGGGTTGGGCCGCCCATCGAGCATGAGGGGGTATCGACGATGCAAGACATAGGGTCGGCAGGTGCGCTGCCCGTGTGTGGCGAGGAGACTCCTAGCCGCGCGCCAGGGACAGGTAGGGGTTGTCCGGTGGGACTTCCGCGAACAATGCCGAAGGCGCCGCCAACAGATAGCCGTGCAACCGCCGCGACTTGCGCGGTCCTGTGACCTCGCAGGTCCAGATGTTCAGGCCGCTGCCCTGTTTGCGGTGCAGCCCCAGCTTCTCGAAGCGCTTCTGTACCCACTGCCAGTCGTGCAGATTGTCCTGCCGGGCCAGCACCTGGATCTCCGGATGTTCCTGCACGTAGCGCTGGAAGACGCCGGGGCTGACCAGGTACGCCGTGCCATCGACGGTATGCACCAGTGCCTTCGCATCGTTGATGATGAGCTTGCGCGACTCGATGCCTTGCCTGAGCCAGGCGATGAAGGCTTCCCCGGACGGCGCGGCCTTCGCGGGAGCCGGCATCGTGGCAGGACCGGTCAGCGCCGAATGGGTCACTGTCACAGTTGCTCCGGCGGATGGTGACGGCGGTTCCGCGCCGGCGGACGATGCACCGGCGGTGGCTGCGCCGGATGCATCGAGCATCGACAGCAGATCGGAGACCGGGTCCGCGAGCCTGGCCGGGGAATCCGCCACCCCAGGGGGCGGTGAGGTGGCCGGGATGCCGTCGGAGCCCGGCGCTGCCTCATCGCCAGGGAGGGGCTCTTCCGTCGTGACCGTGCCGGCGAACGGTGCGGGACGCTCGCCCGACTCCCAGATCAAGGCCGGCGACAGGCGCAGGAAGGTAAAGCTGTGGGACCAGCCGGTGCCGCTCGTGACTGTCGCCCGCCAGATCGCCTTCCCATCCGGGGCGGGCTGCACGATGCCATGGTCCTGGAGCACCGAGAAGACGGCGGTGTTGTTCGATGGGATGCCTTCGATGCCCTGCGACAGGAGATGCGCGCGCAGCTTGTCGCTGACCGTCTTGCTGACGAGCCAGAGTGCGTCCTGGGTCAGCCATCCATCCGACGGGCCGCCGGGCTGGTTCAGCTTGAACTCCTCGCGCAGCAGGTAGCGCAGGCCATCCAGCAGCTTGCGCTGCAGCGCATGCTTCGGCGCCGCCATGGCCCTGGCCGGATCACCGCCGAGCGCCAGGGCCACCGATGCCTGGTCGGCCTTGACGACCAGCTCGCCCAGCGTGCCGGCATGCTCGTACTGGCCCGCCAGGACGTAGAGCAGCGCCGACCATAGATCGTGGTAGTCGCTCAGCCAGTCGAGGATGCCGGCATCGAGCACACGGGTGTAGAGCAGCCCAGTGGCGGCGCCATGCAGCCGGTACTCGCGATCCGTCCGGTAACGAAAGCGGTACGGCTGCCGCAGCGGCCCGTGCCAGGGGTGCCAGACCAGGCCATCGGCCTGCTCGACGTGCAGGTCGACCGCGATCTTGCCAATGTCGTGCAGCAGCGCGGCGTAGGCGGTACCGGCGGTCCAGGCCTCGGCTTGCGCGGCCTGGGCCTCGGGCGAGGCGCCGGCCGGGAGCAAGTGGGACTGCCTCAGTTTGAGCGCGTAGGCCACGATCTCCAGGCCGTGGTCCAGCATGCCGCCCGGCCAGGCATGGTGATGCGCCTCCGAGGCCGGGAACTGCTGGACCAGCTCGGCGTAGCGCTCCAGTGGCGCCAGGTACAGCGAGCGGAACTGCCGACGCGACAGCGAGGTGCGCTGCCAGATGTGTTCCAGCAATCGCTGCCGGCGCGGCTCCGCCAGCAGCGATGTGGCCGACTGCGGCCGGGTCAACCCTTTGGCAGGCTCGACGGGAGGCGGCGCCGCGGCGTTGGCCAGCGGCACCCGTTTGCGCTGGAACAGCGAAAGCATGGCGACATCCTGGTGATGGGCTGGCCGGAGGAGCCTTTTGGCCTTTTCGGGTAGGGCCTTTCCCGTTGAGGCCATTCCCTTGCCCCTTCCCCAGCCCTTTGGCCTTCGACAAGCCCTTTGGTATAGGGGCAGTTGGCTTCGTGTGCCGCAATCAATGCGGAGCCCGTGCGCTCCAGGATCGGACGGAACAAGCACTGTGTTTTCACCGGATCAGGCAGTTTCAACCGGCGCTGAAAGCACGGCAGGCCCTGAAACCCCTGCGCCCGAAGGCATGCTTGTCGGGAATGAAGTAAGGAAGTAAGATTTCCTTTGAAACTTACGGAGGCCTCCCATGCTTGCCAAGCTCACTTCGAAGAATCAGATCACGCTGCCCAAGGCGGCCGTGTCCGGCGTGGATGCGGCGGAGTACTTCGACGTAACCGTCGAGGGCGGCCGGATCATCCTGACGCCGGGGCGGGTTCAGAAGGCCCAGGCCGTGCGCGAGAAGCTGGAGCAACTCGGGATCACCGAGCAGGACGTCGAGGATGCCGTGGCCTGGGCGCGGCGCTGATGCGCAGGGTCGTGCTCGACACCAACATCGTGCTGTCGGCGCTGGTCTTCAATGCAGGACGCCTGGCCTGGATACGCCATGCCTGGCAGCAACAGCAGTTGCAGCCGCTGGTCTGCCGGGAGACGGCCAGTGAACTCCTGCGCGTCCTGGCCTATCCCAAGTTCAAGCTGTCGACCTTGGAACAGCAGGAGTTGCTGGCGGACTTCCTGCCCTACGCCGATGTGGTGGAACTGCCGATGCCATGGCCCGACCTGCCGGCCTGCCGCGACGAGAAGGACCAGGTGTTCCTGGTGCTCGCGCATGTCGGCAAGGCGGATGCGTTGATCACAGGCGATGCGGACATTCTCGCCATGCGAGAGGACTTTCCCGGCTTGATCATGAGCGCCGAAGCATTCGCGGCGCGGCAGGCATGAAGGAGACCGGCACCGCCATGCCCAACGACCGTGGAACGACCATGAGGTAGCCAACCATGAAGCACACCGCAGGCATGACCATCGCAGCGCGACTCGGCCGCTGGCTGGGCGGCGTATGGCGCGGTTGGCTGCGCGCGGAGCGGCGGGTGCATCGATGGCTGATGGCGCAAGGACTGCCGGCGGGCGGTGCAGCGGTGCTGATCTGGGGGGGCAAGCTGGCGACCCTTGGGGTGTTGCTGTACATCGCGGTCTGGGCGGCGCTGTTGCCGGTCGCTCTCGTCGTGGCAGCCAGGATGGCGGAGCAAGCGCCGCAAGGCGACGATGATTTCCTCGGACGCAAGGCCGAAGAGCTGGATCATCGCGAAAGCCTTGCCTACGACCCCATCAACTACAGCGATGACCCAGATCCACGATTCGAAGACGATTGAACCGGCACTTGGAGCTATTTCTGCTTGGCCGCACTGATCATCAAGCCTGCTCCCCTGCCACCAGCTTGTCCGGCATCTCGTGTCCCTGTACTCAATCCTTGAAGCACATTGCCTGCACGGACACCAGCCCAGGCCAGTGCTGCAACCCAGAACGTGGGCAATACCAAGAACATCGTGGCCATCACGAAGTTCAGCAGCATGTCTCCGAAGGCGTTGTTGAGGCCCACCAGCGGATCGAAGTTCGTGTGCGGCCGGTTCCAGCCCCCCCCCCAGCCGTAGAGCGCATCGAGGATCGTCGAGTCGATCCAGCGGGCGAGCTGGAACCAGAAGTCGGTGAAGAACAGCGCGAACTGCACCACGCTCACCGTGACCACGGTCTTGAGGTCATAGGTGCCGATCAGCAGCACCAGCGGGATGCAGATGACCAGCGCCATCTTGAGCAGGGACAGCACCATCGGCAGCGCCTGCCGCACCACGTCCATCGCCGGGAAATAGCCCAGTGATCCGAC
>Ga0182792_1000217_pt1 | contig 56222 bp, 42 predicted proteins | sample Passage237B_FD_130497 | JGI IMG/M metagenome (GOLD analysis project Ga0182792, IMG submission 130497) | Cellulose adapted compost microbial communities from Newby Island Compost Facility, Milpitas, CA, USA - Passage2 37B (version 2) (version 2) ...
ATCTCGTTCCACGTCGGCTCGCAGCAGCGCAAGATCAAGGCGTGGGACCGTGCGCTGGCGATGGCCGCGACCGTGTTCCGCGACTGCGCCGAGCGCGGCATCAACCTGTCGATGGTCAACCTCGGCGGCGGTTTTCCGACGCGCTATCTCAAGGACGTGCCGCCGGTGGTGCAGTACGGCCGCGGTATCTTCCGCGCGCTGCGCAAGCACTTCGGCAACCGTATCCCGGAGACGATCATCGAGCCAGGCCGCGGCATGGTCGGCAACGCCGGCGTGATCGAGACCGAGGTGGTGCTGATCTCGAAGAAGAGCGACGAGGACGAGATGCGCTGGGTCTATCTCGACATCGGCAAGTTCGGCGGTCTCGCCGAGACGATGGGCGAGTCGATCCGCTATGCCATCACGACGCCGCACGACGGCGCCGAGATGGCGCCGTGCGTGCTCGCCGGCCCGACCTGTGATTCGGCTGACGTGCTGTACGAGCGCAACCCGTATCCGCTGCCGGTGACGCTGGAGATCGGCGACAAGCTGCTGATCGAAGGCACCGGCGCCTATACCTCGACCTACTCGTCGGTGGCCTTCAACGGCATCCCGCCGCTGAAGACCTATCACATCTAGGACACGGGGCTCGCGCTGTCTTCACCTCTCCCTGAAGGGAGAGGCCGGCGAGCATCGTCAGATGCGAGGCGGGAGAGGATCATCGTGATTTTGACCCCCACCCTGACCCTCCCCCTTGCAGGGGGAGGGAACAAGAAAGCCGAGGGCCGGCGAGCCGGCTCTCCTCCCGTCTTCCTTTAATGATCGATGTGCCCCCCAAGCGGGGCGGGGACGGCCGTGCCATGACGAAGCGCCTGCAAATCATCTCTACCCGTGACGATGCGCCGTTCGCCATCCGTCACGAGCGCGCGCCCGACGCGGCACCGCGCGAGGCGCTGCTCGACGCAGCGTTCGGTGCGGGCCGCCATGCGCGCACCTGCCAGCGGCTGCGCGAGGGCCGGCTGCCGGCCGACGGGCTTGCCTTCACCGCGATGCGGGACGGGCGGCTGATCGGCACCGTGCGGCTGTGGAATGTCGCCGCGTCCGGCGCGCCGCTGCTCATGCTCGGTCCGCTGGCGGTCGATCCCGCCTGCCGCGCGCTGGGCGTCGGCGCGGCGCTGATGACGCGTGCGCTCGCCGAGGCGCTTGCGCGCGGCCACGCCGGCGTGGTGCTGCTGGGCGATGCGCCGTACTACGCCCGCTTCGGCTTCTGCGCGGAGAAGACCGGCGCGCTGTTCCTGCCGGGACCGTTCGAGCGCGAGCGGCTGCTCGGGCGCGAGTTGCAGCCGGGTGCGTTCGAGGGCGCGCGCGGCGTGCTGGTCGCCACCGGGCGCCGGGTCCGGCACGTCCCGCTTCCGCATGCGGCATGACCGACCTGTCGCGACCGATTCCAGGCGCGGCGCCGTAGGCATCGCCGCCGCGCGGGGGCAGATTCGTGTTTTGACGTTTTTTCTTTACGCGAACCGGCCGTCGCCGGGCCGGAGCCGGCTATGACCCGGCGAAGACCGGTGCCCACTTCGCTCGAAAACGCTTTAGATTACGCTGCGAGGTGGAAGCCATGCACACGCATCACGGCCACGATCATTCCGGGCATGCGCACAGCCACGCGCCGCAGGATTTCGGCCGTGCCTTCGTGATCGGGGTCGGGCTCAACGCCGCCTTTCTGACTGCGGAGGCCGTATTCGGCTTCCTCGCCAACTCGACGGCCCTGATCGCCGATGCCGGCCACAACCTCTCCGACGTGCTCGGCCTCGTGGTGGCGTGGGTGGCGGTGGTGCTGGCGAGACGCGCGCCGACGCCGCGCCTGACCTACGGCCTGCGCAACGCCTCGATCCTCGCGGCGCTGATCAACGCCATCCTGTTGCTGCTGGCCGCCGGCGCGATCGCGCTCGAAGCGGTGCAGCGACTCGCCAACCCCGAGCCGGTCAAGAGCGTGACGGTGATCGTCGTCGCCGCCATCGGCATTCTCATCAACGGCTTCACGGCATGGCTGTTCATGAGCGGGCGCGACACCGATCTCAACATCCGCGGCGCCTATCTGCACATGGTCGCCGATGCGCTGGTGTCGGTCGGCGTCGTCATCGGCGGCGCGATCATTCTGTTCACCGGTGCCTTGTGGATCGATCCGCTGATCAGTCTCGTCATCGTCGCGGTGATCGTCTGGAGCACCTGGGGCTTGCTGCGCGAAAGCACGGCGATGTCGCTCGCTGCCGTGCCGGCGCACATCGATCCGGCCAAGGTGCGTGCGTATCTCGGCGAGCGGCCGGGCGTTGCCGCGCTGCATGACCTGCACATCTGGCCGATCAGCACCACCGAGACGGCGCTGACCGCGCATCTCGTCATGCCGGGCGGCCATCCGGGCGATGCGTTTCTGTCCGCGATCGCCGATGAGCTGAAGCATCGCTTCGGTATCGGGCACGTCACCGTGCAGATCGACATCGACGCGGCCGCTTGCGTGCTTGCCTCGGAATCGGGCGTGTGAGGCGCGCCGTGCGATAGCGTGCTGCGAGGCGTTCGCAGCGTGCGAAGCCGCGCGGATATTGACTTTCCGGCAAATATCCCTACCTTCAACACATTATGACGACCGTGCAGCGCAATTACTTGTTTCTTCGCGCAGGCCACCTTCACAAAGGAAGGTAGCCCGGGCGGACGTGCGTTTGCGCCGTCCGGGACAAAGTCAATTCTTCTCCGATCGAATAACGACCGAATAACGACAAGGTCCGGTGCGGCGCGCCGGTTCCTTACATTGCGAGACGCGTCATGATCTCGGAAGCCATTCCTCCCATCGTCATTCCCGCCGGCGACATCGGGCGCCTGCGGCGTCTGGCGCTGCGCGCCTTGAAGGATGCCGATCCGATCGCTCGCTTCCTGCTGTCGGAACTCGACCGCGCCACGGTGTTCGACACGGTGAACGTGCCGGACGACGTGGTGTGCGTCGATCACTGGGTAGGATTCCGCGAGGATGACGGCGCGGCCGTGTCCACGCGTATGCTGGCGCTGCCGGAGGATTGCATCAATGCCGACATTCATCTGTCGGTGATGTCGCCGGTCGGCGCCGCGCTGCTCGGCCTGCGTGTCGGTGCGCGGATGCCTTATCGCGACGACGACGGGGCAACGCGCGTTGCGACGGTGGAGAACCTGATGCCGCCGCCTGGTATCGCATTCTTCCGGCGCCGCCCGCCGCGCAAGGACGCATTCGGACCGCTGCCCGATCCCGATCCCGGCCCTTCGGCCGCCTGATGGCGCAACACGAGGTGGTGAAAGACATGGTGAAAGAAATGACCAATACGCTGGACATGAAACTGCCGCCCATTTCCATGAACCCGACCGATATCGAGCGGCTGCGCAAGCTCGCCGACGCGGCGGCCAACAAGTATCCGGAGACATCGGATTTTCTTGCGCGCGAGATCGAGCGCGCGGCGGTCCTGCCGGAAGCGACGCCGTGCGTCGGGCTGGTGACGATGGATTCCAACGTTACCTTCCGCGACGACGTTAGCGGCCAGACGCGCAGCGTCCAGCTCGTCTATCCGGAGGACGCCAACGTCGACGCCGGCAAGATCTCGATTCTGACCCCGATCGGCGCGGCCCTGATCGGCCTGTCCGAGGGGCAGACCATCGAGTTCCAGACCCCGACCGGCGGCTGGCGCGCCTTGACCGTGCTCACGGTCAAGCCGCAGGCGATCTGATCGTGCGGGCGCAAGCCGCGCCGGGCGTTCGTCCGTCGCGGTGCTTTGCGCTTCTCGCCCTCCCGTGCCGGAAAATTGTCTAACGCCTGTCATCGCATTTTGATGTAAGCAAACAACCACGGTCGCGGCGGCATCGCCCGATGTCGTCTCCGCGCCGTGGTTTGCCGTGCCTCTTGTGCTGCGTCTCTTGTCTTGCGTCACGTCTCTCGCCATCCTTTTTGTCTGCCTTTACGGAGTTTGTCTGAATGGTCGCTTCTCCCGTCCATGCGCGAATTGACGGCCCGCTGGTCATGATCGGGTTCGGCTCGATCGGCAAAGGGCTTTTACCCTTGATCGAGCGTCACTTCGCCTTCGACAGGTCGCGTTTCGTCATCATCGATCCGCATGCCGACGATACGCTCGCCAAAAAGCACGGCGTGCGCTTTATCAGGGAGGCGATCACCAAGGATAATTACGTTAAGGTGCTGAAGCCGCTGTTGACCGAAGGCAGCGGGCAGGGCTTTTGCGTCAACGTCTCCGTCGATACCTCGTCGGTGGCACTGATGGAATTGTGCCGCAGCATCGATGTGCTCTATATCGATACCGTGGTCGAGCCGTGGCTCGGCTTCTATTTCGACAAGGATGCCGGGCCGGAAGCGCGCACCAACTACGCGCTGCGCGAGACGCTGCTTGCCGCCAAGCGCGCCAATCCCGGCGGCACCACGGCGGTGTCCACCTGCGGCGCCAATCCCGGCATGGTGTCGTGGTTCGTCAAGCAGGCGCTGGTCGATCTCGCGCGCGATCTCAAGATCGAGGTCAAGACCCCCGCCGCCCGCGAGGACTGGGGGCGGCTGGCACAGCGGCTCGGCATCAAGGGCATCCATATCGCCGAGCGCGATACGCAGCGCTCGAAGAAGCCGAAGCCGATGAACGTCTTCGTCAACACCTGGTCGGTCGAAGGGTTCGTCTCCGAGAGCCTGCAGCCGTCGGAGCTTGGCTGGGGTACGCACGAAAAGTGGATGCCGGACAATGCCCGCACCCACGCCTCGGGGTGTGGGGCGGCGATCTATCTGTTGCAGCCGGGCGGCAACACGCGCGTGCGTTCGTGGTGTCCGACGCCGGGGCCGCAATACGGCTTTCTCGTCACGCACAACGAGGCGATCTCGATCGCCGACTATCTCACCGTGCGCGACGGCGACAAGGTGGTGTACCGGCCGACCTGTCACTACGCCTACCATCCCGCCAACGACGCGGTGCTGTCGGCGCACGAGATGTTCGGCAATGGCGGCACTATGCAGCCGTCGTGGCACATCCTTGACGAGAACGAGATCGAGGACGGGATCGATGAGCTCGGCGTGCTGCTCTACGGCCACGCCAAAAATGCCTACTGGTACGGCTCGCAGCTCTCCATCGAGGAGACGCGGCGCATCGCACCCTATCAGAACGCCACGGGTCTTCAGGTCACGTCCGCAGTGATGGCCGGCATGGTGTGGGCGCTGGAAAATCCCCGCGCCGGCATCGTCGAGGCCGACGAGATCGATTTCCGTCGCTGTCTCGAGGTGCAGTCGCCGTATCTCGGCCCGCTCAAGGGCTACTACACCGACTGGACGCCGCTCGCCGGCCGCCCCGGCTTGTTCGAGGAAGACATCGACACCGACGATCCGTGGCAGTTCCGCAATGTTCTGGTGCGGTAATTTTCGTTATGGCCGGACACAGCCGTTCGCAGGATGGCGTCGCTTCGCTCGCGTGTGAACCGGCAATCTATCTCACTTCGTCATGCGCGGGCTTGTCCCGCGCATCCACGTCTTAGTGCCTGCTCAAAGAAGACGTGGATGGCCGGGCCAAGTCCGGCCATGACGACGTAAGGTGTGTCCGTCAGACTATGAAATGCCCCAGGTTTTGCGCTGCCTTACTTCGTCGTCGTGCTGGCCTCGCTCGTCGCCGCGATCCCGGCGGCGATGGGGCGCACCGGATCGCCTTCGCGCAGCAGCGCGCCGGCACGGGCGACGACGACGTCGCCTTCGCTCAAGCCCTCGCGAATCTCGACCTGTCCGCCCGACATCAGCCCGGTCTCGACGCGGCGCGTCTCCACCCGGTCGCGCCGCACCACCTGCACCACCGTGGCGCCGTCGCCATACAGTACCGCGGTCAGCGGCACGGAGATGCCGCAGCTTTCGCCGGTCTTGATGGTCGCCTGCGCCGCGGCGTTGGCGAGCAGGCGCCGCGACGTGTCCACGGAAATGAAGACGCGGCCGAGCTGCGTGTTCGGCTCGATCGAGGTCGCGACCTGCTTGACCTTGCCCTTGACCTCGCCGGTGCCGGCGACGCGCACGGCCGCGGCCTGATCGGTCTTGAGCCGCCGCATGCCGGCGGCATCGGCCTGCGCCGCCAGATCGAACTCACCGTCGGCGATCACCTTGAACAGCGGATCGGCCTGCCGCGATGCCGTCATGCCGATCAGCGCGGTGGAGGCGCTGACGATGCCGGCGACGGGCGCGGCGAGCGTCACCGCGGCGCCATCGGGCGCGGTGAGCCGGGCCAGCGCCTGGCCGGCGGTGACGAGATCGCCGGGATCGACCAGCACCTCGGCGATCTTAAGCCCGTCGCGCGGCGGGCCGACCGGCACCTCGCTGCGCGGGATCAGCACGCCGGCCACCTCCACGGTGGCGGCGAAGCAGGCTTTCGTCGCCCGCAACACCGTGACCGCCGCGCCTTTGGCGGCGTCCCGCGCGCCGGCCGGCAGCGGCGCCAGCAGCGCGGCGGCGGCGAGGGCCATCATTGCGAGGCGGGTAGGGAATGGAGGCGCGGCGCGCTGGGGCATCGGCGGTCCTGTCGGCAAGGTGCTGCGGGCGGGAGACGCCGGCGCCGCTGGTGAGACGCCGTCCCCATCACGAAGGTTCAGTATACCATAGCGTTTTCGAGCGAAGTGGATACCTGCTTTGAGGCGGCACGATCTGCCGGCGCTCAGGCGGGATCGCGGCTGCTGCCGGGGTGCGATGGCGGCGCCCCGGCGGCCGTCGCCTCGGTGCCGCCGCGCCAGCGCAGCACCTCCATGGCTGGCACCGGGCGATGAAAGCCCTTGAGCTCGAGGTCGGCGATCGGCCGCGCCTCGACCCACGCCTCGACCATGCCGTAGACCCGCTGGCTGACGACGATCTGCCCGGCCCTGGCCTCGTCGCACAGCCGCGAGGCGAGGTTGGTGACGCTGCCGACGGCGGCGTATTCGAGCCGGCGGTCGAAGCCGATCTGGCCGAGCGTGGCGTAGCCGAGCGCGATGCCGATGCCGAAGCCGAGCGCGTGCCCGCGGTTGCGCCATTTTTCGGTCATGACGTCCATGGCGTCGCGCATCTCCACCGCCATGCGCACCGCGCGCGCGACGTGATCGGGCAACTTGAGGGGAGCGTTGAACAGGATCATCACGCCGTCGCCGGCGTAGCGGTCGAGCGTGCCCTCGTAGCGGAAGATCAGTTCGCCGAGCGTCTTGTGATATTCGCGCAGGATGGTCATCACCTCTTCCGGCTCGGTACTCTCGGTGAAGGCGGTGAAGCCGCGCAGGTCGCAAAACACCACCGTCACCTCGCGGCGGTGGCTGGCCAGCAGCGCCTCGTGGCCGTCGGAGGAAGCGATGAGCTGCGCCACCTGCGGGGCGAGAAAACGCTCGAGCCGGCGGATGCGCTCGATTTCGCCGAGCTGGCGCGCGACGCGCTGTTCCAGCGACCTGTTCCAGTCGCGCAACTGTTCGGTCTGCTCCTGCAGCTTGTCGGCCTGCGACTTGACGGTGGCGTGCGCGCTGGCCAGTTCGCGGCCCTTGCGGTCGACCTCGTGAAACAGCCGCGCGTTGCGCATCGCCACTACCGCCTGGTGCGCGAAGGTGCGCATCAGGCCGACGACGCTTGCGGCGAAAGCGCCGCTGCGCTTGCGCATCACCACCAGCGCGCCGAGCACGCCCGTGGTGTCGGCAAGCGGCACCACCAGCACGGAGTGGAAGCCGGCCTGAAGCGCCGGTTGCTTCAGCGGCTGGTCGGGGAGCGTCGTCAGGTCGGCGACGGCGATCGGTTCGCGGCGCGCCGCCGCCTCGTGCAAAATGCTTGCCGGCTGATCGACCACGAGATGGTCGCGCGTGCCGTGCGCGGGCCCGGCCCCTTTGGCCTCGATCAGGTCGAAACGGCCGGCCGCCGCATCGAAACCATAGATCAGCACGGTGTCGGCGCCGGTGATGGCGAGCGCGCGCTCGGCGACGGTGGCCAGCACCGCGGCGAGGTCGAGGGAGGACGCAACCGCGCGGCCGACCTCCTCCAGCACCTTCAGTTCGTTGACCGACCGGGCGAGGTCGCGGGTGCGCTCGTCTACCTTGGCTTCGAGGCGCGAATAGGATTCGTGAAGCTGCCCGGCCATGCCGTTGAACTGCTGCGCCAGCTCTTCCAGTTCGTCGCCGGTCTCGACCGCGATGCGATGGGCGAAGTCGCCGGAGCCGAAACGGTTGGCGCCGGCCCGCAGCGCGCGGATCGGCACCAGCATGCGCCTGGCGAGGAGGGTGCCGGCGATGGTGGCGACCGCGAGCCCGAGCACGACCAGCAGCGCGGCGCGCCACAACAGGTCGCCGATCGGCTTGAGCGCCTCGGTGCGCGGCTGCTCGAACACCACCGACCAGCCGAGTTCGGGCAGCGCCCGGCCTGCGCTCAGCACCGCCTTGCCGTTTTGCAGGCGGCCCTCCGCCAGCGGTCCCGCGCCCGCGATCAGCGCGGCGATCTGCGGCAGGGCAGACAGGTCCGCGCCGGGACGGGCGGCCCGCTCGGAGCTGGCCAGCAATATCCCCTTATGATCGACGACGAGGGCATGACCGACCTTGCCGCCCTGCGCATCGGTGACGAGGTTGGTCAGGAACGACAGATCGATCCCGGCCACCGTCACGCCGGCGTTGCGGCCGGAATGCGCCACCGCGATCGCCATGCGGGGGTCGCCGTCGCGCACCTCCGCCGGCGAGTACCAGACGCCCTTTGCGACCGCCTGGGTGAAGCGCGGGTCGCGGGCATGGTCGGCATGGCCGCCGGCCACCGTCTCGCGCCGCGACAGCCGCATCTGCTCGCGGCCGTCGCCGTCGAGATAGGCGAGGTCGGCGACGGCGGATTGCTGGCGCAGCAACAGCGCATAGTCGGCGCGGCGCTGATCGAGGGTGGTGACGCTTGCCCGCGTCACCCAGCTGATCTGCCGCTCCAGTTCGCCGATGGCCTGATCGATGCGGCGCGCGGTGGCGTCGGCTTTCTCGGCCATGGCGGCGACGAGATTGGCCTTGGTCTGCTGGTAGATGATCCAGGTCTCGATGGCGCCGTTGACCGCCAGCACGAACAAGACAAGCCCGACCAGCGCCAACACATACTTGCCGAACAGGCCGCCGCGCCGCATCCAGGCTGTGTCGTTCGCCGCCATTCCTGCCCCTTCCGACGATCCCTGCGCCTGTCGCGCCCGGCCGCGGCCCTTTTTATCTTGGATCGCGGGCGGGGGCATCGCTTTTGCGATGGTGCAACCGCGCCGGCTGGGGGAAACCGGGCGACTTTTGCAGCGGGACCTGCGCAGACCAGCGGCGGAGCCGTATAATCTACGTGATGGGTTACTCACGGCGGAATTCTGGGGGAAGACGATGAGCAGGCAGGCCGAGTTCGCGGTCATCCTCAAGATGAATCCGATGTTCGCCGATCTCGGTGCGGAGGCGATCGGGCGCATCGCCGCGCTGTGCCACACGCAGCAGCTTGGCGAGGGCGAGGTGCTGTTCCAGAAGGGAGACGACGGCGGCGCGCTTTACGGCATCCGTCGCGGCCGTATCCGCATCGAGACCGGGGCTGCCGACGGCACCCGGCTGACCCTGAATTTTCTAGGGGCCGGCGATCTGTTCGGCGAGGTCGCGGTGCTCGACGGCGAGCCGCGCACGGCGGACGCCACCGCCACTGAACCGACCGAACTGTTCGTGCTGCGGCGCGAGGACTTTCTCGGCTTTCTGGAGCGCGAGCCGCGCGTCGCCATCAAGCTGATCGGGCTGTTGTGCCAGCGCATCCGCTGGATGAGCGAGCGCATGGAGGAATCCGTGCTGCAACCCTTGCCGGTGCGGCTGGCGCGGCGGCTCTGCGCGCTCGCCTCCGATTTCGGCGCCGAAGTGCACATCTCGCAGGAGCAACTCGGCATCTTCGTGGGCGCGGCCCGCGAGAGCGTCAACCGCCAGCTTCAGCAGTGGCGCAAGGACGGCGTGGTCGATCTGCAACGCGGCCGCATTCTGCTCCTGAAGATGAATACGCTGGCCGCGGTGGCGCGCGGCGGATAGCGCATGATCCCGAAAAGCCTGCCCTCGGGCTCCACCCGAGGGTGGGAACCGGTTTTCGGACAAGATCATGCTCGAATAAACAGGCTCCGGCGCCGGCTTACGGCCTCTCCGTCGCCGGCGCGGCGGCGGGGGCGGGCGGCAGCCCTTCCGCCGGCGGCGGCGCGTCGTCGCTGTTGGCGCCGATAACGCGGCGGCTGACGCGCCAGATGAACTGGCCGATGTCGTCCATCAGCATGAACATCGCCGGCACGAACACCAAGGACAGCGCGGTCGAGAACACCAGCCCGCCGATCACCGCCAGCGCCATCGGCGAACGGAACTCGCCGCCGGCGCCGAACGCCAGTGCGCTCGGCACCATGCCGGCCGCCATGGCGATGGTGGTCATGACGATCGGCCGCGCGCGCTTCTTGCCGGCGTCGATCATCGCTTCGTCGCGCGGTTTGCCCTCGCGGATCGATTCGATGGCGAACTCCACCAGCATGATGGCGTTCTTGGTGACGATGCCCATCAGCATCAGGATGCCGATCCACACCGGGGTGGTGAGCTGCTTGCCGGTGATCAGCAGCGCGCCGATGGCGCCGCCGATCGACAACGGCAGCGAGAACAGGATGGTGATCGGTTGCAGGAAGGTGCCGAACAGCAGCACCAGCACCGCATAGACCATCATCAGCCCGCCGGTGATGGCAGTGGCAAAGCCCTCGGACAGTTCGTTGAGGCTTTCGGCATCGCCCGACTGGTTGACGCTGACGCCGCGCGGCAGGGTCTTCATCACCGGCAGGTCGTAGATCTGCCTCAGCGCATCGCCGAGCGCCGCGGTGCCGACCAGATCGGCGGCGACGGTCGCCTGCCGCTCGCGGTCGTAGCGGTTGATGCTGGTCGGCCCCTGGTCGAGCCGGATATCGGCGACGACCGACAACGGCACCGTGCCGCGGCCGCCGCCGAACGGCACCTGCAGCCGTTCCAGCGTTTGCAGGTTGGCGCGCGCGGCATCGTCGAGCTGCACGCGGATCGGCACCTGGCGGTCGCCGGCATCGAACTTCGCCAGCGCCGGGCCGACGTCGCCGATGGTGGCGACGCGGACCGTCTCCGACAGCCCTTCGGTGGAGACGCCGAGCCGCGCGGCGAGGTCGGCGCGCGGCCGCACGCGCAGTTCGGGCCGCTCCAGCGCCGTCTCGGCGATCACGTTGGCGATCTCCGGGATGCGCTTCATCTGCGTCGCAAGCTCGCTTGCGACGTTGTTGACGATTGCCGAATCGTTGCCGGTGACGACCAGCGAGATGGCGCGCAGGCCGTTCTCGTCGAGGAACCAGTAGCGGATGTCCGGCACGTTCTCCAGTTCGCGGCTGATCGACAGCTCAAGGTCGCGCTGGGTGACGGAGCGCTCGCCCTTCGGGGTGTAGTTGATGATCAGCGCCGCGCGCCGTACCTCCTGCGTGCCGGGTGGCACCCGCCCGCCATCGACAAAGATGCTTTCGATCTCCGGCCGCTTGCGTAAGCGCCGGGTGATCTCCTCCGTCACTTTCTCGGTCTGGGCGAGTTGCGTGCCGGGCGGCAGTTCGAGCGCCAGCAGCGAGCGCGCGGTGTCCTGCGCCGGCAGAAAGCCCTGCGGCAGCAGGAAGATCGAGGCGATCGACAGCGCGAACACGAACAGCCCGGCGAGCACCGTCAGGAGATAATGCCGGACCGACCAGGTGACGAGCCTGGTGTAGGCATCGAGCACGCGGCCCGGCGGCTTCTCCACATGGGCGTGCGGCTTCATAAAATAGGCCGCGAGCACCGGCGTGACGAAGCGCGCCGCCAGCAGCGAGAAGAACACCTGCACCGAAACGGTGATGCCGAACTGTTTGAAGAACTGCCCGGCGATGCCGGACATGAAGCTTGCGGGGGCGAAGATCGCGATGATGGTCAGGCTGATGGCGATCACCGCGAGCCCGATCTCGTCGGCGGCCTCCAGCGCCGCGCGGTACGGCGATTTGCCCATGCGCATGTGGCGCACGATGTTCTCGATCTCGACGATGGCGTCATCGACCAGAATGCCGGTTGACAGCGTGATGGCGAGGAAGCTCACGAGGTTGAGCGAGAAGCCCAGCATGTCCATCGCCCAGAACGCCGGGAAGATCGACAGGGGCAGCGAGATTGCCGCGATCACCGTGGCGCGCAGGTCGCGCAGGAACAGGAACACGACGATGACCGCGAGCATCGCGCCCTCGAACAAAGTCGAGATGGCGGCCTCGTAATTGCCCTTGGTGAACTCCACCGAGGTGTCGATCAGCTTCAGATCGACGTCGGGATGGGCCTTCTTCAGCGCCTCGATGCGCTTCTCGATGGCTTCGGCCACCACCACGTCGCTCGCGCCCTTGGCGCGCTTGACGCCGAGCGCCACCACCGGCTCGCCGTTGAAGCGCGCGAAGGTGCGGCGGTCGGCGATGGTGTCGGTGACGGTGCCGAGGTCGTCGAGCCGCACCTCGCCGCCGGCCGGCAGCGCGATCATGGTGCCGGCCAGCTCGTTGAGCGTGCGGGCGCCGGCGAGCGTGCGGATCGCCTGATCGTTGTGGCCGATCTCGGCGCGGCCGCCGGCGACATCGACGTTGGTGCCGCGCAGGCGGCGGCTGACGTCGAGGGCGGTCAGCCCGACGGCCTGCAACCGGTCGGGATCGAGGGACACGAGGATTTCACGCTCGACGCCGCCGATGCGCTCGACCTGCGCCACCCCGCGCACGCCCTGCAGCGCGCGCTTGACCACGTCGTCCACGAACCACGACAACTGCTCGGGCGTCTTGCCCGGTGCGATGGCGGCATAGGTGACGATCGGCAGGCCGATGACATCGACGCGCTGGATCAAGGGCTCGTTGACGTTCTGCGGCAGGTTGGCGCGCACCCGCGTCACCGCGTCCTTGACGTCGTTGAGCGCCCGGTCGGTGTTGGTCTCCAGGCTGAACATGATCGTCGTCACCGACAGCCCGTCGGTGATCGAGGAGGCGATGTGGCGCACGCCCTCGACGCCGGACACGCCGTCTTCGATGGTCTTGGTGACCTGCGTTTCCAGTTCGGCCGGAGCGGCGCCGAACTGTGCCACCGCGACCGACACCACCGGAATGTCGGCGGCCGGCAGCCGCGTCACCGCCAGCCTGGTGAAACTGGTCCAGCCCAGCACCAGCAGGATGATGGAGAACAGGACCGAGGGCAGCGGATGGCGGATCGACCAGGCGGAGATATTCATGAATGGCTCACCGGGCTTGCGGCTGATCGCGGTCGTCGGCGGCGATCGCCTTGACGCGGTCGCCGTCATGCAGCGAGGTGCCGGCGTTGGCGGCGACCATCTCGCCTTCGTTGACGCCGGCGAGAATCTCGATGCTGGTATCGGACACGAGGCCGGTCTGCACGCGCCGGGTTTCGACGATGCCGTCCTTGACTACCTGCACGCTCTGGTGATCGATCGCCGCGCGCGGCACCGCGACGCCGCAGCTTCGCCGCGCGGCGATGGTGGCACGGGCGAACTGGCCGATACGCATGCCGGGGGGATTCGGCAGCGACAGCCGAACGTGGCCGAGCTGGGTGCGCGGATCGATCTCGGCTGCCACCTGCCGCACCTGGCCGGAGATTTCGATGTCGTCGGCCAGCGTGACGCGGGCACTCGCGCCCTTGTTGAGCTTCAACAGATGCAGGCTCGGTACTTCGGCGTCGAGCTCGAGCTCGTTGTTGACGGCGATGCGGAACAGTGGCCCGGCCTGCGGCGAGGCCGGTGCGCCCTCGCGGGTGCGCACCTCGGTCACGAGCCCGGCCGCCGGCGCCTTGAGGGTGGCGGCGGGTTGCGTCGCGCCCGCCGGAATGAGGCGCGCGAGATCCTGGTCGGCCTTGACGATGTCGCCTTCCTTGACGAGCACCTGGGCGACGCGCGCGCCCTCGCTATCGACGCCCGCGACCGCCACCCGGCGCGGGGTGACGAAGCCGGTGACGCGCACGAGATCGGAGAAGCAGGCATTGGTCGCTTTGGCGACGATCACCGTCGCGCCGGCGGCCTCAGTGGTCTGGGCGTGGGCCATGCCGCTGGTCAGGACCAGCGCTGCCGCCGCGAACGGGGAAAGGAAGATTGCCGGTCTCATGAACCTCTCGATGCGCCGCAGGGGGGCTGAACGATTTGCGTCACTGCACGCCGTAGCCGGCAAATTCCTTGACGATATTCGGATCCATCGCCTTGGCGTTGGCGATGTCGCGCCGGCCGTCGTCAGCCGCGCCGCTGCGGGTGCGCGCGATGCCGCGCCCGTAGAGCGAGGAGGTGAGCCGCGGGTTGACCTTGAGCGCGGCGTCGAAGTCGGCGATCGCCTCTTTGGTCTTGCCGTTCTTGAGATGGACGAGGCCGCGGCTGTCGAGTGCATCGACGAAGCCGGGCCTGAGCTTGAGCGCCTCGTTGCAGTCCTTCAGCGCCGCCGCGAGGTCGCCGGTCACGGCGCGGGTCCAGCAGCGGTTATTGAAGGCTTCGACGTCGCGCGGGTTGAGGCGAAGCGCCTCGTTGAAATCCTTGATGGCGAGCTGGTAGGCGCCCTTGCTGGCGTAGACCTGGCCGCGGCGATACCAGGAATCCTGATCTTTCGGATTGGCGTTGAGCTTGTCGGTCAGCGCCTTGATGGTCGGATCGCCGGCGAGGGCGGCAGCGCTCGGCTCCTCGCGGTGAGACTCGGCGGGCGTAGGCTCCTGCGCCGGCGGCAGCGCGGCCACTTGCGGCTTGGCGGCCTCCGCGGCGGGCTTCGGCGCTTCCGTGACAGGCTCCTGTTTACGCGGCTCGGCCGGCTTGGCCGCTGCGACGACGGCAGGCGGTGCGGGTTCGGCCGGCTTCGGCGGCTCTTCCTTAGCCGGAGCCGGTGCCTGGGAGACTTCGGCGGGTGCAGGCTTTGCCGTCTCGACCGGCGCTGCCGCCGCCACCGGCGCCGTTATGGCCGGCGCCGAGGTGCTGAAGGCAAACTCCTCCGCCAGCGACGACGACAACCACGGCACCTGCTCGCCGCGCGAGGCGCGGGTGACGCCGACGCGGGTGCGGTTCAGCGTGTCCTCGGCGGACAGCCCCGGCACCCGGATTTCCTTGAGCAGTTCGCTGACGAACAGGCTGCCGTCGGCGCCGGCGTCGCTGACCACCGAACTCAGCGCCGCCGAATACATCACCAGCGTGCCGCTCGGCGCGATCACCGGGGCAAGCCCGGCCGAGAAGCTGCGGAAGCGGCGCTCGAACGGATTGCGGCGCGAGGCATCGAGCAGCGCGATCTTGACGCCGGCGCCGCGCGCATTGATCTCGCCCAGAATGGCTTCGAGGCTCAGGCCGTCGCGGCGCACGTCGGCCTCGCTCCAGATCTGGGCATCGACCGGGATCAGATAACTCTGCCGGTTCGACTGGATGCCGAAGCCGCTGAAGAATAGCAGCACCGCGGAATCCGTCTTTGTCTTGCCGTAAAGACGGTCGATGGCGCGGCGCATCGCCTGCCCGGTCAGGTTTTCGCCGACCTCGACCTCGAAGCCGGCGCGCTTGAGTTCTTCCGCCACGGCGCGGGCGTCGTTGAGCGGCTCCTTGAGCGGCGTCTCGCTGTCGGGATATTTCGCATTGCCGATCACCAGCGCGATCCGGTTGGCGGCGGCGTGCGCCGCCGGTGCCCCGGCGAACAGTGCAGCGAGCAGCAGCATGACGATACGGAAAGGCGCGGGGCTGTGCATGCGAACGCGGGTCCGGGTGAGAAGCGCTTGGCTCTGTCGAAGGAAGGCGCCGACACTAGCGCGGCGCTCGGGCATTATCAAAGATGTCTGGCAACGCGGCTGATGCGGCATGGTCAGAAGCCGATGCCAAGCATCAGCATGACCAGCCGGCCGCACCACAAGCCGGTGCACGCAGCCGACGGCGCGCCGGCATAGCGGACCGGAGTGAGGACGGGTGAAGCGGTGCCGCGCTCGGCGACATGGCTCGCGGCTTGGCTCGCGGTGCGGGCGCGGGCCGCGCGGGCCGGGGTCGCGCGTGGCGCCGGCACGGGCGCCGCAACATTTTGTGTTGCCGCGGTCGCTGCCGCGCTCGTGATCGTGCCCTCGCTGGCCGCGGCGGGGCCGGCAAGCGCCACCGCCGCGCTGAGCGCGGCTGCAAGGTAAAGCGGGGAAAGCCGTGCTGCGGTCATGGGCGATGCCTTTCCTGATCCTTCCGGGCGGCGTGTCAGAAGCCCACGCCGATCATGGCGGGGCCTGCGCGATACGATGAGGCCGGGCGCGATGCTTCCTGCCGGGCGCGTGGCGCGGGCTCACGCTGGCGGCTGGTCTTGGTGCGCTCGGGGCGGCGGGTGGACTTGCTCGCCGTCGTCTTGTCGTCCCGCTTGCCGTCACGTTTGTCTTGCGCGGTGGCCGGCGGCTGCGGCTTGGTCTCGGCGACGCAGATATCGCCCTTGACCACTTCGCCGGCCTTGCATTCAAGCGGGCAGACACGACCCGTCTGCTGGCCAAGCTCCTTCACCAGGTCCTCGGTGATGGCGATATCGCCCTTGCTGCGGCCCTTGTCGGACGGGCTTTTGGCGGCCTGGTAGCGGCCGAACGCCGCCCTGGTGGCGGGGCCGAGCTGGCCGTCGGCCTTGCCGGCAAAGCAGCCGATGCGGCCGAGCGCGACTTGCGCCGCCGTGACCAGGCGCCTGGCGACCTCGTCCTCGAAGGTCTTGAGCGTGCTTGCGATCTGCGGCTGCAGACGCTCGCAGGTCGCCTCCTTGGCGAAGGCCTTGACGTTTTCGAGCCCCTTGCCCTCGCTGCCCTTGGCGATGAGCTCCTTGAAGCGGCTTTCTTCGGCCTTGCAGGCCTCTTCCTTCTGCTTCGCAAGCTCGGCCTTGCGGCGCTCTTCTTCCGCCTTCTGCCGCTCCAGCTCGGCCCGACGCGCGGCACGCTCGCTCTCGGTCTTCTGGCGTGCGGCTTCCGTCGCCTTCTTGGCGGCGGCGAGCTCTTCAGCCTTGCGCTGGGCTTCCTCGGCCCTGCGTTTAGCCTCGGCCGCCTTGCGCTCGGCTTCCGCTGCGCGGGCCTGCTGTGCGGCTTCCTCGGCCTTGGCGCGGCGCTCGTCCTCTTCGCGCTTCTTCGCGGCCGCCAGCTCCGCTTTCTTGCGCTCGGCCGCGAGGCGCGCCTGCTCGGCGGCGAGCCGTGCCGCTTCGCGCTCGGCGCGTTGTTTTTCCTCACGCTCGGCGGCGGCGCGCTGCAACACCTCGAGGCGGCTCTGCGCCTGCAACGCCAGCGGCGAATCCGGGTAACGCTTGATGAACCGCTTCAGGGCTGCCTGGTCGGTTGAATCCTTCAGCCTGTCGAATTCGAGCCGCTCGCGCGACGACGGCTCGTGGACCGGTGCGGGCGTATCCTGCGGCAGCGCCGCCACGGCGACGTTGCCGGTATCGCCGCCGGCGTCGGTCGCGGTCGTCGCCTTGCTGGTCAGGCTGGCGAGCTGCGCCCGCGCCAGATCGGCATAGAAGCCGGTCTTGTAGGTGTTGATGAACACCTCCCAGGCGCGCGGCGAGTTGATCTTGGCGACCAGCTCGAAGTCGGCCTTGACGTCGGCCGCCTCCGGCTCCTTCTCGACCACCGGTGGCGGCACCAGCGAGATGTTGCCGCCGCCGAGCGAACCGTACACGAACGGCTCCTGCCGGGCGCCGGTCAGCTTCATCACCTCGTCGCGCACCCGGCCGAAGGCAAGGCGGATGTCGAGGCCGGGCACGGTCAGGTTCTTCAGGAGCGCGGTGGTGAACGGGCTGTGGTTGCCGTCGCCGTCATCGGCGGTCGATCCGGCCTTCGCGGCATAGGCGATCAGGGTATCGGTCGAGGTCGGCTCGACCTTGCCGAGGCCGGACGAAATCGCGCGCAGGGCGGCGCGGCGTTCGCGGCGCATCTTCACGGTGAACGGATTGTCGCGGCAGGCATCGAGGATGATGACGCGCAGCTTCTTCGCGCCGTCCGCCGACAGCACCATGCGCTCGAGCCGGATCGCTTCGTCCTCGGCGTCGCGGTCGCTGCTGAGCCGCGCATCGACCGGGATCAGGAAGTTGTTGCCGTTCACCTCGATGCCGTGGCCGGCATAGTAGATCACCGCGATGTCGGCCTGATCGGCGTCGGTCTCGAATTTGCGGATGGCCCGTTTGAAGTCGAGATTGCCGAGGTCGAGGAGCACATCGACGGAATCGAAGCCGGCGTCCTTGAACATCTGGCCGACGGCCTTGGCGTCGCGTGCGGGGTTGGGAAGCTGTGGCACCGTCTGATAGCTGGAGTTGCCGACCACCAGTGCGATGCGCTTGTCGGCCCATGCCGCGTCGGAGGACAGCGCCATGATGATGGCTCCTCCGATCATCGCCGCGATGAGACCGAGACGCTTGAGCATTGCGGTGCCGCGCACGCCGACCGTGCGCTGTTCCCCTGTTTGAGCTTGAGCGCGATCGAAGCGGCTCGATCGCCATCCGGCCGGCACAACCCGGCCATCGCCTCCCTGCTTGCCCTGTCCGCTCGCGGCGGAACGAGCCCCGCGAGCGTTTGTCCAGATTTATCGGCTTTGGCGCGGCCGATCAATCGCCGCGCCGATCACAGGGATGGTCGTTACGTCAGCGGGCAGCCTGTTCCTTGGCCGCCATGTTGATGATCTCCACCCTGCGGTTTTCCGCCGCATCGGGTTGGGCCTTGTTCTTCAGCCGGGATTCCCCGTAGCCGGCCGCCACAAGGTTCTCCGCGGGGATCTTGTAGCGCTCGATCAGGAAGCGCTTCACGGTCTCGGCCCGGCGCTCGGACAGCGACTGATTGTAGGCGTCGCTGCCCTTGGCGTCGGTATGGCCGCCAAGCATGATCACGGAGCCGACCAGCTCGGGGCTGGTCAGCGCCTGCCCGAGGTTGTTGAGCTGCGGTTCGGCCTTGGCGGAGAGTTCGGCCGAATCGAAGTCGAAATAAATCTGCAGATCGATGCTCGGCCGTTTGCCGGCGATCTCGGCCATCTGCGCCCGGTCGCCGCTCGACAGAGAGCGGGTGCGCCGGATGCGGTTCAGGGTGGCGAGGTCGTCGGCCGAGAGCGATGGCCGCTCCTGAACGCTCAGGCTGCGGGTTTTTGGAGCTTTGAGGCCGTCGACGATCTGCCGCGCCGATAGTTCGCCGGCGGGGACCGGATCCATGGTCCCGAAGGTGAAGGCGCCGGCCAGCAGCGCCAGTCCGAGCGTCGTTGAAAAGGGGAATCGCCGCGTCATGTGAGGTCTCCATCTGCTCGAGGGCCGGCGGTGAGGTCCTGCCGGCTTGTCGCGGTCATCATGGTCCAGGCAATGCCCGCCGGACTGTGCGGCGGATCACACATTCTCCCGATAAGTGACGAATCCGGCAAGACAGGTTCAACCCATCGATAGCCGCTGCCAGTGGGGACGACAGGATTATAATACCGCTCTCCCCTGGAATAGGGGGGTCAAAAATGTGGCCTCTCGACCACAGCAGCGGAGAAAGTGTGGCAGAAACGCCGCGGGAGTGCGGTCATGCGCTTTCCGGGGGCCTCGACTCCGCGTTATGCTCTGCCTGTATCAATATTTGTACAGGCCGGTGTGAACGCCGGCAGCCGGGGGTTTGTCTATGAACGGTGTCATCCGCGCGTCCGTCACTGGAAATGGCGCTCTTGGTCGCCGCATCGTGGCCGGTGCCGCGTTCGTCTTCGCGCTGTCGGCATCGTCGGGGGCGATCGCGGCCTGCACGGGGACCGCGGGTGGATTGGACCAGTTCCTGCCCTTCGCATCCGGTGGTGCTGTCAACTCGCTGGTCTCGGCCATCAATGCCTCCAACACGGCGTTTCTCACCCAGTCCACCGCTTTTGTCGGCGCGCCCGCCAATCCGGCGCCCGATCAGGAAGGCGGCGGCGTGTGGGTGCGCGGCATTGGCGGTGAAGTCACCACCAAGAACACGACGACGACGAGCAACCTCTCCCTCGGAGTCGGCGGCCCCGCGGTTCCGTTGCCGGGCACGGTTACCTGCGATAACAGTTCGCGACTGAGCTTCTCGGGCGTCCAGATCGGCACCGATACCGCGCGCCTCAACTGGAACGGCTGGAATGTCCATGTCGGCACCACCATCGGTTATCTGGGCGCCAAGGCGAGGGATCGGTCGACGCCCGGCGCTCTCAATCCGATGGGCGGCACGTTCGAGGATTCGTTGCAGGTTCCGTTTGTCGGTGTTTACGCCGCAGCGACCCGCGGCGGATTTTTCATCGATGGACAGGTTCGCTTCGATTACTATCAGAACACCCTGAACGATCCCATCGTCAGCGGTATCTTCAACCAGAAGCTTGATGCGCGCGGCCTCTCGTTTGCCGGCAACATCGGGTACCATCATCAGCTTGGCAATAACTGGTTTATCGAACCGTCGGCGGGCATTGTCGTATCGCGTGTCGAGGTCGATCCGCTCAACATCACCGGAACGGCAATCCTGCCACCACCGGCCACGGGGATTTATCTCCCCGGCAGGCTGCAGGTTGACGACATTCACAGCACGCTCGGCCGTCTGAGCCTCCGGGCCGGCACGACCGTGGTATCCGGCAATGTGGCCTGGCAGCCGTTCGTGACCGCGAGCGTCTACCACGAGTTCGAAGGTGGCGTGACTGCACGCTTCTCGAACTATATCGCTGGCTTTGATATTTCCGGCGACGTTTCCACCACGTCTATCGGTACTTATGGGCAGTTTGGTCTCGGTGTCGCGGCGCAGGTGTTGAACACCGGCTGGCTTGGATATCTGCGTGCCGACTACCGGACCGGATCACGCATCGAAGGGTATAGCCTGAACGGTGGACTTCGTTATCAGTTCAGCCCCGAGCAGATTGCCGGCGGGTCGCTGTTTACCAAGGCTCCGGCGATGGCTGCCGCCGCGCCCTATAACTGGACCGGTTTCTATATCGGTGCCAGCGCCGGCGTCCTCAACGGCAAGAACGATCTCGACTTCGGCGCTCCCTTTATTGGCAACACGCGCTATGCCGGCTTCGCCGGTGGCGGCCAGATCGGCTATGACTGGCAGATCGGTAAATGGGTGGTCGGTCTTGAGGGTGCCCTCAGCGCCAGCAACGCCAATGGCGCACGTCCATGCCCCAGCACGCTCGGCTTGCTGTATACCTGTGAAAACGGAATGGACTGGCTCGGTACGGCCACCGCCAAGCTCGGCTACACGCTGTGGGATCGCTCTTTGCTGTACGTCCGCGCCGGCGCCGCGTTCGGCAACACCAAGCTGACCATGACCTGTAACACCGGCCCTTACAGTGGCGCTCTCGGCATTCCCGGTTGCGGCATCAACGACAGCAAGACCGCCGCCGGCTGGACCGTTGGCTACGGCACCGAATTTGCGCTGACACGCAACTGGACGGTGCGCGCCGAATCCAACTACTTCGATCTCGGCACCGAGCGTTACACATTGAGAGAGCCCGGCACGACGATTCCCGTCGATGTCCGCAACCGCGGCTTCATCTCGACCGTCGGCCTGAACTACCGCGTCCCGGTCGAGCCGGTGCTGGCGGCGCGCTACTGAGCGACGACGTCGCCGGATCGGCGACGGATTTTCCTGGGGGCAGAACGGGCGGTTGCACAAGGCAGCCGCCCGTTTTTCGTTGCGCGTATCTAGCCCGCGTCGGCCGGCGGCTTGCTGCCGAGATCCTGCACGAGATCGAGATGGCGTTCGATCTTGGACAGCGCGATCGCAAAGTCGATGCGCTCGCGCTCCGTCAGGCACGACAGGATTTCGGCCTCCCGGCGCAACAGCGGCGGGATCAGCGCGCGATACAGCGCCCGGCCGTCATCGGTGAGCCGCAGCCGGAACTCGCGGCGGTCTTCGGCATTCTCCAGCCGTTCGATGAGGCCGCGCCCGAGCAGCATCGTCACCGCCCGGCTGATGGTCGATTTATGCGTGCGGGTGCAGCGGGCGATGTATTGCGCGGTGCAGGCATCGCCGCGGAAGCCGAGCGTCGCCAGGATGCGCCAGCCGGGGATGTCGAGGCCGTAGCGGTCGGCATATTCGGTCGCGAGCGCGGTCGAGACCTCTGCGGCCAGCCGGTTGAGGCGGAACGGCATGAACTTGAACAGGTCGAGGTCGGTCACGCGCGTTCCGGCGTTACGGGGTTGACGGCCATGGCCGCTTGGGATTTAGATAGTTGCATATAAAACTATCTTAGCAGCGGCCGGGACGACTGGCTAGGCACCGCGAGCCGGCCACGGCAAGCCGTCGCGGCGGGAGGATCGGGCGTGCAGCAGCGCTTATTCCAGTTCGACTATCGCCGCAGCGCCGATCAGGATCGCGAACCGGCCCACGTGGCCCGCCATCCTGTCGTCGTCGTCGGAGCGGGGCCGATCGGGTTGTCGCTGGCGATCGATCTGGCGCAGCGCGGGCAGGCGGTGGTGCTGCTCGACGACGCCGACCGCATCGGCGAGGGCTCGCGCGCCATCTGCTTCTCCAAGCGCTCGCTGGAGGTATGGGATCGTCTCGGCGTCGGCCGCCGCATGGTCGAGAAGGGCGTAGTGTGGAACGTCGGCAAGATTTTTTGCGGCGATGCCATGGTCTACCGCTTCGACCTGTTGCCGGAAGCGGGCCACAAGATGCCGGCCTTCATCAACTTGCAGCAATACTATGCCGAGGCGTTTCTGGTCGAGCGCGCCATGGCGCTGCCGCAGATCGATCTGCGCTGGCGCAACAGGGTGACGGCGCTCGAGCAGCGCAACGACCATGCCCGTCTCACCATCGAGACGCCGGACGGCCCCTATCGGCTCGACGCCGATTTCGTCGTGGCCTGCGACGGCGCGCGCTCGGCGCTGCGCGGCCTGGTCGGCGCCGACTTCGAAGGCGAGGCGTTCGAGGACCAGTTCCTCATCGCCGATGTGAAGATGACGGCGGCGTTTCCCACCGAGCGCTGGTTCTGGTTCGATCCGCCGTTTCATTCCGGGCAGTCGGCGCTATTGCATCGCCAGCCCGACGACGTCTGGCGCATCGACCTGCAACTCGGCCCCCACGCCGACCCCGCGGTGGAAAAGCAGCCGGACAACGTGCGCCCGCGCATCGAACGCATGATCGGGCACGGCGATTTTACCTTCGAGTGGATTTCCATCTATAAGTTTCAGAGCCGGCGCATGCCGCGCTTCGTGCACGAGCGGGTGATCTTCGCCGGCGATGCCGCACATCAGGTCTCGGTGTTCGGCGCGCGCGGCGCCAATTCCGGCCTCGAGGACGGCGAGAACCTCGCCTGGAAGCTCGACCTCGTGCTGCGCGGCCGCGCGCCGCAGTCGCTGCTTGCGAGTTACGATATCGAGCGCGGCCAGGCGGCCGACGAAAACCTGCGCGCGTCCACTTTCTCCACCGATTTCATCGCGCCGCACTCGGCGCAGGAGCGGCGGCTGCGCCACGCGGTGCTGAACCTTGCGCGCGACACCGAGTTCGCCCGCCGCATGATCAACGGCGGACGGCTCTCGACGCCCACGCGCTACGACACCCCGCTGTCCACGCCCGACGATATGCCGTGGTCCGGCGGGCCGCCGCCGGGCACGCACATGCCGGACGTGCCGCTCACTGACGCCGGCGGCCGCGAGGTGTTTCTGACCGATGCGTTCCAGGCCGCGACCCGTGCCTGCGGCGGTGGTTTCGTGCTGGTCGAGGCCGCGAACGGCGCTGCGGCGGCCATGCCGGAAGGCGTCGGCCATGTCCGCATCGGCAACGGTGCGCCGTTTGCCGACCGCGACCGGCTGTTCGTGCAACGCTATGCCGCCGCACCCGGCGCCGCCTATCTGCTGCGGCCCGACGGCTACGTCGCCGCGCGCTTCCGCGCGCCGACGCGCGAGGCCATCGACGCCGCGGTGGCGCGCGCGACCGGACAGGCATGAGGGACGCCATGACCCTTTCGACCATGACGCTTTCGACGGCCTCCAACTTCGCCGATCCCGATGCCGCCTATCGCCTCATCGTCGAGGCGCATCGCGGGCTTAGCGACGAGGAGAGCGCGGCGCTCGACACCGCGCTGGTGCTGGTGCTGGCCAACCACATCGGCGACATCGCCGTGCTGCGCGAGGCCATCGCGCTCGCCCGGCGGCACAGCATTGCCCGGCCTGCTTCACCCGACATGACGCTATCGAAGGATCGCGCATGACTGCCACAGGGACCGCCACGACGGCTGCCAAGGGATTTGCCTCGACCACTGACCTTGCCGAGAAGAAGGTCACGTTTTCCGAGATCGGCCCCGATCTCTATGCCTTCACCGCCGAGGGCGACCCGAACTCCGCGGTGATCGTCGGCGACGACGGCTGCATCGTGTTCGATGCGCAGGCGACGCCGGCGATGGCCAACAGCGTGATCGCGCGCGTGCGTACCGTCACCGACAAGCCGATCCGCTATGTCGTGCTGTCGCATTACCATGCCGTGCGGGTGCTCGGCGCTTCCGCCTACGGCGCGGAGAACGTTGTCGCCTCGCAGGAGACGCGGCGTCTCGTGGCCGAACGTGGCCAGCAGGACTGGGATTCCGAATACGGCCGCTTTCCGCGGCTGTTCCGCGACGCCGACAGCATCCCCGGCCTGACCTGGCCGACGCTGACCTTCGAGGGCGAGATGTCGCTTTATCTCGGCCGCCGCGAGGTGCGGCTGATGCAGCTCGGTGCCGGTCATACCTCCGGCGATATCGTCGCCTGGGTGCCGGACGCCGAGGTGATGTTCTCCGGCGATCTCATCGAGTATCACTCGGCGTGCTATTGCGGCGACGCGCATCTGCGCGAGTGGCCGCTGACGCTCAACGAAATCCGCGAGTTCAACCCCAAAGCGATCGCACCCGGACGCGGCGACGCATTGAAGGGCATCGACACCGTGCGCGAGGCGATCGCCATGACGCGCGACTTCGTCACCACGCTGTACGGCGCGGCTGAGCTGTCGGTCGCGAAAGGCCGCAATCTGAAGGAGACGATGGCGGCGGCGCGCGCGGCGATGGACCAAAAGTTCTCCAGTTTCGCCATCTATGAGCACTGTCTGCCGTTCAACGTGTCGCGCGCCTTCGACGAGGCGTCCGGCATCGACGATCCGGTGATCTGGACGGCCGAGCGCGACCGCGAGATGTGGGCGGCCCTACAAGGAGGTTGATCATGACCTACAACACGGCTCCCGATATCGTTGCCAAGACCAGGATCGACGTGACGCCGGGCTATATGTCCGGTTTCGGCAACAGTTTTGAGACGGAAGCGCTGCCCGGCGCGCTGCCGCGCGGCCGCAACTCGCCGCAGCAGTGCGCCTACGGGCTCTATGCCGAGCAACTCTCCGGCTCGCCGTTCACCGCGCCGCGTGGCTCCAACGAGCGCTCGTGGCTCTATCGCATCCGGCCGTCGGTGAAGCATTCCGGCCGCTTCGTCAAAGCCGACGCCGGGCTGTGGCGCACCGCGCCCTGCCTTGAGGCCGATATGCCGATCGCGCAGTTGCGCTGGGATCCGGCACCGATCCCGGAAGCCGACCAGACGTTTCTGCAGGGCGTCGAGACCATGACCACGGCGGGCGACGCCGGCGCGCAGGCAGGCATGGCGGCGCACGTCTATCTCATCACCAGATCGATGGTCGATCAGCATTTCTACAACGCCGACGGTGAAATGCTGTTCGTGTTGCAAACCGGAGACCTGCGCTTCGTCACCGAGTTCGGCGTGATCGATGCGCGGCCGGCCGAGATCGTCGTCATTCCGCGCGGCGTCAAGTTTCGCATCGAGCTGCCGTCCGGGCCGGCGCGCGGCTATCTGTGCGAGAACTATGGTGGGGCGCTGACGCTGCCCGAGCGCGGGCCGATCGGCGCCAACTGCCTCGCCAACGCGCGCGACTTCCTCACCCCGATTGCGGCCTACGAGGAGAAGGACACCCCGACCGAGCTTTATGTGAAGTGGGGCGGGGCGCTGTGGGTGACCGAGCTTGCGCATTCGCCGATCGACGTGGTGGCATGGCACGGCAACTACGCGCCCTACAAATACGATCTGCGCACCTTCTCGCCGGTCGGCGCGATTTCTTTCGACCACCCCGATCCGTCGATCTTCACCGTGCTGACCTCGCCGTCGGAGACGGCGGGCACCGCCAATATCGACTTCGTGATTTTTCCCGAGCGCTGGGCGGTCGCGGAAAATACCTTCCGCCCGCCGTGGTATCATATGAACATCATGAGCGAGTTCATGGGGCTGATCGAGGGCGTCTACGATGCGCGCCCGCAAGGCTTTACGCCGGGCGGCATCAGCCTGCACAACTGCATGCTGCCGCATGGCCCCGACCGCGAGGCGTTCGATCAGGCGAGCTTTGGCGAGCAGAAGCCGGTGAAGATGACCAACACGCTGGCCTTCATGTTCGAGACGCGCTTTCCCCAGCGCGTCACCGCGCATGCGGCGGGCGCGCCGACGTTGCAGACAAACTATGCCGACTGCTGGAAGGGGCTGGAGAAACGGTTCGACCCGACCAAGCCATAATGACCTGTTGTCCCGGACGCGGTGCGGCGTGCAAGGCTGCGCCGCAGACCCGCCGTGGATGCCGGGATCGGAACGGACCCGGATCGGCAGGGCGGCATGTTATGCCGCGCCGCATCCGGGACACGCCGGCGGGCAGCCACTGCGGCGCATCCGCGTGTCCCGGGCGCGGCGCAGCGCTAGCGCGTTTGTCAAAAAGGAAACTGGCGTGTCCACCCCCAACGATCCGAAGCTGAAATCGTTTGTCACGGTCGATCCCGATTCGGATTTTCCGATCCAGAACCTGCCTTACGGGGTGTTCTCGCCGGCGGACGGCGGTGCGCGGCGTGTCGGCGTGGCGATCGGAGATTTTGTGCTCGATCTTGCGACCCTGGATGAGGCCGGCCTGCTCAAGGGATGCGTGCCGCATGGCGTGTTCGCCAACGCTGCGCTCAACCCGTTCATGGCGCTGGGTCCCGACGTGTGGCGCGCGACGCGGGCGCGCATCAGCGACCTGCTGCGCCACGACAACGCCGAGCTGCGCGACGACACGGGCTTGCGCGACAAGGCGCTGATCCACCGCGACGGCGTGCGCCTGCATCTGCCGTTCACGGTCGCGGGCTACACCGATTTTTATTCGTCGCGCGAGCACGCCACCAATGTCGGCATCATGTTTCGCGGCAAGGACAACGCGCTGCAGCCGAACTGGACCCATATCCCCATCGGCTACAACGGCCGCGCCTCGACCGTGGTGGTGAGCGGCACGCCGTTTCACCGGCCGTGCGGGCAGTTGAAGGCGCCGGATGCCGAGCGCCCAAGTTTTGGCCCGTCGCGCAAGCTCGACTTCGAGCTGGAAATGGGCGTGGTGGTCGGCACCCCGTCGGCGATGGGGGCGCGGATCGGCGAGCGGGCCGCGGCCAATATGATCTTCGGTTTCACGCTGCTCAACGACTGGAGCGCGCGCGACATCCAGGCGTGGGAATACGTCCCGCTCGGGCCGTTTCAGGCCAAGGCGTTCGCCACCTCGATCGGCCCGTGGGTGGTGACGCGCGAGGCGCTCGCCCCGTTCCGCGTGCCGGGTCCGGTGCAGGACCCCGAACCGCTGCCCTATCTGCGGCAATCGGAGGCGGGCAACTACGATATTCATCTTGAGGTGGCGCTCAGGACCGCGGCAGCGAAGGAGCCCGCGGTGATCGCCCACACCAACTTCAGGCATATGTACTGGTCGTCGGTGCAGCAGCTCGTGCATCATGCCTCAAGCGGCTGCGCGATGAACGTGGGCGACCTGCTCGGTTCCGGCACCATCAGCGGACCGACGCCGGACTCCTTTGGTAGCCTGCTGGAATTGAGCTGGAACGGCACCCGGCCGATCGCGCTGCCGAACGGCGAGCGGCGCACCTTCTTCGAGGATGGCGACACCCTCACCATTCGCGGCTGGTGCCAGGGGGAGGGTTATCGCGTCGGCTTCGGCGAGGTCGCGGGCACCGTTCTGCCGGCGCGTACCTAACCGGCGGACGGCTCACCGTTTCATTTGCCAAGCCTGCGCGACGACGGCGAGGCTCGTTGTCTCCGCGTCGCGGATCGCCGATGGCGTGCGCGAGAAGCGCGGCGCCGGTGCCGGCTGCGTCACGCCGTCATGGCTGACGAACACGCCGCGCGCCGCCATGTGCGGATGGTGTGGCGCCTCCGACAGTGCCAGCACCGGGGCAAAGCAGACGTCCGAGCCTTCCATGACCGCGCACCATTCCGCCCGCGTCTTCTTGCGGAACACGGCCGCCAGCTTCTCCTTCAGTGCCGGCCAGCTTTCGGCGTCCATCTGGGCGTCGAACATGGCATCGTCCAGCCCGGCGAGCCGCCGCAGCTCGGCATAGAACTGCGGCTCGATCGAGCCGATGGCGATGAACTCGCCGTCGGCGCATTCGTAGGTGCCGTAAAAGTGCGCGCCGCCGTCGAGCAGGTTGCTGTCGCGGCGATCCTGCCAGCGCCCGCCCGCGGCGAACTCGCAGAACATCGACATCAGCGAGGCCGCGCCGTCGCACATTGCGCAGTCAATGACCTGGCCGCGGCCGGAGTGGCTTGCTTCCAACAGCCCGGCGAGGAGACCCGCGACGAGATAAAGCGCGCCGCCGCCGAAATCGCCGACCAGGTTGAGCGGCGGCACCGGCCGCTCGCGCGGGCCGATGGCGGCCAGCGCCCCGGTCAGCGCGATATAGTTGATGTCATGCCCGGCGGCGTGCGCCAGCGGTCCCTGCTGGCCCCAGCCGGTCATGCGGCCGTAGACGAGGCGCGGGTTGCGCGCGAGCACGACGTCGGGACCGAGACCGAGCCGCTCCATCACGCCGGGACGAAAACCCTCGATCAGGGCGTCGGCGTTCGCCAGCAGGTCGAGCACCTCGGCGCGGGCACTCTCCTCCTTCAGGTTGGCGATGACCTTGCGGCGGCCTCGCATCATCACGCGGCCGCGCAGACCCTGCGGCTGTTCCCCGCGCAACAGCGTCACGACGTCCGCGCCCATGTCGGCGAGCATCATCGAGGCGAACGGCCCCGGCCCGAGGCCGGCGAACTCGACAATGCGGAAGCCGGTGAGGGGACCGGAGCGGGCGGGGGACTCAGAAGGTGGGGCGTCGGTCACTACGAGGGTCCATGTTTGCGGGCGCCGCCATGCCGTAGTCGGGACCGAAATTGTCCGATCCGTGGCGCGATCCGGCAAGACCCTATTTGGCCCCGGCCCAAAATGACGATGGCGCGCGAACTGCCCTCCGCAACTCCCGTCATGGCCGGGCTTCGTCCCGGCCATCCACGTCTTTTTGTTGAAACGCTGCAAAGACGTGGATGCGCGGGACAAGCCCGCGCATCGCGAGAGCAGCTAGACTGCCCCATCCGAAGTGACCGGATCGTAGTCTATCCCGCTTTCGCCACAGCGCGGCCCGCCATCACTTTGATCAGGTTGGCGCGATAGTCGGCGCTGCCGTGAATGTCGGACATCAGCCCGTCGCTCGAAATCGTCACGCCGTCGAGCGCGGCCGCCGACCAGTTGCTTTTCAGCGCCTGCTCGATTGCCGCCACGCGCGTCACGCCGCTGGCCGAGGCGCCGGTGGCGGCGACGCGGATGTCTCCGGCCTTGCCTTGCGCGACGAATACGCCGGTCAGCGCGAAGCGCGACGCCGGGTGGCGGAATTTTTCGTAAGCAGCCTTGGCCGGAACGGGAAAGGAGACCTGCGTGATGATCTCGCCGTCCGCCAGCGCGGTGGCGAACAGGCCCTGGAAGAAATCGTCGGCGGCGATCTCGCGCTTGTTGGTCTTCACCGTGGCATTGAGCGCCAGCACCGCGGCCGGATAGTCGGCGGCCGGATCGTTGTTGGCGAGCGAGCCGCCGATGGTGCCGCGATAGCGCACGGCGGGATCACCGATCATGCCGGCCAGCGCCGCCAGCGCGGGAATGGCCTTTTGCACCTGGGCATTGGTGGCGACGTCGTAATGCGTGGTCGCCGCCTTGATGACGACGCGGTCCGCCGTCACCTCGATGCCGATCAGCGCCGGGATTTTGGCAACGTCGATGACGTCGGAGGGCGCGGCGAGGCGCTGCTTCATCACCGGCAGCAGGGTCTGGCCGCCAGCGAGAAATTTTGCGTCGTCGCCCTTGGCGAACAGCGAGGCTGCCTCGTCGATCGAGGAGGCGCGGTGGTAATGGGTCTGGTACATGCGCTCCTCCTTCAGGCGGCGTGAATGGCGTGCCACACCCGGTCGGGCGTCGCCGGCATGTCGAGCTTGTTGGTGCCGATGGCATCGGTGATGGCATTGATGACGGCGGCGGATGCGCCGATCGCGCCGGCCTCGCCGCAGCCCTTGACGCCGAGCGGATTGCCCGGGCACAGCGTCGTGGTGTGATGCAGGTCGTAGGACGGCACGTCGTCGGCGCGCGGCATGGCGTAGTCCATGAACGAGGCGGTCAAAAGCTGGCCGCTGTCGTCGTAGACGGCGTGTTCGAGCAGTGCCTGCCCGATGCCCTGGGTAAGGCCGCCATGCACCTGGCCCTCGACGATCATCGGGTTGACGAGGCGGCCGAAATCGTCGGCGGCGACGAAGTTGACGAACGACGTCTTGCCGGTGCCGGGGTCGACCTCGACCTCGCAGATATAGGTGCCGGCCGGGAAGGTGAAGTTGGAGGGGTCGTAGAAGGCGCTTTCCTTCAGCCCCGGCTCCATGCCGTCGGGCAGGTTGTGGGCGGTGTAGGCCGCGAGCGCCACGTTGGCGAAGGCCATCGTCTTGTCGGTGCCGGCCACCTTGAACTCGCCGTTCTCGATGACGATGTCGTCCTCGGAGGCTTCAAGCTGGTGCGCCACGATCTTCTTGGCCTTGGCCTCGATCTTCTCCATCGCCTTGACGATGGCCGAGCCGCCGACCGCGAGCGAGCGCGAGCCGTAGGTGCCCATGCCGAACTGCACCTTGTCGGTGTCGCCGTGGACGATCGAGACCTGCTCGATCGGCACGCCGAGCCGGTCGGCGATGAGCTGGCAGAACGTGGTCTCGTGACCCTGGCCGTGGCTGTGCGCGCCGGTCAGCACCTCGATGGTGCCGACCGGGTTGACGCGGATCTCGGCGGATTCCCACAGGCCGACGCCGGCGCCGAGGCTGCCGACCGCCTTCGAGGGCGCGATGCCGCAGGCTTCGATGTAGCAGGAGAAGCCGATGCCGCGCAGCTTACCTTCCTTCTTCGCCTTCTCCTTGCGGGCCGGGAAACCGGCATAGTCGATGGCTTTCATCGCGGCATCGAGCGAGGCGACGAAATCGCCGGTGTCATAGGCCATGATCACCGGGGTCTGGTGCGGAAACTGCGTGATGAAGTTCTTGCGCCGCAGTTCGCCCGGATCGACCTTGAGCTGCCGCGCCGCCGTCTCCATGGTGCGCTCGAGCAGGTAGCTGGCCTCGGGGCGCCCGGCGCCGCGATAGGCATCGACGGGCGAGGTATTGGTATAGACGCCCATCACCTCGGCGTAGATCGCCGGGATGTTGTACTGGCCCGACAGCAGCGTGGCGTAGAGATAGGTCGGCACCGAGGACGAGAACAGCGACATGTAGGCGCCGAAATTGGCGTAGGTCTTGACCCGCAGGCCGAGGATCTTGTTGTCCTTGTCGAACGCCATCTCGGCGGTCGAAACGTGGTCGCGGCCGTTGGCGTCGGTCAGGAACGCCTCGGTGCGGTCGCCGGTCCAGCGCACCGGGCGCCCGACGCGCTTGGCGGCCCACAGCGCCACCATCTCCTCGGGGTAGATGAAGATCTTCGAGCCGAAGCCGCCGCCGACGTCCGGCGCGATTACCCGGAGCTTGTGCTCGGGCGCGATGTTGTAGAACGCCGACAGCACCAGGCGGGCGACGTGCGGGTTCTGCGAGGTGGTGTAGAGCGTGAAATGCTCCTCGGCCGCATCGTACTGGGCCAGCGCCGCGCGCGGCTCCATGGCGTTGGGTGCGAGCCGGTTGTTGAGGAGGTCGAGCTTGACGATGTTGGCGGCGCGGCCGAAAGCGTCATTGACGGCGGCCTCGTCGCCGAGCGACCAGTCATAGACGATGTTGCCGGGCGCCTCCGGGTGAAGCTGCGGCGCGCCCGGCGCGATAGCGGCCTTGACGTTGACCACCGCGGGCAGCTCCTCGTAGTCCACCACGACCGCCTCGGCGGCGTCGCGCGCCTGGTTCTTGGTCTCGGCGATCACCACCGCGACCGCCTGGCCGACGTAGCGCACCACTTCCGGCGCCAGCGCCGGGTAGGCGCCCATCTTCATCGGCGAGCCGTCCTTGGAATGGATCATCCAGCCGCAGATCAGGTTGCCGACCTTGTCGTCGACGATCTCGCGGCCGGTCAGCACCGCGACCACGCCGGGCATCTTCTGGGCGGCGGCGGTGTCGATCCCCTTGACGCGGGCGTGGGCGTGCGGGCTGCGGACGAAATGCGCGTGCGTCGCGCCGTAAACCTTGACGTCATCGACATAGCGCCCCTTGCCGGTGATGAAGCGCCTGTCCTCCTTGCGCGTCACCCGCGCACCGATGCCTTCGATTCCCATCGATCGTCTCCCTTTCGCACCGCGACCTTGCGCGCCGGTGGCGCGGGGGCAGGCCGCTTGTCATGTCCGTTTCGAAAAGCCTTCCGGCGCCTGGGGCGCAGGCGGCTATTCAGCGGCGGTGGCGAGGTTCATCCGCCCGGCGGCATCCAGCACCGACTTGACGATGTTGTGATAGCCGGTGCAGCGGCAGATGTTGCCTTCCAGCTCGTGTCGGACCGTCGCCTCGTCGAGCTTGCCGCCATGGCGGTTCACGATGTCGATCGCCGACATGATCATGCCCGGCGTGCAGAAGCCGCATTGCAGGCCGTGATTATCGCGAAACGCCGCCTGCATCGGGTGAAGCTGGTCGCCCTGGGCCAGCCCCTCGATGGTGGTGACGCTGGTGCCGTCGGCCTCGCCGACCAGCATGGTGCAGGATTTCACTGCACGGCCATCGACATGGACGACGCAGGCGCCGCACTGCGAGGTGTCGCACCCGACGTGGGTGCCGGTCAGGTTGAGATGATCGCGCAAAAGGTGGACCAGCAGGGTCCGGTCTTCGACGTCAACGGAAACTGCCTTTCCGTTGACCGTCAGGTTTATCGTCGTCACGAGACGCCTCCCGTCGCTTTAGTCTGGTTCTAATTAGATGCGCACATGCACAACTTTGCAACTGCGATCTTTGCGTGTGCTGGCGGCGTCCGGGCGCGGCCCAGGACGGTGCCGGGCTGGCCTTCTTAAGGCGTTGAGCTGGCGGCTGTTTGGCGGACGCCGCCGGCCTTGCGCCCGCCTGCCGGCGGCGCGGCGGCCGATAGCGATCGTCCCGCAGCGGGGCGGGGCTATAGTTTACGTGCTCTTATTTATTTACCGCTATTTTATTGCGCCGTGGCGGTGGGGAAGCCGACGCAAGGTCCGTCTGGGGCGATAGTGGGGGAATATGATGAAGGGGTTGGGGCGCAGCCGAGCCGGCTCGGCGTCACGCGCACGTCTGGGTTTGCGATTCCGCGGCAAGATCGTGCTCGGTTTTACCGCGATTCTGGCCGTTTCGGCGGTCAGCATGGGGCTTGCCTATTACGGTTTCGAGAAGGTTGCCGGCAGCGTCGCGGCCTACCGCGCCAGTGTCGTCGCGGCCGATGCCGCCCGCACCATCGATCGTGAACTGGTCCACTTCCAGGCGCAGGCGCGCTATTTCGCCCTCACCGGCAAGGATGAGGACGCCGAAGCCGCGCTTGCGGCGCAGGAGGCGGTCAAGACGGCCATCGACCGCTCGCTCGACCTCACCGAGAACAGCAATCGCGGCAAGGATGTCGCCGCGCTGCGCCGGCAGTTCGTGCCGGTCGCCAAGACCTTCGAGGAGATCGTCGAGGCCAAGCGCGTCAACGCGGCGGTTGCGGAGAACCGCATCGTGTCCCACGGCAGCGCGGTGCGCTACAAGTTCGACGACCTCGCGGATACCGCGGCGCTGGCCGGGCTGTCCGGCGTGCAGGCCGTGGTGAAGGGCGTCACCACCCAGTTCGTCGCCATCGCCGCGCTTGCCAATACCTTCACGGTCCGGCCCGATCAGGCCGCCGCGAGCAACATCGTCGCTCGCATCCGCTTCCTGCAGAACGCGCTCGCGCCGATCCAGGCCGACAACGAGGCCGTCGACCAGAAGGTCAAGGAGATCAGCGAGCTGGTGAAGCAGTACGGCGACGACTTCAACACCTTCGTCGTCAACGCCAAGAAGATCGACGACCTGTCGGCCGAGCTGGTGATGGCGGGGACCGCCATGGCGCAACTGTCCGATATCATGAAGGCCGATCTGTCGGCCGATCAGGAGCGCCTGCAAGCCGAGACCGAGACGATGGTGCATGACGGCGAGACCTACATCGCCATGCTGCTGGCCGGCAGCCTGGTGTTCGGCGCCTTGCTGGCGTGGCTGCTCGGCAATGGCATCTCGCGGCCGATGACGGCGATGTGCGCCGCGATGCGTGAACTCGCCGCCGGCAAGTTCGACGTCGTGCTGCCGGGGCTCGGCCGCAAGGATGAGATCGGCGACATGGCCGGTGCGGTCGAGGAGTTCAAGATGCAGGCGGTCGCCAAGGCCGAGCGCGAGGCCGAGGAGCGGACGCAGCAGGACCAGGCCGCCAGGCAGGCGCGCCGCGCCGAGCTGATCCGCTTCGCCGACGAGTTCGAGACCGTGGTCGGCGGTATCGTCACCAGCGTTTCGGCATCGTCGAGCCAGCTCGAAGCCGCTGCCGCAACGCTGACCCACACCGCCGAGACCACGCAGGGGCTGTCCAGCCAGGTCGCCGGCGCCTCCGAGGAAACCTCGTCCAACGTGCAGTCGGTGGCGGCGGCGACTGAGGAATTGTCGGTCTCGGTCGACGAGATCGGCCGTCAGGCCCACGAGTCGAGCCGCATTGCCGAAGGCGCGGTGCAGCAGGCGCAGGCCACCGACGCGCGCATCGCCAAGCTGTCGCGCGCCGCGCAGCAGATCGGCGACGTGGTGCAGCTCATCACAGCCATCGCCGAACAAACCAACCTCCTGGCGCTCAACGCCACCATCGAGGCGGCGCGCGCCGGCGAGGCAGGCCGCGGCTTCGCGGTGGTTGCCTCTGAGGTGAAGTCGCTCGCCAGCCAGACCGCGAAGGCGACCGACGACATCTCGGCGCATATCGCGGCGATGCAGGAGGCCACCGGCGAGTCGGTCGCCGCCATCAAGGAGATCGGCGCCACCATCGGCCAGATTTCCAACATCGCCACTGCGATCGCCACCGCCGTGCATCAGCAGACGTCGGCGACGCAGGAGATCGCCCGCAGCGTGCAGAGCGTCTCGGAAGGCACGCGCGAGGTGGCGGAGTCGATCACTCACGTCAATCGCGGCGCCACCGAAACCGGCGCGGCGTCGGAGGAAGTGCTGAGCTCGGCGCGCACGCTCTCGACCGAGAGCACGCGGCTGCGCGAGGAGCTCGACCGCTTCATGGCCAGCATCCGCGCGGCGTAAGCCGCTGGCCGGCAACGAGGCCTCACCGCCGCGCCGCCGGGCAAGCGTGTCCCGGGCGCGGCGCGGTTTGCAACGCCGCGCCGCAGACCCGGGATCGTCGCGGACGCCGGGGGCCAAACGGTCCCGGATCAGCAGCACGGCACGTTATGCCGCGCAGCATCCGGGACACAGCATCAGCGCCCGAATTGCTGGCGCAACTCGTCCTTGGCCCGTTCGAGCCGTCTCCGCTGCGCCTGCGGCAGGGTGCGGCCGGCGCGGTTGATGTAGAACGTCAGCATCGACAGCGCCGAGCGGAAGGCGCTCGTCTTGCGCCGCTTGCTCTGTTCGGCCGAGCGCTTGAGCGATGCGGCGATCCGCTTCGGGTCCTTGAGCGTGAACACGCCGTGCTTGAGATCGAGCGCGTCGCTGGTGTCGGTGACGCGCTGCGACCAGCGCGCGGCCGTGGAGCGGGCGGCTTTCGCCGACTTGTTCGCTGACTTGTTCGCCGACTTGGCGGGGCGCTTGGCGGAAGACTTGCGTGTGGCCTTGCGGGGCCGCGCCGTCGTCGCCTTTGCGGCGCGCCGGCCGGGCGCTTTCGATTTGGCTTGATTTTGGCGTGTCATCTGGTGTGTCCTGGCGGCGCCTGTCGGTGTTCGCCCCTGCCGACAACCGCGGGCCTTGCGCCATCGTTCCGCCTGGCCCGGCGAGGGAACCGGTTCCGGGTTCGGACGTTGATGTTCCACGCGGCCGTGCAAGCCATGCGACCGCATCTTCGCTCATGCCGGCAGTCGCAGGGTTTTCAAAGATCGCTTTCCGTCGTCCAATCCGTCTTGGTCGCAAGCGGCCGCCGCGTGCGCCGCTGGCGGAGATCGCCACCGACATCCCTTCGCGTCTCGACCGGCTGGCGTGGAGCTGGTTTCACACCCGCGTCGTCACCGCGCTCGGCATCACCTGGATTCTCGACGGCCTCGAAGTGACGCTGGCCGGGGCGCTGGCCGGCGCGCTGAAGGACAGTCCCACCCTGCGGTTCAGCAATATCGACGTCGGTATCGCCAACAGCGCCTATCTCGCCGGCGCGGTGATCGGCGCGCTCGGCTTCGGCTGGCTCACCGACCGCATCGGCCGCAAAAAGCTGTTCTTCGTGACACTCGCGCTGTATCTCGCCGCCACCGCGGCGACGGCGCTGTCGTGGAATCTGGCGAGCTACACGCTGTTCCGCTTCCTCACCGGCGCCGGCATCGGCGGCGAGTACACTGCGATCAATTCCACCATTCAGGAACTGATCCCGGCGCGCTATCGCGGCTTCACCGATCTCGTCATCAACGGCAGCTTCTGGCTCGGCGCCGCGCTCGGCGCGGTCGCGGCCATCGTGCTGCTCGATCCCGCGCTGTTTGCGCCCGATATCGGCTGGCGCCTGGCTTTCTTCACCGGCGCCGTGCTCGGCCTCGTGGTGTTCGTCATGCGCTTCTGGATTCCGGAAAGTCCGCGCTGGCTCATCACCCATGGCCGCCCCGAGGAAGCCGCGCGCATCGCCGCCGAGATCGAGCAGGTCGCCCGGCCGCACGCGACCGACGATGTGGCGCGTTCGTCGATCGCCTTACGGATGCGCCACCACACGCCGTTGCGCGAGGTGGCCCAGGTCTTGTTTGTCCGCTACCGGCGCCGCTCGCTGGTCGGGCTTACGCTGATGGCCGCGCAGGCGTTCTTCTACAACGCGATCTTTTTCACCTACGCGCTGGTGCTCGGTGACTTTTACGGCATCCCGGCCGACCGTGTCGGCTGGTACATCCTGCCGTTCGCCGCCGGCAACTTCCTCGGGCCGTTGCTGCTCGGCCGGCTGTTCGATACCGTCGGTCGCCGCGTCATGATCGCGCTGACCTACAGCGTGTCCGGCGTACTGCTGGCGCTGTCCGGTTATCTGTTCGCTGCGGGCGTGCTCGATGCGCAGACGCAGACCATCTGCTGGATGGTGATCTTCTTTTTCGCCTCGCCCGCGGCAAGCGCTGCCTATCTCACCGTGAGCGAAACCTTTCCGCTGGAGATGCGGGCGCTCGCGATTGCCGTGTTCTACGCTATCGGCACTGGCATCGGCGGCGTCATCGGACCGGCATTGTTCGGCTTTCTGATCGAGACCGGCTCGCGCGGCAGCGTGTTTGCAGGCTATGCTCTCGGCGCCGTTTTGATGATCGCGGCCGCCGGCGTCGCCTGGCGCTACGGCATCGCGGCGGAGCGCCGGCCGCTCGAGGACGTCGCCCCGCCGCTGGCGCGGGTCGAGCACCCCGATTTACGCTGACAACCGAAAGAGGCCATGTCCGACACCAGTCCACAATCCGTCCTTTGTCCGCCCGGCGCCGTCATTCCGCGCGACGCCGACTGCGCGCTGCTGCTCGATATCGACGGCACGCTGCTCGATCTCGCAGCCACCCCGCGCGAGGTCGTGGTGCCGCCCGGCCTGCCCGAGACGCTGGAGAAGCTGATGGCGCGGATGTCGGGGGCGCTGGCGCTGGTGTCCGGCCGCTCGCTTGCCGATATCGACTGGCTGTTCGGCGCGGCGCGCTTTCCCGCCGTCGGCGGCCACGGCGCGGAGATGCGGCTTGCGATCGGCGAGGAGGCGGTGGCGGTGGCCGCGCCGCCGATGGATGCGGACCTCAAGCGCCGCTTCGCCAGGATCGCCGCGCTCGATTCCGACATCATCGTCGAGGACAAGGGCTATTCGCTGGCGCTGCACTTCCGGCTGGCGCCGCACGCCGAGCAGGCGATCTACGATGCGGTTGCCGCGATCCGCGCCGATCTGCCCAATGCGCCGGTCGAGGTATTGCCCGGCAAGGCGGTATGCGAGATCAAGCCGGCGGGGCTGACCAAGGCCACCGGCACGCGCGAACTGATGGCGCATGCGCCGTTCGCAGGGCGCCGCCCGGTGTTCATCGGCGACGATGTGACCGACGAATCGGTGTTCGCCATCATGGCGGACTTCGACGGGCTTGCGTTCTCGGTCGGCCGCGCCGCCAAGGGCGTCGCCGGTTATTTCGCCTCGCCCGACGAGGTGCGCGCCTGGTTGTCGCGGCTCTTGGTGGACGAGGCGCTGCGTGAATCCGTAGATTAGACGACGCCGGTGCGCAGCACGTCGTGCAGATGCACGATGCCGATCGGCTTGGCGCCGTCGGTGACGATCAGCGCGGTGATCTTCGACGAGTTGAGGATGTCGAGCACGCGGCCCGCCAGCGCGTCGGCGCCGATGGTCTTGGGGTTCTTCGTCATGATGTCATCGACCGGCACGGTCATCAGGTCGGGCCGCATGTGACGGCGCAGGTCGCCGTCGGTGACGATGCCGACGAGGCTGCCCTCGCCATCGACGATGCCGACGCAGCCGAAACTTTTCGACGACATCTCCACCAGCGCCTCCGACATCGGGGTGCCGAGCGGCTTGAGCGGGATCGCCGCGCCGGTGTGCATCAGGTCGCGGACGAATTTCAGGTTGGCGCCCAGCTTGCCGCCCGGATGAAACACGCCGAAATCGACCGAGGTGAAGCCGCGCCCTTCCAGCAGCGCCACCGCGAGCGCGTCGCCGAGCGCGAGCTGCATCAGGGACGACGTGGTGGGCGCGAGGTTGTGCGGGCACGCCTCGCGCGCCTTCGGCAGCGTCAGCGCAATGTCGGCGGCTTGCGCCAGCGTCGAATCGGCATTGGCGCTGATGGCGATCAGGCCGATGCCGAAGCGGCGCGAATAGGTGATCAGGTCTTTCAGTTCGACGCTCTCGCCGGACCATGACAGCGCCACGATGACGTCGTCGGCGGTGATCATGCCGAGGTCGCCGTGGCTCGCCTCCACCGCGTGGACGAAGAACGCGGGCGTGCCGGTCGAGGCCAGCGTCGAGGCGACCTTGCGCGCGATGTGGCCCGACTTGCCGACACCGGTGACGATTACCCGTCCCTTCGCCTCCCGCATCAATTTGACCGCGGCGACGAAGGCCGCTGCCAGCTCGTCGTGGAGCGCGCTCGCCAGCGCCGCGATGCCGCTCGCCTGCGCTTCGAAGGTGTGCAGCGCCGAGGCGATGTCGGCGTCCGGAGACGGAGACGCGGCGGGCCGCGGTTGCGATGACGTCATGGGCGGGTCCAAAGGGCGTGCAGAGGGTTGTGGCTCGGCGGCGCCGCCGCGTCTGGTCCGCGCGGGCGCCCCTGAGTCCATGGCGGCGTGATAGCACGTTGGCCGGGGCGGCGCGATGGACCGGTCGCCCCGGTGCGCAACGCGGCGTTAACCATCCTCGTTTTAGGTTTCTTAACCATGCCGCGGACTCAAGGGTTGCGGCGGGCTGCCGCTCGCCGCCGGCAGATAACTGATATCGCAAAGTTTTTTTGATTGCCGGCGCGGCGCCGGCAGAACGCCCGGAGAGGTGCGGTGTCAGGCCCGGTTGCAGCCCCCGACGACGGCTCCCGCACCCGCTGGCCGGGCGGGGTCGGCCCTGCGCTGGCCGCGCTGGCCTGCGCGGCCGCTGTCGCCGCCTGTGGCTTCGGTCCGGCTGCAGCCGAGGGCATCGATGCCTGGCAGGGACTGCGCGATGCGCCGCCGGCGATCGCCCCGCCGCCGGTTGCGCCAGCCGCCGCGTCTCCTGCAAGCGTGGACCAGCCGCAAAGCGCGGCGGATGATGCGACCGAGCCCGCGCTCGACGACATCGTCACGGGCGCCGTCGTCACCGGCGCGGCCGGGACCGGCGCACCGGGCGCGGCTGTGCCGGCCGCTGCCGAACCCTCCGCCGACGATGCTGCGACCCCGCCGCGCCGTGCTTCCTCGCGCATCGGCCAGCCGCCCGACTACACCGTCCCGGCCGCGACCGGCGCCGGCAGCGGCGGCTTCGATTCGCTGAACCGCCCGCGCAGGGCCACCCGGCCGCCGCCCGGCACGGCGATGCCGGCGGCATCGCCGCCCGTCGCGCCGCGGCAACGCGGCAACCGCGCGCGCGTCTCGGCCTCGGTCGCCGGCATCGCCGACGGCCAGCCAGCGCGCCGCCCGCTCAAGCCCGACCCCGATCCGTTCGGAGCCGCCGGCTTCTACGTCGGCAGTTTCCTCGCCAAGACGGCGGTGGAGCTGAGCGGTGGCTACGACACCAATCCCGGCCGCTTTTCGCCGCAGCGCGGCTCGGCGTTCTACCTGATCGCGCCGGAACTGTTGATCACCTCGAACTGGTCGCGGCACGAACTGATCGCCGACCTGCGCGGCTCGTTCACCGGCTACGGCACCACCTTTCCGCCGGAGTTGGGCACGCCCGGTCCGACCGTGCTCGACCGGCCGAGTTTTACCGGCCGCGTCACCGGGCGCTTCGATGTGACGCGCGACACCCGCTTCATCGGCGAAGGCCGCTCGCAGATCGGCACCGACAACCCCGGCAGCCCGAACATCGAGGCCGGTCTCGCCAGGTATCCGCTGTTCTTCGCAAACGGCGCCAGCGCCGGCATCGAACAGGACTTCAACCGCCTGCGCCTCTCCGCCAGCGCCACCGTCGACCGCACCGTCTATCAGCACTCGACGCTGACCGACGGCACGGTGTTGAGCAATGCCGACCGCAACGTCACCCAGGCGGGCGGCATCGGGCGGGCGAGCTACGAGCTGCGGCCGGGTTTCCGCCCCTTCGTCGAGATCGAGGGCGACACCCGCCGTCACGACCGCCGCGCCGACCGCTACGGCTACCTGCGCGATTCCAGCGGCGGTTACATCAAGCTCGGTTCAACCTTCGAGCTGACGCCGCTGATCACCGGCGAGGCGGCTGTCGGCTATCTGATGCGCACCTACGACGACCCGCGGCTCGACCGCATCGCGGGTCTGTTGACCTCCGGCTCGCTGGTCTGGACCCCGAGCGCGCTGACCACGGTGAGGCTCACCGCCACCTCGTCGGTGGACGAAACCACGCTGCCGGGCTCGTCCGGCGCCGTCACGCGTGGCTACGGCGTGCAGATCGACCACGATTTTCTCCGCTGGCTGACCGGCACGCTGCGCTTTGCCTACGGCACCGTGGATTACGATGGTGCCGGCCGCTCCGACCGCACCTATTCGGTCGGCGGCGATGTCGTTTACCGGATGTCGCGCACCGTCCATATCAAGGCGAGCGTGCGCCACGACTGGCTGGAGAGCAACATCAGCGCCAACAATTCCGCGTCGACGGTGATGCTGCTCGGCGTGCGGCTGCAACGGTAGGCGGCCGTGTCCCGGACGCGGCGCAACGTGAAACGTTGCGCCGCAGATCCGGGACCATGACAGATGATGTGCTTTTCGGCGGTCTCGGATCAGCACCGCGGCATTTCATGCCGCAGCGCGTCCGGGACACCTTGCCGCCGCCTACCGCCGCCCGAACAGCTTTTCGATGTCGTCGAGCTTCAATTCGACATAGGTCGGGCGGCCGTGGTTGCACTGGCCGGAGTTGGGCGTCGCTTCCATCTCGCGCAGCAGCGCGTTCATCTCCTCCGCTTTGAGGCGGCGGCCGGCGCGCACCGAGCCGTGGCAGGCCATGGTGGCGGCGACGTGCAACAGCCGCCGCTCCAGCGGCAGCGCTTCGTCCCATTCCGCCATGTGCTCGGCCAAGTCGCGGACGAGACGGGTCGCGTCGCAACGCCCGAGCAGCGCCGGCGTCTCGCGCACCGCCACAGCACCGGGGCCAAAGCTCTCGATGACGACGCCGAAGCGGGCGAGGTCATCGGCCCGCGCCGTAAGCTTCTCCACTGTCGCTTCGTCGCATTCGACGATGGCCGGGATCAGCAGGAGCTGCCGGGCGACGCCGCCATCGGCCATCTGCGCTTTCAACCGCTCGTAGACGATGCGCTCGTGCGCGGCGTGCTGGTCCACCACGATCAGGCCGTCGCGGGTCTGTGTGACGATGTAGGTGTCGTGCACCTGCGCCCGTGCCGCGCCGAGCGGGTGATCGACGAGGTCGGCGGCCACAGGCAGGGTGTCGGCGCGCGCGTCCGCGCTCGGCGCGCCGACGTCGAAGGTGGTTTGCGCATTGTCGGCGAAACCGCCCGGCGCCAGCGTCGGCGCCGCCGGCGACTGCCGCCAGTCCCACGACGCAGGCGGGGCAGGGCGCGGCGCGAAGCCGGGGCGGAACGCGGCGAGCGCGGCCGCGCCGCCGGAGACATTGGCGGCGCTGCGGCGGCCCTCGCGGGCAAGCGCCTCCTTCAGCGCGTGCACGATCAGCGCGCGCACCAGACCCGCATTGCGGAAGCGTACCTCGGTCTTGGCCGGATGCACGTTGGCATCGACCTCGCGCGGGTCCAGCGTGACGAACAGCGCCAGCACCGGGTGGCGGTCGCGCGGCAGGTAGTCGGCATAGGCTGCGCGCACCGCGCCGAGGATCAGCTTGTCGCGCACCGGGCGGCCGTTGACGAACAGGTATTGCCCGAGCGCGTTGGCGCGGGTGAAGGAGGGCGCAGCGGCAAAGCCCTCGACGGTGACGCCCTCGCGCTCGGCGCTGGCTGCGAGCGCGGCGGCGCGGAACTCGGCGCCGAGAATGTCGCCGAGCCGCGCCAGCCGGCCAAGGCTATTGGGATGGGCATCGGGCAGTGCCGCCGCCCATGTCACAGGCGCGCGCTCCTCGCCGGCGAGCGTGAAGGCGATGTCGGGCCGCGCCATCGCCAGCCGGCGCACCGCCTCGCGCACGGCGTCGGCCTCGGTGCGGTCGGTCTTGAGGAATTTCAGCCGCGCCGGCGTCGCGTAGAACAGGTCGCGGATATCGACACGCGTGCCGCAGGTCAACGCCGCCGGCGCCACCTCCGACTTGGCGCCGCCCTCGACCGTGATGGTCCAGGCGTGCGGCTCGGCCTTGTGGCGCGTCGTGATCGCAAGCCGCGCCACCGCGCCGATCGAGGGCAGCGCCTCGCCGCGGAAGCCGAGGGTGCGGATGCTGAGCAGGTCCTCGTCGTCGAGCTTGGAGGTGGCGTGGCGCTCGACCGCGAGCGCGAGGTCGTCGCGGCGCATGCCGTGGCCGTCGTCGGTGACGGTAATGCGGCGGCGCCCGCCGCCGTCGGTGAACACGTCGATGGCGCGGGCGCCGGCGTCGATGGCGTTCTCCACCAGTTCCTTGACGACGCTGGCCGGCCGCTCGACCACCTCGCCGGCGGCGATGCGGTTGACGATGGTTTCGGGCAACTGGCGAACGGGCATGGCGACGGACGACTCGTGCAGAAAACATCATCATAGCGTATTGGCGGCGCGGCGGGCGGCCCGCTTCAATCCTCGAAGCCGCGTCCGCCGCGCCCGGCCTTGATGTGGCTGCGGCGCTTCTTGCCCTCGAGCCGGCGCAGCTTGGAGGCGTGGGTCGGCCTGGTCGGCCGCCGTGGCGTCGGGCGCTCAGTGGCGCGCTGCAACAGCGCCATCAGCCGGTCGAGCGCGTCCTGCCGGTTGCGCTCCTGGGTGCGGAATCGCTGGGCATGGATGACGATGATGCCCTCGCCGGTCATGCGGCTGCCGGCGAGGTCGCACAGGCGCGCCGCGACGTCGGCGGGCAGATCGAGCTGCCGGGTATCGCAGCGCAGTTGCGCCGCGGTCGCGAGCTTGTTGACGTTCTGTCCACCGGGGCCGGAGGCGCGCACGAAGGAGATGGCGAGCGCGTCGTCGGGGATGGCGATGGCGGGTGCGGTCGGCGGCATCGCCGAGACAGATCACGAGGCGCGGCGTGCCGTCAATTGACGCGCGACTTCGGTGCCGGCGACGGTGCAGGCTGTCCGGTCGCCGCCGCCTGCGACCGGCCGACGGTGACGGTGATCAGGCCGTGGCTCCACAGCCGTTTTGCGGCGCGGCGGGCATCCTCAAGCGTTACCGCGTTGATGATGCCGGGGCGCTTCTCCAGGTAGTCGATGCCGAGCCCGTCGAGCTGGTACTGCACCAGCGCGCCGGCGAGCTTGGTCGAGGTGTCGAGCGCCAGCATCTGCGAGCCGTTGAGGTAGGATTTGGCCTTGTCCAGTTCCTCTGCGGTCGGGCCTTGCTCGGCCATGCGGCGGATTTCGGCCTGCAACGTCTCGAGCGTCGCGGCGGCGCGGTCGGCGCGGGTCGCGGTCGAGCCGGCGAACACGCCGGAATGGTCGAGCCAGATCAGCGACTGCGACACCGAATAGGCCAGCCCCTTCTTCTCGCGCACCTCGTAGTAGAGCCGCGACGACATCGAACCGCCGCCGAGGATGTGGTTGGCGATATAGGCCGCCATGAAGTCCGGATCGTTGCGCTTCAGCCCCGGGCCGCCGAACAGCATTACCGTCTGCGGCACGTCGAGGGCGACGCTCACCTGTTTCGGCGGCGCGACGGCGGCGACGTCGGCGACCGGTGTCAGCTCGGCCTTCGCCGGTAGCGCCCCGAAGGTGTCGTCGAGCAGGCGGCCGAGTGTTGTGGCATCGATGTCGCCGACCACGGCGATGGTCAGGTTGTCACGCGCCAGTACGTTCTTGGCGTAGCCGGAAAGGTCGGCGACCGTGACCTTGGGCAGGCTCTCCAGCGTGCCGCCCGGCGGCCGCCCGTAGGGGTGGTCGGGGAAGGCGGCGGCCCAGAACGCGCGGCCGGCCAGCGCGTTGGGCTCGGTGCTCTCGCGGCGCAGCCCCGACAGCATCTGGGCGCGGATGCGCTCGACCGGCTCGGCGTCGAAGCGGGGAGCGGTCACCGCGAGCTTCAACAGGCCGAACGCCTCGTCGCGGTGCTCGTTGAGCATGCGGAGCTGGCCCTGCAGCCGGTCGCGCGACGCGGAAAAGTTCATCTCGATGGCGTTGCGCTCGAGGCGGGCGTGGAACGCCTTGGAATCGAGGTCGCCGGCGCCCTCGTCGAGCAGGTTGGCAGTCATGCTGGCCACGCCCGGCTTGTCCGCCGGATCCTGCGTCGCGCCGCCCCGGAAGGCGAACGCCATCGCCACCAGCGGCACCGTGGCATCCTGCACCAGCCAGGCCTCCAGCCCGCCGGGCGACACCACGCGCTGGATTTTCGTCATGGCCTGCGCGTGGCCGGAGACGACGGCGGCGGCGAGCGCCATCGTGCAGGCGAGTGCGAGCCGGACGAGGCGGGGACTGAGGAGCCTCACGAGCGTTTCTCCGCGGGAACGGCGCTGTCCTTGACCAGATAGCCGGTCACCGAGCGGATTTTGGTCAGGTATTTGCGCGCGACGGCTTGCACCTCCTCGGCGGTGACGGCGCGAATGGTATCGGGCAGCTGGCGAACGTCGTCGATCGACAGGCCGACCGTCAGCGCAGCGCCGTACCAGCGCGCCAGCTTGGCCTGGCTGTCCTGTGCGTAGATGGTCTCGGCGACGAGCTGGGTCTTGGCATCCTGAAGGTCGCTGGCCGCGATGCCGTTGGCGGCGACGCCGGCGATCACCTTGTCGAGCGCCGCTTCGAGGCGGGGGAAATCGACGCCGGGCTTTGGCGTCGCCGAGACGCCGAACTGCGAGGGATCGACCGCCGTGCCCTGATACCAGGCGTAGGCGCTGACCGCGAGGCCCTGGTCGACCACCAGCGCGCGGTAGAGCAGCGAGTTGCTGCCGCCGCCCAGCGCCTGCGCCAGCACGTTGAGCGCCGCGCGCTCGGTCTTCGCCGCCGCCGGTCCCGCCGGCACCAGGTACTGGCGCATCATGCTCGGCTGCTCGACCTTGTCGTCGGCGACGGTGACGGTGCGTGGTCCGGCCGGTTCCGGCTCCTGCGGGCGGATGCGCTTTGCGGCAATGGCCGGCTGAGCGGCGATGGGGCCGAAGGTCTTTTGCGCAAGGTCGCGCACCTCCGCCGCCTCGACGTCACCGGCAATCACCAGGGTGGCGTTGTTGGGAGCGTAGAAGCGCCGGTAGAAGGCGAGCGCCGCCTCGCGGTCGAGCTTCTCGATCTCGTGGCGCCAGCCGATCACCGGGCGGCCGTAGGGATGGTTGAGATAGAGCGCCGCCGCGACCTGCTCGCCGAGCCGCGCCGCCGGGTTATTGGCGACGCGCATGTTGTATTCCTCGAGCACGACATCGCGCTCCGGCAGCACGTTCTCGTCCTTGAGCACCAGCCCGGTCATGCGGTCGGCTTCGAAGCCCATGACGGTTGGGAGCTGATCGCGCGGCACGCGCTGGAAGTAGCCGGTGTAGTCGTAGGAGGTGAAGGCGTTCTCGTTGCCGCCGATGCGCGACACGGTTTTTGAGAACTCGCCCTCGGGATGGCGCGCGGTGCCCTTGAACATCAGGTGCTCGAGGAAATGCGCAAGCCCCGACTGGCCCGGCGTCTCGTCGGCGGAGCCGACCTTGTACCAGATCATCTGGGTGACCACCGGCGTGCGGTGATCGGGGATGACCACGACCTGCAAGCCGTTGTCGAGCGTGAAGCTGGTGGGAGCGGTGCCGGCGCGGGCCAGGCCCGCGTAAGCCAGCACGGCGGCGAGCGCCAGCATGACGACGCCGGCGCGGCGGGGCGGGCGGCCGCCGGAACGCGCGGGCAGGGCGGGCGGGGCGATCGGGGTCAGTTTTTGACTTCCTTGCCCGACATGATGTCAGTGTAGGTGCGGTTGCTTTCGATCGGCCCGGAGCCGTAGGCATAGGCCGAGGACGGCGTCTGGTAGCCCGGCGGCGGCTGCGTCAGGGTTTCGCGGGTGGGCTCCCCGGTGAACGGCTTGGTTTCGACCGCCGAGCCGCCGAACAGCGTCGAGAACAGGGTGCCTTTGTAGCCGAGTTCGGAGGGGCTCATCATCGGGTTGCGCATCGCGCCGGGTTGCAACGGCTCGGTGGCGTGCGTCGTGCGGGTGCGGCCGACGTTCAGCTCGGAGGGCGACAGCGGCCGGTCGTTCTCGAAGATCGATCGTTTGCCGGCCTTTCGCTCGGCGGCGCGGCGCTGCTTGCGCTCGACCTCGTCGACGTCCTGCGGCCAGTTCGGGGCGCTGGCGACGCTCTGGCCGCTCTCCGGCGGCGGCAGGTCGATCTTCGGAGGCACCACCAGAGGCGAGCGCTCGCGGTAATCGATGCCGCGGTTCTCCATGTTGGTGGCGCCGATCCCGGTCATAATATTGTGAATGATGCCCTGCTCGAAGGTCATCTCGTCATCGTCGTCCTGGGCTTGGGCGGTAGTCGCGGCGACCAGGCCGATGCCGGCGGCGACGACCGCAAGTCGCATCGCCGAGGACAGGCGTGCGCGGCTGCCGCGAAACCGGCCATAAAACCGAACAGGGATGTCGGCCATGGGAGGCTTGAGGGTGTGCATCACGGTCATCCTGAACTCGTTGCCGCCCCGCCCGGGACAGGGGCGATATTGACGGTGATCAGGGCGCTTTTGCGGCGCCGGGTCTGCGCAAAGTGTCATACAGGAGCGCGGCTACCCCGGCAACAATGGCCACGTCGGCGAGGTTGAAGACGTACCAGTTGTAGAGCCTGCCGCCGATCCTGATGTGCAGCAGCACAAAATCGACCACGGCGCCATAGGCCAGCCGGTCGATGGCGTTGCCGATGGCGCCGCCGATGATCAGGCCGAGGCCGACAGTGGCCAGCACCGTGCGCGAGCGCGCCATCCAGATCGCCAGCGCCACGACGGCGGCGACCTTGAACGCCAGCAGCAGCCATTGACCGGCCGCGCTGTCGGTCTGCAACCAGCCGTAGCTGATGCCGGTGTTCCAGGCCAGCACGAGGTCGAAGAACGGCCCGACCTCGACGATGCCGCGGCGGCCGAGCTGGAACACGTGCAACAGCCACAGCTTGGTGGCCTGATCGGCGATGAGCGCCACGACCGCGGCAAGGAGACCGGCGCGCAGCGTGCCGCTCATCGCGCCGGTCATGGGGTGCGACCCAGTGCCTTCCACTCGCGCAGCGCTTCGGCATCGCGGGGCGACACGTCGGGATAGTCGGGGTCGCTGCCGACGCTCGGCAGGATTTTCCACGAGCGCGCGCATTTGCGCCCGGCCGCGCGCTCGACCACCACGGCGACGTCCTTGACGTCGGGCAGGCGGAACGCGTCCGCCGGCGCCGCGGCATTGGTCACCATGGCGTTGGAGGTGATCGAGACCTCGGCGAGATCGACATCGACCAGCGTGGCGAAGATGTCGGGATCGGCGATGTAGACGAGCGGCGAGGCCTCCAGCGAGGAGCCGATGCGCTTGGCGGCGCGCTCCACCTCCAGCGCACCGGTGACGACGCGGCGCACCTCGCGGATCGTCGCCCATTTCTGCGCCAGCCGCTCGTCGCGATAGGCTTTGAGCCCGTCGGGGAACAGGGTGAGATGCACCGACGCCTCGCCGTGCGGCCGGTAGTCGGACCACGCCTCGTCGCAGGTGAAGGACAATACCGGCGCCAGCCACTTGAGGATGGCGTCGCACACCATGTCGATGGTGGTCAGCGCCGCCTTGCGGGTCAGCGACGACGGCGGATCGCAGTACAGCGTATCCTTGCGGATGTCGAAATAGAACGCCGACAGCTCGGTGTTCATGAAGGCCGCGAGTTGCGCCACCACGGTCTTGTAGTCGAAATCGGCATAGGCGCGGCGCACCACCGCGTCGATCTCGCTCAGGCGGTGCAGCATCAGCCGCTCGAGCTCGGGCATATCGGTGTGTGCGACTTTGTCGCCCGGCTGGAAGTGGTGCAGCGTGCCGAGCATCCAACGGATGGTGTTACGCAGCTTGCGGTAGGTCTCCACCATGTTCTTGAGGATTTCCGGACCGATGCGCTGGTCGTCGGAATAGTCGGTGGCGGCCACCCACAGCCGCAGGATATCGGCGCCCGATTGCGCGATCACCTTGTGCGGATCGGTGGTGTTGCCGAGCGACTTCGACATCTTGCGGCCCTGCTCGTCGAGCGTGAAGCCGTGCGTCAGCACCACGTCGTAGGGCGCGCGCCCGCGCGTACCGCAGCTCTCCAGGAGCGAGGAATGAAACCAGCCGCGATGCTGGTCGGAGCCTTCGAGGTACATCACGGTGTCGGCGCCGCCGTCGATCTTGCGGCGGATGTCGCCGAGGATCGGAAAGTGCTCGCGATCCTCCAGCACGAAAGCATGGGTCGAGCCGGAATCGAACCAGACGTCGAGCACGTCGTCGACCTTCTGCCAGTCCTCGCCGGCGTGGTCGCCGAGAAAGCGCTCGCGCGCACCCTCGGCGTACCAGGCGTCCGCCCCCTCCGCCGTGAAGGCATCGGCGATGCGGGCGTTGACCGCTTCGTCCTGCAACAGTTCGACGGAGCCGTCGCCCTTCTCGCGCACGAACACGGTGATCGGCACGCCCCAGGCGCGCTGCCGCGACACCACCCAGTCGGGGCGGCTCTCGATCATGCCGGTGATGCGCCTCTCGCCCTGCGGCGGCACCCAGCGGGTGACCGAAATGGCCTGCAAAGCGCGGGCGCGCAGCGTGTCGCCGGGCCTCGCCGCATCATTATCTGCGATGGGCTTGTCGATCGCGATGAACCACTGCGGCGTATTGCGGAAGATCACCGGCTTCTTCGAGCGCCACGAATGCGGATACTGATGCTTGAGCCGGCCGCGCGCCAGCAGCATGCCGCGTTCGACCAGCGCCTTGATGACGGCCTCGTTGGCGTCGCCCTTCTCGCCCTTGTCGGTCAGTACGCGGCGGCCGGTGAAGCCCGGCGCCTGCGCGGTCAGCGCGCCGTTCTCGTCCACGGTGTAGGGAATGACCGAGCTGATGCCGCGCGCTTCAAGTTCGCGCGCATTCGCCGTCCAGATCTCAAAGTCCTCGCCGCCGTGGCCGGGAGCGGTGTGGACGAAGCCGGTGCCGGTGTCGTCGGTCACATGGTCGCCGTCGAGCAGCGGCACCTTGAAAGCATAGCCGCCGTCGAGGCCGGCGAGCGGGTGCGCGCATTCGAGCGCATCGAGTACGCCCGCATCGACGGCGCCGATATTCTCGTAGGCCGTGACGCGGGCCTGCGCGAACACATCCGGGGCAAGCTTCTCCGCGAGTAGCAGCACGTCGCCGGGCTTGGCCCAGTTGTCGGCCGGCGCTTCGGTCACCTTGAACAGCGCATAGGCGATTTTCGAGGAGAACGAGATCGCGCGGTTGCCGGGCAGCGTCCACGGCGTGGTGGTCCAGATCACCACCGAGGCGCCTTTCAGCCGGCCGTAAGGCGAAGCAACCGGAAACTTCACCCACACGGTGTCCGACGTAAAATCCTCGTACTCGACTTCGGCCTCGGCCAGCGCGGTCTTTTCCACCACGCTCCACATCACCGGCTTGGAGCCGCGGTAGAGCGTGCCGTTGGCGGCGAACTTCATCAGCTCGCGCGCGATCTGCGCCTCGGCGAAGTAATCCATGGTGGCGTAGGGGTGGTCCCAGTCGCCGATCACGCCGAGCCGCTTGAACTCCTCGCGCTGCACGTCGAGCCAGTGCGCGGCATAGGCGCGGCACTCGCGGCGGAACGCCACCATCGCGGCGGGGTCCTTGAAGTCCGGCTTGGGCTTGCCCTTGGAGCGGTAGTTCTCTTCCTCGATTTTCCACTCGATCGGCAGGCCATGGCAGTCCCAGCCCGGCACGTAGTTGCTGTCGAAGCCGAGCATCTGCTGGCTTCGGGTGACGAGATCCTTGAGGATCTTGTTCAGCGCGTGCCCGATATGGATGTTGCCGTTGGCGTAGGGCGGGCCGTCGTGCAGGATGAATTTCGGGCGGCCCTTCGCCGTCTCGCGCAGGCGGTGGTAGAGGTCCATGTCGGCCCAGCGCGCGAGAATGTCCGGCTCGCGCTGCGGCAGCCCGGCGCGCATCGGGAAGTCGGTCTGCGGCAGGAACAGGGTTTTGGAGTAATCAGGGCCGTCGGATTTGTGCTTTTCGGTCATGGCCGGGCGTGAATAGCGTGTTTTGGCCGGGATGGGAAACGGCTTGAAGGGAAAGGCTGTGCCGGGGCGGTCTCAGTCGATCCGGCCGAGCACGGGGAAGGCCGTCGGCTCGGCCGCAAGCCGCGCGCGGGCGCGGGCACTGTCGTCGTCCATCTGCCTGACCAGCGCGCCGATGTCGTCGAACTTCAATTCCTCGCGCAGGAAGGCGATGAAGGCGACGTCGAGCGACTTGCCGTAGAGATCACCGGCAAAGTCGAACAGGTGGATTTCAAGGAGCGGCGCGCCGTTGTCGAAGGTCGGGCGGCGGCCGAAGCTGGCGCCCCCGCCGAGGCGCTTGCCGTCGAGCCCGACGCGCACCGCGTAGATGCCGTGCCGCAGCCCGCAGGCCGGATCGAGCCGGAGATTGGCGGTGGGATAGCCGAGGTCGCGGCCGCGCTTGTCGCCGTGGAGCACCTCGCCCGAGACGAACCACGGATAGCCGAGCAGCGTGTTGGCTTCCTCGAGCTCGCCCTGGCCGAGCGCATTGCGGATCGCGGTGGACGACACCGCGCGGCCATCGAGATCGACATGGGGCTGGATGAATACCTCGAAGCCGAGGCGTTCGCCCATGGCGCGCAACAGGTCGGGCGAGCCGCGGCGGCCTTTGCCGAAGTGAAAATCGTAGCCGGCGACGACGCCGGTGACGCCGAGGCGGCCGACGAGATCGCGCGCCACGAAATCCTCCGCCGCGGTGCCGGCGCGCGCGGCATCGAACGTCATCACCACCGCGCCGGAAAGCCCCGCGCCGGCCAGCAGCCTGAGCCGCGCCCGCGCATCGGTAAGGCGGAACTGCGCGATGTTGGGATTGAAGAAGCTGCGCGGATGCGGCTCGAAGGTCACCGCCATCGCAGGCATCCCGCGCCGCGCCGCCATGTCCTGCGCCGCCTTGATGACGACGCGATGGCCGAGATGCACGCCGTCGAAATTGCCGAGCGCGACCACAGCGCCCTTGACGATGGCGATGGCCGGCGTGTCGTCGCGGATCACGGTGAAGTGCGGCATGGCAGCGGGTTTCATGCGGATGTCATACTTTTGGATGAGGCGGGCCGGGGGCCGGACCGTGGCGCGCCTCAGCGCGCGAAGTCAAGGGTACCACGGTAAAATTCCCTTTCGGAAACCCGCGTGATTTGCAAGCAACATGCACCGCCGGGTTAACGGGCTGTTTAAGCCGCAATGCTATGGTCGCTCCGTCCGGGCTGAGGCAGGTGGACGGCGTGCGGCACCGCGCGGCGCTTCCACGGACTGCATTCCAAAAGCCCGCTTGAGTGTCTGCCGAAGCATGCCTTGCCGAAATCGAATGCTGCGGGCCATGCGGATGGAGCTTGCGGCTTTCGGCCAGCAAGGCTCCGGGTTGGTGTGTTGACGCGTTTTCAGGTGCCGGCGGTTTCCGCTTCGGCTGAAAACGCCAGAGGGAGCGTTGACGATGGCGGTTGATCTGTCGATGTCGGTTCTGGTGGTTGACGACTACAACACCATGATCCGGATCATCCGCAATCTGCTGAAGCAGCTCGGCTTCGAGAATATCGATGACGCCAGCGACGGCTCGGCGGCGCTCGCCAAGCTGCGCAGCAAGCGCTACGGCCTCGTTATTTCCGACTGGAACATGGAGCCGATGACCGGCTACGACCTGTTGCGCGAGGTGCGTGCCGACCCCAATCTGGCCAAGACGCCGTTCATCATGGTGACGGCGGAATCCAAGACGGAAAATGTCATTGCCGCCAAGAAGGCCGGGGTCAACAACTACATCGTCAAGCCGTTCAACGCGGCGACGCTGAAGGCCAAGATCGAGGCGGTGTTCCCGGATCCCGTGCCAGCGTAAGCTCGAGCCATCATTTGCTCCGATTCAACGTGGGTTGAATCAGCGTTTCGGGTCTATTCCGATCATATTGAAACACCGTCATGGCCGGGCTTGTCCCGGCCATCCACGTCTTTATTTCTGGAATCCAAGACATTTCTGGAATCCAAGACGGGGATGCCCGCACATAGGCGTTCGACAGAACGCCGTTCTTTGAACGGCTATGCGCGGACGTGACGCCGGAGGGAGCGGGTCGCCTCTCTGATTCAGTCGAAACGCGCTCTAAGATTATGCTCCATCTGTTCGAGCACAATCCCATCTGACAACCGGGTCCCACCCTCGGGTCAAGCCCGAGGGCAGGCTTTTTCGGGATCAGGCTCTACCACTTCAATTCGTGCATCAGGGCGGCGGGCGCGGGCGTTGAGCCGAACAGCCGGCCGACCGCTGCGGCGTCGTCGCGGTCGACCCCTGCAAACTCCTCGGCATGGATGCCGCGGGTGAGGAACACGCACGGCACGCCGGCGGCATGAGCGCCGGCGACGTCGGTGCGCACCGAATCGCCGATCGCCAGCACGCGGCTCGGCTGACCGTTGCGGCCGTTGCCGCCGGCCAGCGCGATGGCCTGCCGGTAGATCGGCAAATGCGGCTTGCCGAAGAAGATCACCTCGCCGCCGAGCGAGCGATACAGTTCGGCCAGCGCGCCGGCGCAGGCGATCAGGCGGTCGCCGCGCTCCACCACGATGTCGGGATTGGCGCAGACGAACGGCAGCCGGCGCTCGCGTGCCTGCAGCAATGTGTCGCGATAGTCCTCGGCGGTCTCGATCTCGTCGTCGAACGGCCCGGTGCAGACGATGTAGTCGGCTTCCTCCAGCGGCGCGAAGCGCACATCGAGACCGCGATAGATCGGGCCGTCGCGGTCGGGACCGATGGCGTAGACGGCCTCGTTCGGGCGCGCCGCGACATGGTTGCGGGTCAGGTCGCCGGAGGAGACGATGCCGTCGTAGGTGTCGTCGGGCACGCCGAAGCGGCGGAGCTGCCGCTGCACCGAATCGGCCGGGCGCGGCGCGTTGGTGATCAGCACCACCTTGCCGCCGCCGCGGCGGAAGGTGGCGAGCGCGGCGCAGGCGTCGGGAAAGGCGGCGAGGCCGTCATGCAGCACGCCCCAGACGTCGCTCAGCACGATATCGACGTCCTCGACGAGGTGGCGCAGGCCGTCGGTGAAGGACAGGGAGGTCATGAGGCCGGCAGCCAGAGCCGCACTTTGCGGCGCCGTGATGGCCGCTGTCCGGCGGCGGCGCGAAACGATACGGCGCCGGAGCTCGTGCCCATCATGACCGTGCCGGTCCCCGGCCGGCGGCGGCGCGCCGCAGCAGGGCGGCCGTGCCGCTGCGGGGCTGTGCCGGCGCCGATGTTGGTGCTGGCGGCGCCTCGGGGGCGGGCTGTTTGCGGGCGGCGTCAGGGGTGGCGGGGGTGGTGCGGTCGCGGTCCTGACGCAGCGGGCGCGGCGGCGAGAACAGGTTGCCCTGGCCGAGGCGCACTTCGTAATCGAGCAGATCGACCACCGCGCGCTCGTCCTCGATGCGCTCGACAACGAGATCGATGCCGAAGCGGCCGAGCAGATCGGCCAGGTCGGCCGGATGGATGTCGGATGCCGCGCCCTGCGCCTCGTCGAGCAACAGCGTCGCCGGCACCTTGACGAAGCGTACGCCGCGCTCGGCCAGGTCGCGCGGCTTGATGCGCAGATCGCTGACATGATCGACCGAGAAGCGGTAGCCGTAGCCGGCGAGCGTGCCGAGATGCTTGCGCTCGACCGGGCCGAAACCGCGCAGCGCGTCGTGGCGGAATTCCAGCACCAGCGCCGAGGCCAGCGCCCGGTGCGTTTCCAGCGTCTCGCGATAGGCGGCGAACGCTGCCGGATCGGCCAGCGTCGGTGCGGCGACGTTGCAGAACAGCCCGACGTCCTGGTTGCCGGCGATCAGCCGGCGCAGCACCTGCATGGCGCGCTGCACCACCAGCGTGTCGATCTGACCGACGAGGCCCATGGTCTCGGCGACGGGCAGGAAGCGATCGGCCGCGAACACCGTGCCGTCGGCGCCACGCAGCCGCGCCACCGCCTCGTAAAACCGCACCTTGCGCTGCGGCAGCGTGACCAGCGGCTGCAGGTAGACGTCGATGCGTCCGTCCTCGATGGCATGCGCGAGGGCCTGACGCACGGTCGTATCGGCCGGCGCCTCGGGCGGGAAGAAGCCGAAGTCGAAGTCGCGCGGCGCCGGTGCCGGCGCGGCCACGGCGGCCGCCGCCTCGCCGTCGTCGTTGACGGCGGCGGGCGCGCTGCCGAACCCGCTCAGCACGTCCTCGTGCTCGGCCACCGAGACGGCGAGCTGCCGCACCAGCGTGCCCAGCTCGCCGATCTCGCCGAGCATGGTCTCGACCCGCTGCTGGCCCTTGATGTCGGCGGCGACGACGCGGTGCTCGATGGCCGACAGCCGACGGCCGAAGTCGGCGACCTGGCGGGCGAGATCGCCGACGCCGTTTGACAGTTCGGCGAGGTGGGCGTTGTCGTCGTCCTCGCCGGGGCCGCGCATCGTGATGACATGGTGCAGGATCATCGCCGTGAACACGGTCAGGCCGGCAAGGCCGGCGTGGAGGGCATCGAGGCCGGCCGCGACATGGAGCACGACACCGAGCGCGGCGGCGATCAGCACCATGAAGATGACGATGAACACGGTCGCGACACGGATCATGGAAACGCCCTGCGCCGCCGCGGATCGCAGCAGCCATCGGCCATCATGGCTGATTCGCGGCCTCTCGCGCAGCCTGCGTCCTACGGTTGTCCCCGTCTCGCACCGGTCCCGGCCGGCGTTGCGGCTCAGGCGGTGGCGCGGATCACCTTGGCCACCTTGTCGATGATCTCGCCGATCTGGTCCTCGCTGACGATCAGCGGCGGGGTCAGCGCCAGCGTGTCGCCGGCCACCCGCAGCATCAGGTCGTTGTCGTGGAAGGCCGAGGCGAGGCTGTCGTAGCCGCGTTTGCCCGGCCCCGCCTTGGCGGGGGCGAGGTCGATGCCGGCGGTCAGCCCGACGGTGCGGATGTCGAGCACGCCGGCTTGGTCACGCAGGCTCATCACCGCATCGGCGAATTTTGGCTCCAGCGCCTTCGCGCGCTCGAACAGCTTTTCGTCGCGGTAGATGTCGAGGGTGGCGAGCCCTGCGGCGGTCGCCA
>Ga0182792_1000218_pt1 | contig 55850 bp, 47 predicted proteins | sample Passage237B_FD_130497 | JGI IMG/M metagenome (GOLD analysis project Ga0182792, IMG submission 130497) | Cellulose adapted compost microbial communities from Newby Island Compost Facility, Milpitas, CA, USA - Passage2 37B (version 2) (version 2) ...
ACTCATCATGATCGGATTTGCAGGCATGGCTATAGAAGTTAAAATCCTCTATACGCCCATCACAATGAGTTTTATTTAATTTAGGGGGTCAATATCTGCCGGAATGGCAGAAGCTGACCCCGGAGTCAACTTCCCCCGGAATGAGGGGTCAACTTCATCCGGTACGACGGGTCAAGTTCGTCCGGTATCTCTAATTGTTAAATAAACCGAATTAAGTACCTTTGGATAAATAAGAGTAAAGTTGATTGTGCCCTGTTTTTAGAAGGGCTTTTTTCACACACATTAAAAACTATTGATGATGAAGGATTTATCAATATAAACAAAACAAATGTTAATTCTTTTACAAGGAATAGAATGCTAACATTTAAAGCTTTACTGATTAATCTAATGAGTTTTACCAGACCAAGCGTAAAGACTGAACTTGATCGTTTTTATAAAACTCTATCCAAATCTTCCGACGCGCATTTACCAAAGCGAGAAGAAAGTTAAAACCAGAAGCATTTATTGAGCTAGCACAAGCTCAGCTTTCTTATTTCCAAGATCACGCCAATAAAAAGACCTGGAAAGATAAACGGGTAATCGCCCCAGCTGGGCCGCAATTAAAATATTCTGAGTGCTGTCGCGCGATTGCATCGCGTGAAATTTTTGGTAGAGGGATATGGTAGCAAATTACAGCGTCACTGTCTATAACGATCCTTCGCATTTGTAATGCGGGGATTTGAGAAAGTTTTTTGTAAGTAGCCACTTATTGTAGGCTGGTTATTTTATTTTTGGGAATAGGATGTGTTGTAGAGGGAAAGTGTAGTGGGGCACACGTTGCGCAAACGCGCGCCAGCTAAGGTTTTGTGGCCATTTCAATAGTTGGCCTTAGTCCATTGCGTTCATACCTATCAATGGCAATTCATTTGCAACTGGATGAGTCGGGTAAGCCCAGAAAATGGATTCTTGATATGCCGGGCAACAATCAGTAACCTGAGATAGATCCCGTAAAGTCATTGAGACAATGGACACGCTCAGATAGTCTTTTGGAACAAGGAAAGTGATCCGTTATCTGTTTTAACGGATCGCTTTATTGATAACAGGGTTGCCTTCCAATGTAAACGCACCTTCCACATCAATCCAGGACTTGCAGCCACCATATTCAGGAAGTAATTCGATGGATTGAGGCTCGTTAAGCTTATAAATCTGAACAATTAACAGATGTGCTTTCTTTTCCCACCTTTCAAAGCGTTCTTTGATGATGGCTTCACTCCATGCGTGGTAAGGAAATAGTTTGGCAAGCTTATCCCATTCCGTAATAATTCTGGAATCTGCAATTTCAGCAATATACTCTATTCTTACTGCATCTTTTTCTCTGTGGTATTTTTCCGGATCAAACCCTTCAAACCAGTCGCTTTTTACTAAATCTTTGGCCTGATGGAAAAGGGTCGGGAACAATAAAAACTTTTTGAATTTAACTTCAAAATCAGGGCCTTCTTCCTGAATGCCTCCTTTTCGGATGATGATGTTTTGTTTGCCTGTTCCCAGAGCTTCCACGATATACGACCATTCTTTAAATGCAGGAGTCATGATTTAAAATTTATAATAATATGGTATATAAACTTATTAAAAACTTCACCCTAAATCTCTCTCCTTCAAGAGAAGGAATTTGACTCGTATGTAATAACAATATCAGCTTCGAGTCGAATGAATATATCGTCGACTGTTCTTTTCTCCTTAAAGAGAAGGGTTAGGGATGAGGTTCGTTGACTTTGATATTAGAACCCAAAATCTAATCTTAGTATAAAAATAATAGAGGGAATGCAGATTTAAGTATATTTATATATTAATTTATTTCTGAAATGGGTAGTTTGATAATTAATCTCTGTTCGTCAAAGCATTGAAAGATATTATCATAATAGGTGGGGGGCTCGCCGGGCTCATTAATTCTATTTGCCTTGCAGATAGGGGATATAATGTTTTGGTAATAGAAAAGAAAGAATATCCGTTCCATAAAGTGTGTGGGGAATATATTTCCAATGAGGTTAAGCCTTTTCTGCTTTCAATAGGATTAAAACTGTCTGACCTTTGTCCTTCGGAAATAAAAAGGCTTAAGGTGACTTCTCCTCTGGGTGCCGAGGTCAATATGGATCTTGACCTGGGTGGATTTGGCCTTAGTCGTTACACCCTTGATCATGCGTTATATGAGCTGGCGAAATCAAAAGGTGTTGGTTTCCTTTTAAAGCACCAGGTTGAGGATGTGTCCTTTATTGATGATGTCTTTCATGTAAAACTTCAGGATGGCGCTGAGCACTTGGCGCACCTCGTGGTGGGGAGCTTTGGAAAACGGTCGAACCTGGACCGGCAACTGAACCGAGAATTCTTCTATAAAAAATCCCCTTACATTGGTGTAAAATACCATATCAGGACCGACTTCCCTGACGACCTGATTGCATTGCACAATTTTAAAGACGGGTATTGTGGTATTTCTAAAATTGAAGAGGATAAGTATTGTCTTTGTTATCTCAGCTCCAGGAACAATCTGAAACAGCATGGAACGATAGCGGAGATGGAGAGAGAGGTGCTTTTCAAAAACAGGCATTTAAAACGTATTTTTGAAAATGCTGATTTCCTATATCAAAAACCGGAAGTGATCAATGAAATCAGCTTTGAAAAAAAAGAAGCTGTGCGGAATCACCTGTTATTTGTGGGAGATGCAGCCGGTATGATTTCGCCTCTTTGCGGAAATGGTATGGCAATGGCAATTCATTCTGCAAAAATTTTGTCAGAGCTTATAGCCACTTATTTTGTGCAATCTTCTTTAAACAGAGACAGGCTTGAAGTGGAGTATGCCCAAAGGTGGAATGAACTTTTTTCAACAAGATTGTTTGTGGGCCGGCAGATACAAAAGTTATTTGGGCAGGATCTCATGACAGAACTTTCGCTACGATTACTAAGCTCAGTGAAACCCCTCTCAAGGCAGCTTATAAAGCTGACCCATGGAGAACCTTTTTAAATATAATTCAGAACAGTAAGAAAAATAAAGAAGGCGATAAATCCCGCAGAGGACAATTTATTGAGCGTCATTGTGGACTTATAGTCAGCCGCAGTTTCATCTTTTAAAATTTTTATAAACCAGGCTAGGAAATAAACCAGTGTTGGCAGCATAAATACAGGAAAAGTGTAAAGCGCCAGAGTCTGGTTTTTAGTGGTAAAGTAATATGCAAACCCGCCTGCACCTATGGTAAACACTATGGCGGTCCAGATGAATGTACCTTTAATTCCAAGCATCCTGCTGAAGGTTTGATCGCCCCTTCTGCTGTCTTCATTATGCTGATATACCTGAGTCATAGGGTAGGAGCCCAGAAGAATCAACGTACATAAGGAAGCAGGAAGAATCAGTTCGTATAAGTTAAGCTCTGAATAGGTAAGTCCATTTATAGATAGGTACGACATTAGAAACGTCCAAATTCCCTGAAAGAAGGAGACTACAAGCAGTCCGCCAATAGGGTATTTCTTAAGTCTTGTGCCGGGGTGGCTGTAGGCTTTGCTAGCCATGGCAATTACAAAAATCATGAAAGCAAATTCCCATCCGATGATAAGGGATAAACCTATGGCTACGAATTCAAATATTAATGAGGTGTAATACAGTTCTTTAGTAACAGGAGGTGGATTTTCCACTCCGCCAATGCTTTCTTCGTCTTTGTCAAAATAGCTGTTGTATCCGTTGCTGGAGGGATAAAAAAAGAGATGAATTATAATGAAGGAAAGGATCAAATAAGGTATATTAGGATTTGGAGAAAGGCTTAATGCAAAGATGAAGAAAGGCATCAGAAATAAGGAAAATGGAATTCTGAGATGTATGAGTGTAGACTTTTGAAGCATCTTTACTTAGGCGTTTTTTAACAAGATAAATAAATTTTTGTTTTTACGGAAAATGAAAAGTTTCATAACAGCGATAGGTACTGCTAATCCGGCGTATGGCTTCCCTCAGTTAAAGATTGCGGAGTTTATGTCGGCCGCTGTTTCCATGAATGAGGAGGAGAAACAAAAGTTAATTACATTATATCGCGCTTCAGGTATACGCAACAGGTATTCTGTTTTACCCGACTTTGGTACTGCTTTTGAACATTCTGATTTTTTCAGACCAGGTGAAAATAAGAGGATGCCTTCTGTTGCAGAGCGCATGGTATTATACAGGAGGGAAGCGCTTCCCTTAAGTATTGCAGCAATACAAAACTGTTTAGAGCAGTTGCCATCTTTTTCCAAAGACACCATTACACATCTTATTACGGTCTCCTGCACCGGAATGTATGCGCCGGGGCTGGATCTGGATATTGTCAATTCGCTGGGGCTGGCTCATTCCGTGAAAAGAACCTGCGTTAACTTTATGGGATGTTATGCCGCATTTTCTGCATTAAAGGTTGCAGATGCTTTTTGTAAGGCAGATAAAAATGCTGTGGTCTTAATAGTTTGTGTTGAGCTTTGCACCATTCATTACCAAAGGAGCAGGAATTGGGATCACATCCTGTCAAATGCTTTGTTTGGCGATGGGGCTGCAGCTGTGCTGGTTCAGTCAGAACAACCTGAAGGCCTGGCTTTACGTCCAGAGCTTTTTTACTGTGATGTACTTCCGGAAGGCAGTAACGACATGGCCTGGTCTATAGCAGACTTTGGCTTTGAAATGATTTTATCCTCCTATGTTTCTTCAATAATTAAAGGTGGTATCAAAACACTAACCAAAAATCTTTTATCCGAACTGGATTTTGGCCTTGCTGATATCGATTATGTTGCCATCCATCCAGGAGGGAAGAAAATTCTGGAAGTGGTTATGGAAGAGCTGGGGATTGAGAAAAATAAGTGTCGGCAAAGCTTTGATGTACTTGCAGAGTATGGAAACATGTCTTCTCCGTCGGTGCTGTTTGTATTGAAAAAAATTATGCAGGATTTGGGGAATAGTCGTTCTCCTAAAAAAATAATATCCTTTGCTTTTGGTCCCGGCCTCACCATGGAGTCAATGGTTTTGGAAGTGGCCCCTTCGAAGCTTGCTACAGCAGTGAATGAGGAGAAGGTTTTACTTAAGATCAAAACGCTATGAGCCGTTTTTTGCAACGTTCTTCCGCCCCTGAAATTATGGACGACCTCGGATTTGAAGGAGAGGTGCTTGGACAGACCCTTGAGGAAATTGAATTTATCAATAAATGGCTGGGAGGAAATGCGGTTACATTAAACGCTGTTAAACGCGTTATACGAGAGCGCCAGTTGCAAGTAGCCGATAAGCCTGTGACAATTTCTGACCTTGGCTGTGGAGGAGGCGGAATGCTTGCCCTGATTTATAAATGGGCCGAGTCAGAAAAAATTAGGGTTAACCTTGTAGGGGTAGACGCGAACGATTATGTGGTGAAGCATGCGTCAAGAAAAGTTCCATTTCACCAGTGTATTTCGTTTAAGAAGTACAATGTTCTTGAGGATGCTTTTAAAAAGGAACGATTTGATATCAGTACATGTACACTTTTTTGTCATCATTTTGAGGACGATGTCCTGATAGATTTTTTAAAACAATTAAGGCAACAAACCCGGATAGCTATTATAATTAATGATATTCACAGGCATTGGGTTGCTTATTATTCTATTAAATATCTTACCGGTTTATTCTCCAAATCCTATATGGTGAAGTATGATGCCCGGCTTTCTGTGCTGAGAGCATTTAAGAAAAGTGAATTGGAGCAACTGGCAATCAAAGCAGGTTTTACAAAGTTTGAAATCCGGTGGAAATGGGCCTTTCGTTTCCAGGCAATCCTTTGGTGCGATTAGGTTCCCTTAGCTGGTCCCCTTTAACCTATAAGTATTCCGCAGAAATTGCACCTATTTTACTCCAGGTTGGTTCTTTATAAAAAACGAAAGGAGAGACATATGAGTAAGGTACATTTTATCATCGGGTTAGTAAGTGTTATTGCACTTGTTGTTGTGGGTGGTGCTATAGGATTGGTGAGTGTAGGAGAAGCTGTGGTAATTGGTATCCTTGTACTCTTAGCTTCTCCGTTTATATTTAAATTTGTTCAGCTGACCAGAAAACATGATGAGCGATGATGCTCCGGTGAGTTAAAACGTAAGATCCTTTAGCAGCTGGCCACTTAAGCGTTGCAGCTCAATTTCTGCTGTTTTGGCCGTAAATTGGGCTGACAGGAGGTTGTTTTCTGCATCAGTAAGTTTTTGCTGTGTAATGCGAAGGTCAATATCATTAATATTGCCCAGCTTATATCTGCCCACTGCAATATCAAGGTCTTTCCTAGCTACTTCAACGTTGCCTACCTGAATGTTTACAAGCTGAATGCTTGTAACGTAGTTATTATAATACTTATATAATTCATTCTGAAGGGTAAGCCTGGTGTCTTCGTAGGTTAACTTGGAAGATTCGTATTGCACTTTAGCATTCTGAACATATGTAGAAGTGACTGTTCCGTTAAACAGGTTCATGGACGCCGTTACACCGTAGGTTAATCCGTTTGACTGGTTCAGCCTGGCGGGGCTCACTGGGTTTTGTGATTTGGTGTAATTGTACCCTCCAAACACGCCAATCACCGGCAAATACTGACTACGGTAAGAATCGATTTCATATTTGGCAATGTTCGTATTGGCTCTTGAAGTTAACAACATCGCATTCTGGCTCTCCAGTTTCTGATTAAGCTCATTGAAGTCAAGCGTATAGTTAATTGGTATCTCAGGCCGTACTTCAAAGGGCGTGGTGATGTCACGGGCAAGAAGTCTGTTAAGATCCGCTTTGGCATTTCTGATCAGAGCAGCCTGTTGCAGAAGTCTTGTGCTGTCGGCATTGGCATCCACCATAGCCTGATAAATGGCCTGCTCCGAACCGGTACCAATACTTTTCATACTTTGTGCCAGCTTAAGCCTTTGAAGGGAAAGAGTGATTGCCTCCTCTATTACGCCCATCATCTTTTGTTGCTGTACAATGGAATAGTAGGTACTGATGATATTGGCAACCGTCAGTTCTATGTCCATTCGCGCTTTTGTCTGGCCTGCCCGTTCAAGCTCCTGAAGTTTATTTTTGGTAATAAACATATTGAAGCCATCAAATATGGTCCAGTTGACCAGCGCATTGGCAGATGTACTTCTGGGTTTAAGTCCGTTTACTTCTCTTGGTGCTGTCGGAGGCTGGTATTCTACGTAGGTGTTTACGAGGTTGCCGGTATGGTTGTAGTATAAATCCAGTGTGGGCAGGAATCCGGCATTTCCCAGTGTATTATTGTTTTCAGCTATTTTCTGAGTATTCTTCGCTATGATTATTGTATAATTATTTTCAAGGCCAATTTCAATAGCTTTTTCAAGTGTCAGAGTATCCTGACTATAAGCATTCATAAAGCTGGCTGCACATAGTACAGCCAGCATAAAAAATTTAATGTTACTCATATGAATATTCTATCGTTTTAGGCGCTTCTTTAATCTCTGATTTTTTAGTTTTTTTTCTGGATAAGAATGTATACATCGCAGGAATCACATAGAGGGTAAGTATTAATGAAAATAATAATCCTCCTATGATTACCAGTCCCATTGGGATACGACTTTTCGCACCGGCTCCGATGGCAAAGGCGATTGGAACAGCTCCCAGAATGGTCGCAAGGCTGGTCATCAGAATTGGTCTTAAACGTGCTGCAGCGGCTTCTCTTGCTGCATCTATAACTGATAACCCTTCTTTCACTTTATGATTGGCAAACTCCACAATTAAGATTCCGTTTTTGGTAACCAGTCCAATTAATATAATGATACCAATCTGGCTGAAGATATTTATTGTCTGGCCAAAGGCATACAAAGTTATAAAAGCTCCGGCAAGTGCTAGTGGTACAGTTAACATAATTACAAGCGGATCTATAAAACTTTCAAACTGAGCAGACAAAATCAGATAGATAAGTACCAGTGCTAATGCAAAAGCAAAAAGCGTGTTGGAGGAACTTTCTGCAAAGTCCCTGGATGGTCCGCTCAAACTAGTGTTGAAGGAATCGTCAAGGAGCTTTTTGGAAATCTGATCCATTGCTTCAATACCGTCTCCTATCGTTTTGCCCGGAGCAAGTCCGGCCGATACGGTTGCAGACTTATACCTGTTATAGTGATACAGTTGAGGAGGACTGTTGGTCTCTTCAATTTTTACAAGGTTGTCCATCTGAATAGGAACCCCATCTTTGTTTTTAACATAAAGCGAACTCAGGTTCAGTGGCTTGTCCCGGTTTGCTCTGTCGAGCTGGCCAATCACCTGATATTGTTTTCCATTCATGTTAAAATATCCGAATCGCTGTCCGCTGAAGGACAATTGAAGTGTCTGTGCAATGTCGCTCACCGAAACGCCCAGGGCCCTGGCTCTTTCCCTGTCGGGTTTTATGATAAGCTCTGGTTTGTTGAATTTCAGGTTTACATCGTAGCCCATAAAGGTTGGATTTTTTCCTACCTCTTCCATGAATTTGGGAAGGACCTCAGACAGCTTTTTAAAATCGGATGACTGAATTACATATTGAACCGGAAGCCCTGATTTGGAACCACCCCCACCACCGCTGATGGTTTGTTCCTGTACCACGAAGAGTTTGGCAGATGGGAAAGCTTTCAGGTTTTTAGACAGGTAATTGGCAATTTCCTGCTGCGACCGCTCACGTTCATGAGGTTCCGCCAAGGCTATTCTGAAAAAACCTGTGTTCATGGCTCCCGATCCAGAAAATCCTGGAGCGGTAATGGCCATCACCACCTTGTTTTCAGGTACAGAATCTTTGATGAACTGGGATACATTGTCCATGTAGTTGAGCATGTAGTCGAATGATGTCCCTTCCGGAGCTGTAGCGGTCACTCTCAGTACACTTCTGTCGTCCAGAGGTGCCAGCTCAGACTGAAGATTTTCATAGATGTAGTAAATGATGCCAAATGATGAAAACAGAATGATAATAGCTATCCATCTCACATTGAGAAATTTGCCCAGTGAATTTCGGTAAGCATTCGTCATCCCTACAAAGAATGGCTCCGACCATTCATAGAAACGGGTTCTTTTAGTATGATCTTTTCTGGCCAGCTTAACATTCAGCATGGGAGTTAGCGTAAGCGATACAAATGCTGAAATAAGTACAGCCCCTGCCACGACAATACCAAACTCACGGAATAATCGTCCTACAAAGCCTTCCAGGAATATAATCGGCAGGAATACTGCCGCCAGGGTAACGGAAGTAGAGATAACCGCAAAGAAGATTTCTTTGGAACCTTCATGCGCAGCAGTTACAGGGTCCATGCCTTCCTCAATTTTCTTGTAGATATTTTCCGTGACGACTATCCCGTCGTCGACCACCAGACCGGTTGCAAGCACTATTGCAAGAAGTGTCAGGATGTTAATGGAAAAACCTGCCACATACATGATGAAGAACGCTCCAATCAGGGAAACAGGAATATCTATTAATGGCCGGAATGCAATCAGCCAGTCCCGGAAAAACAAATAGATTATAAGAACAACAAGGACAAAGGCGATGATTAATGTTTCCTGAACTTCCAGTATAGATTTCTTTATAAATTTTGTGTTATCGAGCGCTATGTCCATTGTAAAGTCTTCAGGAATCTCCTTTTTAATCTGATCATAGCGTTTGTAAAACTCATCGGCAATTTCAATATAATTTGCCCCAGGTTGTGGTACCACGCCCAGACCGATCATGGGAATGCCAGACTCTTTGAGCATGGTGGTTTCATTTTCTGCACCTAAAGTTGCTCTTCCTATGTCTGAAAGTTTAATGATCCTTGTCCCGTCATTTTTAATGATGAGATTATTAAATTCTTCTTCTGTTGTGAGTCTTCCTATCGTTCGTACAGAAAGTTCTGTGGCATATCCTTCAATTTTACCACTGGGAAGTTCCACATTTTCTTTGTTCAACGCAGCCCAAACATCTGCTGCAGTAAGCTGGTAGGAAGCAAGTTTGAAGGGGTCCATCCAGATACGCATGGCATATTTTTTCTGTCCCCAGATCTGGACGGTACTTACACCAGGTATTGTCTGTAATCTTTCCAGAACAACATTTTCTGCATAGTCACTCACCTCAAGCTGATTTCTGGTGTTGCTCTGCAGGGTGAGAACAAGAATTGCATCGGAGTTGGCATCTGCTTTGGTCACGACCGGAGGTCCGTCAATATCCAGTGGCAGATAACGTACGGCCTGAGATACTTTATCCCGTACATCGTTCGCCGCAGTTTCAAGGTCTGCATCCAGGTTAAACTCCACAGTAATACTGCTTGTACCTGTGCTGGAGGAAGAAGAGATCGACCGGATTCCTGCAATTCCGTTAATGCTTTTTTCAAGAGGTTCGGTGATCTGGGATTCAATAATGTCTGCGTTCGCTCCTGTATAGCTTGTCCTTACGGTAATGATCGGAGGGTCAATGGAAGGAAATTCCCTTACCCCCAGAGATTTATAGCCGATCAGTCCGAATAGCACAATGACTATGGACATCACTGTAGCCAGTACAGGGCGGTTTATACTTACTGAAGAAATATTCATGTCCGATTATTTTGATAGGGTTATGTTGACCTTCAGACTGTCTTTTAACTGCATGATACCTGAAGTAATCAGTGTGTCTCCTGCTTCCAGGCCTTCTGTTACCTGAATATAGGAATCTGTGCGTACCCCCGTTTTTACATTTTTGGCTATAGCATAGCCTTTCCTGTAAACATAAACTTTTGATCCGTTTTGCATGGGAACAATAGACTGAGTAGGGGCCATAATGGCGCTGGCATCTTTTTGCAAGAGCAGGTCAATCTTGATAAATGCGCCGGGTCTCAGGCTGAAGTCTTCGTTCGAGGATCTGGCACGTACTTTTAATGTTCGGGTTGCGACGTCTACCATTGGTTCTGATGCATAGATAGACCCCTTGTAAACTTTATCAGATCCGGTGACTGTAAACTTTATATCGGAACCTTTTTTTACAAAAGCGCCATATTTTTCTGGTATGTCGAATTCCAGCTTTATGGGGTCTATTTGCTGAAGAGTGGCGATTACTGTGGTAGGAGAGACAATTTCTCCCTCACTTACATAACGTAGTCCGATAATACCGCTAAAGGGAGCTTTGATTTGTGTTTTTTTCAACTGGGCAGAAAGCAGTTCCAAATCTGCGTTGAGTGTGCTGGCCTGATTACTGGCGATGTCGTATTCTTCCTGGCTGATACCGCCTATTTCAAGAAGTTTTCTTTTCCGCTCTTCTTCTCTGCTGGCAAGCTCTTGTTGAAGCTTTACTTTTTTGTACTGTGCCTTAAGTTCTTCATCATAGATTTTTACAAGAAGTGCTCCCTTATTGACTTTCGCGTCTTCCTTAAAGTGGATACCTGTTATCCTTCCAGAAACTTCACTTCTCAAATCTACTTTTTCATTTGAAAGAACAGTTCCTATCACTTCAATTTTATTATCTACCTCCTCTGGTTTTAAAATTAAGCCAGATACTGATAAGGGAGGTGTTTCCTTAGGTCCGCGGGCTTCTTTCGTGTTGTTACCCGAGAATGTACAGGCCCCGACAATGGAGAATATAAAAATAGCGGGCACTATGGTGGTTCTGATACTCATCGCTAATGATTTACTTAATTTTTTTAACTTTTGGTTTAATTTCTAATTTGGCTGAATGCCGAGTATTTAAGTTGGTTTTTATTAGCTCAAGTGTTTGGTAAAAATCTTTTATGGCCATTTCACTCATTCCTTTAAATGCTTCCAGCTCCAGCTCTTTGTATGTTTGCCGGATTTTGGGAATTAACTTTTTCCCCTTACCGGTAACCTGCAGAAGGTGCTCTCTCCGGTCTTTCTGGTTTATGACTCTTTCAACAAGTTCCAGTTTGGCTAAATGATCCAGATTGCGCAGGGTGGTAACTTTGTCGCAATTAAGCAGCTCTGAAAGTTGTTGTTGAGTAATGTTTCCGGAATGCTCATCCAGAACCAGCAACATGTAGAAGTATCTGTCCAGTCCGGATTCTTCCAGATTCTCTGCAAGATATGCCAGATAGATTTTAGCAATATCTGTGCAGTATTTCCCCAGCGGAGGTTCTTTTGATGAAATAATTCTCATTTAAAGCAATAACAATAGTAAATTCAGCTAATTGTTAGCAATATTAACTAATTGAATCCATAACATAAATTAAACCGGCTACAATTTAATTATTTATCCTCTTCTATCTGATCGGCGAGAGGACCGAAAGTCCGGAAAAATAGGAACAGAAATCAGGGTAGAATAGTTTGGGAAATATTCTTGAAAGGGTACTTAAAGGGAAGAATTCAATGGTTTTGATTTTTTCTTTGTACTTATTTTTTGTGGCATAGTGATTACCTTATAGATCAAAAAGCACACAATTGGGATTATAAAGAATAGCAGCATGACCAAAAAATTAAGGTGATTACAATTATAAATACGTTTTTACCGGGAATTGTAACCCAGCCAGAAGTGTTTTTTAGACTTGAAAATAAGTGCGTTAGTTGAAAAAAACGAAAAAAATGATGCCTCATTGGTTAGGCCTTGGTGAGGTCCCCTACGTTTGACAGCATGAAATAAAAATTTTGACTATCAGATAATTATTGTTTTGGATGCGGGTGGCCTTCGTAAAATTTCTTACAATTGGGTAATTTGTTTTGTTTTTAACAATTCTCCGCTTAATTTTGAACCCTCCAAAGTCAATTACCCTTAACATGTAATTGATTTATAAAGAAGAGGGGAGAGAAAAGGCTCTTTGAACCTCTAGCAACCTATCCAAAAATTGAGATAAGGTGCTAATTCCTTACCTAAGATATTTAGGGCATATAAATTAATTATGATGAAGAAATTAATTGAGTACTATTTCACCTTTCGTTATACCAATATTCTTAATTGTAAAGGCCAGTCTTTTAATTTCCTTTTTGGTTGTTGTTAGTTTTGTGCTGAATTGTTGGTTTAATCTGGAGTTTATAAAGTGGAAAATAAGACCTTTACATATAAGAATACTTTTGTATTAGAATCAGGACAGGTTCTTGAAAATCTTACGATACAATATTCTACATTAGGCACGCTGAACAGTCGGAAAGATAATGTAATATGGGTGTGTCATGCCCTTACAGCAAATTCGGATGTTGAGACCTGGTGGTATGGTCTGGTTGGAGAAAATAAATTTTTTAATCCGGAAAAGCATTTTGTCGTTTGTGCCAATATTCTGGGCTCCTGCTACGGAACAAGCGGTCCGTTAGATGTTAATCCCAAAACAGGTAAGCAGTATTTTCTTGAGTTCCCTCAGATTACCATCAGAGATATGGTCAATGCGCATATTGTTCTGAAAGAAGAGCTGGGAATTTCTAAAATACACTCCTGTATAGGTGGATCTCTGGGAGGCCAGCAGGCAATGGAGTGGGCCATCATTGCTCCCGATACCATTGAAAACCTGATTCTGCTGGCAACCAATGCATTTCATTCTCCCTGGGGGATTGCCTTTAATGAATCTCAGAGAATGGCTATTCAGGCAGATAAAACCTGGCAAGAGAGCCGGGAGGATGCCGGTCAGGAAGGTTTAAAAGCTGCAAGAGCTATTGCACTTCTTTCCTATAGAAATTATAATACCTACGGTACTACCCAAAAGGAAACAGACGAAAACAAACTCGATAATTATAAAGCTTCTTCTTATCAAAATTATCAGGGCGTAAAACTGGTAAACAGGTTTAACTGCCATTCGTATGTGTATCTTTCCAAAGCCATGGATTCTCACCACGTTGGCCGTGGCCGTGGAGGTGCTGAAGCTGCTTTAAAAACCATTAAATCCAATACACTCGTAATTGGTATCAAAACGGACATACTATTCCCCGTTTGCGAGCAGATTTTTTTAGCTGAAAACATTGTTGGCGCAGAGTATCAGGAAATTGACTCCCTATACGGTCATGATGGCTTTTTAATTGAAACCGAAAAGATCGCGCATCTTCTTCAGGATTTTTATAAAAGAAAGACTGCCACCGGATTATTCTGATGCGATAAATTTTCTTACCTCAGCTTCCCTCTGCAATATCCGTATCCGTAAAAACGTATAGAAAAAAAAACTATATTTAGGACTCTTTGTATTTCGCATAGAAGTTGTACAGAAATCAATAAAATCAATTCAAATGAAAAAAGGCATTTTAATTTTTCTGGGGGTAATAGCATTTTTGTTTATCCTCCTTCTAACCATTCCATTCCTTTTTAAAGACCAGATCAAAGCAAAAGTAGATGAGGAGATTGCCAAAAGTGTCAACGCTACTGTGGTATTTGATGCAGATAAACTAGGGCTGTCTCTTATCAGAAACTTTCCTAATGTAACGATCTCCATTGATGATTTTGGTATTATCGGAAAACAGGAAGAATTCAAAGGAGATACTCTCTTCTTTGCAAAGAGCTTTAAGGTGGTTGCCGATATTATGAGTGTGATTTCAGGCGATCAGATAAAGGTTAAAAGCATTTACCTTAAAAAGCCAACGGTGGCGACCTATGTAACAAAAGATGGAAAGATGAGCTGGGATATTGCTATCGCTTCGCCTGAAGACACTGTTGCCGCCGCACCGGAGGAGGAACCATCTAAGTTCAGTATTGCACTGGAGAAATGGGTAATTGAAGATGGTTTGATTATCTATGAAGATAGATCCATGCCACTCTATGCAGAGCTTAGAGGTTTCAACCACACCGGAAGAGGAGATATCACCCAGGATATTTACGATGTGGAAACCTATACAAAGTCTGACGAGACAATTGTTATAGTTGACAACATCACCTATCTGAACAAGCATGTGCTGGAAGCCAACCTCAACCTGAACATCAACATGCCAAAATCAGAATACAAGTTCCTTGAAAACAATATTAAGATCAACAATTTTGATTTTGCTTTCGACGGACTTGTTGCCATGCCGGGCGATGACATCGTTTTTGACCTTACCTATGAAGGTAAACAAACAGACTTTAAAAACCTGATTTCTCTTGTTCCTGCAGTTTACACCAAAGACTATAAGGACCTGAAAGCAGATGGAAAAGTAGCATTCAACGGAATTGTTAAAGGCACACAAACAGCTACAACCATTCCTGGCTTTACGTTTAATTTAAAAATTGATAACGGAAGCATGCAGTATCCATCGCTTCCTTCGGCTATCAGGAATATTGAAACGGATCTGGTGGTTGAAAACAAAGATGGTATTCTTGATAACACTATTATCAATTTGAAGAAATTCCACCTGGATATGGATAAGAATCCGGTAGATGCTCGTGCGCTTGTTGAAGGATTAAATCCATATAAGATCGATGCTAACGTTCTGGCAAAGGTAAACCTTGACGATATCACTAAATTCTATCCGATTGAGGGTACTACCCTGAAAGGTCTTTTTGGGGCGGATGTAAAGGTGAAAGGTTCATACAGCGATTCGCTAAAACTGATGCCGGTTGTAGATGCGCACATGTCTCTGGAAAATGGTTATGTAAAATCACAGGACTTCCCTGCTGCGCTGGAGCAGGTAAACTTTAAAGCTGCGGTGCAAAGCTCAGGAGATATGTCTGCCTCTCAGGCATCTCTCGAAACCTTCAAAATGGTAATGGATGGAGAGCCATTCGAAATGAAAGCCTTTGTTCAGAACTTTGACAACCCTGCCTATGACGTAAACCTGAAAGGTATTATCGATCTTACCAAGATCACCAAAATGTATCCGCTTGAGGATATGACCGTGGCGGGAAGAATTGTTGCTGACATCGCAACCAAGGGAGTATTGTCTGATGTGGAAGCAGGCAGGTATGAAAAAACCTCTACGGCTGGTACAATGAAGGTTTCCGATCTGAAGTACTCTGCTAAAGATTTCCCTCAGGGGATGTCTCTTTCTTCAGCCAGCTTTACGCTTTCTCCGGATAAGATGACGATTGATAACCTGACTGGTTATCTTGGAAAGAGCGATATCAATGTAAAGGGATACTTCTCGAATTACATGGGCTATCTCTTTGGCAAGCAGGATACAGTGCTTCGTGGTAACATGAGCTTTAATTCTAAGAAGTTTGATGTGAACGAATGGATGACCGATGAAGAGGCAACTGCCCAGACTCAGGAAGAGCCTGTCGACAGTGGCCTTGTCGAAATTCCTAAGAACATTGATTTCTTTCTGGCTTCACAAATCGGAGAGGTACTTTATGACAATATGAGTCTTAAAGACCTTAAGGGTAATATCATAATGAAGGATGGCATTGCAAGACTGGATAACCTTGTATTCAACAGCCTGGGAGGAAGCTTCCTGACCAATGGAATGTACAGCACTAAGGATATTGAAAAGCCGGCATTCGACTTTAGTTTGAAGATTACCGATATTCAGATCAAAGAGGCGTTCAATACCTTCAATACTGTTAAAACCTTTGCTCCGATGGCAAAAAATATGGAAGGGCTGGCATCCTTGGAAATTAAAACAGATGGCCTTCTGGATAAATACATGAACCCACTTTATCCAACCATGTCTGGAGCCGGAATGATTGCAATAGCGAATGCAACAATTAAGGATAACCCTGTGCTTGCTACAATGAGCAAGCTCACCATGGTTAAAGAACTGAATCCTCTGGGCGTAAATAATGTGATAGCCAAGTTCAAGATAGAGGGAGGTAAGCTAAATGTTGAGCCCTTTGACCTGAATGCCGGTAATTTTAAAATGAATATCGGCGGTTCTTCAGGATTTGACGGAGGGTTGGATTACCTTGTTAAAATGGATATTCCGGCAGGTGCAATTGGGGCAGCAGTAAATTCAGCTTTGGGAAAAATCACCGGTCAGCAAGCTGCAAGCTCTGACAATATAAAGCTTGATCTGAAGATCGGGGGAACGAACAGTGATCCTAAAGTGTCTATTGCCGGCAGCAGTGTTCAGCAGGGAAGTAAAGAGCAGGTGAAGACTGCCGTTGAGAACAAAGTAAAAGAGGAGATTAAAAACAATGCACAGATACAGGAAGCTCAGAGACAAGCGGAAGAGGCCAAAAAAGCAGCAGAAGAAAAAGTAAAAGCTGAGCAGGAGAGAATCAAGAAAGAAGCAGAAGAAAAGCGAAAAGCTGAAGAGGAAAGATTGAAAAAAGAAGCTGAAAAAGGTATTAAAGATCAACTCAAAAAGCTTCCTAAGTTTTAACTCAGGAAAAGTTGAATAAAAAGAAGAGGTTGTTTCCCCGGAAGCAACCTCTTCTTCTATTTTTAAAGCCCACCTGATCACTACAATATCTAAACTTCTACCAGCGCTATTTCAGAAACATAATAGCTTTTCCCGCTTTTGCATTCCTTGCAGATGTATCGGGTCCTGTTTAGCTTTCCTTTGATAAAATATTTTCTTCCAAGACGGAACCTTTGGCCTTCCGGAATTTCTGACAGGTAAACAAGATTATCATCTTTGTCAAATTCCCTCAACGCCATCATCAGATTGGTATCGGCACAGGTGGAAGCTTTGGGATCGGCAATATAATTTTTAAGTGCTTTAGACAAGGATTCCGGAAAGTCGTGCCGTTCAAAAATGGGCAGCAGTAATTCCGAAAAGATGGCTTTCCATTGCTCACCATGAGGTTTTATCCTGTTTCCGTAACGGATCTGGGCTTTCAGATGGGCTACCTCGTGCAGGTAGGTAACCAGAAAGGAATAAGGATTAAGGTCGTGGTTTAGCGTAATGGTATGTTTTTTTGTCCGGGGGTCGTATCGGTAATCACCGAGTTTCGACTCTCGTCTTGGTGCCAGTTTGAAGTAAAAGTGGTTTTCATACCACAGTTTGTAACAATAGGAAACGGTTCCTTGAGGAAGGTGTTTTTCAAAAACTGAAATAAGAAGATTGTCCTGCATTTTAGGTGAAAATAGAATTTTAAAATAAGAATTTGCAGGAACAGTGGCTTGGGAATGTAAGGATTTTTTATTCCTGGTAATAATAGGATTTTTCCGCTTATTTTTCATACCCTTTTTTTAAAACTACACTCCAGGCCAGGAAAAGTTTTTCAAAAAATGGTCTAAATTTTTAACTAATGATGTTACTATGATAGAAGAAAGCTTTAAAATTGTTATATTAGCTCCTTAAGAATTTTTAATTAAAAACAAGTATGGTTGAAAATATAAAAACATCAGCTCTAAAAGGTGTTGTAGTAGGAGATCAGGTTCAGGAGATTTTCGAGGCAGCAAAGAAGCATCAGTTTGCTCTTCCTGCAGTGAACGTGGTGGGAACAAACTCTTTAAACGCTGTTTTGGAAACAGCAAAAGCAGTTAACTCGCCTGTAATTATCCAGCTATCCAACGGTGGTGGTCAGTTCTATGCGGGGAAATCTCTTCCGAACGACCAGCAGCAGGCTTCCATAGCAGGTTCTATTTCTGCTGCGCATCACGTGCATCAACTATCTTTAGTGTATGGTGTTCCTGTTATCCTTCATACAGACCATGCTGCCAAAAAACTCCTTCCATGGATCGATGGTATGCTTGCTGCTGGTGAAGAATATTTCAAAGCATACAAAAAACCTTTGTTCTCTTCTCACATGATTGACCTTTCAGAAGAGCCAATTGAGGAGAACATCGAAATCTGCAAAGAATATCTGAAAAGAATGTCTAAACTTGGAATGACTCTTGAAATCGAGCTTGGTGTAACAGGTGGAGAGGAAGATGGAGTGGATAATTCCGATGTAGACAATTCTAAACTTTATACTCAGCCTGAGGAGGTTTCTTACGCTTACGAAGAGCTTAGCAAAATCAGCGATAAATTTACCATTGCGGCTGCTTTTGGTAATGTTCACGGTGTTTATAAACCAGGTAGCGTAAAACTTGAGCCAAAAATTCTTAACAGTTCTCAGGAATATGTAAGAAAGAAATTTAACCTGAGCGCTGAAAAACCAATTAACTTTGTTTTCCACGGTGGATCAGGATCCAGCCAGGAGCAAATCAGAGAAGCAATTTCTTATGGTGCTATTAAAATGAATATCGATACAGATATTCAGTGGGCATTCTGGGAAGGTGTGAAAAATTACTACCAGAAGAACGAAGCGTATCTGCAAGGACAGATTGGTAACCCTAAGGGAGAAGATCAGCCAAACAAGAAATACTACGATCCAAGAGTGTGGTTAAGAGAAGGTGAGAAATCTATTGTAGATAGATTAAAGCAGTCTTTTGAAGATTTGAACGCAATTGACGTTAACTCTAAATTGTAATTCTGATACAAAGTAAAGCCTCCGTCAGGAGGCTTTATAGTTTAACATATTGAAAATGAAAAAGCCCTATAACCGGGGCTTTTTCATTTATACTGCTTTGCTGTGACTCTCTTTGACTGCTTCAGCAGCCTTTGTTTTAAGGAGAATATTCAGCAGATCTGTAAGTTTTGATTTAAGTTCTTTTCTGTCAACCAGAAAATCAAGGAATCCATGTTCTAAAAGGAATTCTGCCGATTGGAAACCTTCAGGAAGATCTTTTCCAATGGTTTCTCTGATAACCCTAGGTCCGGCAAAACCAATCAGGGCTCCTGGTTCTGAAATGTTAAAATCCCCCAGCATGGCATAAGAAGCAGTAACACCACCAGTGGTAGGATCTGTCATTAAGGAAATGTAAGGAATTTTTTCTCTGTCGAGCAGTGCTAATTTGGCAGAAGTTTTTGCCATTTGCATAAGCGAAAATCCTGCTTCCATCATTCTGGCCCCTCCGGATTTACTGATCATTAAAAATGGAATTCTGTGTTGTCTGGAATAATCAATAGCTCTTGATATTTTTTCACCTACTACTGATCCCATAGAACCTCCGATGAATTTGAAATCCATGCAGGAAACAACGAGATCAAGGCCGTTCATTTTTCCCACTCCTGTTCTGACAGCATCTTTAAGACCGGATTTTTTCTGAGAAGCTTTAATCCTGTCCGGGTATGCCTGACTGTCTGTGAATTCCAGTGGGTCGGAAGAGCTTAGGTTGGCATCCAGTTCAATAAACTGATTGTTGTCAAATATCAGTTCAAAGTATTCTTTTGAGCCTATTCTGGCATGATAGTTACATTCAATGCAGGTATAGGAATTAAGCACATGCGCACTGGTCTGCATGACTTTTTTACATTCGGGACACTGATACCAAAGTCCGTCAGGAACTTCTTTTTTCAGTTCTGTAGGTGTTTGAATTCCCTTTTCTGTTCTCTTAAACCAAGACATCCCCTTATTTTCGTTTAGTTTGTTTTAAAATATAATTCTTATGCTAAGTCTATTTCTTTCGTCAGGTATACATCCTGAACAGCATGCAACAATTTTATGCCTTCCGAAAATGGTCTCTGAAAGGCTTTGCGACCCAAAATAAGGCCGACTCCTCCGGCTCGTTTGTTGATTACTGCCGTTTTTACAGCTTCTTTCAGGTCGTCTTCTCCTTTCGATTCCCCACCTGAATTGATCAGTCCGATCTTACCGGAATAGCAATTGGCAACCATGTAGCGTGTGAGATCAATTGGATGGTCGGTGGAGAGATCGGTATACATTTTCTCGTCGTATTTCCCGAAATTTAAAGCTTTAAAGCCTCCGTTGGTTTCCGGCAGCTTTTGCTTGATGAGGTCAGCCTGGATGGTGACACCAATGTGTGTGGCCTGGCTGCTGATATCGGTAGAATTGTGATAATCTATACCATCTTTTTTAAACGCATTGTTTCTTGTATAACACCACAAAATTGTTGCCATTCCAAGTTCATGCGCCTGCTCAAAAGCTTCAGACACCTCAATTAATTGTCTGTTACTTTCTTCTGAACCAAAATAAATGGTCGCCCCAACTGCAACTGCTCCCAGGTTCCAGGCATCCTTTACTGTTCCAAATAGTACCTGATTATACTTTTGGGGATAGGTGAGCAGCTCGTTGTGGTTGATTTTTACTATGAAAGGAATTTTGTGGGCGTATTTTCTTGCGTAAAGTGCCAGATTTCCGAAGGTGCTTGCGATAGCATTAGAACCACCTTCTATAGCCAGCCGAATAATATTCTCAGGGTCAAAATAAATTGGATTGGGAGCAAACGAAGCTCCTGCTGTATGCTCTATATCCTGGTCGACAGGTAGTATGGAAATATAGCCTGTTCCGGCCAGTCTTCCATGTCCCAGTATGGATGCCAGGCTCCTTAAAACGGGAGTCGGGCGGTTAGATAAGGCAAACGACTCGTCTACGTACTCAGGCGTAGGATTTCGTATCGATTGCTTTGTGATAGTCGCACATTGATGCTTCAGGAGGTAATCGGCATCATTTCCGAGCAGACTTAAAATCTTATCGTAGGACATGTGTTCTTCTAAGGCGATGAGAATTTATCCAATACAGAAAAGCAAAGTTATCTTTTTTTTCAAAACCTCCAAATTATGCTTTTGTTAGGCACGCGCCTGAAAATCAGATCATTGTCTGGCGCGTGCTGATGGAATTTTCAGAGAGCTTTTATATGCAGGTCCGGCTACTTTACTTCTTCGTAGTCCACATACTCCCCCTCAAAGGAGGAATTACCTGACTTTTTCTTCTGATCTTTAGGGATATAGTCAATGTCTATTGTACCTTCTTTTTTTCTGGGACGTGTCTGACTCTGGTAATCTGATGGAAAACCATGCTGCTCGGCCATTTTTTTAGCCATGCGCTCAAGTGCAAACTTCAATAAGGGCTTGGTAAGCCATCTTATTGCCAGAAAAATAAGAAATAGTGTAAATAAGACCTTTAACATATATCTATAAACTACCTGCTAAGGTATAAGTTCCTTTCAGAGTAAAGTTTTGAGAAATAATCGTCCTGAAGATCTTCTATGAAGTAGATCGCTTCTCCGGTAGATTTCATTTCAGGCCCTAATTCCTTATTTACATTCGGGAATTTGTTGAATGAAAATACAGGTATTTTGATTGCGTAGCCGTTCTTTTTCGGATTAAACTTAAAGTCTTTAACCTTATTTACTCCAAGCATTATCTTGGTAGCATAGTTTACATACGGCTCGTCGTAAGCTTTGCAGATGAAAGGCACTGTTCTTGAAGCTCTTGGGTTGGCCTCAATCACATAGACAACCTCATCTTTTATTGCAAACTGAATATTAATAAGTCCTACGGTATTTAATGCAACTGCAATTCTCTTGGTATAATCCTCAATTTGTCTGATCACATTTTCACTCAGATTAAATGGAGGTAATACAGAATGCGAATCACCGGAGTGGATTCCCGCAGGTTCAATATGTTCCATGATTCCGATAATGTACACATCTTCACCGTCACATATTGCATCTGCTTCTGCTTCAAGCGCATTTTCAAGGAAATGGTCAAGAAGAACTCTGTTATCCGGAATGTCTTTCAGAATGTTTACCACATGCTGTTCCAGTTCCTTTTCATTGATAACAATCTTCATGCTTTGTCCTCCCAGTACATAAGAGGGTCTTACGAGTAATGGGAATCCAAGCTCTTTGCTTAATTCAATTGCATCTTCGGCGGTCTGGATTACGCCAAACTTAGGATAAGGAATATTGTGTTCCTTTAACAGACTGGAGAAGCTACCTCTGTCTTCTGCAAGGTCGAGAGATTTATAGTTGGTTCCAAGAATTTTAATTCCGTAACGCTCTAGTTTTTCAGCAAGTTTAAGTGCTGTTTGACCTCCCAGCTGAACGATAACCCCTTCCGGTTTTTCATGTTGAATGATATCGTACAGATGTTCCCAGAAAACAGGTTCAAAGTATAGTTTATCCGCGATGTCAAAATCTGTGGAAACGGTTTCCGGGTTACAGTTGATCATGATGGTTTCAAAACCAGCCTCTTTGGCTGCCAGAATACCATGAACACATGAATAGTCAAACTCTATACCCTGTCCGATTCTGTTTGGTCCGGAGCCAAGTACGATGATTTTTTTCTTATCTGAACATACAGATTCGTTTTCACCTTCAAAAGTTGAATAGTAATAAGGGGTTTTAGCCTCAAATTCAGCAGCGCAGGTATCTACTACTTTAAATACTCTCTGGATGTTAAACTCTATTCTCTTTTTGTGTACTTCACTTTCCAGACATCTCAAAAGATGCGCTATTTGTCTGTCTGCATATCCTTTTTTCTTTGCAGTAAACAGCAGATCTCTTGAAATGGTATCGATGGTATATTTTTGAATTTCTTTTTCAAGAATTACCAGTTCCTCTATCTGATGCAGGAACCATGGGTCGATTTTCGTGAGCTTGTGAATTGTTTTAAACGGAATTCCCATAGCGAAGGCATCGCGAATGTGGAATATTCTGTTCCAGCTTGGATTGGCAAGACTTTCAAGGATTTGGTCCTGATTGGTAAGCTCTTTTCCGTCTGCACCGATTCCGTTTCTTTTTATTTCAAGAGACTGACAAGCCTTTTGAAGTGCCTCCTGGAAGTTTCTTCCGATACCCATGGCTTCACCTACAGATTTCATCTGTAAACCAAGCTGTCTGTCGGCACCTTTGAATTTGTCAAAGTTCCAGCGAGGTATTTTTACAATTACATAATCCAGTGCAGGTTCGAAATAAGCACTTGTGGTTTTGGTAATTGCGTTGTTTAACTCGTCAAGGTTGTACCCAATTGCAAGTTTCGCAGCGATTTTGGCGATTGGATATCCGGTTGCTTTTGAAGCAAGCGCAGAAGAACGAGAAACCCTTGGGTTGATTTCAATTGCGATAACGGACTCATCTTCAGGATTTACAGAGAACTGAACGTTACATCCTCCTGCAAACTGGCCGATTCCGTTCATCATCTTGATGGCCAGGTCTCTAAGATGCTGATAAGTAGTATCTGCCAGAGTCATAGCCGGTGCTACGGTAATGGAATCTCCGGTATGGATACCCATTGGGTCAAAGTTTTCTATAGAGCAGATGATGATAACGTTTCCTATATTATCTCTCAAAAGTTCCAGCTCATATTCCTTCCATCCAAGAATGCTTTGTTCAATCAAAACTTCGTGGATAGGAGAGGCGTGCAGACCTCTTGTAAGCGCTTCATCAAAATCCTCTGGTCTGTTAACAAAGCCACCACCAGTACCTCCAAGTGTAAACGAAGGTCTGATTACAAGAGGGAAACCGATTTCCTGAGCAATTTCTTTTCCCTGAAGGAAAGAGGTCGCTGTTTCTCCTTTACACACACCAACTCCAAGTTCGAGCATTTTTAGACGGAATTTCTCCCTGTCTTCTGTGGTCTCGATGGCGTTGATATCAACCCCGATTATTCTTACATTATATTTTTTCCAGATACCTGCTTTTTCACAATCAATTGCCAGATTCAGCGCCGTTTGTCCGCCCATTGTTGGAAGTACTGCATCGATTTTGTGTTTCTCCAAAATCTCAATGATAGATTTCTTCTCAAGTGGCTTCAGGTAGACATGGTCGGCAGTGACCTTATCCGTCATGATGGTCGCCGGATTGGAATTAATGAGTACGACTTCAATCCCTTCTTCACGCAGAGATCTTGCGGCCTGGGAACCGGAATAGTCAAACTCACAAGCTTGTCCGATGATGATTGGACCGCTACCGATGATCAAGACGGTCTTGATACTATTATCTTTTGGCATTTATGATGGGCGTTTTATAAACTATTAGTTAAATCTGTTTCAAAATTTGAGAACACCATTGTTCCAAAGGATTCGGAAAATTCCTGCCCGGAATTTCAAAAATCTTACAAATGTAGGGCAAAAAGTGATTAAAGTGAAAAGATGTAAGAGAAATGTGAATATTTTATGATTCGATGAAGTTTTAATATTAAGGTATAGATTAAAATTTATTACACTTTAATTTTTTTTAGGTAATTTTATATAAATTCTCTAAAATGTATTTAGAATCAAAGTTAAATAAGACATTTACAGTTCTTGTATTATTTGTTTTAATTATTTTTATAGGCTTTCACAAAGTTACTTTTTTAGAAATTTTACTATGGGATGAATCAAGGTTGGCTGTAAATGCTTTTGAGATGTATAATAACGGGCACTACATAACAACTTACTTTGATGGTAGTCCCGATATGTGGAATACCAAACCTCCACTCATGATCTGGTTGATTGTTTTGTCGATGAAAATTTTTGGAGTTAATGAGTTTGCGGTAAGATTTCCAACAATAATAGCTCTCATGAGCATTTCATTAGGTGTCTTTTATTTTGTTAAAAAGAAGACAAATAGCTTAGTATCAGCATTTTTTAGTTCACTTGTATTAATCACTACAGCAGGTTTATTACGCGTACATGTTTTCAGAACAGGAGATTACGACTCTTTGTTGGTCCTTTGGGTTACGTTTTTTTCCTTTTCCTATTTTGAATATCTTGAGACTAAAAAGATTAAGTACCTTAATGGTTTCTTTTTATTTCTTGTTTTAGCATGCTATACCAAAGGAATAGCGGCATGTGTTCCGCTTCCTGCTCTGGCATTGTATACTTTATTTCAAAAAGATTTTCAAATTCTTAAGGAGCGAAGGTTTTATTTTCTGGCACTTGCTTCCGGTTTTGTTGTATTGTCTTATTATCTTATAAGAGAAAATCAGAACCCTGGGTATATAAATGCAGTATTTGAAAATGAATTGGGTGGTCGGTTTTTAAAAACGCTTGAAAATCATGAGCATCCATGGGATTTTTACCTTGATCTGTTTACAAATTCACATTTTTCATTCTGGATTTATTTCCTTCCTTTAATTATCTTATTTTTAATCTTTAACAGGAATAAAGCGCTGAATCGTTTCGTTTATTTTTGTCTGCTTTGTGCATTAGTAATTATGATGATTCTATCATCATCCAAGACAAAGATGGATTGGTACTCTGCTCCAATATTTCCCTTTCTTGCTGTTAGTTTAGGTATTTCAATAGAATTCTTTTTAAACAAACTGGTTGATTTTCTTATTAATAAAGATCTTAACTTAAACAAGCCAACCAGGCATTTTTTGATTAAGTTGATGGTGGTAGGTTTGGTTATAAGTCCGGTTTATCATATACTGAGAGAGATCAAAAAAGAAGAAATGAGACATTTGCGTGGCAGCGTTCAATTTAAAGAGCCTCTTGCGGCAGTTAAAAAATTAAATCTGGGCAAAGGAGAGCAGTTTAAAGTTTATTCAGACTACAATGGAACGCTTAATTTTTATTTGAAAAAATTTAATAATGAACAGAATACCTTTTTTTATCCATGTCACTTAGAGCAGGATATGGTTGTAGGTGATACCATTCTTTCATTTAAATACTTAAATGAGGGATTTGAAGAGGGATTTGATTATAACGTGTTACTCGATTCTGCAAATGTCAGGGTTCTGGTGTTGAATGAAAGGAGGTTTAATTTTCCATTACGCAAGCTTGATTACATATTCCTTCATAATGTGAACCATATTAAAAATTCTTCAGAAATGATGAAAGGGGAGATAAAGAAAATGAGGGAAAATAACGCTTCAATTATGACTGAAGTTATTTGTGATGCGGGGTATTTATTGGAGTTAAATGGTTTAGCTCCACAAAATGTGATTTTAGAACTTGTCGATAAATATAAGGCAGAAAATGAAAAAGGGAATCTTTTATTTTGTGCCCCCAATGTCTTAGACCTTGCTAAGAACTATCAATATTTTGATTTTCCTCTTACCGAAAAAGATTTTTCATTCCTTGCACGGCTTGATCAAATAAAGAACTCTCCATCAATATTAAAGAGCTCAAAAGACAGAGCTGTCCAAAATGGTAATTCGATGATGGTTCAAATAATATCTGATGCAGGGAAGTTAATGGAGGAATCTAAAGAAGCTACCAGGGAAGAAGTAATTGGGCTTGTCACTAAATATATTGAAGAATATAAGAAAGGAAAGCTACTATAAGGTAATCCAAAGAAACATTTACGCCATATGTTGAATAATCATTCTGAAGATTTAAATAATCTGAAAAGATTTTATCTTCCATTAATTTTTATCTTTTTATGCTTTTCTCTGCCTTCAATAAATTTTGAATCAGATATGTCTTATTGGCAGGGCTGGTCCAGTGTATTTTTAGAGCATGGTATTGTTAAAGGTTATGAAATATCCGGATGCAATTATCTTCCAGTTTATATGTATTTTCTAAAAGCTTTCGGATGGTTTAATGGATCTGTGGATGAAATTTACAGGAATATAAATTATGTGAAAGTATTTACCCTGGTTTTCGATTTTGCGGGAATTTATCTGATACTTTCCTATCTCGTAAAATTTAATATTTCGCCATTTAAGGTTTTTCTAATCCTTTTTAACATCGCTTATTTATATAATTCTATTTTATGGGGGCAGGTAGACTCAATATTTACTTTTTTTGCCTTCGCATCCATATTCTCAGCCATAGAGAAAAAAGCAGGTTGGAGTATAATCTTCCTGGTTTTATCTTTAAATACAAAATTGCAGGCAATTATTTTTTTTCCAGTTATTGCTATTCTGTTGTTGCCACAATTCTTCGAACAGCCCAAATCTATTTTTTCAGGCTTGATAGGAGGCCTGATTTTGCAGACAATTATATTTTGGCCATTTATTGCTGAAAGCAAGTTGAGCATAATATGGAATGTAGTTTTTGGTTCTGTAGGTTTTTACCCGGTTGTTTCCATGAATGCCTTTAATCTTTGGTTTTTGCTCTTAGAGGGTAATTTGATGGAACTTAATGATGGAACCTTGTTTTGGGGGGTTACCTATAAACACTGGGGGCTTATTTTATTCTTTTTGTTTGGGTTAATTTCCCTGCTACCACTTTTACTTAAAACCTTGAACCATATTTTAGAGAAAAAAACGTTTTCTTTAGAATATTATAATATAGTGCTATTGACCGCTTCAATTATACCATTAATCTTTTTCTACTTTAATACACAAATGCATGAAAGATATTCCCATCCTATGATCCTATTTGTCGGGTTTTATGCATTGCTATCTTCTGACTACATTGTTTATCTGCTGTTGTCAATGGGGTATTATTTAAATCTGGAAAAAATATTAATGTACATGAGATTAAAAAATTATGATACTGTTTTTTTTGATCCAAAATTTATTTCTCTAATATTTCTTGTTGGGCTTTTTTATTTGTTGTTTCAACTATATTCTTATATAAAAGTTGATGAGCTTTATAAGCTAAGAAGTTTTAAACTTAAATGGAAGATTTACTAGCTATGCCAGAACTTTCAATTATTATTCCGATATATAATGAGGAAAAAAATATACTTTTTTTATATAAAAGACTCACAGAAGTACTTCAAAAAGTGGATGTCGACAGTGAATTAGTTTTTGTTAACGACGGAAGCAGGGATAAATCAATAGAAGTGATCACTTCCCTTGCAAAATCCGATTTGAGGGTGAAATATATCGATTTTAGCAGGAACTTTGGACATCAGATAGCTGTCACAGCTGGTCTGGATAAGTGTACTGGCAACCACATAGTTATTATTGATGCAGATCTTCAGGATCCACCCGAATTGATTATTGACCTTTATGCAAAGGCCAAACAGGGATATGAAGTAGTATATGCAAAGAGGAGATCCAGAAAAGGGGAGAACTTTTTAAAAAAATTTACGGCATATGTTTTCTATAGATTACTAGCCAAAATTACTTCCTGTGAAATTCCTGTAGATACCGGAGATTTCAGAATTATGAGCAGAAAAGTGCTGGATGTATTGAAAAATATGCCTGAACAACAAAAATATTTAAGAGGTCAGATAGCTTGGATTGGTTTTAGTCAAACGTTCGTCGAGTACGACAGAGATGAAAGACATTCAGGAAAAACAGGATATACTTACAGAAAAATGCTAAAATTTGCATTTGATGGAATTACCTCTTTTTCAAATTTCCCCTTAAAAGTTGCATCCCTTGCTGGTTTTACTGTTTCCGGACTCGCTTTTAGTATAATGCTGTATGTGCTGTATTCCAGATTTGTCTCCGGTGATTATGTTCCTGGTTGGACTTCCATAATGCTCAGTGTAATGTTCATTGGAGGAATACAGTTAATTTGTCTGGGAATTATAGGAGAATATATCAGCAGGATTGCCAATAATGTTAGAAACAGACCTTTGTATATAATAAATGATACAAATATGAGTCAATCAAAAAATGAATTTTCAAGTCATTTAATTAGTGAACAGTAGGCTGCCCTTTGGCAATATTCAGACCCTTTATAATATCTGGAGAGCCTGCGGGGATTTACAGTAGATATAGTGTATTTCTTTGTCTTTTGAGGTTTACTACTGGTGAATAATTTTAAAAGATCTTATTCTTTTAGATGTTTTTTTGATATTATTCATAAAATAACAATCTTTTTCTCAAAATTTTTTTGCTCAAAGTTTCCAATCTGATAAAAAAGATAAAAAATAAGTCCTCAATTATTTTAAATTTGCCTCTTTGTGTCAATTTTAATGTCAAAAAGGATAATGAGAAAAAAAATAGTTGCGGGAAACTGGAAAATGAATAAAACTTTTGAGGACGGTTTAAAACTGGCTTCAGAAGTTGTGAATATGGTTAAGGATGAAGTAACCTCAGATGCTGGTATAGTCATATGCCCTCCATTTGTTGAACTTCAGGCAATCAGCAAGCTGTTGGAAGGCTCTAAAGTAGCTCTTGGTGCTCAGAATTGTCATTCCAAAGCTTCAGGAGCATATACCGGAGAAGTATCAGTAGAGATGCTGAAATCTGTGGGGGTGAGCTATGTAATTTTAGGACATAGCGAAAGAAGAGAGTATTTTAACGAATCCAATGAATTTCTGGCTGAAAAAGTAAATATTGCTCTTCAGAATGGCCTTACACCAATATTTTGTTGTGGTGAAACGTTAAGCCAGAGAGAGCAGGGAATACACCTGGATTTTGTTAAAAGCCAGTTGACCGAAAGCCTTTTTCACCTTTCAGAAGCTGATTTCCTTAATGTCGTTATTGCTTATGAACCTATCTGGGCAATTGGTACCGGAGTAACGGCAACATCCGCTCAGGCTCAGGAAATGCACGCTGTAATCAGAGACCACATCAAGTCAAAATATGGCGAAAAAGTAGCAGAAGCAACCACAATTCTTTATGGTGGAAGCTGCAAGCCTGATAATGCGAAGGAACTTTTTGCCTGCCCTGATGTAGACGGTGGTCTGATCGGAGGCGCAAGTCTGAAGGCAAGAGATTTCGTAGATATCGTTAAGTCATTCTAAAACAATTCTTAAAAGGCTGGGTTGGTAGTATCTCCGGATTTAAAAAAATCCGAATATTAGTGGTCCAGCCTTTTTAAATCAATTAAATATTTAGTATTTTAAATAGTTTATTTTGGATTTTCTTCAAATAATAATCCCTGTATCGGAAGACGTAAAGGAGTTGCTGATTGCAGAGCTTGATTTTTTAGGGTATGATTCTTTCCAGGAAACGGAAGAAGGGGTGGACGCATATGTACAGGAAGAGCTTTTTCAGGAAGAACAACTGAAAGAAGTATTGGCCAGATATCAGGAGGCCGTTTCCTACAAGGTTTCGAAACTAGAAAAGAAGAACTGGAATGAAGAATGGGAGAAAAATTTTGATCCGGTTCAGATTGAAGATAAAGTACTTATCAGAGCCTCGTTTCACGACTCTGATCAGAGTTTTCCGTATGAGATTCTGATCAATCCTAAAATGGCCTTTGGCACAGGGCATCATGAAACTACTTCTCTGATGATTAAGGCTCAGTTAGAGATTGACCACAAAGGAAAGACGGTCCTGGATGCAGGAGCAGGAACTGGTGTGTTGGGAATATTTGCAGGAATGCTTGGAGCTAAGGAAATTACAGCAACAGATATTGACGAGTGGGCATATTCGAATATGATAGAAAATGCAGAAATTAATAACATTCACAATATTACCTGCTTACAGGGGGCAATGGAAGACCTGGGCCTGGTAAAAAACAGGTACGACATCATCCTGGCAAATATCAACAAAAATGTACTGCTGGATGAAATAAAGTTATATGTTCAGGCTTTAAATAAAGGCGGATACTTGTTGCTTAGCGGATTTTATACACAAGATATTGACGATATTAAATCAGAAGCACTAAACAGAGGCTTAACATTTGGAAAAAGCTATCAGAAAAATAACTGGGCTTGTTTAATGTTTCAAAATTCCTGAAGAAAATTATCATGATGAGGCTAAAATATTACCTTATTTTTTTAATAGTTGCGCTTCCTTTAATTTCCAGGGCGCAATATAAACTTGCATCCGATCCTGCTCAGTTTATTGTGGATGTAAACACAATGCTCAATGCCACCAACAACCAGGGAGCAATGCTTGTCGCCTCAAATTTTAATTCTGCCTGGTCTGGCTTTTCGGATGATCAAAAGAAAAGGATAATTGAAACCTGTCAGAAAATGTTGAAATCGAAAAAATTAAGAGCCAATCCTAATTTTTCTGATTTCTTTGCTACGTTGGTAGCTTCTCAAAATGAAAATCTCTCTTCTTCAAACTTCGATACGCTTTTGTTCATTACCCAACATGCCGTTGAAAAGTACGACGGACAAAAGCTGAATACTTTTTTCTCTACAATAAGGCTGGTCGTCGAAAAAGGAATGGTATACTCCTCAGGCTATAACCGTCTGTATTTTAAAGGAGGTTCTTACAATTTCAGAATGGTAGAAGCGAAAGAGGAACCTTCTGTGATCGATCAGTACGATCAGTACCTTGACAAAGAAAACCAGCAGGATCAGACAGATGATGGCTGGGGAAGTGCCAAGGAAATGGATAAAAGAAAAAATGATTTTTTCAGTGACTGGGACAATCCGGAGTCTGAAGAAAATAACTGGAGTACACTGGACGATCAAAGCACACAGCAAGATCAGAATATCTATAACATAGGTTACGTACCTGCTCCACAGCCTCCTATAGATGGGGCTGTGATTGAGTTTAAGGATGTCGATTTTATATTCGTTACAGCTTCCGATAGTACCGCGCTGAAAGGTACAAGTGGAAGCCTTATGCTAAAAAATAACCTGTTTGTAGGTAACGGGGGAAAATTCGACTGGACAATGGCAGGTTTTGCTCCAGATGAAATTACCGTAGAGCTTAAAGAGTTTAACTTCCCTGTTAAGTCTACCAAACTGGTTTGCGAAAATGCAATACTGACTTATCCCGCTAAAACAGATGCCAAAGTAGAAGGAATTTTTGAGTTTAACAGTAAGAAACATAAGAGTTTTGAAGACAACCAGTATCCCAGATTTAAATCCTATGGAAGTAACATCGATATTAAAGGGCTTGGTGAAAATATAAGATATCATGGCGGTTTGTCTCTGGCAGGAAGGAAGATGTACAGCTCTTCCATTGATGAGGGAACTGCTTCAATAGAAATCCTGCACGAAGGAAAAACCAAGATCAGATCGGTTTCCCCCCGATTTACCATGACGGACTCAACCATCACCTCCGATGTTTCGAGTATCGTATTGTATCAGACCGAAACCGACTCCATTTTTCACCCGGGAGGAAGCTTAAAGTATAATAAAAACAACTCAACCGTTCGTATTACCAAACCAAGCGGATACAGACATTCTCCGTTCCTGGATAGTTATCATAAGATTGAAATTGTAGCCGATGCCCTATCATGGGATCTTACAGGTTCTAAAATTGACTTTAATATCACTAACGGAAGGGATCAGATTCCTGCTCTTTTCGAATCCGAAGAATATTTCAATGGAGACAAATATTCGGGGATGCAGGGAATGTACAAGTTTCACCCGCTACAGCTGATCGTTACCCATGCAGACAGAACCCAGTCGGAAACCATGTTTGCGGATGAAGTAGCGAAAACCTATAAAATAGAACCGCTGACTGTGCGCGGAGCTATGGTGCAGCTAATGAAAACAGGGTTTATTGACTATAATGTAAAGTCCGGCGAAATTAAGCTGAGAAGAAAGGCAAGGCACTATGTACTTTCCAGAAGGGATAAGAAAGATTATGACAACATTACCTTCGTATCCATTAGTCCGGGTGGAGCCAATGCTACCCTCGACCTCAGCACCAATGAGTTGTTGGTAAGAGGCGTGGATAAAATATATATCAGTGATTCGCTTAATGTAAACTTTGTTCCGGACAAAAGGGAGCTTAAAATATTAAAAAACAGAGACTTCTCGTTCCACGGTAAAATCAATACCCAAAACTTTCAGTTTATCGGGAACGATTTCAACTTTGTCTACGACAGCTTCCTGGTACACTTAAAAACAATTGACCAGATCAGGCTTGCTGTAGAGTCTAAAGAAAAAACAGAAAAAGGTAAGGCAAGGGTGTTGGGAAATGAGTTGAGGTACTCTTCCGGTACACTTTATATTAATAAGCCTGACAACAAATCGGGTAGGGTAAGAATGCCTGCTTATCCAATATTTGACGCAACATCCGGAGCTACCGTATTTTTTGATAAACCGACTATTGCCAATGGGGCATACGATACTACAATTAAATTTAAAATACCTCCTTTTAAAATCGACAGTTTGAGTAGCGACGATCCTCAGGCTATCGGTTTTGACGGAACTTTTGAGACGGGTGGAATATTCCCCGAATTTCAGGAAAAGCTTGTCGTGATGCCCGACTATTCCCTGGGGTTTGTGCACGATGTTCCTAAAAACGGTTATCCTTTGTATAATGGAACCGGAACGTATTACAATAGAATTTCTCTGGATAACAAAGGTATCCGTGGAGATGGAGACATTACCTATTTAAATGCGATTCTGAAATCCAAAGACTTTGCATTTTTTAAAGACTCGGTACTCACGGAGGGTACATCCGTCGTCAATAAGGAGGGTACCTGCCCGGATGCAGCCTCGCCCGACGTCCTTTATCCGGATATGACGGTGAATGATTACCGGCTGAAATGGCTGCCACATGTCGACAGCATGTATATTTCCAATGCAAGGGAGCCGATAAGTTTTTATAAAAACACCGGAGAGATGCATGGAACCGCCATTCTTACGAAAAATGGTATGTTTGGGAAAGGTGTCCTTTTCACCAGAGGATCAGAATCCGAATCTCCTAGGTTCCATTTCGAACAAACCAAATTTGCCGCAAGAGAAACTTTGTTCAAGGTTAAGTCCGACAACCCGGATAAGCCTGCATTGAAGTGCGAACAGGTGAAGCTGAACTTTGACCTGGAAGAGAGCATCGCTCAGTTCAGCCCTGAGCAGCAGGGTTACGCAAGTAATGAGTTTCCCTATGCGCAATACAAAACCTCTCTGGATGAAGGTACCTGGGATCTGAAAAAGAAAAAGATCTTCATGAAAATGCCGGAAGATGGAAATATTGAAAAATCTTATTTCTATTCTACCAGACCGGATCAGGATAGTCTGGTCTTTAATGCGACCAATGCGGTGTACGACATGGAGAAGCTGACCCTGAACGTATATGGTATACCTTATATTAAAGTGGCAGACGGTTTGGTGTACCCGGATAGTAATAAGGTAATCGTGGAAGAAAACGCCGTAATGCGTACCTTGAAAAATGCGAGGATTGTCCTTGATTCCGTTACAAAGTACCACAACCTGTACGATGGTATCATCGATATCCTGGGTAGAAAGAAATTTGCAGGAGAAGCAACCTACCAATATGTTAACCTGGGAGCAGATACGCTTTCATTCAAATTCCAGGATTTCAGACTTGTAGAATCGGAGAAAAAGAGAGAAGGGGCTCACACAGTAGCAATGGGAGCTATCAGAGAAGAAGACAGTCTGGAAGTGGCACCTAAAATCCTTTATAAAGGAAAAGTTACACTCTTTGCAGAAAAGAAATTCCTTGCCTTTGACGGTTTCTTAAAGCTGGATTTGAAAGGAGCGTTGAGCTATTCACAATGGCTGAAATATAATAATGACGGATCGAAAGCGGATGTAGTCATAAACGTTGATAATGCCGTGGCGGGAAATGGTACACCGTTGACAACAGGTATGTATTTTGACTCAAGGTCCAATGAGATTTATACCACCTTTATTTCGCAAAAAAGAAATCAGCAGGATCATGATATATTCAGTACCAAGGGGGTATTGGAGTATATTGCGGATAAAGGACTTTTCCGTGTGGGTGTTCCGGACAGACTTTCCGGAAATACCAAACAGGGAAGTATTTTTGCTTACGACGACGCGAACTCCACTACTGAATTTTCAGGAAGATTTAAGCTGTTGAAAGAACATAAAAATGTTCTGCTGGATGCCGCAGGTTTGGGTAAGTCGGATCTTGCCGATAATAAGTATGAATTTAATACCATTCTGTCTTTTAATTTCAAGGTAAATTCTTCCGTTCTTTCCGCTGTTGGAAAAAATATGAAGACCATGGCTGCTGCATTCCCACTGGATACCTCTGAGACTGCCGAAAAAATATTCGCAAGAGATACCATTTTGGTGTACAAGCTGGCAGAGCTTATAGGTAATGCAGGAGCAGAGAAGTTTAAGACGCAAAAATCTCTGGGATATGCTCCTCTGACGATGATTGATAAAGATTTCGGAAAAAATATAGTTTTTTCTGATGTAATGCTGAGATGGTCTCCTGAGTATAAGTCATTTTACAGTGTTGGGACTATTTATGTATCAAATATTTTGAAGGAGGATGTTAACAAGGCTATGCCAGGTTATATTGAAATAAGAAAGACCCCCAAGGGAGATGTGATTAACATCTATCTTGAGGCAAGTCCTTATTCCTGGTACTATATGTCTTATGATGACAACCGTTTTGCTATTACCACTTCCAGCGACGAAGTCAATTCAATTCTGGCGGGGAAATCAAAAGGAGAGTTGCCGGATCGTTCCAAATTTTACTATGTAAAAGCTGAACCAGTGGAGAAAACCAGGTTCGTTAACATGTTTAAAGAACGGTATTTAGGAGTTGAGGATGATGATGAGGCTATTCCTGAAAGCCTTGATTATGAGCGGGACGATTTAGATGATCAGGAACCTGAAGCGCTTGAGGAGGAGGACAATTCATTTGATGTTCCTGGGGTAGGTGAGGATGAAGATGAAGAAACTCCTGCAAGGAAACCCCAAAAACCGGAGAAAAAAGGAAAAGAAGATCCAAGAAACTACGATAAGTATAAGCTTCCTGATCAAAACCTCGATCAGGAGCAGGGAAAACCTGCCGGAGGCAAATCTGATCCTACTTTGGAAGACAGAAAAAGACAACAACAGGATCAGCAAAAAATGAAAAATCTGTTTTCCAATTAACGAACAGGAACTTTAGTTCCGTAATTCAGGTTTTTGAGCAAAAGAGATTAAAAATTCTGCTTGAATTTTAATCTCTTTTGTTTTATTGGCCAAAATTGGTATTTTTCAAAAATTAACATTTTGCTGAGATTACACGTAAGTTAGTTACATGAGTATATTCTATATTACAATCGGTATTATTTTAGCTTATCTGATCGGATCGCTGCCAACTGCAATCTGGTATGGCAAAGCATTCTTTGGCCTGGATGTGAGAGACTTCGGAAGCGGGAACGCAGGAGCAACCAACACATTCCGGGTAATGGGGAAAAGAGCCGGCACGATCGTTATGCTGGTTGATATATTAAAAGGCTGGACGGCAACCAACAGTGCTTTTTTCCTGGCGTATTTTAATGTGATTGATCATCAGGATCTTGTGCTTTACAAACTGTTTTTCGGTCTGGCGGCAGTTGCAGGCCATATTTTCCCTGTTTATGAGAAATTTAAAGGAGGGAAAGGGGTTGCAACACTTTTAGGTATGGTTTTATCTATTCAGCCGGAAGCAGCTTTACTTTGTTTACTGGTCTTCCTGGTTGTATTTCTCACGTTTAAATATGTTTCTCTGGGCTCAATGACCTCAGCGCTGGCATTTCCTATATTGTTGTGCCTTCCGAGATTCAGTCCGAACCAGCCGGTTGTGGTGCTGTTTGCTTTTGCAATTTTTGCTTTAGTCGTCATTACACACCAGAAAAACATTGTGCGTTTGCTTCACGGAGAAGAAAACAAAGCAAAAATCCGAATCAGAAGACGTTAACGAGAGGGGGCCAGATAAATGGCCCCTCCGCAATTATCTATCTCTGATCCGGTTACGGAACGAAGGCAGTTTACTTCACCCCGCCACCTCAGCGTTCCAAGAAATGCAAAAATCAAAGCTTCTTTAAAGGCAACTATTTTAGCATCCGGAACAATAAATTCAATATTGTTGCCTGCTTTTTCCTTAAAAAGTCTCACAAGAAAATCGTTAAACGCACCCCCTCCCGTAATTAAAACTTTCCTGCTGCTTGCTGAAGCTGTAGTCCTTGTGACTACCTCGGCAACTTTTTCCGCTATGTGGTGACAAAAAGTACAGAGTAAATTTTCAATACTATCCTGCGTGTTTATCAGTAAAGGAAAGAAAAGGGTGTCAACATGTTCTTTTCCAAGGGATTTAGGGGTGGGTTTGTAATAATAATCGATGTGGGAAAGGGCTTTCAAAAGATTGTGATTAATTTTCCCGGAACTAGCCATCGCCCCGCCTTTATCATAAAGCTGCCCCTTTTGCCCTGCAAGAAAATTCAAAACCATGTTGGCAGGACAAATGTCAAAGGCTATTCTTTTGCCCGAATGGTCATCGTAGGAAATATTCGCTATTCCTCCAAGATTTAGGCAGTAATCATATTCCCGAAACAACAATTTATCCCCTATTGGTACCAAAGGGGCTCCCTGACCCTTAAGGGCCACATCCAGTGACCGGAAATCGCAGACTACCGGCAGTCTGCAGGCAGCAGCAAGTGCCGCTCCGTTCCCGATCTGGGTGGTAAAATGGGATTCCGGCTGATGAAAAATCGTATGGCCGTGAGCCGCAATAAAGTCGGCAGTCAGAGGTAGCTTTTCCAGAAAGTTTTTAACCGACTGGCCCTGAAAGTAGCCAAACTCGAAATCCAGTCTGGCCAGATGTTCAGCGGAAGCATGCATTACATTTTTCAGGCTGTGCCGGCGTTGTTCATCATATTCCACCGTAGCGGCTTCCAATATTTCGTAGTTCCATTTATCCTCTATGAGTTCAAACCGGCAAAGGGCAATGTCCAGCCCGTCGAGTGATGTACCAGACATAAGTCCGGCAACAGTATATGTGGTATTCATGCTCTTGACTTTAAACAAATAAGGTAAAATGGAACAGCTTGGTAAATTTTATTATTATTTTTGAATTTATGAACCTTGTCATAGATTCCGGCAATACGCGCATTAAACTCGGATTATTCACTAATGGTAATCTTGAGAAAGTTTTTACCACCAATGATTATAATCAACTGTCGAAAATAGTTTCCGGTTTTGATATAAGGAAGTCTATTATCAGCAGTGTACGAAAAGATCAGGACATTATTAAGGAGAAAATAAAATTTAAGACAGAGCCTTTGCTATTAAGTTCAGAGCTTCAGTTTCCTTTTACCAACAACTATGAGACTCCACAAACCTTAGGGCATGACAGAATTGCCGGTGTTGCCGGCGCCTTGCAGCTTTTTCCAGAAAAGTCCACTCTGGTTATAGATGCCGGAACATGTATCACTTATGACTTTATTGACAAGGGAAAAAATTATTTCGGAGGAGCAATTTCTCCTGGAATTTCTATACGATTCAGGGCATTAAATACGTTTACAGCAGGTTTACCTCTGGTAGATAAAGAAGAAAATGTATCTTTAATCGGAAAAAGTTCAAAAGGGTCTATTTTAAGTGGGGTTTTGCATGGGGCAGCAGCAGAAATTGAAGGGATGATTAGGGAATTTAGAAAAAATGATGCAGAAATGAATGTAATTATGTGTGGTGGCGATGCAAGATTTTTTGAAAGAAGATTAAAAGAAGCCATCTTTGTAGTTCCCGATTTGGTTTTAATTGGGCTAAATAGCATTTTGGAATATAATGAAAGATTTTTATAGGAATTTATTAACTCTTCTGATCTCGATAACAGCCTTTCAGGCAACAGCTCAATTAACGGATAATTCACCCTATTCCCGTTTGGGGATCGGCGATCTTTCCCCATCGGGCAGTATCAGGAATATTGGAATGGCAGGTGTCGGAGTGGCTTCTCCCAACCTGGAATATATTAACTTTTTAAATCCCGCTTTGCTTACCACCAACAGGCGTCTGAATCTCGATACCACTATTAAATACACCATGTTTGAGGGAGCCTTGTATGGAGTAGCCAGGTCACTCAACGATGGTACGTTAAAGCAAAATAGCAATTCTGTAAATTTTCAATACCTGAATCTGGCTTTCCCTGTTTCCAATCGCTGGACATCTAGCATTAGTCTTAGCCCGTTCAGTACAATGAGTTATGACTATTATAAAACAGTAGCGCTGGATACCAGTGGATTTCTATCCAATACATCCAACATAGGAACAGGTGGGCTTTATATTGCCAGTTTTGCAAATGGAGTAGATTTAACAAAAAACTTTTCTGCAGGGTTAACAGCATCTTATGTTTTTGGGTCCACGAATGAAAACTTTTTTACTCAGCTAACCTCCCTTGACCTGGACGTTCAGGATCAGAAATATGGAATCAGACAGAGGACTTTTTACAGCGGATTTAATTTTAAACCTGGTCTGGCTTTTAGAGGAATTATGAAATCATCTGGTAGGGAAGAAGTGGAACATATTTATTATAACCTTGGAGCTACCTATGATTTTTTTGCCGGAGTAACGGCAAGACGGGATCTTATAAGGGAAATAAAAAATGATAAAGATGCTGTAAATCAGGATTCTATTGTCGGAAGCTCTAAAATGGGCGTGGTGCTACCATCCAGGTTTTCTGTAGGATTTAGCATCGATAAACCGGTAGATTGGAGTCTGGGTGTGGATTTTACCTATTTAAGCTACAGCCAGTATAAAAACTTTGATGCTGCGACGGATAATTTTAAAAATGGCTATAAGCTTGCTGTTGGAGGAGAATACAAACTTAAAGGACAGGAAGTGATGAAGATGCCTATTTTAAGAGCGGGTTTTGCGTTTCAGAAAACTCCCCTGTATTTCAATGGAACTCAACTTAATGACTTTTCTGTTTCTTTTGGCGGTTCTATGCCTGTTGGCCGGAAAGATCCCAGATATAAGTCAAAACCACTGGCAAGACTTAATGTGGCGTTGGTAGCCGGTCAAAGGGGAACCAAAACGGATGGACTTATTCGCGACAGATATTTTCAGGTATATTTGAGTTTTCAGTCCATCGACAAATGGTTTGAACGCAGAAGAATTGAATAGTAATGAGAGCACTTTTTTTATCGATTATCACCACCATTATTTTCTACTCCTGTCAGAAGGCTAGAAGCTATGAACAGATAAAGCCCTATGATGGTCCTGCAATGGAGGTTTTTGATATCGAAACCATTTATTCCGATTCTTCCATTGTCAGAGTGAAATTAACAGCCCCTAAAGAGGTGGAGTTGCAAAACGGAGACCGGCTGTTCCCGGAGGGTGTATTTATAGACTTCTTTGATCAGGAAGGCGTTAAGACTTCTACCCTCAGAGGAAATTCGGGGAAGTATGAAAAAGAAAAAAATCTGTATAATGTAAAAGGAGACGTTGAGATAAAAAGTATAGCAGAGCAGAAGAAGATGAATAGTGAGGAATTGTTCTGGGATCCCAATAAGGACGAAGTGTATTGTGATACGAGCACTTTTGTGAGAATTCAGACACCGACAGAAATTCTGATGGGGAAAGGATTAAAGACCAACCAGAATTTTACCAGTTATAAAATTCTTCAGCCGACAGGAATTATCGACGTTACCGAATAAGTTTATGAGAATTCTCGGAACAGTAGTATTTTCATTGGGAGTAGTTTTTCTGCTTATTGGGATCCATCAGTCCATGATGGTAGGATTTAAAGAAAGTTACTGGCTTTTCATGTTATCCTTCATAATGCTGATGGTTTATCAGTGGGTAACGCCTAAAAAGGTTGAAACACAAGAGAATGTTGAATCTTCAAAGAAATCTAAAAAAGCTAAAGCCAGGAAATAAATAATTTTATTTCAGAGGTTTATTGATTTTGATTTTGAAAATTAATAATAGTATTTTTGCGCTTCTTTAAAAGAAATTATAATTAAACAATGGCAATATTTAACAAAATTAATCAGCATTCCGGGGTAGTTGTAGGAATCGTGGCCGTAGGTCTGGTTCTTTTTTTGGTAGGAGGAGAGGTTTTCGGACCCAATTCCTTTTTACGTAACAGATCCAGAAATGTAGGAGAAATAGCCGGAAAAACTATTTCCGTTGAAGATTTTCAAAGAAAGCTGGATGAAACAGAAACAGACTATGTTCTTAGAACTGGAAGAAGTGTGAGTGAAAACGAACGACCTTCCATTATTGAACAGGCCTGGAATGCTCAAATATTTGATATTGCTTATGGTGAGCAGTTTAAGAAACTAGGGATTGCTGTTACAGACGATGAGCTGTATGACATGGTGCAGGGAGATAATATTCATCCAACTGTCATTCAGTTGTTCTCTAATCCTCAGACTCAGCAGTTTGACAGAGCTTTTATGAAAGATTTCTTCAAATCTTTTAAAGACAGAGATCCTCGTGATCAGCAACTGTGGTTCAGCATTGAAAAAGGGATTAAAGAAGAAAGACTTAGAAATAAATATCTAAACCTTTTCAGAAAATCTGTTTACGTAACATCTGAGGAGGCAAAAAAATTCTATAACAGCCAGAACACTAAGGCAGAAGCAAGCTACCTTTATGTTCCTTTTTATGCTATTCCGGACAGTGTGGTAACCGTTACCGACAATCTACTTTCTGACTATCTAAACAAGCACAAAAATGAGTACAAAGTGGAAGCAGGAAGGTCTCTTGATTATGTAGTTTTCACTGTAACCCCAAGTGCGGAAGATAGTGCAGCCTTTAGACAGGAGCTTGCTGAACTAAAATCAGAGTTTGCCAGCTCCCACAACGATACCTTGTTTATTCAGGCAAATTCAGACAATCCGGTTTATCCTTCCTTCAAAACGTTTGGAGAGTTGCCTGAAGAGTTGAAAAACATTGCCAATAAGGTAGTAATAGACAGTGTTTATGGCCCGTTTGTTACCGGAAACAAAGTTCAGTTGTACAAAGTCAATGACATCAAGTCAGATTCTGTAGCTTATGCCAAAGCCAGTCATATCCTTTTTGATACAAGAAATAAGACTGCTGCAGAGAAAGATTCATTGAAGAGGAAAGCAAACGAAGTACTTAATCAGATTAAAGCAGGTGCTGACTTTGCTCAGATGGCAAGAATATATGGTTCTGACGGAACAGCATCCAGAGGTGGAGATCTTGGATGGTTTAGCGAAGGTCAAATGGTAAAACCATTCAACGATGCGGTATTCCAGGCTTCTTCTGCTGGTCTGTTACCAAAGTTAACGGAAACAGAATTCGGTTATCATATTATTCAGGTTACCGGTCCTAAAAACAATAAAAAATATCTGGTTTCTTTAGTTGAAAAAGATATTACAGCTTCTGAAGCTACTAAAGATGCTGCATTCAGAAAAGCAGATGAGTTTGCTAGTTCTGTTAAAGATACAGCAAGCTTCAATGCGAAGGTAAAAGCAGATTCTTTACAGAAGTTTTCTGCATACAACATCAGAAAGTCTGACAGATATGTGAACAACCTGCCAAACGCAAGAACAATTGTCAGATGGGCATTCACAGATGCTGACGTAGAAGATATTTCTCCTGTATTCTCTCTGGATGATCAGTATGTTGTGGCGATTCTTACCGGTGAAAGAGAAGAGGGCATTGCATCTGTAAAAGATGTAAAAGATGAACTAACTACAAAAGTGAGAAACGAGGAGAAAGCAAAATACATTATAGAGAAAATTAATAAGCTTTCAGGCTCTTTTGAGAAGATTGCTACTGAGTTCGGTTCTGGTGCAACATCCGGTACCGCTAATGAGGTAACATTATCCTCTAACTCTATTCCTGCAATAGGATTTGATCCGACAGCGGTAGGTAAGCTTTTCGGATTGAAAAAAGGTGAAAAAACTGGTCCGTTTAAAGGTGAGTATGGAGTAATCAATTTTGAATTGGTAAACCTGACTCCTGCTCCTGAAATTGCAGATTACACTCAATATAAAAACGACCTGATCAGTCAGAGAATAGGAAGAATAGACTACAGTGTGGATGAGGCAATAAGAAAGAACTCTGAAATTGAGGACGAAAGAGTTAAATTCTTTTAATTATTAGGTAGGAATAACTAAAAAAAAACCTGAGAAGATCTCTCAGGTTTTTTTTTAGTTCAGTCTTAAGGTGATGTTTTTCTTTACCGCTTCGTAGAACTGTAGCGGGGCCATTGTTCTCCAGTTAATAATTTCCAAAGACCCTCCAAAGTTGATGTAATAGTCAAGGTGAAATTTTTTCCACTCGTCCAGAACAAAGTCCCTGAAATTTACCGCAGCGATCCAGCCGTCTTCCACGTCATCAAACCATTCTTCATAATAGCAGTCATCTGAGCCGTGAAAGTTGAGAACATTTTCACCCAGTAGAATAAACTGAGTAATTCCTTCTCCAATCAAATGGTCTATAACATTGCGTTTAAAATGCATAATGTCATTATGCAGGGTGTCATTCCATTCCCCGAACATTTCCAGGATGGCGATGCCCTTTTCATAATTTATATAAAGGATCTTTATATAAAGTGTCTCAGAACCAATATAATCCCATAGAGGATGAATGAAGTATCCGTATATCGTATTGGTATAAGTCTGTAAATTGTATTCAACTCCATGGAAAGGGGAGCGTTCATCGTCTATGGGGTTGTAGTATTTACCCCAGTTGTAAAAAGGTTCTATCTCATGCATGTCTTTTGTACCAGTCTATCGCTTTTCGCACACTTCCCTGTTCTTCTAAAAGGCGTGCGGCGACTTCTTGCCCAATCTTTAACTCATCGACAATAATTTTAATTCCTCTCTCAATGAGTTTTTCATTACTAAGCTGCATGTCCACCATTTTGTTTCCTTTTACTCTTCCGAGCTGGATCATAACGGAGGTGCTGATCATGTTAAGAACCAGTTTTTGGGCAGTTCCAGCCTTCATTCTGGTGCTGCCGGTAACAAATTCGGGACCTGTGATAACTTCTACAGGAAACTGAACATTTTCAGCGAGTGGCGTATCCGGATTACAGGTGATACAACCTGTTACTACTCCCTGGCTGCGGGCAGCCTTAACGCCTCCTACAACGTAGGGTGTGGTTCCGGAGGCCGATATACCGATTACTACATCTTCAGCGGAAATACTATACTGCTGCAGGTCTTTCCAGGCCTGTTGATGATCGTCCTCAGCAAATTCGATAGCTTTACGCAACGCACTATCTCCTCCGGCAATAAGTCCTATAACCATGTCTTCAGGAACTCCATAAGAAGGGGGGCATTCAGATGCGTCTAACACACCAAGTCTGCCACTGGTGCCAGCTCCTATGTAAAAAAGCCTGCCTCCGGCTTTCATTTTTTCAACGATTGCGGAGACAAGCTTTTCAATTTGAGGGATTGCCTTTGAAACGGCAACCGGTACAGTTATATCTTCCTGATTTATATTTCTTAGAAGTTCACCTACAGACATTTTTTCAAGGTCGTTAAACCTTGATGATGTCTCAGTGATGCGCATGCACGTACTCTTTTTGGTAGTGATAATCAGTAAGGGAATCCATTGGATCACCTACAATTTTACCGATTTTTACGCCCTTATCTTCAGCAACTTTGTGAAGGACATCGCTTAGGTGGTGTGCAATTGATCCTACGAAGTTTACAGGTAATGTCTTAGCACCTTCGTATCTCAATATAGATCTGTCAAACATTTCTTCGAAGTTGCGGTAAGCCAAATCAAAAATGTAAGGATCTTTCTGGTTTTCTACTGCAAATCTTGCAAAAGATGCCAGGTATCTGTTTGGAAACGGTTTGGTGTATACTTTATCCAGTATCTCAGCCTGTCTGTCCGGAGTAAATTCTTCAAACTTTTTCGCAATATGCGCAGGCATCGCTTCTCTGATATATTCTCTTACCAGCATTCTTCCCAAATTACCTCCGCTACCTTCGTCTCCAAGGAAAAGGCCAAGGCTGTGTATGTTTTTAACAACATCTTTTCCATCGTATAGACAGGTGTTGGAGCCGGTTCCTGAAATGCAGGCAATACCTGGAGTATCGCCCAGAGCAGCTTTTGCAGCGGCAAGCAGGTCATGGTCTACAATTACTTCGGTTCCTGGAAATGCTTTACGGATTGCAACAGCAACCTGCTCTCTTTGTTCCAACGCCTCACACCCTGCTCCGTAAAAGAAAATTTTCTCGATTTTTTTGGAACCCAACTGAGGAATCAGGTCGTTTACCAGATGTTGATAAATATCATCAGAGCTTTGGTAATATGGATTGAATCCAACAGTCTTTGCTGTAGACCTGTTATTGTCTTTATCTACAATAACCCAGTTTGTTTTGGTTGAACCGCTGTCTGCAATTACTATCATTGTTTCGTTTTATTTTTGAATTGGGAAATAATACAATATTATCAAGGCTTCAATATACCTACAATTTTAAATTTATCAAAAACATTCTCATTGTGAGGGGCATCTTTCATTTCCTCTGTCAAATCCTGTCCTGCCCAGTGTTCATAATGCTTACCACCTCTCCAAAGTCTCGATTTGTTGAGTTCATAAATAAACCCTTGGTACGCACACCAGATCTCCTCTTTATCTACTCCGTTTCGTAAGGCTAGCTGAGATTTGGTAAAAGTCGGGTAATCAGATCCGTTCATAAAGATTATTTATAAAGCGGCACTGCTGTTGTAGAAATCTTTAAGAACAGTTTGCAACAACTTTACAGGCTTCATTTTTGTTTGAATATTTAGAATTGATATAATTTTTTTTGAAAGTTCTTTTGCCGGAACAATGTTTCCTGTTGTTTCATACACTTTTATCGCCTCTTTAATAAGCTCCATATCTCGTTCGTTAAGTTTGTCAATTCCTGAAAATACAGGTACATAATTGGCACTCGGTTGCACAAAAATCGTATTCTCCAGACTGTATTGGTTGCGCAGTTTAACGACCGTTGTGCCAGCAAGCAGATCTCCAAGTCGTTGTCCTTTTCTGGATACAGCTATGGATAGCATGGCAATGCCTCCGTAAAAAATCAAAACTTCTATAGGTCTTGGTACCCATCTTAAAAAATAATTCAGAAAGGTGCATTCCTTTCCATCGGTTCTGATCACCTTAATACCTCTGCTTTTCATGCCGGGCGACTGACCGTTCATAAATAATTCAAACAACAGTTGATATAAAAATGCCGGAAGTATTAAAATGATATATTGGATGGTTTTACTTATGCCAATTTTGAAATAGGACTGGATGAATGCTAAAACAAGAAAATAAGAAATTATGATAAGATAATCGCGGAAATTTGCGACTATTCTATCCCAAATGGACGCAATTTCGTATTCTATAACTACATTTTGCGGAGTTTGGATCTTAATCGTTTGCATCTCAGCAGGAAATTTATAATTTTAAGAAATATACTTATTTTTTATGAGGGAAGCTGCTTTTATAAAGCAAAATTCAGAGAAGTGGAAAAAATTTGAAAGCCTTCTGGGAGAAAGCTATACAGGAGATCCTGATAAGTTATCAGACTTGTTTATAGAGCTGACAGACGACCTTTCGTATGCTCAAACGAATTATCCTTCAAGTAAGATTACAACCTATCTTAATGATCTCACACTGAGAGTTCATGGAACTATTTATAAGAATAAAAAAGAAAAAAGTGGAAGGCTTTTGGAGTTCTGGAAAACCGAACTGCCCCTAACTATTTACAGAAATAAAAAGGCCCTGTTGACTTCCCTTGTTGTTTTTTTTATTTCTGCTGCCATCGGTGTGGTATCCGCGTATTTCGATGACTCCTTTGTACGGGTAATTCTTGGTGATGACTATGTAAATACAACCATAAGCAACATAGAAAAAGGAGATCCGATGGGAATATATAAGAGCGATGGCGAGACAAATATGTTCCTGTTTATAACATTTAATAATATCAGAGTATCGTTTTTAACCTTTGCAGCAGGTATTGCTTATTCGCTTGGTACTGTATTTCTGCTTTTTTCAAATGGCGTTATGCTGGGTGCTTTTCAGACATTTTTTTACAAGTACGATTTACTGTTACATTCAGGACTCTCTATATGGATCCATGGAACAATAGAGATCTCTTCTATTATAATTGCAGGAGGAGCAGGGCTGGTGCTGGGTAATTCGCTGTTGTTTCCAGGAACTTATTCCAGAGGAGTATCCCTGCTTATGGGCGCCAGAGAAGGTGCCAGAATCGTTATCGGACTTGTTCCTTTATTTATTATAGCAGGATTTTTAGAAGGCTTCATAACACGACATACTGATATGCCGGATGCAATAAAACTTTTTATTATTCTTGCTTCTGTTGTGTTTATTATATATTACTTTATTTTTTATCCCAAAACAGTTTACAATCAATTAAATCATGCAAAGAATTAATTTTTATCAAAGAAGAGATATTGGAAATGTTGTTACCGATACATTTGCCTTCCTAAAGGAAAATTTCAAAACTTTGTTTAAAGCAATACTATTTATTCCTGGTCCGCTTATACTTCTTGGAGGAATTGCTTTTGGGCTTTATTTTTTCTTTTTAGTAAAGCTGACAACAAGAGGAGCTATTCCGGATCCTTATATGATACGTGAATTTGGAATATTTTTTCCTCTAATATATATCCTGTTGTTTATAGGCCCTATGCTTTTGGTCAGTACGGTATATGAATATATTAATCTTTATATAAATGACAAGGAAACTACGTTGGGAGAGATCTGGAAAGGAGTGAAGAAGCGTTTTTTTTTAACGTTTAAAGTTTTTCTGGGCTCTTTCTTTCTTTTGTTTATAGCCACTTGTATAGTTTTCGGGGTGTTTTTCTTCCTTTTATTTTTGGGGTCTACATTGGGACTTGTTACCGGCGGAGTGATCGCTGGCTTCTTTTTTAGCTTTCTAACGGGTTGTTTAGCGTTTGCTCCTTTCATTTATATAGCTGTAACACTTTCATTGGTGTATAGTGTTTGTGTGTACGAAGGAAAAGGTTTTAGAGCTGGTGTACGTCGGTCGTTTAGTCTCATTTCAGGGAAGTGGTGGAAGACCTGCGGGGTAATTTTCGTTTTAGCGTTTATTTCTATGGGAATATCTATGGTGTTTTATTTACCATTTTATCTGGTTCTTGGAATAGAGTCTTATTTTTCTTCAGACGGAGATTCTTCTACTACATTTGTACAGATAATGAAAACCGTTTTCACGGTGGTTTTAATGGCCGGTACTTACCTGATATATCCACTCCTTTTTATTGGAATAAACTTTCAGTATTTCAGTTTAGTGGAAGAAAAAGATGCAACGGGTTTGCTGAAAAAAATTGACTCTTTTGGATCCGTATCTGCAGAGACAGAAAATGCCGAGGAATATTAAGATTTGTGTTATAACCTTTGCGGTGGTTTTTATTCTAACTAAGATGTTCTATTCTTCCTGCTTTGCGCAGGAAGAAAATTCAGGCTTACATCTTAATCACAGGGCGTTTGATAAGCAGGAATGGAATGAACTTATAAATGATTCGGATTTTAATTACCATCCTCCGAAAAATGCTTTTGCCAACTGGTTGGGAGATTTATTAACCTCATTTCTCAGATCTATATTCGGAAAGGATTTTGATTATAAAATAGAATCATTCAAATGGATAGAATACTTCATCTATGGTGTAGCCATTGTTGTTTTTTTGTGGTTTCTGATAAAGCTTATTAAAGCGGAGAAAGGCTGGCTGTTTTATCGCAGTAAGCATAACGCCAAACTGGATACAATCTTTACTGAAGAAGAGCTGGAAGGTGTTAACCTTGATGAAGCTATTGCAAATGCCATTAAAGCAGAAAATTACCGATTAGCAGTCCGGTATTTGTTCTTGTCGAACCTGAGTAAACTTAATGCCCTTAAGTTAATTCAATGGGCTCCAGATAAAACGAATAAAGATTATTTCAGAGAAATAAAGAATAAGGGAATTGCCAAACTGTTTCAGGACAATGCCGCAGCGTTTGAGCGAATATGGTATGGAGAATATGTGCCTGACAGGGAACTGTTCGATAAATTGAAAGAAAACTTCAAAAACTTTGACAGGAGGTTGGCCCAATGAAAAAAGAGGTGAAATATGGATTAGGAATACTGTCTCTGTTTATCCTGCTTATCTTTGTGGAATACAACCAGCCTAAGCCTATTGACTGGTCCCATAATTTTTCCATAGAAAAGAAAAGCCCCTTTGGGTCGTATGGCCTGTTTAAACTATTAAAGGGGTATTTTAAGGACTCTGAAGTTAAGGTGTCGAATAAGACAATCTTTGAAACAGAAAGAGAGTTTAAACAATCCACTTATAATTATATTCTCATAGGCGACGAATTCTATCCGTCCACAAAGGATATTGTAGCATTAAAGGAATTCCTGGACGAAGGGAATAACGTATTTATTGCTGCGTCTTCTTTTTCAGATGAAATGAAGGATTCATTCCAGTTTCAAACAAGGATGCCTTTTTTTTACGACCATACCGATTCTATTTTCAAAAGCTTCAGAGATACGGTTGTGCTTAATTTTGTCTCCCCTTATTCGGACCGGTATCAGTATACGATGGAGAATATACATATATATGCTCTTTTTGATAGTACATGCTGTTTGGACTATTCTGTGCTGGCAGAGACTGAAAAAGGATTTTCTGTTATGATGTATAAACCAGTGGGAAAAGGAAAGCTCTTTCTTTCTACTATTCCTCTGGCATATACCAACTATTATTTTATTCAGGATTCGGGAAGGAAATTTATAGAAAAGAGTTTTAATTTTCTTCCTTCTGCAAGCGTCGTTTTATGGGATGTATATTACCATAGCAGGAAGTCTGAATCTCCACTAAGGTTCGTGCTTAGTAACAAGGCTCTTCGCTATGGGTTGTATTTAACTTTGGCATTAGTGATAGTATTTGTGCTGTTTGAAGGAAAAAGAAAGCAACGGATCATTCCGGTAATAGAACCACTGCCCAACAATTCCCTGGATTTTGTCAAGACAGTGGGCAACCTTTACTTGTCAATGGGTAATCATAAAAATATTGCAGACAAAAAGATGGTTTACTTCTTTGATTATATAAAGAATCACTATTTTCTGCATAGTACAGACTCTCAGTTTAAAGAGAGGCTTGCTTCCAAATCAGGGATAGTTGAACATAAGGTAAATAAGCTATTGAACTATATGGATGAATTACGCAACAGGACTGTTATAAGTAGTGAAGAACTCATGGAGTTAAACAACCAGATCGATGATTTTTTAAAAAATTGCAGATAATAAGAAAACAATATGTTTGAGAATAAAATAGATCTTACTGTAGTTGCAAATTCAATTGCAAAGATAAAAGATGAGGTGAGAAAGATAATAGTAGGTCAGGAGACCATGATAGAACTTCTCCTGGCTTCTATTCTGGCAGACGGTCATGTTTTGATTGAAGGTGTGCCGGGGGTAGCGAAAACGCTTACATCAAAAGTGCTGGCCAGAACGATATCAGCAGACTTTAGCAGACTACAGTTCACTCCCGATCTTATGCCATCGGATGTTATTGGTGTTTCTGTATTTAATCAAAAAACAACAGAATTTGATTTTAAGAAAGGCCCTGTATTTTCAAATATAGTGTTGATCGATGAAATTAACAGAGCTCCGGCAAAAACACAGGCCGCTTTGTTTGAGGTGATGGAGGAAAGACAAATCACAGTGGATGGGGCTACGTATGCAATGGAACCTCCCTTTATGATTCTGGCCACGCAGAACCCAATTGACCAGGAAGGGACCTACAGGCTTCCAGAAGCTCAGCTGGATCGTTTCCTTTTTAAAATTGTAGTTGGATACCCTGATGCGGAAGAAGAGTTTTTAATATTAAAAGAAGCTCATCAGAATGGCAGCAAAGCAGATTTGTCAAAAGTGGTACCGGTGCTGTCCAAACAGGAAATAAAGGAAATACGTGAAGCTGTTCAAAAAATTCATGTGGAGGATCATTTGATTCGTTATATAGCTTCTATTATTCAGGAAACACGAAGCAATGCTTCTTTATATCTTGGAGCTTCCCCAAGAGCCTCTGTAGCTATATTAAGAGCAGCAAAAGCTATTGCGGCCATAAGGGGAAGAGATTTTGTGACTCCGGAGGATATCCAGGAGGTAGTCTATCCGGTGCTGGAACACAGAGTTGTGGTAACCGCAGAAAAGGAGATGGAAGGTACCACGGTTGGGATGGTATTAAAAGAAATTATAAAAAAGATAGAAGTACCCCGGTAGATGAAAGTCCTAAAATCGCTTTATTTTAATCTCCTGTTTTTTTTTCTCGGAGCAGGCATAGTAGTTTTCTATGTGCTTGCCTTTTTTTTTCCATTCCTGACGGGACCTGCATCTCTGGCTTTACTATGTCTCCTTTTGGTGCTGGGTATCGATATTTTCCTTGTATACAGAATTAAAGAGGGGGTGTATGGAAGACGGTTGTGCTCGGAGCGATTTTCAAATGGAGATGAAAATCAGGTACAGGTAGAAGTAAGGAATGACTATCCGTTTACTGTTAAACTGACAATCATAGATGAAATTCCATTTCAGTTTCAAAAAAGAGATTTTGAAATTCGAGAACGACTAAAGCCAGGCTTTGAAAAGGTGATATCCTATTCTTTAAGACCCGTCAAAAGAGGAGAGTACAACTTTGGTACGGTAAACATCTATGTGGAGTCTCCATTTATGATGATCAAAAGAAGATATACCTATGATGGAGCTTTTACTGTAAAGGTATATCCTTCATTTCTTCAGATGCGCAAGTATGAACTCCTCGCCTTTACAAACAAACTCAGAGACCAGGGGATAAAGAAAATCAGGAAGCTTGGGCATAATATGGAGTTTGAGCAAATAAGAGAGTATGCCCTTGGAGACGATATCAGAAGTATTAACTGGAAAGCCACAGCAAGAAGAGGACATTTAATGGTTAATCAGTACCAGGATGAAAAGGCACAGGAGGTATATAGTATTATTGACAAGGGAAGAACAATGAAGATGCCTTTCAATGGGATGACGCTGTTAGATTACTCTATCAATAGTAGTCTTGTGATGTCCAGTATTGTCCTTAAAAAAGATGATAATGCAGGACTGGTAATCTTTTCCAACAAAGTTACTTCTTTTGTTAAAGCAGGTAAAATCTCCACTCAGTTAGCCACCATCTCGGAAGCATTGTATAAAGAAAAGACCGCTTATCCCGAGCATGATTTTGCCGCACTTTATTTACATCTGAGCAGAAAGATATCACGAAGAAGCCTCTTAATGATTTATACAAATTTTGAAGGTATTACTTCTGCGCGGAGACAACTTACCTATTTGAAAAAACTGGCAGCAAGGCATCTTGTGGTGGTAATATTTTTTGAGAATACCGAACTAAAAAAGGCCGCAACAGTTCCTAACGTATCTTCTCTTGAAGAAGTGTATGTCAGAACAATCGCGGAAAAGTTTTTATATGAAAAGAAACAAATCAGCGTGGAGTTCCAGAAATATGGTATTTATACAATTTACACAAGCCCTGAAGCATTAACCGTAAATACCCTTAATAAATACCTGGAATTAAAGTCCAGAAACCTGATATAATACCAAAGCCCTATGAAATACATCATAGGGCTTATATTTCTTTACTGATAAGATTAACAATTTTTTCCATCAATATCACAAGCCTCGCCCTGAAGAGGGGTTTCGGCTCCAATGTCTTTCAGTGCTTTTACAAATACATCGGCGGGCTGTGCGCCGGATATACCATATTTATCGTTGATAATATAAAATGGAACTCCAGAAACACCGGCATTCTGTATATAGTACTCAGATTCCTTTACTTCATTAAGCCCTTCATTGGAATCTAACAGGGCTGCTACTTCTCCTGCATCGAGCCCGGCAGAGGCGGCCACTTTGATTAAGTTTTCCTTTAAGGTCAGGTCGACGCCATCTTCAAAGAAAGCTTTGAAAAAGGCTTCTACGGTTGCTTTTTGCTTGCCTTTTTTTTCAGAAAACCATATAATTCTGTGAGAGTCCAGAGTATTGGGAGATTTAAGCTGCTTGTTAAAGTCAAACGTTAACCCTTCCTGAGCGGCAATACTGGTGACATTTTTGGTAAGCTGTTCGTACCGCTCTTCTCCACCGAATTTGTTAGAAAGGTATTCTTTCTGATTATACCCTTCTTTAGGAGTACTCGGATTCAGTTCAAAAGGCAGATAACGAATATCAAAGTCGTATTCGTTTTTAAGCTGATCCATTGCTTTTTCAATTCTTCTTTTCCCGATATAGCACCAGGGACAGATCACATCGGAGGCAATGGCAATTTTTATTGTTGGTTTCATAGAGAGTTGTTTATCTGGTTTAAAATAGTTAAGAACCCGAATAGTTCCAATTGATTTATATCAATAAAACAAATAACTATTGTTTAACGGTTTCTAAAAAGACTTTTGTAAAGTTTTTTAGATGGGAACTCAATTTTGTTATGGGAGTAGTCAGGGTTTTCTTGCCTTAGATCAATGGTAATAGGTAAGAAACGGGCTAGTTTTACATCATAATTAAACAATTAAAGTTATGGCAATGAGAACTATAGAAATCGTTGTGCCACCAGGAGTGCCTCACATGGTTGGCGATGGCTTCAGGGTACATAATTTTATCCCAAGCAGATTTCGTCTGGATATGCAAAGGATGGATCCATTTATAATGATGGATTATAATTCCAAATTTTATTTTCCTCCAACTCAAAGACCTAAGGGAGTGGGGGTGCACCCTCACAGAGGGTTTGAAACTGTAACAATTGCCTATAAGGGAAAAGTGGCGCATCATGATAGCAGCGGGAATAAGGGTATAATCGGGGAGGGAGATGTGCAATGGATGACTGCGGCTTCAGGAGTGTTACATAAAGAATATCATGAAGAAAATTTCAGTAAAGCCGGAGGAGAATTTCAGATGGTACAGCTTTGGGTAAACCTTCCTGCAAAGGATAAGATGTCACCACCCAAGTACCAAGCTATTACCAATGCTGAAATCAGTAAAGTACATCTGCCTGATAACGCTGGATTCATTGAAGTGATTGCAGGAGAATATCAGGGCGTAAAGGGACCTGCAAAGACTTTCACTCCTGTGAACATGCAAAACGCCAAGCTTAATATGGGAGGCAAAGCATTGTTTTCATTTCCTTCTGAATACAATACTGTGTTATTGGTTATAGAAGGTAGTGTAAAGGTAAACGACAGTGAAGGGGTTCCTACCGATCACCTGGTCCTGTTTGAGAACAATGGAGAGGAGTTTACTGTTGAAGCTCTTGAAAATTCCATTGTACTGGTTTTAAGCGGTCAGCCAATTAATGAGCCAATTGCTGCTCACGGTCCGTTTGTAATGAACACAAGAGCTGAAATAATGCAGGCATTTGAGGATGTACATAGCGGAAAATTCGGATATTTGGAAGACTAATATTCCTACACTATGTCGAATATAAAACTTATCATAGAAGAACGTCCGACACATATCGGAAAATTTATGGTCGGACGTTTGCTTCCATTCAGAGAAAAAAGAATGGTGGGTCCCTTTATCTTTATTGATCATATGGGGCCTGCCAAACTTAGCGATAAAGAAAATATAGATGTGCCTCCGCACCCGCATATAGGCCTTTCTACGCTTACCTATCTTTTTGAAGGAAGCATCATGCACAGAGATACACTTGGTGTAGAGATGGAAATTAAACCGGGAGCGGTAAATTGGATGACTGCCGGGAAAGGCATTGTTCATTCGGAAAGGACACCTGAATATCTGAGAAGTTCCGATAAGGTCTTGCATGGGTTGCAGATTTGGGTGGCATTGCCCAAAGAGCATGAAAGGGATGATCCTTCTTTTGTCCATATAGAAGAATCGGATATTCCCGAATGGACGAATGAGGGAGTGCATTTTAAGCTCATAGCCGGAGAGGCATTTGGCAGGAAATCTCCTGTGCCGGTATACAGTCCTCTTTATTTGCTGGAGCTTAAGACAACATCAAAAGCACTGTTGTCGATAGGTAAGGACCTGTTTGGTGAAAGTGCTATGTATATTCTTGAAGGTAGCGTAAGCAGCGAAGGCAATACCTTTGGGCCAAAGCAGATTCTTGTTGCAAAAGATGCTTCCTTATGTGAGTTTGAGATGGATGAGCATACGACTATTTATATCTTTGGAGGTATACCGTTTGAAGAGGAACGATTTATCTATTGGAACTTTGTAGCGTCCGATAAAGAAACGATCGAAAGGGCTAAGAAGGATTGGAAAGAGCAGAGATTTCCTAAAATCAAAGGTGAAACGGAATTTGTACCGCTGCCGGAAAAATGAGGTAACATATTTTTTGAGATCTGAAAAGCTTTTTGGAGAAATGTACCAGGGGTAGATAAAATTAAAGTAATGATAATCATTATTTATTAAATAATGACGAAATTACGACTCACCATTTTTCGTACTTATTATGAAATACCTATTCTTACTCAATTTATTTTTTATTAGCCGGCTGGTTTTGGGTCAAGTTAATATAACAGATTCCGGAGAAGATAATTATGCCTATGTGCCGGTAACAGGTAATACCACTATTACTACGTGTGGTGTTTTTATTTATGATTCCGGAGGAGAAAACGGGTATTATGAAAAGAATAATGACGGCTCAATAACTATAAATCCGGGAACGCCAGGTAAGTTTGTAAAACTTGAGTTCATTAATTTTGATGTAGAGTATAAATACGATTTTGTTTATGTGTATGATGGTATAATATCCGAAGCAACGTTGTTAGGTGCATTTACCGGAACTGCATTGCCTTCTCCTATTGTGGCATCAACCTCTTCGGGTGTTCTGATTGTAAAATTTGTATCGGACTATGCAGTAACAAAGGATCAATCGGAAAATCTGGGGGGAAAGTTAAAAAATCTTTATTTTGTACAAAGTTATGCAAAGTGAAGATTATAATTTAGTTAGTCTGGTGCTCCCCTCGGGCATCCTTGACTTTTTTTCTA
>Ga0182792_1000219_pt1 | contig 55720 bp, 52 predicted proteins | sample Passage237B_FD_130497 | JGI IMG/M metagenome (GOLD analysis project Ga0182792, IMG submission 130497) | Cellulose adapted compost microbial communities from Newby Island Compost Facility, Milpitas, CA, USA - Passage2 37B (version 2) (version 2) ...
TGCAGGCGCTCGTCGTCAACGTGCCTCAGTATGTCGTCAAGGTGGCGACACAGGTTCAGCCGCTGATCGAACCGCTCCGAATCAGGCTTGGCCTGCCGCCCCTCAGCGTGCAGGAGATGCAGTCGGAGCTCACGCAATGGGCCGGACAACTGCTCTCCATGGCGGGTGCGCTGGCCGGCAAGCTGGCGGCCGGCGGCCTCGCGCTGTTCAATGTGCTGTCGCTGCTTTTCCTCACGCCCGTCGTGACCTTCTACCTCCTGAGAGACTGGGAAAGGGTCCTCGCGGCCATCGACGGCGCGCTTCCGCTTGAGTACGCCGACACGATCCGCAGCCTGGCGCGGCAGTCGAACGCGGCCATCGCCGGCTATGTCCGCGGGCAGGCGCTCGTATGCATCGCACTCGGCTCCATCTACGCCATCGGCCTGTCGCTCGTCGGCCTGCAGTTCGGTCTGGTGATAGGTCTGATTGCCGGCGCGATCTCGTTCATTCCGTTCGTCGGGACCTTCGTCGGAGCCGTGATGGCGATCGGGATGGCCCTTGCGCAGTTTCTGCCGGATTGGATCGGCGTCGCGAAAGTCGCCGCCGTGTTCGTCGTGGGCCAGATGCTCGAAGGAAACGTGCTGTCGCCGAAGCTCGTGGGAGACCGCGTGGGCCTGCACCCGGTATGGATCATGTTCGCGCTGCTGGCCGGGGGCGCTCTTTTCGGTTTCGTCGGCGTGCTGGTCTCGGTGCCGGTGGCGGCCGTGATCGGTGTCGTCGTCCGCTTCCTGGTCGGACGATACCACCAGAGCGACATATACCGCGGCACGGAGTCGGGGTGAGCCGATGGCGCGCCAGCTCACCTTCGATCTCGCCTTGCCCTCGCCCACCTATGACCGGGCCGATTTCGTCGTGGCACCCGGCAACCGCGAGGCTCTGGCCTGGATCGAACGCTGGCCGGACTGGCCCGGGCCGGCCCTGGCGCTCGGCGGTCCGCGGGGGGCCGGCAAGACCCATCTCGCGCACATCTGGGCGGCGATGAGTGGTGCCGAGGTGATCCAGGGAGAGACGCTCGCCGGCGAGAGCGTGGCCGATCTGCACGATCGCGTCGTGCGCTCTCCGGCTCTGGTAGTCGAGGATGGGGATCGCGCGCCGGAGCGACCCCTGTTCCATCTCTACAATCTGGTTCGCGAAGCGGGCGGATACATGCTGCTCACGGCGACGGCCCTGCCGGCACACTGGTCGATCGCCTTGCCTGATCTCGCCTCCCGGCTGCGTGCCGCCCCCGCCATCGCCGTTGCGCCACCCGACGACGATCTCCTGGGATCGATCATCCTGAAGCAGCTCGCCGATCGCCAATTGCATGCCGCCGCCGGCGTCGTGCACTATCTCGTTTCGCACATGGAGCGGTCAGGGGAGGCGGCTCGCCGAGTGGTTGCTGCGCTCGATCGCCGGGCGCTGACCGAGCGACGCGAGATCGACCGGCGCCTGGCGGCGGACGTGCTGGCCGAACTGTCTGAAGCGTCGAGAACGGCGCAGGAGGAGGAGGCGCGATGAGAATTCCGGTGGCTGCGGCGGCGGCGCTGGCGATGCTGGCGTCGGCGGCATCGGCGCAGGAGTCGCCGGTCATGGGAACCTGGCTCACGGCGTCCGGCGTCGCGCAAGTCCGCATCGGACCTTGTGCTGATCCGGCGAGCGGGCCGATCTGCGGCTTCGTGGTCGGCCTGATCAATCCCAAGGGGCCCGACGGAAAGGCCGTGGCGCCGGAGATGGCGACCGACTATCGCAACGCCGACCCTACGCAACGCACGCGCAAGGTCATCGGAATGCCGCTGATCTGGGGCTTCAAGAAGACGTCCGATCCGAACAGCTTCGAGGACGGCCGGATCTACAACGGCGAGAACGGCAAGATCTACAACGCCAACATCAGTCTCCAGCCGGATGGCAAGCTCAGGCTGCGCGGCTATGTCGGCTCGCCGATGTTCGGCGAAACGCAGCTATGGACTCGGGTGAACTAGGGAGCATCGAAAATGGATATGGGCATCAAGGGGCGGAAGGCGATCGTCTGTGCCGCGAGCAAGGGACTGGGCAAGGGATGCGCCATGGCTCTGGCGCAGGAGGGCGTCGATCTCGTGATCAACGCCCGCACGAAGTCCGAGCTCGAGGCGACCGCCGAGGAGATCCGCAAGAAGACCGGCGTGAAGGTGACGCCTGTTGCGGTCGACGTGACCACCGATGAGGGACGGAAGCAGGTACTGGCTGCCTGCCCCGAGCCCGACATCATCGTCAACAATGCCGGCGGTCCGCCGCCCGGCGACTTTCGCGATTGGAACCGCGACGACTGGATCAAGGCGATCGACGCCAACATGCTGACGCCCATCGAGTTCATCAAGGCGTCGGTCGACGGCATGATGAAGCGGGGATTCGGCCGCATCGTCAACATCACCTCCAGCTCCGTGAAGGCGCCGATCGACATCCTCGGGCTCAGCAACGGCGCCCGCAGCGGTCTGACGGGCTTCGTGGCCGGTGTGGCTCGCGTCACGATCCGGCATGGGGTCACCATCAACGGCCTTCTGCCGGGACCGTTCGCGACCGATCGCCTGCGCGGTACCTACAAGGCGCGCGCCGCCAAGAGCGGCAAGAGCTACGACGAGGAGTATGCCGCGGGTGCGCAGTCCAACCCGGCCGGCCGGTTCGGGACGGCCGAGGAGTTCGGTGCCGCCTGCGCCTTCCTCTGCAGCGTGCATGCCGGGTACATCACAGGGCAGAACCTGCTGATGGACGGCGGCCAGTATCCGGGGACCTACTAGGCGAGTGGGGCGGCGACGGACGTCGCCGCCTCGGCAACCCGACCGCTCATGTGACCGAGAGGTCGCGTGGGCGTACGAACTCGACCAGCTCGGCGGCGCCGGGTTCGAGATCGCTCCATGGCCTGTCATCCAGCGTCAGGACGGCCAGCGCTCCCGTCGGGAACTTCTCCGACAGTTTCGCGAGGGCCGTGGGAGCTCCGCCGTCCGCCAGGGCGCGGGCGAGATCGGCGATGCCGTCGTTGTGGCCGACCAGAAGCACGGTCGAGACGTCTTCGGGGACCTTGCGCAATTGCGCCAGCAGGATCGCCTCCGACGCGAGATACAGGGCTCCTTCCAGCGAGATCGGCGGGCTGGGCGCGTCAAGCTGCTTGATCACCGGCGCCAGCGTCTGCCGGGTGCGCATCGATGTCGAGCAAAGGACGAGATCGGGACGCGGCGCCTTATGCACGATGTAGTCGGCCATCGCCCTGGCAGCCCGCTCGCCGCGACCATTCAGCGGACGCTCATGGTCGTTGAGGCGCGCATCGTGCCAGCTCGATTTCGCATGACGGAGGAGGAGGATCGTCTTCACGGGACAGCTCGGCAAAAATCCTTCTGGAACAAGCGCTTATCGAATTGCCATGACACGGTCATGCCGAGTGGATACCGTATTTGTGAATAATCTGAGAGGAGTCCTGCGGGGCAAACCATGGATACGCTCGGTCCTGGCGCCACCGAAATCTCTGTACCTGAAATAGCACCCGACAGCCCGCGACGCTTCATCAATCGCGAACTGTCGTGGCTTGCGTTCAACATGCGCGTGCTGGAGGAGGCCTCCAACAAGCGTCATCCGCTGTTCGAGCGCGTGCGCTTCCTCTCGATCTCCGCCGACAACCTGGACGAATTCTACATGGTCCGGGTGGCAGGCCTGGTAGACATGCTGCCGACGCGGTCGCAGCTCCTGAGCGACGACGGCATGACGCCGGCCGAGCAGCTTGCCGCCATCCGGGAGCGCGTCTCCGTCCTGATGGCCCGGCAGCAGGAGGTCTGGGCGACCCTGCAGGAAGAGCTTCGGGAGGCCGGCGTCGCGGTTCTCGACCCCGCCGAGCTCACGGAGCTCGAACGCGCCTGGCTCGACCAATATTTCATCGAGCAGGTCTTTCCGATCCTGACGCCGCTGGCCATCGATCCCGCGCATCCGTTCCCGTTCATTCCCAACGGAGGCTTCTCTGCCGTCCTGAAGCTTCAGCGCCGGGACGATCGCCGGCCGCTGATGGCCCTGTTGCCGCTGCCACCCCAGATCGACAGGTTCGTGCGCCTGCCGGGGTCCTCGATCCGGTTCCTGTCGCTCGAGGACCTGGTCGACATCTACCTGCCGCGGCTGTTCCCCGGCTACGAGGTGATCGAGCGCGCCGTCTTCCGCGTCATCCGCGACAGCGACGTCGAGATCAACGAGGAGGCGGAGGATCTCGTCCTCCTGTACGAGAGCGCGCTGAAGCGGAGGCGGCGCGGCGACCTGATCTCGATCTCGGTCAACAGCGCGATGCCCTCCGAACTGCGGGACTTCCTGTTCGACCAGCTCGAGATCCAGGCCCAGTCCCAGACGGTGCATGTGTTCCATCTCGACCGCATGCTGAACATTGGCGACGTCAAGGCGGTCATCGTGGACGACCGTCCAGACCTGAAGTTCGTGCCGTATGTCGTGCGGTTTCCCGAGCGGATCCGCGACTTCGGCGGCGATTGCTTCGCCGCGATCCGCGCCAAGGACATCATCGTCCACCATCCCTACGAAAGCTTCGACGTCGTGGTGCAGTTCCTGCGCCAGGCGGCGCGCGACCCGGCCGTGGTGGCAATCAAGCAGACGCTGTACCGCACCTCCGCCGACTCGCCGATCGTCAAGGAACTCATCGCGGCGGCGGAGGCGGGCAAGACGGTGACGGCGCTCGTCGAGCTCAAGGCCCGCTTCGACGAGGAGGCGAACATCCGCTGGGCCCGCGACCTGGAGCGCGCGGGCGTGCAGGTCGTCTACGGCTTCATCGATCTCAAGACCCACGCCAAGGTGTCGATGGTGGTCCGGCGCGAGGCGCAGACGACGCGAACCTATGTGCATTTCGGCACCGGCAACTACCACCCGATCACGGCGCGCATCTATACCGACCTGTCCTTCTTTACGTGCGAGCCTGCCATGGGGCGCGATGCGGCGCGGCTCTTCAACTACATGACAGGCTACGCGCGGCCGGAGCAGATGGAGAAGATCGCCTTCGCGCCGGTCACCTTGCGGTCGACGCTCTACCAGCTGATCGATTCCGAGATCGCCAATGCGCGGCAGGGCAAGCCGGCTGGGATCTGGGCCAAGCTCAACTCCCTGGTCGATCCCCTGCTGATCGATCGCCTGTACGCCGCATCGAACGCAGGGGTTCAGATCGAGCTGGTCGTGCGCGGCATCTGCTGTCTGCGGCCTGGCATGCCGGGACTGAGCGAGCATATCCGCGTCAAGAGCATGATCGGCCGCTTCCTCGAGCATGCCCGCATCGTATGCTTCGCCAACGGCCAGCCGTTGCCGTCGCCCGACGCCAAGGTGTTCATTTCGTCGGCCGACTGGATGCCGCGCAACCTTGATCGTCGCGTCGAGCTCCTCTGCCCGGTGGAGAATCCGACCGTCCACGAACAGGTGCTCGACCAGATCATGGTCGCCAATCTCAAGGACGACGGGCAGAGCTGGGTGATGGCGCCGGATGGGTCCTACAGCCGCCGCCCGATCGGCAAGGAACCTTTCATCGCACATTACTATTTCATGACAAATCCATCGCTGTCGGGGCGCGGCAGCGCGCTCAAGCTGACGGGTGCGGTGCCCCGGCTGGTGCTGAGCTCCTGAGTCCCGATCGTTCTGCGGCAGCGGCGTCGGGTCGCGGTCTTCTCACCGCTGCAATTCGCAACCGTATCGGCTACACGGACGCCCAATGGTCGGTGAGTCTACCGTAGGCGGCTCGATGGGTCGCGGCCGCGTCGGCATCATAGATGTCGGCTCCAACTCCATACGCCTCGTGGTCTACGAACGCGCCAGTCGCGCTCCGCTGCCCGTCTTCAACGAAAAGGTCCTGTGCGGGCTGGCACGCGGTCTGGATGCGACCGGCCGATTGAATCCCGAGGGCGTCGAGATGGCCTTGGCCAATATCGACCGTTTCGTGACGCTCGCCCGCAACATGGAGGTGGTCTCGCTCGATCTGCTTGCCACCGCAGCGGTCCGTGATGCCGCCGACGGCGCCGACTTCATGCGCGAGATCGAGCGTCGGCCCGGCGTCCGGGCGCACGTCGTGAGCGGACAGGACGAGGCACGCTTCTCCGGCTTCGGCGTGATCTGCGGTATCCCCGCCGCCTCGGGCGTCGTGGGTGACCTGGGCGGCGGCAGCCTGGAACTCGTGGCGGTCGATCGATCGAGCCTGGGCGAATCGACGACGCTTCCGATCGGTCCGTTGCGGCTCATGTCGTCGGGGCGGGGCGATCCCAAGCGTACGGTCCTCGAGGCCATTGAGGGCGTGCGCTGGTTGCGCGGGGAAACCGGCCGGACCTTCTACGCCGTGGGCGGCGCCTGGCGTTCCTTCGCCCGGCTGCACATGGAGCAGGCAGGATATCCGCTGCACATCATCCACAACTACGAGGTGTCGGCCGAGGATGCCCGCGCCGTGGCGCGCCTGATCGCGGTGCAGAGTCCGAAGTCTCTCGAGAAGATGCCCGGCGTCTCGCGACGCCGCGTCGATACCTTGCCGCTATCCTGCCTGGCGCTCGACAGATTGCTGGCCACCCTGAAACCCCGGAGCGTCGTCTTCTCCGCCTTCGGCCTGCGCGAGGGCTTCTATTTTTCACGACTGAGCGAGGCCGAGCGCGCCCGCCATCCTCTGATCGCCTTCGCCGAGGAGCACGGCGCCGGGTGGAGGCGCTTCGAGCTGGCGCCGGTCGAGATCTTCGACTGGCTCACGCCGGCCTTCGCGGACGAGACCGACGTCGAACGGACGCTTCGACTCGCCGCCTGCCACCTCAGCGACATCTCCTGGGACGACCATCCCGACCATCGCGCCGAGCAGGCCTACATTCGCGTCCTGCATATGCAGGCACCCGGGATGGATCATCATGATCGCGCCGTCCTCGCGATCGCGTTGGCCTACCGTTACAAGAGCGATCCGAAGGCGGCGATGCTCGACGTGGCCCTGCGCCTGGTCGACGGCAGGGCGCGGACCTTCGCCCGCCGGCTCGGCGCCTGTCTGCGGCTGGCCTACAATCTGAGCGGCGGTGCGCCCGGGCTGCTGCCGCAGGTCCGGCTGGAGCGGACCGAACGTGAATTGCGGCTGGTGGTGCCGCCTGCTGCGCGCGGCAGCCTGGGCGACGTCACGGCGCGTCGCCTGGAGACGACGGCGGAGGCCTTTGGCCTGAGATCGACCATTCAGATGGATTAGAGGGGCGGTCCGCCGAAAGGGCGGGCCGGTCGCGTCATGACCGGGGTGAACGGTCGGCGCTGTCCGGAACGGCAATGAGCTTGGCCTGGTCGCCGTCCAGCGACAGCGCCAGCCGGCCTTCGATGAGATCGACGGCGTCGTCGCCGAAGATCTCCCGGCGCCAGCCATCGAGGGCGTGGACGTCCCGTTTCCCGGCCGCCAGGCGGTCGATCTCCTCGGAACTCGCCACCAGGCGTGCCGCGACGCCAGCCTGTTCCGCCTTGACCCGCAGCAGCGTCCGCAGCAGGTCGACCACGGCGCTCGGCGCCCGTAGCTGCTCGGGCGCCCTGTCGCGCGCCGGCAGCTCCGAATCGGGCAGCTTGCGGCCCTTTTCGATCGCTTCGAGCAGTTCCCGTCCTTGCCAGCCTTCGGCGAAGCCGCGCCCCAAGCCGCGCGTGCGTGCCAGCTCCTCGGCCGTCTTGGGTGCGTGGCTGGCGATCTCCAGAAGCTGCTCGTCGCGCAGCAGGCGCTGACGCGGGATGTCGATGCGCTGGGCCGTCCGCTCGCGCCAGGCGGCCACCTCGCGCAGGATGGCGAGCAGCCGAGGAGAGGCGCCGCGCGGCCTCAGCCGCCGCCACGCCTGCTCGGGATCGGCGCGGTAGGTGGCCGGGTCGTTGAGCACGGCCATCTCTTCGGCGATCCAGGAGAAGCGGCCGGTTCTGTCGAGCTGGCGTTTCAGCTTCTCGTAGACCACCCGCAGATGGGTCACGTCGGACAGCGCATAGGTGATCTGCCGTTCGCTGAGCGGCCGGCGGCTCCAATCCGTGAAGCGGCTCGACTTGTCGATCTTCGCCTTGGCCAGCTTGCTGGCGAGGGATTCGTAGGAGGCCGCTTCGCCATGGCCGCAGACCATCGCGGCGACCTGGGTATCGAACAGCGGCTGCGGCACCTTGTTCATGCGCAGGTAGAATATTTCCACGTCCTGCCGGGCCGCATGGAAGACCTTCAGGACCGCGGGATTGGCCATGAGCTCGTCGAGCGGGGCGAGGTCGATGCCTTCCGCCAGCGCGTCGATCGCCGCGGCATCATCGGGCCCCGCCACCTGCGCCAGGCAGAGCTTGGGCCAGTAGGTCCGCTCGCGCATGAACTCGGTGTCGACAGTGATGAATTCGGCGCCGGCCAGGGAACGGCAGAAACCGGCCAGTTCGTCGGTCGTGGTTATGAGTTTCATTGCAGCGTTCTATAGCGGGCGGGACGCCAGCGGGCAAAGGCGACCGGGGACGGGCGACCATTTGACGGCCGGTTGCTTGACTTGGCGTGACAATCCGTGCCTTTTGCCGGCCCGTCGAGACCGGAAAAGGCCCGGAAAACAAGCAATGTCCTCCGTCTACCGAACCCATACGTGCGGCCAGCTCCGGACCGAGCATGTCGGCCAGAAGGCGCGCCTTTCAGGATGGGTGCAACGCAAGCGCGATCACGGTAACCTGCTGTTCATCGACCTGCGCGACCACTATGGCATCACCCAGGTGGTGGTGGACGTCGCCAGCCCCGTCTTCAAGGTCGCCGAATCGCTGCGCAACGAGAGCGTCATCACCGTGACGGGCAAGGTGGTGGCGCGCGAGCCGTCGACGGTGAACGCCAGGCTGGCGACCGGCGAGATCGAGGTCGATGCCGCCGAACTGGTCATCCAGTCGATGGCCGAGACCTTGCCGATCCCGGTCAATGTCGAGAACGACACGACCCCGGAGGAGCTGCGCCTCAAGTACCGCTTCCTCGACCTGCGCAAGGACAAGCTGCACAAGAACATCATGCTGCGCAGCCAGGTCATCGCCTCGCTGCGCCGGCGCATGATCGACCAGGGCTTCACCGAGTTCCAGACCCCGATCTTGACGGCGGACAGTCCGGAAGGCGCACGGTCCTACGTCGTGCCGAGCCGTTTGCATCCCGGCAAGTTCTACGCGCTGCCGCAGGCACCGCAGATGTTCAAGCAGCTTCTCATGGTGTCGGGCTTCGATCGCTATTTCCAGATCGCGCCCTGCTTCCGCGACGAGGACGCCAGGGCGGACCGGGCACCCGGCGAATTCTACCAGCTCGACTTCGAGATGAGCTTCGTCACGCAGGAAGACGTGTTCGCCGCCATCGAGCCGGTTCTGGGCGGCGTCTTCGAGGAGTTCGCCGGCTTCGATCGAGAGAACCCCCGCCGGGTGACGCGCTGGCCGTTCCCGCGCATTCCCTATGCCGAGGCGCTGCTGACCTACGGCACCGACAAGCCGGACCTGCGCAACCCGCTCAGGATCGTGGATGCCGGCGAGGTGTTCGCGGGCTCGGACTTCAAGGTGTTTGCCGGCATCGTCGCCTCGGGGGGTGTCGTCCGCGCGGTCAAGGCGCCTGGTGCCGCCGGCCAGCCGAGGAGCTTCTTCGACAAGCTGAACGCCTGGGCCCAGTCGGAAGGCAAGCCCGGCCTCGGCTATATCGTGCTGGAGGGCGGGGCGGGGAAGGGACCGATTGCCAAGTTCGTGGCCGGCGAGCGCCTCGAACGGCTGAAGGCCCTTACCGGCGCTACCGACGGTGATGCGGTGTTCTTCGTCGCGGACAAGCCGGAGGCGGCCTGGAAGTTCGCCGGCCAGGTGCGCACGCGGGTCGGCCAGGAGATGGGGCTGATCGCCGAGGACGCCTTCGAGTTCTGCTGGATCGTCGATTTCCCGATGTTCGAATACGACGAGACGGCCAAGAAGATCGACTTCAGCCACAACCCGTTTTCGATGCCGCAGGGCGGGCTGGAAGCGCTCGAGACGCAGGACCCTTTGACTATCAAGGCCTGGCAGTACGACATCGTCTGCAACGGCATCGAGCTCTGCTCCGGGGCCATCCGCAACCACCGCCCGGAGATCATGTTCAAGGCCTTCGGCATCGCGGGCTACAGCCCGGAGGAGGTCGAGGCCCGGTTCGGGGGCATGCTGAATGCGTTCCGCTACGGAGCGCCGCCACACGGCGGCGCGGCGCCGGGCGTGGACCGCATCGTCATGCTTCTGGCCGACGAGCCGAACATCCGCGAGGTCATCACCTTCCCGATGAATCAGCAGGCCGTCGACCTGATGATGGATGCGCCGACCGAGCTGCCTCCCCACAAGCTGCGCGAGCTCCACATCGGATTGCGCTTGCCGCCCGCCCGCAAGGACTAGGAATAGTAGCCCGCACGACATTTGACCGCTCGTGCAATATTTCTTATGATACAAGGAGTTAATGGATTTTTATAAAGTAATATATGAAGCGCCGATTTCCTTTCGTACGGGCCTTGCTCGCCTTCGCCCTGGTTGGCTCGACGGGGGCGTGCGGTGTGCCGCTCGCCGTGACGGGAGCGTCCTACGCGGCTGATGGCGGGCTGCTGCTGACGAGCGACAAGACCTCGGCCGACCACCTGATCTCCATGGTCTCCAAGCAGGATTGCGCCTTGTGGCGCGCCGTGCGCGGCCGCGTTGTCTGCAGGCCGCGCCAGGGAGACACGGATCCCTACAATGTCGATTATGTCAGCGCCGAGCGTGTGGTGTCCGAGGACGGCGTGCGCTACGTCGCGCCGCTGCGGCCGGCCGAAGATGCGCCGGCCGCGAGCTGGGATGCGGCCGCCTACGGCCAGGCAGCGCCTTCATCGCCCGGCAAGGCGGCATCCCCTCCAACGGCCGTCGCCGATGCGCCGACACCGGCCTCCGCCTCGGAAACGATCGCAGAGCCTGTCGCCGAACCGGCCGCGGCGTCAGCTGCTCCGGCCTCCGCAAAGCCGAAGAAAGCCAAGGTCCGCTCCGTCAGGAAGCCGTCACGAGGTCGGGCGGCGTCTGGTTCCTGAGGAGGTAGGCCTCGAGGTTGTCGAGCGCCTTGAAGCCCATGGCGTTGCGCGTCTCGACCGTGGCCGATCCCATGTGCGGCAGCAGGAACGCGTTCGCGAGGTCGTAGTATCCCGGATGGATCCGCGGCTCGCCGTCGAACACGTCGATGCCCGCCGCGGCGAGATGGCCGCTGTTGAGGGCGGCGATCAGGGCCTCGTCGTCCACGATCCCGCCGCGCGCGGTGTTCACGACGACCGCTCCCTTGGGCAGCCTGGCGAGGCGCTCGGCATTGACCCACTTTCGGGTGGCCGGGCTCATGGGGGCATTGACGGACAGGAAGTCGCAATGGGGCAGCATCGCGTCGGCCTCGGCGTGAAAGACCGCGCCCTTCTCGAGATCCGCCGGCAGGCGCTGGCGGTTGCTGTAGTGGATTTCCATCCGGAAGGCGCGGGCCCGGTCCGCGACCGCCTGGCCGATGCGGCCCATGCCGAGGATACCGAGTCGCTTGCCGGTGACGTGCACGCCCATGAGCTGCGTCGGCGCCCATCCGGTCCAGCCGTGGTTCCGAAGCATGCTGGCGCCTTCATGGGCACGGCGGGCCGCCCCCAGCAGGCAGAGCAGGGTGATGTCGGCGGTCGCATCGGTGAGGACATCGGGCGTATTGCTGACGACGATGGAGCGCCCGGCTGCCGCGGCGATGTCGATGTGCTCGTAGCCCACCGAGAAGGTCGCGATCATGCGGATGGACGCTGGCAGCCCCGCCACCGTGTCGGCGTCGAAGGCATCGCCGGCCGCGCACATGATGCCGTCGCAGCCTTGTACGGCCTTGAGCAGGGACGACCGGTCGTAGAGCCGGTCATCCGGATTGAGCACCGCATCGAAACTGCCGGCAAGGCGCGCCTCGACGTCAGGGGGGAAGTGACGCGTGGCGAGAACACGCGGTTTGGCAGTCGTCATAGGCGGTCTCCTCCCTGTGCAGCCCTGCCGCACCGATCATTCTGGCAATCGGCCGGCATGGATATTACGCTTGGCAGCCCGGCTACAAGGCCTAGTCCCAGCCATTGCCCGTTGACCACGTTTAGCTTTCGCCGTTCCCGCGTCCGGATTGCGGTCCCCGTCACCGCATTCTGTGGCCTTCTGTTGCTGGGTCTGTGGATAAAGGCCGCCGACGCGCAGCAGCAGGATGTCGTGCTGGTGCCCCATCGGGCGACCTACGACATGAAGCTGTCCGTGGCGCGCCCCAACAGCGGGATCATCGACGTGAACGGGCGCATGGTGCTGGAGATGGCCGATTCCTGCGACGGCTGGGAGGTCAAGCAGCGCATCAAGCTCAAGTTCCTGCGCAACGATGGCGAGGAATTCGACACCGATTCCAGCTTCACGAGCTACGAGTCCAAGGACGGGCTCAGCCTGCGCTTCAGCGTGCGCAACATCCAGGATGACGAGGTCGAGGAGGAGCTGCGCGGCCGGGCCGATCTGGACGCGACCGGTGGCAAGGGCAAGGCATCGTTCACCCTGCCGGAAGCCCGCAGCTTCGAACTGCCGGCCGGTACGCTGTTTCCGACGACGCACCTCGCGCTGATCATACGGCACGCCCGCGACGGTGACCGTTCGGCCTCCTACAGCGTCTTCGATGGCGCGCGGCTCGATGGCGCCTTCCAGGTCAACGCCGTGATCGGCCGGCCGCCGCGCAGCCATGGGGTGGCGATGCGCGGGGACGTCAGCCTCCTGCGGGGGCAACCGTCCTGGGGTGTGCGCCTTGCGTTCTTCGCCGCGGGCGACCAGGGTACCGCCAACCCGGAATACGAGATGGCGCTCGACCTGCTTGCCAACGGCATCTCCCGATCGATGCTGCTCGACTATGGCGATTTCGCCATCGACGCCCGCCTTGTCCAACTCCAAGCGCTGCCGAGACCGAAATGCTGAACGTTCGCCTGCTGAAATCGACGTCACTGATGGCCGCCTTCGCGGCAGTCGCGCCGGCGGCGGCCCAGGAGCTTGCGCCGCACCGTGCCGTGTACGTCGTGTCGAGCCTGGAGCATGGCAAGCCCGGCATCGAGACCTCGGGTACCTACGCCTATGAGCTTCGGCTGACCTGCGACGGCTATGTCATAAACCAGCGGCTGCGCCTCGAGGCGACGGGACCGCGCACCACCACGTCCGAGCAGCAGTCGCACATGACCGAGAGCCGCGACGGGCGCAAGCTGCAGTTCGAGCATCGCACCACCAGCGGCGGCCGCCAGACCAGCCTGGTGAAGGGCGAGGCATCGCTGGGCGATGGTGAGACAGGGGAGGCACGGTTCAGCGACCCCGAGGGGCAGACGGTGGCCCTGCCGCCCAAGACCCGGTTCCCCGTCGCCATCGCGCGCGAGACGGTCCGCCGTGCCAAGGCGGGAGAGAACGGTTTCGATGCCCTGTTCTTCTTCGGCGAGAGGGTCAAGCCGCCGCAGGAAGTCAACGTGGTGATCGGCAGGGTGCCCAAGCGCCTCGCCGACGTGAAGATTCCGGAGGGCGGCGAAGCGCTGGCCGATGGCCGGACGCGGATCTACTACCGGGCGGGCTTCTTCGACCCGCAATCCAGAGGGGCAGGCGAGCCGGTGTTCGAGATGAGCAGTGTCACCCTCGACAACGGCATCGAGCTGTATGGCACCCATGAAGAGAGCGACGGTGGCATCGAATATCGCATCACGCGACTGGAGCCGCTGCCCCAGCCCGAGTGCAAGAAGTGAGTCGCGGTAGAGCTGCAGGGAAATGGGCAAGAGCCTGACACCGGAAGCGGCGGTCGACCGGCTGGAGGAGCTCCATGCCGCGGCCAGCGACGCGTTGCGGAGCGCCTTGGCGAACTTCACCGCCTCCGGCGCCGTTCCCACGGCCGAGGAGCGCCAGCGCTTCCGTTACCCGGAGCTGCATGTCGACTGGCAGCCTTCGGGCGCCGTCCGGTTCACGCGGCGAGCCTGGGCGAAGTTCCAGGTGCCCGGACGCTATTCCACGACGGTGACGCAGCCGCGCTTCTTCCGACAATACCTGCTGGAACAGCTTCGGCCGCTGCAGGACGAGTTCGGGGCGACGATCGAGGTCACGGTCGGCAGCCAGGAGATCCCCTATCCCTTCGTCACCGAGGCGGGGGACGAGTTCATCCATGGCGACCTGTCGGTCGCGGAGCTGGCGCGCCACTTCCCGACGCCCGTCCTGTCCAACGTCGGCGACGAGATCGCCGACGGCACCTGGATCTTCGAAAGTCGCAAGTCGCGGCCGCTGGCCCTGTTCGACGCCGTGCGGATCGACTTTTCGCTGCGCCGCCTGATCCACTACACGGGGACGGATTGGCGCACCATCCAGCCCTGGATACTGGCGACCAACTACCAGCGCTATGTCGACCATTTCCTGAGCTGGGCCATGGAGGAGCTGGGCAGGCCGGACGGTCCCTATGACCAGCTCGTCCTTCCCGGCGGCGCCATCGTCCGGCGGGGCGACGACACCACCGTGGCCGACGCCGCCGTGCTCGCGGCGCCCTGGCACCGGTTCCAGATGCCGGCCTACAACCTGCTGCGTTCCGACGGGCAGGGCGGCGTGACCCTGATCAACATCGGCGTCGGTCCGTCGAACGCCAAGACAGCGACGGATCATCTCGCGGTGTTGCGGCCGCATTGCTGGCTGATGATCGGCCATTGCGGCGGGCTCCGGCAGTCTCAGACAATCGGCGACTATGTGCTGGCCCACGCCTATCTGCGGCGAGACCGCATCCTCGATGAGCTCGTCCCGCCCGAGATTCCGGTGCCGGCGCTGGCGGAGGTGCAGGTGGCGCTGCAGCAGGCGGCCGAACGCGTCACGGGCGAGCGGGGCGACTCGCTGAAGCGGCGGCTGCGCACCGGCACGGTCGTGAGCTACGACGACCGCAACTGGGAATTGCGCTGGTCGCAGGAGCGCCAGCGCATCAATCTCGGCCGCGCCATCGCCGTCGACATGGAAAGCGCGACCCTGGCCACCCAGGGGTACCGCCTGCGCGTGCCCTATGGCGTCCTGCTCTGCATATCGGACAAGCCGCTGCACGGCGAGATCAAGCTGCCGGGCGCGGCGACCAGGTTCTACCAGCGGGCCGTCGGCGAGCATCTGCGCATCGGGCTGGAAACACTGGACCTGTTGCGCAGCGAGCTGCACACGCTGCATTCGCGCAAGCTGCGCAGCTTCGACGAGCCGCCGTTCCGATGAAAATCTGTTTGCGGCCGGAACCTCGTTGGCCGGGGCTTCGCTATTCCGGCCATAGCCAGGCCGCGCCGCGGACGCCGCTCGAATCGCCGTGCATGGGCGGCAGCAGGCGGGTCGCGATGTGCTCCGGCTCGGAGAAGACATAGCGCTTCCAGAGCGTGGGGACTCGCTCATAGAGCTGGCGGATCTTCGACAGTCCGCCGCCCAGGACGATGGCGTGCGGGTCCAGCACGTTGATGATGCCGGCAAGGCCGCGGGCCAGCCGGTCGCAGTAGATCTCCATCTGGTCCTGGGCGTGCTCGTCGCCGGCGAGCGCCGCCTCGGCGATCTCGGTGGCGCGCAACACGCGCCCGGTTCGCCGTTCGAACTGCTGCTGCAATCGCGGCCCGCTCAGCCAGGTCTCGATGCAGCCCGTCCGCCCGCAATAGCATGGCGGTCCGGGGCGTTCGTCGTCGTGCGGCAGGGGCAGGGGATTGTGGCCCCATTCGCCGGCGATGGCCTGCGCTCCGGTCAGCGGCTTGCCGTCGACGACCACGCCGCCGCCGACGCCGGTGCCGAGGATGACGCCGAACACGATCCCGCAGCCCGCCGCGGCGCCGTCGCTGGCCTCCGAGACGGCGAAGCAGTTGGCATCGTTGGACAGGCGTATCTCGCGATCGAGCCGCCGCTCGAGATCGGCTTTCAGGGGCCGGCCGTTGAGCCGCGTGGAATTGGCGTTCTTCACCAGGCCGGTGGCGGGCGATACCGCACCCGGATGGGCGATGCCCACCGTGCAGCGTGCGCCGACCTCGGCCTCGAGCTCGGCGATGAGGCCGACGATCGCCTCGACGTCGGCGTCGTAGGAGGTCGCGGGTGTCGGTATCCGCAGGCGGATGCATTCCACGCCATCGGTGTCGAGCACGAGGCCTTCGATCTTGGTGCCGCCCAGGTCGATGCCGATTCTCATGGAGCGCAGTTCACAGAAATCGGGCGTGGATGTCGATGCTGCTTCGCATGCCGACGGTGTCGAACGTCGCAGCCAGCCACGTCGTTCCGGCCTTGCGCCCCAGCTTGAACAGATGGTCGAGGAACTCCGGCTCGATGTTGAACTTGCTGACCGAGCCCAGGGGCGCGAGCGAGGCCGGATCGGCGATGGAATGCACGAGGATACGCTTGAAGCGCTGGGAGAACTCGTCGGTAAAGGCGCCCTGGTCGATGAGGTCCTGCACGAAGGCGATGGCGCGCATCTCCGCCATGAGGGCGCCGCCGAACGTGATCTCGTTCAGGCGGTCGGCGATCTCGGCATTCGACCTGGGGACGCCGTCGCGAAAGGGCGGGTCGACCTCGACCAGGACGACGTCGCGGCTCTCGCAGTTGTAGATGAAGGGCCAGATCGGCGGGTTGCCGCGAAAGCCACCGTCCCAATAGGGGATGCCGTCGATCACCACCGGGTCGTGCACGTTGGGCAGGCACGCCGAGGCGAGCAGCGTATCGATCGACATTTCCTCGCGCGCGAAGATCCGGACCTTCGCCGTCTGGACATTGGTGGCGGCGATGAAGGCCTTGATCTCGTGGCAGGCGCGGACGGCCTTCTCGTCGAAATGCCGGCGAAGAAGGTCGCGCAGAGGGTCGAACTTGAGCGGATTGCGCTGCTGCGGCGATAGTGTGCGCTGGATGAGGTCGGCCCACAGGGCGCCCGGCGAATCGTCGAGGTTCCAGTTGCCCTGCAGCCGGTCGAGCGGCGTGCGCTGGATGGGGCTGGCGATCGCCAACGTCCCGAGCTCGGTCCAGAAGGCGCGCAGCGCCGTGCGCGCTCCCTCACGGCTGCCGACGGTCCAGCCCTGCAGCAGGATCGCGGCATTCATGGCGCCGGCGCTGGTGCCGCTCACCGCTTCGAAGGAGAGCCTTTCATCCTCGAGCAGGGCGTCGAGCACGCCCCAGGTGAATGCACCGTGGGAACCGCCGCCCTGCAGAGCAAGATTGATACGCTTGACCTCGCCCATGCGGCTGTCCTCCTCGAGCGCCCGGCGCTACGTTCATCGTCTTGTAACGAACTCGCGGTGAGGGCGAAGCATTATGGCGGGCGGCAGCAAGGTGGCGGCGTGGCGAAAGCGCCCGCCCGTGATCCTGTGGATGCTGTCGCTGGGGCAGCTCTTCTCATGGGGGCTGGTCTACTACACCTTCCCCCTCTACGTGGTGCCGATGTCGGAGGAACTGGGCTGGAGCCGCAGCGCCATGTTCGGCGCGCTGTCGGCAGGGCTGATGGTGGCGGGCCTCTGCTCGATCCCAGTCGGCGCCTGGATCGATCGCGGCCGCGGCCGCCTTCTGATGACGGGGGGCTCTCTGCTGGCGGCCTTGCTGATGCTGGCATGGTCGCGCGTCGACTCGCTGCCGGTCTTCTTCGCGCTATGGATCGGGCTGGGCGCCTGCCAGGCCGTCCTCCTGTACGAGCCCGCCTTCGCCGTGATCACGCGCGTCTACGGCCCACGCTACAAGCAGGCCATCCTGCTGATGACGTTCCTCGGCGGGCTGGCCAGCACCTTCGGCATTCCCTTCACGCAACTTCTCATCGAGCGCATAGGCTGGCGCCCGAGCCTTCTGGCCCTGGCGGCGATCAACGTGCTGGTAGGACTGCTGATCCACTTGCCGTTTATTCCGGGACCGCACGAGAAACCGGTGCCTATCGCCGATGCCAAGGCGTCGGCTTCAGGACGGCCGCGCGCCAGCCCGCTGGCGGCCGCCGTGCGCGTTCCCGCCTTCTGGGGGCTCGTGGTGGCCTTCGCGGGCTACGGGCTCGCCTTCTCGGCCATGAGCTTCCACCTCATCCCGCTGCTCGACGATCGGGGTGTGCCGACCGGCGTCGTCATGGCCATCATCGCCCTCATCGGGCCCATGCAGGTCGTCGGGCGCGTCATCCTCATGGTCGGCCAGCGACACATCACGACCATACAGCTCGGGGCCGGAATCTATTTCGCGTTCCCGATTTCAATGGCGATGCTGGCAACCGGCATAAGCGACGTCTACGGCCTGATCCTCTTCGCGATCATCTACGGCGTCGCCAATGGACTGGTCACCATCCTGCGCGGCATGGCGGTGCCGGAGTTCATCGGCCCGGAAGGCTATGGCGTCGTGTCCGGAGCGCTCACCATGCCGACCAACGTGATGCGGGCGGCGGGACCGGTGCTGGCGTCGCTCGCCTGGGGCGCCTTCGGCGGATACACGCCCGTCCTCTGGGGGCTCGCCGCCATCATGCTGATCGCCGCCCTGGGGTTTGCGGCCGCCGCCATGCTGTCGAAACGACCGTGAGCAAGCCCGCTTTCGCCACAATTTCACTCCAACTGTACGCGCGCAAACATCAGGGTGAGACCGAATGTTCGACGCGAAGCGTTTGCTGGATCAGTTCATGGGCGGCCAGGGAGGAGGCCAAGGCCATCAGGGCGGCCAGGGCGGTCCGGGCGACTTCCTGAAAGGAGCAGGCGGAGGTGCGCTGGCCGGCGGCCTGGCGGCGATCCTCATGGGCAGCAAGACCGGTCGCAAGATCGGCGGCGAAGCGCTGAAACTGGGCGGCATGGCCGCGGTCGGCGCGCTGGCCTACAAGGCCTATAGCGACTGGCAGTCAGGCAGAGCGACCGCGCAGGCTCCCGTCCCGGCGCAGCAGCCCAGCGTTCCGATGCTGCCGCCGCCCAGCGGCACGCCGTTCAATCCGTCCACCGAAAGCGGGCAGCAGTCGCTGGCGCGCAACCTGCTTCGAGCCATGATCGCCGCCGCCAAGGCCGATGGTCACGTCGATGCCCAGGAGCAGGCGCGCATCTTCGCGGAGATGGACAAGCTTCCCCTGTCGTCGGAGGACAAGGCCTTCGTGATGGACGAGTTGCGCGCGAAGCTGGACGTCGATGCCGTCGCTGCCGCGGCGGCGACGCCGGAGGAGGCCGCCGAGATCTACACCGCGTCGCTGCTTTCGATCGACGTCGACAACGCCGCCGAGCGCGGCTATCTCGCGATGCTCGCTGCGCGCCTGAAGCTGGATGACGCGCTGGTCGCGCATCTGCAGCAGACGGTGGCGTCCGCCGCGGGCAAGGCGGCCCAGCCGGTGGGCTGAGCCGCCAGCGGGCCGCCGCTACTCGGCGGCGAGCTTGGCCTTCTTGGACGGCTTGAGGTGCTGCACCTTCGGCAGCACCTCCTTGGCGAGCAACTCCAGCGAATGCCGCCAGGCCTTGGGATTCTCGACATAGTCGAAGCCGAACACCAGGAGCTGTCCGAATCCGCCGACCTCGTCGTAGATCTTCTCGATCTTCTCCGCGACCGTCTCCGGCGAGCCGACGATCCAGTTGTGCTTGGCGCAGTATTCCGGAGTCACCTCCGAATCCGCCGCGCTCGGATCGTGCTTCAGGTACTCGAAGAAGCCGAACTGCGAGAGCAGCGGCAGGAAGTATTCGCGCATCATGCGGCCCATGTGCGAGCCGACCGAGAGCTTCATCGCCTCCTCGTCGGTGTCGGCGACGAACACCTCGCGCACCATGCGCCACTCGCCGCGGTCGGGCGTGCGGCCGCTCTTGGCCGCGCCGATCTCGACCGATTCCCAGTGGCTGGCGACGTAGGCCGGGTTGAGGTTCAGGCTCATCGGCAGGAAGCCCTTTTCGCCAGCGAGCTTGAGCGTGTCCGAGCCCTTGCTCAGACCGGCGACGCCGATCGGCGGATGCGGCGTCTGCACCGGCTTGATGTGCGGCTTCAGGAAGCCGAACATCGTGTCGGGCTTGGTGACGTGCCAGTACTTGCCCTTGTAGTCGAACGGCTCCGTCGAGGACCAGAGCTTCAGGATGATGTCCAGCGCCTCGCGCGTCATCTCGCGGTTCTGGCCGGACATGCCGTCGACGTTGAACATCGCCCAGTCGCTTGGCAGGCCCGATGCCGCCACGCCGAAGTTGAGTCGGCCGCCGGAGATGTTGTCCAGCATGGCGACGCGGTTGGCGAGCTCGGCGGGATGATGGTAGGGCAGCAGGAAGCCGCCGGGGCCCAGCCGGATGTTCTTGGTCTGCATCAAGGCCTGGGCGACCAGCAGGTCGGGCGAGGGGTGCGGCTCCCACGGCGCCGTGTGATGCTCGCCGATCCAGCACTCCTTGTAGCCCAGCTCGTCGAGCCAGCGGATCACCTGGAGGTCCCACTCGTGGCCGTCCTTCAGCGGCCTCTCCGGCGGGTGTGACGGCATCGTGAAATATCCGATCTGCATCGTTTCCTCCTAGGTTGTTGGAGGAAGTCGACTACCATTGAGCAAGAAGTGCAAGACGAGAAGTGCAAGAGGGGCGAATACATGACTGGGGCGCGGCGGGCTGTCTTCGTGTGCTGCGATGGCTTGGGACGTGATTGGATACGGCCGGAGACGACGCCTGTGCTCGATCGCCTGCGCCGGCGCAGCCTGTGGTGCGCAGACCATGCTGCCGTCTTCCCGTCGGTGACGCGCGTGTCGGCGGCCTCGGTGGCCACAGGTTGCCATCCGTCACGCCACGGCCTGCACGGCAACCGGATGGCGCTGCGGGAGGAGGGCGGCTTCATCGTGCGCGATGTCGGCCAACCCGACTTCCGCGACCACATGCGCCGGGCCACGGGCGGAACTCTGCTGACGCCGACTCTGGCCGAGCGGGCGGCCGATGCGGGCGGCTTCATCGCCTTCTCGAACGTGTCGCCGGGAGCGGCTTACTTCCTCGACCCCGACAATCACGGTTGGGTCTATCACCGGGCCGGCTCATGGGCGCCGGGAGGCGAGGCCGTACCGTCGTCGGATGTGCTCGCCGTCAGTCACGATGCCGCCGGCGATTGGGCCATGACGCAGCGCTTCTGCGACGAGGTGCTGCGCCGGCGTCGACCGGCGGTTGCGCTCCTGTGGCTGTGCGACCCCGACCATACACTGCACGGCGTGCCCCTCGGCTCGCCTGCCCATGCCGATGCGCTGCGCGGTGCGGAACGCTGCGTCGCCGAGGTTGCCGGGACTGTCGATGCTCTGCGCCAGAAAGGCGAGGAGATCCTGCTGATGGTGGGTTCCGATCACGGCCAGGAAACGATCGGCGGCAGCGTGAACATCGGGCGCTGGCTGGCGGAGCAGGGCTTGGGCGGGATGCTGGCGGCGGGCGACGGCGCCGTGGCTGGCCAGGGAACGGCGGCCGTGCTCTATGCGACCGAGCGGGGCCGCGCGCCTCTGCTCGGCGTCATCGAGGCGATGCGCGAGGAGGCGTGGACTGCCGACATCGAGATTGGAGAGGCGTTGCTGCGGCGAGGCTTCGCGCCGCACGGCGGCGTGGTGGCGGCCGTGAACATGGGTCGGTCGGCCGACGCAAATCCCTACGGCGTGCCCGGGCGGCGCTGGGTCGTCGAGGAGGACGGCAAGCCGGTGCCGGTCGGCAGCGGCCAGCATGGCGGCTGGGGGCCTGACGAGACCAGGCCGTTCCTGATGATCGACGCCGCGGATGGAGGGGCGGGCGGCCTGCTGGAACGCTCCTCGAGTCTGGTCGACATCGCGCCGACCATCGCCCGATTCCTCGGCCTGCCGCTCGACGGCTTCGATGGTGCGCCCCTCGTCGGCTAAAGGGCGGCAAGCAACGCGCCGCCGGCGGCGCAGATCACGACGACCGCCCACGGCGGCGCGCGCCACATCGTCAGCAGGAGAAATGCCGTGCAGCCCAGCGCGAAGTCGCCGGGGCCGAGAATGCCGGCGGTCCATACCGGATCGTAGAGCGCGGCGAGCAGCAGGCCGACCACGGCGGCGTTGACGCCGCGCAACGCCGATTGGGCGAAGGGTCGCCGGCGCACCTCCTCCCAGAACGGCAGGGCGCCGATCACCAGAAGGAAGGAAGGAGCGAAGATGGCTACCAGGCAGATCGCCGCGCCGGCGACGCCGCTGGGCGCCGGCTGCATCACCGCCCCGAGATAGGCCGCAAAGGTGAAGAGTGGGCCGGGCACGGCCTGAGCGGCGCCGTAGCCTGCGAGGAAGGCGTCATTGGAGATCCAGCCCGGTGGCACGACGGCCTCCTGCAGCAACGGCAGCACCACGTGGCCGCCACCGAAGACCAAGGAGCCGGCGCGATAGAAGGCGTCGACGAGGTCGAGGGCATGCGACGGCGCCGCACCCGCGAGCAGCGGCAGGCCACCGAGCAGCGCGAAGAACGCGGCGAGGCAGAGCGTTGCCGACGGGCGTCCGATGGACAGCGGCAGCCGCGCGTGCTCCGCTGGCACCTCGCCGCGCTTCAGCATCAGTCCGGCCAGGCCGCCCAGCGCGATCGCGCCGACCTGGGTCCACGCTGACGGCAGCGCCAGCACCAGCGCAGCCACCGCCACCATGATCGTGGCCCGCTCCCGGTCGGGCGCCAGCGTGCGCATCATGCCGAGGACGGCTTGCGCAACGACGGCCACGGCCGCGACCTTGAGCCCGTGCAGCCAGCCGCTTCCGGCGGCGTTTCCCAGCATGCCGACGGCATAGGCGAATGCCACCAGAGCCACGGCCGAAGGCATCGTGAACCCCACCCAGGCGGCGAGGGCGCCGGCATAGCCGGCGCGAGACAGTCCGATGGCGATGCCGACCTGGCTGGAGGCGGGGCCGGGCAGGAACTGGCACAGTGCCACTAGATCCGCATAGGCGCGGTCATCGAGCCAGCGTCGGCGACCGACGAATTCCTCGCGAAAGAAGCCCAGGTGGGCGACGGGCCCGCCAAAGGAGGTCAGGCCCAGCCGCAGGAACGTGGCGAAGACCTCGGTCCACCGGCCGGCGGGAGCGATGTCCATGGGGGAGGACGGTGTCGTCATGGCGCACTTGCCATCCTACACCGATCGACGACTGAATGGCCGTGCCAAGCAAGCTGTTTTTGTTGGCTTGGCGCGTGCCGGTCATTCACCCGCCTGGATCTGCGATATCAGAGAGGTCAGATGTGGATCGCGGACCACGAGCGGATACAGCGGCTGCAGGACGTCGGTGAAGGCCTTGTAGTCGACGTTGTCGACGATATGGACGTTCGCTCTCTCGATGGCGGCGCGGTCGGCTCTCAGGCGCTCGTCCCACAGCCCGCGCATTGTCGGCACCGAACGGCGTGCGGCATCGCGGATCAGATCCCGGTCGGCAGCGGGCAGCGTATCCCAGACCTGTTTCGAGAAGATGAGCACGGAAGGGGTCATCGCATGACCGGTGGCGCTGAAATACCGCGCGATTCGATGCTGGCCGGAGGCCATGTAGGTCGGCAGGCTGCCCTCGGCGGCATCGACGACCCCGGATTGCAGGACGAGCGTCAGCCGGTCGGCGGGCGTGGCGACGGGTTCGGCGCCGAGCGCCTGCAGTATCCTGCCCCAGCTATCCGACATCTGAAGCCTCACGCGCAGGCCGCGGAGATCGGCCGGCTCGCGGATGGGGCGGGTCGCATAGATGTGACGTGGCCCGGCGTCATAGAAGGCGAGACCGACCAGCCCGTGTCCTTCCAGGCTGCCCAGGATCTCATCGCCGATCGGGCCGTCCAGCACATGACGGGCGTGCATGGTGGACCTGAAAAGATATGGCAGGCCGGGAATCACGGTCGCCGGGGCGATGCCGTTGAGCGCGGCGAGGTTGACGCGCGCCATGTCGAGCGTTCCGTTCCTCACCTGGGCGATCGTGAAGCCCTCGGAGCTGCGGCTGTCCTGCCCGAGCGAGGCCACTCGATAACGTCCGCCGCTGTGCTGGCGCAGCAGCTCGTCCATGTGGGCGACCGCCTGAACGGTCGGATGGTCCCGCGGATGGATGTCTGAGGATCGCAGATCTCGGCCGGAGGCGGGCGCCACTGCCAGCATCCCCGGCAGCGTGCCCAGCAACCCCAGAAGGAGGGCGAAACGCATCGTCTGGCGTCTCCTCGAGCGGGCAAGACCCCGCCCGATGCCAACGATCCCTGTTGACGGATGGTTGCGCTCAGGACCGGGGCGGGATCGTGTATCGGACGGCGGACCTGGGAATCCTGCCGCTGCCGTCAAAGCAGACGATCTCCGCCTCGTGGGCCATGTTGCCCTTGCCGTCGGACTTGTAAGTCGTCACGACGCCCCGGAAGGTCTCGCTGGCCAGCCGGTCGCGCACCGCCTTCGGCGTGACGGGCTGACCTGCCTTGCGCAGCTCTGCGATCACGTGTCCCAGCATGCCCACGGCGTCGAACTGGGCGGCCGCGAAGGCGTCGGGATCGCTGCCATAGGCGGCGCGGTAGGAATCGAGGAAGGCCCGCATGGGTCCGCTGGTCGCCGAGATCGGCGACGCGGCAGTCTCGGCGCAGACTCCTTTCAGCTCGGCGGGCTCGAGCAGCGCCGCCGTCGCCGGCTGGTGCATCGCCGAGCCGGCCACGATCGGCACGTCGGGCAGGAGCTGCCGCGCCTGGCGCACCGCGAGCACGGTCGACGGGGCGTGCAGGTGAAGCACGATCACGTCGGCATTGGTGTTGCGGGCCCGCAGCAGGGCCGGCGACAGGTCGTTCGCCGCCGGCGCCACGCTTTCCTCGAGTACCGGGGGTGCCTTCAGCTCCGTCAACGTGCGGCGCAGCTGGTCGCGTCCCGACTGTCCGTAGGCCGTGCTCTGGTAGATCACGGCCGGACGCTTGGCGCCGAGCTTCTCCACGACGTAGCGCGCATGCGCCACCTTCACCGTCGCGTCGCTGGGGAAGAAGCGGAAGAACCAGGGATTGCCGAGTTCGCCCAGCCGCGCCGTGCCCGAGATCGTGAGCAGCGGCACGCCGCGTTCCTGGGCGAGCGGCAGCAACGCCAGCATCTGCGTACCGAGGATCGGCCCCACGACGGCGGGCGGCAGGGAGCTTCCCATGGCACGCTCCCAGGCGGTCACGGCCGCTTCGGGCGTGGACTGGGTATCCAGCACCCCCGGCTTGAGGACGACCTGGCGCGATTGGTTCGCCGCCAGCAGCGCGCCGTTGCGCTGGCTGGTGCCCTCGAGGGCGACGAAGCCCGTGAGCGGCACCAGCACCGGCAGGCCCAGCTCCTGGGCCTGCCCCGGCAAGGGCGCCGCCAGCGCGGCGGCGGCGAGGGCCGCTACTGCGCTGCGCCGCCAGCCCATGGCGACATCACCTCGTTCATGCCCGTCAGCTCCCCGGTCGCCGGATCGCGCACGATGCACGACGGGTTGGCGAAGCCCAGCGGCGACACCTGGTTGCCGACTTCGACGATCGGCAGCTTGCGGGCGATCGCCTTCTTCACGGCATCGGGCAGGTCCCGATTGACCCGGATCGGGCCGACGCCGGACACGTCGATGCGCGGCTGGTGGAAGACCGCCTCCACGTCCATGCCGCGATCGACCAGCATCAGCGAGAGCTGGGTCACGGCCGGCACGATGCGCCGCCCGCCCGAGGCGCCGATGCAGAACCACGGCTTGCCATCGCGGCTGACCACCACGGGGCAGATGTTGCAAAGGGGACGCTTGGCCGGCGCGATGGAGTTCGGCCGGTTGGGCTCGGGATCGAACCACAACATGCCGTTGTTCATGGTGATGCCGGTCTTGGGCAGCATCACGCACGAGCCGAACAGCGACATCAGCGTCTGCGTCAGCGCCACCATGTTGCCCTCGGAATCCGCGGCGCAGAAATGGGTCGTGCAGGTGTTGGTGGGCTTGTCGCCCAGCGTCGTCAGCCGCTCCTGGTAGGCCTGGTGCATGGCCTCGGCGATGGCGACGAAGAACTCCGCCTTCGGCTTGCCCTTGCCGGCGGTGCGGGTGCCGGCGAGCTCGATCGTGCGCTTGAGCGTCGGCCCGGCGGTGAGACCGCCGGCAACATGGATGGTTGTGCCGTTGTGCTCGAAGGCCAGCGGATCGACGATGCGCGCCTCGTAGGAGGCGAGGTCGTCATAGGCGATCGCCGACCCGCCTTCCTGCAGGTCGGCGGCGATATCGCGCGCCAGGCTGCCTTCGTAGAACTCCCTCGGCCCGCCGTCGCTCAGCCGCTGATAGGTCTCGCCGAGATTGCCGAGCTTGATATGGCGGACGTTGGCCTGCCAGTCGATCATCGGCACGCGGCCGTCGTCGCAGAGGTAGGCGGCCCGCGAGGCTGGGAACTTCGAAAGATCGCGAGCGCCCTGCGCCAGCATGACCTGCATGTACCAGTCGAGCTCCATGCCGCGCTTGGCCAGCGCCGTGCCCGGGGCCATCACGTCCTGCCAGGACAGGCTGCCGAACCGCTCCAGCGCCTTGGCCAGGCCCGCGACCATGCCGGGCACGGCGATCGAGTGGTAGCCGACCTCGTTGCGCTGCTCGCGGATGTCAGGCCAGGCGAAGGGGTTGGCCGGGCCGGGGCCGACGATCTCGTACACGGAAGGATCGAGCCTGGCCGCGGAGATGGGACCATAGTCGACGGTCCAGGCGCGCTGTTCCTTCGCGCTCCAGATCGTCATGAAGCCGACGCCACCGATGCCGCTCATCCATGGTTCGAGAGCGCCGATAGCCATGCCGGTGGCGACGGCTGCGTCGATGGCGTTGCCGCCCTTGCGCAGGATCTCGGCACCGACCGATGCCGCCTTGGCATTCTGGGCGACGACCACGCCTTGGCCGCGGACGGCCCGCTTCGTGACTTTCCATTGACTCGTCAGGGACTCGCTCATCGACTTTCCTCGTTGCGCGGACAAGAAGGAACTGTAGCGGGGCCTGATTTCGCCACAAACCCCATTAGACTGCAGGGCGGACGGGCCGAGGAAGAACGCGGGAGTGACGGAACTCAATCAGGTCGACCTGCGCATGCTGGCTGCGGGAAACAAGCGCGCATGGGACCAGTTCGTCACGTTGGCTGCACCTCTCATCAATGCGGTGGTGCGCCGGGCCCTCGCTTCATACCGGCTGAGCGAAGAGGACGTGATGGATGCAGCCCAGGACGTCTTCGTCCGACTCTGCGCCGGCGATTTCCGACTGCTCAAGACCTACGATCCGGGCCGCGCCAGCCTGTCGACCTGGCTTGCCGTCGTGGCGCGGTCGGCCGCCATCGACCATGCGCGCCGCCGGCGTCGGGCCACGACGCCGCTCGACGACGTGCCGGAGGCCAGCCTCGGGGTCGAGGACCGCCATGTGGAAAAGTTGCGGATACCGGAGGGGCTGCTGACCGATCGCCAGATGCTGGTGCTCAAGTGCCTCTATGACGAGGAAAAGGATGTTGCCGAGGTTGCCCGGCTTCTGAAAATCGACGCCCAGACCGTCCGCAGCACGCACCACAAGGCCTTGCTGCGCCTGAGGGCACATTTTCAGGTCGAATCCTGATTGTCTGGGGATGAGGGACCGATTTCTGACGTAATCTGGGGCAGGAGAGAGACATGGGCACGGAGCATACCACCCGGAAGGACAGGGAGCTGTGGCAGGGCCTTGCCGCTTCGCCCGCGCTCCCGGACGCACCGGTGTCGGACCTGGATTTCGCCGGCTGGCTCGAGGGTCGGCTGCCGGAAGCGGTAGCGGCGCGGGTCGAAGCCGCGGTCGCCGCGGATCCCGAGCTGCGCCGGGCGGCTCTCGAGCTGGCCGATGTGCTCGGCACGCCGCTGCCGGTGGCGCCGGCACGCCTGGCCGTGAGGGCCAAGGCACTGGTCGGCTTCGAGGTCGAGCGCCACAGTGCTCGCGCGGGCTTGTTTTCCCGGCTGTTTCCGCGCAATCGTGGCTTCGCGCTGCAGCGCGCCGTCACCCTCGCCGCGGCTATCCTGATCGCCGGCGGCGGCTTCATGTTGGGCGGCGGACTCGGCGAGTCGATGGCCCAGGAGCGGTATGCCATGACCGCGTCGCAGGTGTCGTCGACGACGGACGCCTCCAACGATCTGACCGACCTCTCCACGGTGGACGGTATCTGAGATGTCCTGGCGCCTTATGCCGGTGCTGCTCGGCCTCTCCGTCCTGCTGAATGCCTTCTTCATCGCGGGGTTCGTGTTCCGTGGCTGGATTGCGCCGATGGCGTTCGAGCACCACAGGCTGCCTCCGCCGCCACCCGGGCCTCGGCCCGGCGTCGTGGAATACATCGCAAACGAGGCCGGACTGGACGACGCCCAGCAGCGGGCATTGCGACCGGCGCTGGATCGTTACTTCCAAGCTCGCCGGGAGCGCCTGCGCGGCATTCAGAAGTTGCGCGACGAAATGGGGGCCGAGTACCGGCGGGCCCCTCTTGAGCCACAGCGCGTCGATCCGCTCATCGATCAACTCGGCACGCTGCGCGTCGAACAGCAGCGGGATACGGTTCGCACGCTGGCGCAGATCCAGGCCCAGTTGCGCCCCGATCAGCAGGAGCGGATGCGCCAGGCCCTGGAGGAACGTCTGGCCGGTCCGGTCTGGCGCGTCGGACCCGGTCCTCAAGGTCGGTCGGCAAGGCATCCCCCTGGCCCTCCGCCGGGACCGCCTCCGCCCGCGGAAGACTAGGAGTCCCAATGGCCCTCTCGATCGGACGGCGTGGGTTCATTGTCGGCGTGGCGGCCTTGTCCGCGGGTCCATGGCCGTTGCGAGAGGGCCGGGCGGCGTCGGCGACGGGATTCGACGGGGCGCGGCATCTGCTGTCGCGCACCGGCCTGGGCGCAACGCCGGACGAGATCGTCGCGCTTGAAGCTCTCGATTGGGCCGATGCGGTGGATCGGCTGCTCGCCGGCGCGAGGCGCATGGCGGTCACGCCGCCCCCCGCATGGGTTGGCCAGGGGCCTGCCGAGTTGCGTCGCCAGCAGCGCGCGGCCGACGCGGAGCGGGCGGCTGCCCAGCGCAAGGACGGCGTCGATGGCAGGCGCCTTGAGATCGTCCGGCCGGTCCAGGAGCAGGGCCGCGAGCTGCGCAACTGGTGGGTCGAGGAGATGCTGGTCACCGACCAACCGCTCGTCGAGCGCATGGTGCTGTTCTGGCACGGCCATTTCACCTCGTCCTTCCAGAAGGTGCGCTATCCCACGGCTCTGTTCCGGCAGAACGCGCTGTTCCGCCGGGAGGCGCTGGGCAATTTCGCCACCCTGCTGAGGGACGTGGCGCGCGACCCGGCGATGCTGATCTATCTGGACGGCATGCGCTCGGTGGCCCGTCAGCCCAACGAGAACTTCGCGCGCGAGCTGCTGGAGCTCTTCACGCTGGGCGAGGGCCGTTACGGCGAGGCCGACATCAAGGCGGCCGCCCGCGCCTTCACTGGCTGGACGGTCGATCGCGAAAGCGGGCTGTTCCGCACGCGCGACGGCCAGCACGACGGCGGCGAGAAGACCTTCCTCGGCCAGACGGGACGTTTCGGCGGCGACGAGGTCATCTCGATCCTGCTGCGCCATCCGCGCACCGCCGAGACCATCGTCGAGAAACTGTGGCGCGAGTTCGTGTCGCTGACGCCCGATCCTGCCGAGGTGACGCGGCTCGCCGCATCGTTCCGCCGCGATTACGAGATCCGGCCGCTGATGCGCTCGCTGCTGCTGTCGCAGGGGTTCCGGGATCCCGCCAACCGCGGCGCCCTCGTCAAGTCGCCCGTCGAACTGATCGTGGGCACGGTCCGGCTGCTCGGCCTGCCGGTGCCCGAGAAGACACGGCTCGTGCGCATGATGCAGGCGCTGGGCCAGACGCCGTTCGATCCGCCCAACGTGAAGGGATGGCGCGGCGGCGGAAGCTGGGTCACCACCTATACATTGTTGCTGCGCCAGCAGTTCCTGCGCCGCATCGTCGAGGCGACGACGGTGGCTTCGATGGAGGGTGCCGGCGCGATGCGGATGGCGGAACCGCGACCCGTCGAGGGCCGCAGCCTGCGCGGTGCGGGTGGAGAGGCGAGGCTGGGCCCGACCCTGGCTGGCATCGACGGCGCGACGCTCGTCCGGGCGCTGCTGCCGCTGGCGCCGATCGACGGCGTCGATCCGTCGGCCCCGCCGGGGACGGTCGTGGCGGCGGCCCTGTTCGATACCGCCTATCAGCTCAAGTGAGCGTGACCATGGGCCGGATCCTCCTCCTGATCGAGCTGAAGGGCGGCAACGATGGGCTGAATACCGTCGTGCCCTACGCCGATGCGCGTTATCGCGATCTGAGGCCGGGCATCGGCCTGGCGCGCGAGCGGGTGATCCAGCTCGACGAGCACACCGGACTGAACGAGAAGCTCGAGCCCCTCATGGAGGGCTGGCGGGCGGGGGACGTCGCCATCGTGCAGGGCGTCGGCTATCCCTATCCCAACCGCTCGCACTTCCGCTCGATCGAGATCTGGGACACCGCCTCCGCTTCCAGCCAGACGCTCGGCGAAGGCTGGATCGCGCAGGCCTTCCGAGGCACCACGCTGCCGCCCGGCGCCGGCGTCGACAGCATCGTGATCGACACCAATGCGTTGCCCAGCACGGGGCCGGAGCTGCGCACCATCGTCATGCGCGATGCCGAGAACTTCCTGCGCCAGGCGCAGGCACTCAAGGGATCGGAAGGCCTCCGCAACGGCGGCAATCCGGCGCTGCGGCATCTGCTCGCCATCCGGCACGAGATCAACGCTGCGGCCAAGGGGCTGAGCGACAAGCTGCGCACCGCGCCGGCGCCGGCCGAGGCCTATCCGCAGGAAGGTCTGTTCGCGCGGCAGCTCGAACTCGCGACGCGCGTGCTGGCGGCGCGCGTGCCGGTCGTGGCCCTCAAGGTGGCGCTGGGCAGCTTCGATACGCACGCCAACCAGGTCCAGGCGCACGAGCGGCTGCTGGCGGCGCTGGCGACCAACCTGGCGATCCTGCGGCGCAACCTGATCGCCGCCGGCCGGTGGAGCGAGGTGCTGGTGATGACCTATTCGGAGTTCGGCCGCCGCGCCCGCGAGAACGCCAGCGCCGGCACCGACCACGGCACCGCGGCGCCGATGTTCGTCATGGGCGGCGGCATCAAGGGTGGCCTGCACGGCGCCGCGCCGTCGTTGGCCGATCTTCAGGACGGCGACCTCCGGCATACGGTCGACTTTCGCAGCGTGTTCGCCACCGCAGCAGCCGCCTGCTGGGGCCTGCAGCGCGATTTCGGCCTGCGCCAGCCGCAGCGGCTCCGCTTCGTATAGTAGTGTCCCTGGCAGTCCGTCGGGGGTGGCTTCAGGCCGCCCCTTCAGGCTGCCTCGCGCCGTCCCAGCAGTTCGTCGCGCACCGAGCCGCGCTCGGCCTCGATGCGGATGGACCAGATCAGCAGCGCGGCCAGCACCTTTATGGCGACCGGCAGCACGACATAGACCACGACCAGGGCGGTCTCACCGTAGTGGCCCTCGCTGGGATTGAAGCCCAGCAGGGCGGCGACGGGCAGCGAGCCCGCCGCGCCGATCGCGGTCGCGAGCTTGGTCGCGAGCGCCCACAGGCCGAAATAGGCGCCGGTGTCGCCCTGGGTGTCCTTGCCTTCCTCGGAATTGATGATGTCGGCCAGCACGGACGGGGGCAGGCCGTAGTCGGCGCCGATTCCCAGGCCGGTGATCACGGCAATGGGCACGAACAGCGCGAAGTCGCCGGCTCCCAGGAAGATGGCCAGCGCCATCACGGCCGCCGTCATCGCCATCGCGATGAACCAGGCTGCCGTCTTGCTGTATCGCCGTGACAGCATCAGCCACATCGGCACGCTGACGGCGGCGGCGCCGAAATAGACCAGCAGGATGATGCCCGCCTGCAGCTTGTTGCCCTTCAGGACGTGCTCGACATAGAAAAGCATCACCGAGACGGCGACGCCCAGCGCAGAGCCGTTGACCACGAAGACCAGAAGGAGACGGCGGAACAGCCGGTTCTTCATCGGCGCGAAGAACGGCACCAGCGTCGTGAGCGTGGCGCTCTTCTCCATGTTGCGTGTCGGGCGTGCCAGCGACGGTGCGAGCCCGATCAGCCAGTTGCGGAAGTATCGGACGTGGATCTCGGGATTCTCGCGGACCACCGGCGGATGGACCGACGGCGGCGACCACAGCAGCGTCGGCAGTGCGAACAGCAGGGCGATCGGCACGAAGGCCATGCCCATGTAGGCATAGCCGGCGTGATCGCCGAGCCTGCCCGTGAGGAAGGTCGGCAGCACGACCGCCAGCGTCATGCCCAGCAGTCCGAACACCTCGCGGCCGACCGTGACCCGCGTGCGCTCGTTGTAGTCGTCCGTCAGCTCGGCGCCGTGGGCATGGTAGCTGATCGACACCCCGGCATAGCCCAGATGGACCACGAACAGGGCGACGAAGAGCCAGGACGCCAGCAGCGTCGGTTGCGTGAACACCGGCTCCGGCGGATGGAACAGCATGTAGAAGCCGCCGATCAGCAGCGGCAGCATGACCGCGACGAAGGTGAGCCGCCCGCGCGGCCCGCGATGGGTGAAGCGGTCGCTCATCAGGCCGATGACCGGGTCCTGGATGGCGTCGATCACGCGCGTGGCGATGAAGATCAGGCCCATGATGCCGAGCGGCACCTTCAGCACCTCGCCGTAGAAGTGGCTGACGTTCAGCACCACCGGCAGCGCCGCCATGTTGAGCGGCAGTTGGTTGGTGGAGTAGGCGACCAGACGATCGAACGACAGTCTCACGGACGCGGCGGCCCGGGTCCCGGTCAATGGCGCGTGCAAGCGTCTACAGCCTTCCTGTTCGGCGCACCGTGATCCGGGGCCCTCTCCTTGGTGACCGTTATATAGGTCGGAAGTGTGCCTGCAATACGTCCATACGCCTCGCCGACCCGCTTTGGCCGCGCTCTCGGATTTGCGCACGGCCCGGGTCCAAAGGGTGGAGCGGGGGTGGTCAGGCGCCCCGCCGGAGGCTGCGAAATGCCGCAAGGGCACGGCCGCGGGCGTAGCCATGATCGACGATCGGCGGCGGATAGCCGGCCGGCGCCGCCCTGCCGAGCGACCAGGGGCGATGGACGGCTCCAGAGGGCAGATCCGCCAGCTCGGGTACCCACTTCCGCACGTAGTCGCCGGCGGGATCGAATTTCTCGGCCTGCAGGACCGGGTTGAATATCCGGAAATAGGGCTGTGCGTCGGCACCGCTGCCGGCGACCCACTGCCAGCCGGCGGCGTTGTTTGCGGGGTCTGCGTCGACGAGGGTATCCCAGAACCACCGCTCGCCGGCGCGCCAGTCGATCAGCAGATCCTTCGTGAGGAACGAGGCGACGATCATGCGCACACGATTGTGCATCCATCCGGTCGTCCACAGCTCGCGCATGCCTGCGTCGACGATCGGATAACCGGTATGGCCGCGCTGCCATGCGCGCAAGCCGGCATCGTCGTCCGTCCATGGAAAGGAATCGAATTCGCGCCGGAAGTTGCACGTTCCGAGATCGCCGAAGTGGAACATCAGATGGTGCGCGAACTCGCGCCAGCCGAGTTCCGCCAGGAATTTCTCGGCCGATGCGGAATGGCCGCGCGCCGTCGCCGCCTCCCAGACCTGCCGAGGGGAGATTTCGCCGAACGCAAGGTGCGGCGATAGGCGCGACGTGGCGTGTGCCGAAGGAAGGTCGCGGCGCTCCTGATAGCGCTCGAGCGTGCCGTCCGCGAAGTCGGCGAGACGGCCGGCGCCTGACTTCTCTCCCGGCGCCCAGGCAGCAGCCAGGCCGGTCGACCAGTCTGGATGGCGCGGCCGCAGCCGCCAGTTCGCCAGCCGGTCGCTCGCCGGCCATTGCGTGGGAGCCGGCAGGTGGCAAGGCGACGGCAGCGGCCGTTCGGGCGCAATGCCGCTGCGGCAGGCCCGCCAGAATGGCGTGAATACCTTGAACGGCTCACCCGACCTGTTTTTCACCTCCCACGGCTCCGCCAGCAGGCTTGCCTTGTGGCTTTCCGCGGCGAGGCCACCTTGTCGCAGCGCCTCTTTCAGCCGCGCGTCCCGCTCGCGCGCAGGCCGCTCGTAGACGCGGTTCCAATGAACGGCTGCGGCACCGCATTCCCACGCCAGCTCGGCGATCATCCGTTCCGCCGGACCGCGACGGAGCACGAGGCGCGAGCCTGCGGCACGCAGCGCCTCGTCCAGCACCTGCAAGCTGCCGTGCAGCCACCAGCGCGCGGCGCCGCCGAGCGGGCGCAGGCCCGGCGTCTCCTCATCCAGTACGTAGACGGGGATGACGGGAAGGCCGGCCTGCAGCGCCGCTGCAAGGGCTGGATTGTCGCCCAGCCGAAGATCGCGGCGGAACCAGACGATGGAGCAGGACATGCCGTTCGATGCGGCGGTGCCGTCGGGCCCGCAAGCCTGCTAGGACCGCGGGCAGGTCGGCGCCGGCCGGATTTCCAGCGCCTGGAGGTCCGCCGTCACCGTCACGAGTCCCGTGTCGACCGTCAGGCGGTCGAGGACGCCATTCTCGTATACCAGTGCACCGACGGTGAAGAGTGGTCGCTGCGTCTGCTCTCGGCCGCGCGTGAAGGACATGAAGACCGGCCACGACTTGCCGCCGGGCGTCATCTTCTCGTCGGCCGGCCGCGCGGCCCGCAGCTTGCCGCGTTCCTGCTCGGTGATCTCGACCAGGAAAGCGTCGCCGATCACCTCCGCGTCGAACATCAAGGCGGGAAAGGAGGCTGCCTTCGCCTCGAGCCGGTTGATGAGATGGTCGATCGCGGCGACCGGCATCAGGGTCGGCGGCGGCAGGACGAACTGACTGGGAGGGCTACCGGCCTGCGTCAGCTCGGCGCGCAGCTCGCCCCGTTCGCGTTGCACCTTGCCCTTGAGCGACCGCTCGCTGCCGTTCTGGGTCTGGACGGTGCCGAATCGAAAGGCATGGCCGTCGCGCGCTTCCTGGCCGTCGAGCCGGGAGCCCAGGCTCATCTTCCACGACGAGGTGATGGCGATCTCCGACTTGATGTCGCGCTTGATGTGCCAGCCGTTGCAGTCCTGGGCCAGGTCCTGCACGGCGGTACCGATGCGCGGCGCATTGGCTGCGATGCCCAGACGCAAGGCGTACTCTGCACGGTGGGGCCGGACCTGGGCCCCGCCCGCCGTGGGGGTGAGCACGGCCGCTGCAACAAGCAATCCCACGAGACGATGCATCGCGCCACCTTGCGCACGGCCCGTCGGCGGGTCAATCGTGCGCGCCATGACTTGGCGCGACATCGTGGCGATATTCCGGCGGCGGCCTCCGCCTGAAATGGCGCGGCCCGGCGCGCGGGCAGACCTGGTCGAAGTGTTCAAGGGCGAGCGCCGCCTCGAGCTTCGGCGCGACGGCAGGATCCTGCGGGCCTATCGGGTCGCCCTGGGCTTTGCGCCGGAGCGGCACAAGGAACGGGAAGGCGACGGCCGTACGCCGGAGGGTCTCTATTCGATCGACGCCCGCAATCCGCAGAGTGCCTTCCACCTGTCGCTGCGGGTCTCCTACCCCGAGGCCGGCGACCAGGCCCGCGCCGCGGCGCTCGGCGTGCCTCCAGGCGGCGACATCTACATTCATGGCCTGCCGAACGGCTGGCGCAAGCTCTCGACGCCCCATCCGCGGCAGGACTGGACCAGCGGCTGCATCGCCGTCACGGACGCCGAGATCCGGGAGATCTGGTCGCTGGTGCCGACCGGCACGCGCGTGGTGATCCATCCGTGACGCCCCTGCTGTTCGAGTGCGCGGGCGAATCGCTGGAGGCCTGGCCGGTGGGGGCGCTGCATTGGCCGACGCGCCGTCTGCTGGCGGTCGCGGACCTGCACCTGGAGAAGGGGTCGTCCTATGCGGTCAACGCCCGCAAGCTCCTGCCGCGGCACGACACGCGACAGACGCTGCAGACGCTGACGGCGCTGGTCGATCGGCTGCAGCCGGAGACCGTGGTCTGCCTGGGCGATTCGTTCCACGACCGCAGCGCCGTGGCACGCCTGCCGGCCGAGGAGCGGTTCATGATCGAGGCCCTGACGGCGCGGGCGCGGTTCCTGTGGATCGCCGGGAACCACGATCCCGCGCCGCCGCCAGCCGGCTGGGGAGATGTCGCGGAGGAGATCTCGGAGGGGCCACTGGTGTTCCGGCACGAGGCGCGATTCGGCCCGGCGGACGGAGAAGTCTCGGGTCATTTCCATCCTGTCGCGACCCTGTCGGTGCATGGCCGCGGCCTGCGCCGCCGCTGCTTTCTGACCGATGGCCTGCGGCTCATCCTGCCGGCCTTCGGCGCCTATGCCGGCGGCCTGAACGCCCTCGATCCGGCCATCGCCCAGCTCTTCCCTGACGACTACGATGCGCTGGTGGTCGGCCGCGACGTCGTGCGCCGGCTGTCGTGGCGCCAGCTCAGGCCCAACCTGCCGATGGCCTGGGAGCGCGGGACGACGCGTCGTTGACGGTCGCGTGCCGCGAACGGCCGGGATGAGGTTCATATTTGCAGCGCGCGGCCAGGTTCGGTGCAATTTCCGTCTTTTGTCTGAAGGGCTGCAGCTGTTTGCTCTAGGCTGCGCACGCTGACGGCACGGGACGCGTTGCGGATGGCTCTTCTCCAGAATTCCACCTATCTCGACTTCACCAGCTGGCACGCCTACTTCAACGACACCGCACCGACGACACCGCCGCAGACGGTCTATGGCTGGGATTCGTCCTGGATCTTCACGCCGACGGCCACGGTGAACGTGGCCCTGGTCCTGCCGCGTGCCAGCGATCCGGCATCGCTGCTCTCCGGCAACTGGGCGACGCGCCAGCAGACGCTGGCCGCGCTCGAGGCCAACGGCTCGCTCTGGCAGGCCTACGGCGCCGAGCAGTCCCAGTATGACGGTCTCGTGTCGCAGCTTCAGGGCATGGGCGTCACGATCCTGGGACAGGGCGGGGATGGCTATATCAGTTCGGCGGAGTCGCGGACCGTCTGGGTCTCGCTCGACGCCACCCAGTTCAATACGATCTTCGGCACGCCGCTGCTGGGGGTCGGCTCGAGCGCCGCAGCCATAGACGCCTTCTTCTGGAATGGCAGCCTGTCGGTTCCCGACAGCTTCGGCGTCACGTCGCTCTGGATCGACAGCGGAAAAGAGTTCGCGGTTCTGGCGCCAGAAAGCAGCGCCTACAGCCCGACCGCAGGGCCTCAGAGCATCGGCAACGACGCCACGGCCTATTCGAGCCTCTATCCGCAGAACGTCGCGGCGCTCTACAATTTCCCGCTGGCCGGCAGCACCTTCGTCACCGGGACTCTCGCCCTGATCGAGCCGGAGGTCGGTTCCTCCCTGCCAATGAGCGCGTCCGCGAGCTTCGGTGCTCTTCTGGGCGCCTATCTGGCCAATGCCGGGGTGGCCGGGACGCCGTCCCTCTACACCGTCGCCGGCGGCGGGCAGCACTATAGCAATGGCGCGGCCGGCGAACGTTCCCTCGACATCAGTGTCGTCGCATCCGTCAATCCCTACGGCAATTACGGCTTCTATGCAGGGTCGGGAACGGCGATGGGTGCACGCAGCACGACGTTCACGGCGTACCAATCCGCTTTCTGGGATACGGCGAAACAGCCCTCGGTCGTGTCGTCCTCATGGGCCGACCTCATGTGGTCGTCGCCTGGATCGCCGTTCTTCACGGCCTATCAGGAACTCTTCGTCGATGCGGCGCTTCGCAACATCACGACCTTCATCGCTGCAGGCGACGGCGGGTCCGGCATGTTCGCCGCCGACGGGCTCAATAACCTCTGGTACTCCTCCAGCACGCCCTATGCCGTCCTGGTCGGCGGCACCTCGGTGACGCTCGACCAGTCCGCCGCCAGCGATTCGACCCTCGGCGTCCTGCTCAGCCAGGCGCAGGCCCAGGATGCAGCCGTGATCTGGGGCCTGTTGCAGTCGGGCCTCAAGACGATGCCGACGGCACTGGCGCCGACGGATCCACTCCTCGAGTCCGTGTGGAACGCCTACAATATCCATGCGGGCAACCGATTCGAACCGCCGATGTCGGGCGACAATTCGGGCGCGGGCGGCGTCGACACCCGCCTGCCGGTGCCGGACTACCAGAGCGACTACGGCGTCACGCCGACCAACAGCGATCCTTTGGGCGGGAGCGGCCGGGGCATACCGGATGTATCGGCGCTGGCGGGCGGCGACACCTACTACATCGCTCTCGTCGGCAACATGGAATCGAGCTCCAGCTACTGGCACGGCACCAGTGCGGCCGCGCCGCTGTGGGCGGCCCTGGCGATGCAGGTCAACACCGTCTTCGCCGATCAGGGCTTGCCCTCGCTGGGCTATGCCAACGACCTCCTCTACATCGCCGCCGTCGTCGCGCCGGGTGCCTACAACGACATCGTCCAGGGCAACAACATCTCGAGCTACACCGCGGGCAGCGGTCCCTACGACAGCGACGGCACGCCGATCGCGCTGACCGGGCATGGCTATACGGCCGAGCCGGGCTACGATCTGGCCAGTGGCCTGGGTTCGCCCAACGGCCTGCTGCTCGCCCGCGCGCTGACGGCGATCGCGCATTCGCAGATGTCATTCGGCTCCAGCCCCGCCTTGCTCGACCAGGACGGTAGCGGTTGGTCGAGCGGCGTCGACCAGAGCCTGCTGTTCCAGACCATGTCGACAGGGTCGGTCTCGGTCGGGATCGGCCTGGGCTCGCACTTCACGGGCTTCATGAGCCAGGGCTCGGCAGCCTATTCCTGGTCCAGCCAGGTCGCGCAACAGTCGCTGCAGGCGGACTTCGATCCCGATCTGGTGCGGCTGTTCGACAAGCAGGGGCAGGGCGCGCTGATGCAGCTCCAGGCGCATGATGGCGAGTCGCTTGCGGTGGCCATCGGCCAGCAGCTCGGCAGCGCCCTGCAGGCCACCCTCAGCAACCCCTTCGGCTTCGCCGATTTCTTCACCGATGGCGGCACGGTTCGGGTGGCGCGCGCTGTGGCGCTGGCGGAGACGGTCGACGGCGCGGCCGACCAGACCGCCATCGTGCGCGTCCGCCAGAACGGCACCGACAGCCTTTCCGTCACCTTCTACAAGGTCGATGATTTCTCGGGGAGGATCTCCGGTCTGGACCCGGGCGATGCCGGATATCTGCAGGCGGCCTTGGCGCGCGGCTACCAGTTGGAGAGCGGCGGCATCTCGATGGGCGGGCCGGGCTACGGCAACTATCAGCAGGGCGCGCTCCTGCATGTGAGCGGCGGCGACAAGATCGCCATGATGCTGACGAACAACACCAGCGGCGCGACTTTCTGGGCGTTCGCCCAGGCCAACGAGAGCGTTGCCGGCCAGAGCGTCGGCCATCTGTGGAACTATGGGCTGAACACCTGGGGTTTCGAAGACACCTACGGCGGCGGGGACGGGGACTACAACGACCTCGTGGTCCAGCTCGACTTCACCAGCGCTTACGGCCACGGCTGGCTGGTGTCGTGAGGCGGGCATCGAGTCCCGACCGCCCGCGCTGTGCTTCGGCGCACGTGTCGGAATTGCACGAGATCTTCGGCGCATTCTGGAGCGCAGCGCCCGCGCGCTGTAGGGTGCGGATGAGCCGAGCCACCATGCCGATCGAGATAGTGCGCCCTCCTGCGGAATCTGCCGTCGTCCATGTCATCGACGATGACGAGTCGCTGTGTGCTGCTCTGCAGCGTCTCTTCCGGTCGGTAGGGCTCGAATCCGTCGCCTACCAGACCGCGCGCGCCTTCATAGACTCTGCGCCGCAGAGCCGCCCGGGCTGCATCGTGCTCGACGTGCGCATGCCGGGCATCAATGGGCTCGACCTGCAGGCGCAGCTTGGCGAGCTCGGCATAACGCTGCCGGTCGTCCTGATGACGGGGTATGGCGACATACCGATGACCGTGCGGGCGATGAAGGCGGGGGCCGTCGACTTCCTCTCCAAGCCCTTCCGCGACCAGGACATGCTGGACGCCGTCGCCGCTGCGATCGAGCGGGATCGCCAGCGGCGATCGACCGAAGGCCGCAGCGCCGGGCTCCGGGAGCGCTTCGCGGCGCTGTCGCCGCGCGAGCAGCAGGTGATGGTCCTGGTGACGGCGGGCAGGCTGAACAAGCAGGTCGCCGCCGCCCTGGGCATCAGCGAGGTGACGGTGAAGATCCATCGCAGCGCGGCGATGCGCAAGATGGCGGCGCGGACGCTGGCCGATCTCGTCCGCATGGCCGACGAACTGAGGCTCTCTGCCGAGCAGGCTGCGGGCAGGGCGGACAGCTAGCTGTGAGCACAATCCGCTCGGCTGGAATCAGCCGACCGGATTGTGCCTGTTGAAACAACCAGCATTCGGGCGCGCATTTCCGACCTGATCGAACCGCCAGCGGTTCGAGGTCGGAAATCGCTCTAACACCCTCGTATTATTCACAGCAGACGGCGAGCGTGCGACTAGAGCGGGATGGGTACGGGTGATCGCGGTCGTGTGGGCAGTCCACCTCTCATAGCCATCGTCGACGACGACCAGTCTCTGCTGGCGGCGCTCGTGCGGCTGGTACGGTCCTTCGGCTACGGCGCGCGGGGATTTGCGTCGGCCGAGGCGTTCATCGCGTCGGATGCTGTCGCGGCCTGTGCCTGCGTGGTGACGGACATACAGATGCCCGGCATGACGGGCATCGAGCTGGCGCGCCTGCTCGCGAAGCGGGAGCCGGTCCTGCCGGTGATCGCCATCACCGCTCGTGCGGAACAGGGCCTCGAGGACCGCGCCCTGGCGCATGGCGCCGTCTGTTTCCTGCACAAGCCGCTCGAAGGCGACAAGCTGCTCGCCTGCATCGAGCGCGCGGTCGCGAAGTGATGCGACTGGACGCCTCGCGGGGAGCGCTCAGTTGATGACGCCGTCGACCAGCGTCTCCACCTGGTGCGAGATCAGCGCCAGGACCCTCTGGGGCAGGGCGAGGCGGTCGATGTCGGCTCCGGTGACGAGGTCGATGGATGCGGTCTTCATGCCCTTGGTGGAGATCGTCGCGCGTCCTGCGGGGGTGCCTGCAGCGATGGGCGCCGCGATCGGCGCGTCGTAGCCCACCTGGACCTTCGTCGAGGTCTTCCAGTCGTGCGGCAGGGTGAGCACGACGTCCTTTGCCGCCACGAGTGGGACCGTGGGTTCCGCCCCTAGCCACACCTCGGCCTGGAGGATCGGGTCTTGTGCCTTGAACAGCGTCACGTTCTGGAAGGTCTGGAAGCTCCAGTTCAGGATCCTCTCGGATTCCGAGGCGCGCACGGCGGACGACGGCATGCCGTTCAGGACCGCGACGACGCGCCGTCCATCCCGTTCCGCCGTCGCGCAGAGACCGAAGCCGCCAGCGTCCGTGTGGCCGGTCTTCATGCCGTCCGCCATGTCCTTCTGGACCAGGGGATTGCGGTTGCGCTGGTTGATGCCGTTGTACTTGAAGGCCTTCTCGCGTTCGTAATGCTGGAACTCCGGGAACTCGGAGATGATGTGCCCAGCCAGCACGGCGATGTCGCGGCACGACATGTGGTGTTCCGGGTCGGGCCAGCCGGTGCTGTTGCGGAACGACGAGGCCGTCAGTCCGATGCGCTGCGCTTCCTTGTTCATGAGATCGACGAAGGCCAGTTCGGAGCCGGCGACCGCCTCGGCGAGCACGACCGTCGCGTCGTTCCCGGACTGCACGATGACGCCCCGGATGAGGTCCTCGACCGGCACTGTCTTGCCGACCTCGACGAACATCCGGGAACCGCGCATGCGCCAGGCATGCTCGCTCACCGGCAGCTCCTGGTCGAGCCGTAGCTGGCCGGCCTTGAGGCGCTGATAGACGATGTAGAGCGTCATGAGCTTCGTCATCGACGAAGGCGGCATCGGCTCCGTGCCGTTCCGGTCGAGAAGGGGCGTCTGCGTGTCATGGTCGATCACGTAGGCCCACTTTGCATTGATCGGAAGCGGTCCGACGGGCGTCTCCGCGGGGCCGGCGTCCAGCCCTGCCGTCACCTTGTCGGTCGGCGTGCCCTGCGCCGCGAGCCGTCCGCTCCGGGAAAGACATAGGATACTTCCTGTTGCGGCGAGCATGAAGCGGCGCTTCAGCATTCATTGTCCTCCATGGTTCCTGGTCGCCTGGCTGAAGCGGCGCCGCGTCCGGCGCGCAGAGGAGTGCTCAGCCGTCGTGTCGTCTCATCATTGAAGGCTTTGTGCCAGTGACAAAGCCAGGCGCATCCATGTGCCGCATTTTTCCCATGAGAGGCGATAGAGCCACATTGCCGCCAGATTTCTGACGTTATCGTCGAGGGCAACGGACGACGACGCGTCCGCCGCGATTCCGTGTTCGTGACGAATGCCGGCAGCGCTCGGCATCGGGTGCCCCATCCCGAGCCGGTCCTCGCGGGGATGCCAATAACCAACAAGGTCGGAAGGCCGCATGCCCCCTCTTGTCCCCAAGGAACATGGATGCCGGACCCGTCATCGTTTCAAGGAACCATCGATCCTGCAGCTTCTCCTGACTCCCGTGCACCGACATTCGTTCAGCTCGGCCCGCCTCCGTCGACCGGCCGACTGCGGCACGCAATCGGCAAGGGCCTCGTCGGCCTTGCCGCGATCGCCGTTGTCGCGTGGGGCGTGGTGCGGCTGGCCTCTTGGCCGGATAGCGCACCCGCCGACGATGTCCCGGCGGGGGAGGCGGTTGCCTCGACCGTGCTGACGGCCTCGTCCGAAGAGAGTGCCGGGCCATTCGAAGAGGTCGCGCCGGGCGAGGACATGGCGGCCCTACTCTCTGCAGAAGACATTCCGGCTTTCGCCTGGAAGCCACGCTGGATGCCGCCCATCGACGACTCCCTCATCGAGACGGCATTTCATCCCGACGATGCCACACCGTCGCCCCTGGAGAAGGCCGTTCGCCTCGGCAAGGGCGAGACCTTCGCCGGCGTGCTGCGCGAACTCGGCCTTGCCGCGCGGGACGTCGCGAACGCAGCCGAGGCGCTGGTGGAACATGTCAGCATGAAGCGCCTGCCGGTCGGCCAGGCGATGACCGTGACGATGCAGGCTGTGGGGCAGGGATCGTCCGAGGAATCGCTGCTGCTGGCGCTGTCGATCCGTCCCGAACCCCAGCGGGAGGTCACGCTCGAGCGCGACGCCGAAGGGACCTTCAGCGTCGAGGAGAGACAGATCGAGGTCGTGACCAGGGCGCGCCGCGCGTCCGGCGAGATCGATGATTCCCTGATCGCCAGCGCCGAGGCTGCCGGCGTGCCGGGGCCGGCTATCGCCGAGATGCTGCGTGCCTTCTCGTGGGACGTGAATTTTCAGCACGACATCAAGGCGGGCGACCGCTTCGACGTGCTGATCGAGCAGTCGTGGACCAGCGACGGTCATCAGGTCGATCCCGGCCGGGTCCTGTGGGCGGCGCTGACCACCGACGGCGGCGAGAAGAGCTACAGCATCTACCGGTTCGAAGGCCGCGACGGCGACGACGCCTTCTACAACGAGGACGGCGAGAGCGTCGTTCGCGCCCTCCTGCGGACGCCCCTGAACATGAGCCGCATCTCTTCGGGATTCGGCATGCGTCGCCATCCTGTCCTGAAATTCACCCGCCTGCATTCCGGCGTCGATTTCGCGGCGCCGCCGGGCACGCCGATCCTGGCGGCGGGCGCCGGGAAGGTCGTCGAGGCCGGCCGCAAGGGCGGCTACGGGAACTGGGTGAAGGTCTGGCACAGCAGCGACCTGGCCACCGGCTATGCGCACATGTCTCGCATCGCTCCCGGAATCCGTCGCGGCAAGCGTGTCCGGCAGGGGCAGGTGATCGGCTACGTCGGCAGCACCGGCCTGTCGACCGGCCCGCACCTGCATTTCGAGCTGCATCGCGGCGGCCGCCCGGTGAATCCCCTGACGGTGGCGCGCAGCGAGACGCGCAAGCGTCTTGGCGGCAGCGACCTGGCGCGCTTCAGGCAGCAAGTGGCCGAGATCGACCGGATGCGCGACCGTGCGACCACCGAACGCCCGCCGAGCGAGTGACCGCCTCAACGGAAAGGAAGCATCGCCATGCCGCCAGGACCGACGCCTCGGAAGGCTATCCGTGGAAGCGTGCTGGCGGCAGCCATGACGGTTGCGGCCATTCTGGCGATGGGCTTGCAGGAAAGCCAGTCGGTGACGCAGCCGGAATGCGAACGCGGCGTCCTGGATGCCGGCCGGGGCGGGATGGATGTCCTCGTCTACGAGATGTGCGCGGAGAGGCTGTCGGTGGGCTTCAGGAACAGCGACGTCATCGAGGAGATCACCTGCGAGCCCGACGGCGATGTCGCGCTGTGGCTCTCGACGGACGATGCCAGATGCGAAGGCTGGCGCGCGGATGGCCAGGATCGGGTCCATGAGCTTTGGGAGCGCCTGCAGGATGCCGGCCGGCGGACGGCGGCCCCGGTGCGGAAGCTGCTCACGTGCCACGGCCCCTCGATGTACCGTACGACGCTGGTCGTGCCCGACGCCCGCGCCGCCCTCCTCGAGACGAGGATCGGCGATTCGAAGTACGAGACGCTGACGCGACGCTTCATCTCCCGGTGCCTTCCAGCGAGCGTGTGAGCCGCGCGGCGGATCGAAGGAGGCCCGGCGGCCTCTCAGGTCTTCATGGCGGCATACACGGGTGTCGACTGAGGCTTCGCCTTCGGCATGTCACATGCCGAATGCCGTCGCAGCACCGCCACGGTCTGGCACAGCCTGGCGGCTGTCGCCCGCAGATGGATCGGCGCGATGCCGGGCTGCTCGAGACGGAAAGCCAGCTCGGAGGCGTGCGCGCGCGCTTCCTTCACGAGGGCCGCCATGAGGGGCGGCAGGCCGTCTTCCTTGAGCGCATCGATCGCGGGAAGCAACGCGGAAAGACTGGTCGTTCGGTCGTCCGTATCCAGCATGACGCGCTCGCAGATCACGCCCAGCACCTGGAGGAGGCCGCACAGGTCATGCTCCGGCTCAACCGCTCTTTTCACGCCTGCCTCCGTCGCCTTGTTTGTGGTGCTCGGAGAAACGGCGCAACGGCTGCAGTGGTTGCCTCCCGGTTTGATTTTCGGCGCCTACGTGCTCATCCCGCGCGGGCCGCGACCCGGCTTGGGCCCTTTCAGGTCGGCATTCTGGCTGCCGGGGAGGGCGGCGTCGTTATGGCGGCCCGAGGGCCGCCGCTGGGGCACGGACCGGGCGGTCTTGCCCGGTTGCAGCCGCTCCTCCTCCTTCCTCTTCTCGGTGCCTGGCGGGCGTCGGTCGGACTTGTCGGTCATGTCGGGCTCCATTGCCGTTAATGCGCCGCCTGCTGCTTGGCGATGCGGGCATATTCCGTCTCCTGTTCCTCGCGCTTCTCCACCGTGTGCAGGCCGCAGGGCAGGCGCAGTTGCTCGAATCTTCATGGCGAGGTGCAGCTCGATCGCAGCTGGTCTTCCAGGGGAATCCCTTTCTCCAGCAGCGGATTGAACGACATCGACGACACCTGCGGCAATTGTGAGAGGCCAAAGGCCACATTCGAGAAAAGGTTGCACGGCACGGCGGCATCCGTCGGAGGGGCGGGTCCTGCGCCTGCAGCTCGCGAATTTGCAGTCGTGTGGCAACCCCGCGATCTCTGCGCCCGTTGCCGCGTGCAAAGCACGAGAGGGACTTCAATGGCGGAGACCAGGGACGCGGCGATGGAGAAGGCGACGGGGGCGGCGAGAGTCGTCGGCGAAGCCATCGGAGAAAGGGTGGAACATCTGGCGGAGCGGTCGCGGGAGGCCGGCGCGGACGCCGTGGCGGGGCTCGGTCGTACGGCCGCGGGTATCGCCGACAGCGTGGCCGAGCAGTCGCCGGCGGTCGCCGACTACGTGCGGGGTGCGGCTGAGCGCGTCGACCGGCTCGCCGACGAGCTGCGCGAGAAGAAAGTCGGAGAGCTGCTGAACGCGGCGGCGGCGTACGGCCGTGCGCAACCTTTGGTGCTGCTGGCGGGGGCGACGCTGGTCGGCTTCGCGCTGTCGCGCATCGTCAAGGCTGGGCTCGATTCTCCGGACGGCCGGTCGTCATCGGACGGCCGGCAACACGCTGCAGAGGAACACCGCCATGGTCGGTGACCGTTCCCGGCGGCCCGGCGTCGTGACGCTGCTCACGGCGGCGGTATCCCAGTCCGCCGATCTCGTGCAGGCCGAGTTCCGGCTGGCCCGTGCCGAGGTTTCGGAGAAGCTGACCGCGCTGCGCGTCGGCCTCGTGCTGATGGTGACTGGCACCATCTTCCTCGTGGTGGCTCTCGGCATGCTGCTGCAGGCCGCGGCAAGCGCCCTGGTGCGCGCCGGCATGTCCCCGCCGATGGCGATCCTGCTGGTGGCGGGCGCGGCCGGCGTGGTCGGCCTCGTGCTCTTCTTCGTCGGGCAGAAGAGGCTGAGTGCGGACGAACTGGTGCCCGATCGCACGATCGATTCCCTGTCGCGTGACGGCCGCATGATGAAGGAGACCGTGAAATGACTGCCAGCGCACGCCTGCAGAGGGAGGCGGATGCCGCCCGGGTCGAACTGGGCGAGACGCTCGGTCGGCTGCGCGACGGACTTGCGCCGGCATCGCTGTCCGGCGAAGCGGTCGCGCTGGGGAAAGAGTGCGGCGTGTTCGCGCTGCGGAGCCTGGCGGCCCAGGTGCGCGCGAACCCCGTACCCGCGCTGCTGATCGGCGCTGGTCTTGCCATGCTGCTGACCCGCACCACCGGCCGCGACGTCATGGCGGCCGCAGGATCGACGTTCAGGAGCGCGGCATCGGCGGGGACGGATGCCGCCCGGGAGGCAGCGTCGGGTGTCGTCGGCGCGACCACCGAAGCGGTGAAGGCAACGACCGAAGCGGTGCGCCGGAGGACCGGCGAAACCTACGACGAGGTGAAGAATGCCGTGCAGGACCAGGCCGATGGCGCGCGGCATGCGCTCGACGGCGGCGGCGAGGCGGCCGCGAAAGCGGAGGATGTTGCCGTGAAGGCGCGAGAAAAGGCAGGCGCGCTCGCCGGCGAAGGGCGGCAGAAGCTGTCGCAGCTGATGCAGGAGCAGCCTCTCCTCATGGCCGCCCTGGGCGCCGCGCTGGGGGTGGTGGTCGGTGCGTCGCTGCCGCTGTCCCGGTCGGAGAAGGAGATGATCGGGGCGGCCGGTGCCCGCGCGGTCGGCGCGGGACGCGACGCCCTCTCGGGGGCGGCCGACATCGTCAGGGAGGAGGTCGAGAAGGCGGATCTGGGCGGGAAGGTCGACGAGGTCGCCGACAGGATTGTTGAAGGCATGGCGCAGGAACTTCGCCCGAAGGGTTGATGAGCGGCCCATCGTGCAACCGCTGCGGCGAGCCGATGTTGCAGACGGACAGTCAAACAGTCGGGAGCCGTTCATGAAAGCCCTGGTCTGGCATGGCAAGGAAGACATCCGCTGCGACACGGTCAGCGACCCGGCCATCGAGCATCCGCGCGACGCCATCATCAGGGTGACGAGCTGCGCCATCTGCGGCTCCGACCTGCATCTCTTCCACAACCTGATCCCCGCCATGCTCCCAGGCGACATCATGGGGCACGAGACGATGGGAGAGGTGGTGGAGGTGGGCAGCGCCGCCTCGGACCAGCTGAAGAAGGGCGAGCGTGTCGTGATCCCCTTCACCATCTGGTGCGGCGAGTGCTCGCAATGCCGTAACGGCAACCACTCCCTGTGCGAACGTTCCAATCGCAAGAAGGAGCTGGCCGACAAGATGTTCGGGCACGCCACCGGCGGCCTGTTCGGCTATACGCATCTCACCGGCGGCTACCCCGGCGGCCAGGCCGAATACCTGCGCGTTCCCTTCGCCGACACTACCCACATCAAGGTGCCCGACGGCATCCCGGACGAGAAGGTGCTGCTGCTGAGCGACATCCTGCCGACCGGCTGGCAGGCGGCGCAGCAGTGCGACATCGAGCCCGGCGACACGGTCGCGGTGTGGGGCTGCGGGCCGGTCGGGCAGATGGCGGTCCGCAGCGCAATTCTGCTGGGCGCCGAGCAAGTCGTCGCCATCGACTTCCTCCCGGAGCGGCTGTCGATGGCTGCGGCGGCCGGCGCGATCACCATCGACTTCAAGCAGGAAAGCGTGCTGGCGCGGCTGAACGACCTGACTGAGGGCAAGGGGCCACAGAAATGCATCGATGCGGTCGGCACCGAAAGCCATGTGAGCCTGGCCCATCCGGATTCGCTCTACGACCGGGCCAAGCAGATGATGCTGTTGGAGAACGACCGGCCGCACGTGCTGCGCGAGATGATCTATGCCTGCCGCCCGGCGGGAACGATCTCGATCGTCGGCGTCTACACGGGACTCGTCGACAAGATTCCGCTTGGCCTAGCGATGAACAAGGGACTGACCTGGCGGATGGCGCAGGCCCACGTGCCGCGCTGGACCGACGACCTGCTCCGCCGGATCGAGGCGGAGGAGATCGATCCTTCGTTCGTCATCACCCATCGCGCGCCGCTCGAGCAGGGTCCCGAGATGTACCGGCTGTTCCGCAACAAGCAGGACAGCTGCGTCAAGGTCGTTCTTCATCCATGAGGGCAGCGCCATGAACAGCATGACCAGGTTCGCTGACATCGCCCGCTCCGGCGGCGATCCCGAGGTCGTCGAGACGGGACCGACATCGCTGACCGCTGCCGATCGCATCGCGCGCGGCCTGGGCTGGTTCAGCCTGGTGCTGGGCACGGTCGAACTGGCTGCGCCCGGAACGCTTGCACGGATGCTCGGCCTGCAGGGCAAGGAGGCGCTGCTGCGCGCCTATGGCGCACGCGAGGTCATGGCCGGCATCCCGACCCTGTCGATGGACAAGCGGGTCGGGCTCGCGAGCCGTCTGGCCGGGGACGTGATCGACATTGCGACGCTCCTTCCGGCGCTCGGCCGCGGCAACCCCAAGCGCGGCAACGCCCTCCTTGCGCTGGCCGTCGTCGGCGCGGTGACGACGCTGGATTGCATCGCCCTGTCCGGGACGGCCAACGACCGCAGCCGCGGGCGCGTGCGCGACTACAGCGACCGCAGCGGACTGCCGCGCGGCGTCAGCGCTTCGCGTGGCCTCGCGCGGCGGGCGCCGGCGTAGTCTAGTGGTCGCTGGCTCCGCGCGCGGAAGCCAGCAACGTGCCGACTGGCAACCGCGGCAGGCTCGCCTTCAGTCGTTGGCGGGAGGCCCTGATGCAGCGCTCGCTCCCCTCCATGAGCGCGATCTGGCGATGCTGGTGAGCCCCCATCTGATCGCGGACGGTGAGCAGGTGACGCTCCGCTCTCAGCTTCCATTCGGCCCGCTCAAAGGAGATCGGCGCGGGCGGCGCGCCGGACGGCATCTTGTCCGCCGACCGACGGGCGGTCCTGGCTTCTATCGGAGCCTGGGCCTGCTGCCGGTACTTGTCGAGCGTCGCCTCCAACGCCAGCCTCAGTGGAAGTCTGCGCTTCTGGAACACCAGCGCCTTGGGCAGCAAATCGAATCGCTGTCGGCCGAGGGGTGTCAGGCGCCAGCTGCCGCCGATGCGCTGGACCAAGGCTAGGCCGCAGAGGCGGCCGAGCTTGCGCGTGTCCGGGATATCCGAGCCCAGAGCGACACGTCGCAGGAGAATTTCTTCGTCGGGGCTGAGGAAAGCGTCCAGTCCGGATGCCATGAATGCCTCCCTTTCCAAGCAGGAGCCAATCATCGTTTGCAGATGCGTGCAACGGGGCAATGAAGAAAATCCATCTTGGCGAGTCGCTACAGAGATGTACGGGGCGTTGAAGACGTGGCGTCGTGCGCTTCGGCGCGCCTCCCTGCCGGCGCCGTCGGCGGCCTTCGCCTTGGCTCCCGCTGGTGAAGTGCCGTCGACTTGGCCGGCAGGAAATCCCTGCATCTCGGCGGTGGCAATTTGCAACCGTGCCCTCCACAGGCCGTTGGCCAACGATTGCAGCGTGGAGGAAAATTGTGGCCCTTTCAGCCGCCAAGCGCGACATCATCGTAGTAGGGGCGTCGGCGGGAGGGCTCGAGGCGCTCCGTGTCCTGCTGAGCGGCCTGCCCGCGGACTTTCCGGCGAGCGTGTTCGTGGTCCAGCACGTTGGAGCCGGCAGCCATCTGGCCCGAATACTCGACGCGGCGAGTGCCCTGCCGGTGGTCAATGCCGCCACCGGCATGGTCTTCGAGCATGGCCGGGTCTACGTCGCGATACCTGACAGACACATGCTGCTGCACGGCGACCACATCCTGCTGCGTCGCGGACCCAGGGAAAACCTGTCTCGGCCCGCCATCGATCCGTTGTTCCGCTCTGCCGCCGTGAGCTGCGGATCACGCGTGACGGGGGTGGTGCTTTCGGGCGCCCTGTCCGACGGGACTGCGGGCCTGCTTGCCATAAAGCGTTGTGGCGGCACGGCGATCGTGCAGGAGCCTGCGGACGCCATCGTTGCTTCCATGCCCTGCAACGCGTTGCGCTACGTCGACGTCGATCGAACGGTGCCGGTAGGGGATATGGCGGCGCTGCTAAGCAGCGTGGTACGCTCCCCGGCGCCTCCCACGCCCCCTATCCCTTTGGGCATCAGGCTGGAGGCTGCCATCGCGGCCCAGGAGCTTGGCGATATGATGACCGAGGACGTGCTGGGCAGACCCTCGCGCTTTACCTGCCCCGAATGCCATGGCGCCTTATGGGAAATCGAGGACGGCGATCTGCTGCGTTATCGATGCCACGTCGGCCACGCCTTTACGAGCGATGTCGTCCTGCAGTCGCAGGGCGAGGAGGTCGATCGCCTGCTCGACACCTTGCTGCGGGCGCATCGTGAGCGGGCGGCATTGGTCGGCCGCATGGCCGAAAACGAACGGAGGCAGGGGCGACTCGATCTCGCCGGTCAACTTGAGCGGCGGGCGGCCGACTACGAGCATGACGCCCGGATTGTGGAGGGCCTGACGCGCCGTGGCGTCGGCGACCGCGAAGTGGTAACCAGTCGGTCACGGCAGGACACGGCCGAACATGAGCAGGACGCCTGAAAGGGAGGACAGGCTGGGCGGAAGCGGGCGTACCGAAAAGAAGATCATTCCGGTTGTCGGTATTGGCGCATCGGCTGGGGGCATCGGCGCGCTGGAGGGCTTGCTGCCACGTCTCAGGCCCGACAGCCGCGCAGCTTTCGTCATCGTGCAGCACCTCGACCCGGCTCATGAAAGCAATCTTGCGAGCTTGCTGGGCCGCTGCTCGCCTTTGCCAGTCACGGTGGCTGCCGACAGCATGCTGATCGAGGGCGGTCGCATCTATGTCATTCCGCCGAACGCCACCCTGACTCTGGTCGGCGACAAACTGCATGTTGGTCCCCTGTTGCAACATAAAGCTGGCGTGCGCACGGTGATCGACGCCTTTCTCCAGTCGCTGGCCGTCGCGAAGGGGGAGAACGCGGCTTGCGTCATCCTGTCCGGTACGGGCAGCGACGGGACCCTGGGATTGCGGGCGGTCAAGGAGCAGGGCGGACTCACCATCGCGCAGGAGGGCGCCGAGTACGACGGCATGATGCGGAGTGCCGTACGGACAGGCATGGTGGACGTGGTTCTGCCGATCGAGAAAATCCCAGCCAGACTCTACGCCTATTTCGATCACTTGGTCGCGGTCGAAGGGCGGAAGGACCCCGATGGCGTAAGATGGGAGACGGCCGACCAGTTGGGGCAGATCGTCACGCTCCTGCGCGTGCGCACCGGACACGACTTCGGCGGCTACAAGGACAAGACCATCGTCCGCCGCGTCCAGCGCCGCATGCAGGTGCTGCAGGTCGAAAGGGTCGAAGATTACATCGGACGCCTCCGAAACGAGCCGCAGGAACTCGATCGGCTGCTCCAGGACCTGCTGATCGGAGTCACGAGCTTCTTCCGCGATCCTGCAGCCTTCGAGGCGCTGGAGCGGGAGGTGATCCCGCGACTCTTCGCCGGCAAGGGCGCTCAGGATTCGGTGCGCATCTGGGTGCCCGGCTGTGCGACTGGCGAGGAGGCCTACTCCCTTGCCATCCTGCTGCGCGAGCATGCGTCCAAGGGGCGGACGTCGCCGAAGCTACAGATCTTCGCCAGTGACATCGACGAGCAGGCACTGCAGACCGCACGCATGGGCCGCTATCCGTCGACCGTCGCCAAGGACGTGTCGCCGGAGCGCCTCGACCGCTACTTCGTGCGCGAGGATGGCACGTACCGCATCGTGTCGGACCTGCGCGAGATCTGCCTTTTCTCGGCGCACAACCTGCTGCGCGATGCGCCGTTCTCCAAGCTTGACCTGATCTCCTGCCGCAACCTGCTGATCTATCTCTCGTCCGACCTTCAGAACCGCCTGATCCCGCTGTTCCACTACGCCTTGAACGAGTCGGGTTACCTCTTTCTCGGAACCTCCGAGAACGTCACGCGCCACACGCGCCTGTTCGGCACCGTCGACAAGGTTCATCGTATCTTCGTCCGCCGTCCGCAGATCGAACGGAGGCTGCCGGAATTTCCACTGACGGCTCCGGACAGCAGCCGTCGGCGGGGGGTAGCCACGGGACCGGCTTCCGCGCAGCAGGAATCGTTGCAGCATATGGCCGAGCGCCAGCTGCTCGAGCGCTACGCGCCGGCCTATGTCATCATCAACGCCGAGGGCGACCTGCTGCACGGTTCTGCCCGCACCGGGAAGTACCTCGAACTGGCGGCGGGTGTGCCGCGCATGGATGTCTTCAGCATGGCCCGTCAGGGCCTGCGGCCCGACCTGCGCGCCGCTGTTCACAAGGTCGTCAACGGTGGCGAGCCCGCGGTGCAGCGCAACGTCGTCATCGGGACAAACGGCGGCAGACAGACCATCGATCTCATCGTCCACCCGCTCAAGGCCACGCCTGACCAGGAACCGCTCTACATGGTCGTGTTCCAGGACGCCGGCGGCATCAGGGGCGTGGGCGAGGCGGAATCCCGAGAGAGCGTCGAGGAACTGGAGCATGCCGGCATCCGCCAGCTGGAGATGGAGCTGCGCGCGACGAAGGAGCGGCTGCAGACCATGACGGAGGAGCTCGAATCCTCCAACGAGGAGCTGAAGTCGGGCAACGAGGAGCTTTCCTCGATGAACGAGGAGCTCCAGTCGGCGAACGAGGAACTCGAGACCTCGAAGGAGGAGCTGCAGTCGATCAACGAGGAGCTGCAGACCGTCAATGCCGAGCTGAACGCGCGGGTCGAGGAACTGAGCCGCGTCAACAGCGACATCGCCAACCTGCTGGAGAGCACGCAGATCGCCACGGTGTTCCTCGACCGCAATCTTGCCGTGAAGGGCTTCACGCCGGCCGCCAAGGACCTGTTCCGGTTGGTCGAGAGCGATGCGGGGCGGCCGATCACGCATGTGCGGGCGCGTTTCCGGTTCGATACCGTCCAGGAGGACGCCGAACGCGTGCTGCGGACGCTGTCCACCGTCGAGCGCCAGGTCACGGGGCAGCACGACAGGCGCTACATGATGCGCATGATGCCCTATCGCACGGTCGACAACGTGATCGGTGGCGTGGTTATCACCTTCACGGACATCACGCGCATCACGGCGGCCGAGGCCAGGATCGAGCAGCTCACGACAGACCTGCGCAACCGCATCAGCAGCCTGGAGGGCCTGCTGGATCTCATCCCCGCCGGGATCATGATCGTCGGGGACAATCAGGCCGATCAGGTGCGCATCAACCGGTATGGCGTGCAGCTGCTGGGCGAACCTGGGGGCGAGGGAATAGAACCGCGCCGGGTGGTGCGCCTGCGGCTGTTCGAGGGCGGCCGCGAACTCGGGCAGGCCGAGCAGCCGCTGGAGCGCGCTGTGCGGCATGGCGACTCCGTGCTGAGTTTCGAAGGGCAGGTGCTGCGGGCTGACGGGACCCGCATCGACGTCATGATGTCGGCGGCTCCCTTGTTCGAGGAGAACGGAAAAGTCCGGGGCGGCATTGCCGTGCTCCTCGACATCTCGGAGCGCAAGCGCTCCGAAGCGCAGCAGCAGGTCCTGCTCTACGAGCTGCAGCATCGCGTGAAGAACATTCTGGCCACCGTCACTGTGCTTGCCGGACGCATGCTGCGGGAGCGCAAGCTGCCCGCGGAGTTCGCGGAGGCCTTCTTGGGGCGGCTTCGGGCGATGGCGGCGACCCATGAGCTGCTGTCGCAGAGCAACTGGATGGGCACCGATCTTCGCGAGCTCGTCGAAACGACCCTGCGCGGATACAGCACGGCTGGGGGCGTGCTGGTCGATGGCCCTGCCGTGCAGCTCTCACCGGCGGCCGCCGCGACCATGGGCATGATGCTGTACGAACTCGCCACCAATGCGGCGAAGTACGGCGCCCTGTCGGCCGACGGCGGCCGCATCGAGATCGGCTGGCGTATCGTCGACCGTGATCTTGTCGTCTTCACCTGGGACGAGCGGGGTGGGCGGTCGTCGCCGGAAGCGCCACGGGAGGGCTTTGGCGTGCGCTTCGTGAAGCGCGCCGTTTCGTACGAGCTTCAGGGAACGGCTGAGGTGCAGCCCTCGGCGCACGGCATGCGTTGGAAGTTGGAGTTCCCGCTCAAGGGCAATACCCAGGATGCCGGATTCACCAATCTGCCGTCGTGAGAGGCCATGCCGCCGAAGCTGAAGGGCCTGCGGATTTTTGTCGTCGAGGACAACTTCCTTGTCGCGGAGATGATCTGCGACCTCCTCGAAGATTGCGGCTGCGAAGTCGTCGGACCGGTGGGGAGGTTGGACAAGGCGCTTGGGATGGTGTCCTCGGCCACTCTCGATGGCGCGTTGCTCGACATCAACCTGGCGGGGGAGTTCTGCTTGGCCTCGACGAACACTGCCGAGTGGACCTCGACGATCGACTCGGCGAGTATTCTGCAGAATGCTTTTGGGACATTCCGCATTGCCCCCAACACTTCTGGTCTCGCATTGTCATAGCTGCCGGTGTCTGTCCCGGCAATTCTCGGCCCGAGTCTTGGGAGGCAGGAAGAGGCGGAGGTGGCTCTTGGGGCGCCTCCGTCCTTTTCGCTGATGCAGGGCGCTCCAGCTTGGGTGGCTCTCCTCTCGGGTTGGTCGGTGGAGCGGCGCTGAGAACAAGGCGTGGGTCCGTCGGAAGTAGTCTCGCCAAAGATAGCCATCTCGAATGCACACGGATGGGGATGGGGGCCCTGATGGCATGTCGTGCACTTGGGAGAACCTAGCGAGGAGGACGAGGTCGTCGCGGTTGGCATCACGACGACCGCTGAGAAGGCCTTCGAGTCCCCCGTCGGGAGTCCAATCCTGATGAAGCTGCATGACTATGGGGAGGTCTGAGCGGTGGCCGCTCGCTCGGTTGGCGGAGCCAGACTTCGCGATAGTGCTCAAGAAAGACTCGAGCGCCGGTCACCGCAGGACCGGAAAGCTCTGCCGAAGTGTGTTTGGCCTGAGCGAGGGCACGATCAATGAGGTTCACGCCGTCAGCTCTGTTGATCAGGCCGCGTCGCAGCAGGTCGGACATCAACTCCTGCATCAAAAGCCACGTCGCAATACCTGGCACGTCGGCTTCAGCGCCGGATACTGTTGTTGGAAGGCGATCCATAGACGTACTCCGTGAACATGTAGCGTCGACATGCTCGCTAGCGATCACCCCAACTGCGAGCATTATCGACCGCAATCCGTTCCGCGATCTCGCCGCGCCACACCGGATCGGAACACCACCGGAAGCCCATTCGCACCTTCGTCGTTCGAGCATTGAACGAGGAGGGCCGACCGATATACCAACAACCTCGCTACTCTTCGACGTTGGTTCGATCTGCGTGGCTGGGAAGCGCTGAAGACGACCTCTCGTCGACATTGATCGCGATCTAGGGTCTGTACCTAATAGGCGCGCTATGATTCATTGCTCCTGGTTGTGAGTACGGAGCAAGAGAGTGCGTGCGGGTTTGTTTTGGTTGAATGACAGACAGTGGTCGCGGATCGAACGGCA
>Ga0182792_1000221_pt1 | contig 55700 bp, 50 predicted proteins | sample Passage237B_FD_130497 | JGI IMG/M metagenome (GOLD analysis project Ga0182792, IMG submission 130497) | Cellulose adapted compost microbial communities from Newby Island Compost Facility, Milpitas, CA, USA - Passage2 37B (version 2) (version 2) ...
CCGCTGATGATGGCCGGGCGGTTGCCGGTGGTGGTGGCACGCGACCGCGCCGCAGGCGGCCGCTTTGCAAAGCGCTATGGCGCGAGCGTGGTGCTGCTCGACGATGGCTTTCAGAACCCCGGCCTCGTCAAGGACGTGTCGCTGATCGTCATCGACGCCCGGCGTGGCGTCGGCAATGCTTACGTATTTCCGGCAGGGCCGCTGCGTGCGCCGCTGATGCCGCAAATGGTGCGCACCGATGCGCTCGTCGTGGTCGGCAACGGCACCGCCGCCGATGGCGTGATGGCCGAGATCGCCGCCCACGGCGGGCTGGTTTTCCGCGCGCATCTGGCGCCCGTCGAAACTCATCTTGCGCCGCTGCGCGGCCGCCGCGTGCTGGCCTTTGCTGGCATCGGCGATCCGCAGCGGTTTTTTGCGACGCTGCGCGACAACGGCGTCGAGGTGGTCGAGGAACGGGCGTTCGCCGACCACCACCCTTATGTCGCCGCCGAGATCGACGACCTCAAGGAGGCGGCGATGCGGCAGGCGCTGATCGTGGTGACGACCGAAAAGGATATGGCGCGGCTGGCCAGCGACCCCGCGCTCGCGCCGCGCATCGAGGACATCGCGACGTTTCCGGTGATGCTCGGCTTTGCCGACGGGGATGGTCTCAAGGCGTTCCTGAGCCGGCGGCTCAAGGATGCGCGGGCGAAACAATAATCCGGGCTTGCGTTACGAGGCGGGCTTGGTCCCTCCGTTGGCAGCGTCGGGAAAGTGCCGCTCCAGCACAGCGGCCGGTGTGGCATAGGCTTCCTGGCGATCGACGCTCCAGTATTTCAGTTCGTCCAGCGGGATGTGCACGCCGGTGACCGCGCACAGCACGTAGGAGCCGGGCGACGCCACCCGGAAGTCGCCGTCGAGATACTGGACCTTGGCTTCGCCCTGGCCGGAAGGGCCGAATCTGTTGAGCACGTCGCTCTCCCCGATCGATCGCGCCTATAGATAGGGATTGCCGGCCGGCAGGTAAACCCGGAAGCTGGTTCAGAACAGGTCGCCCTGGCCGCTGCCGCTCTTGCGCTCGCGGCGCGCCGCCGGCCGGGCCGTACCCGAGGGTGCGCCATCGGTGGTTGCGCCCAGATGGCCGTCGGCGAACTCGATGTCGAGCCGCGTGCCCGCCGCCACGCCGGCCGCCGACCGCAGCGGCGCACCGTGGGCGTCGCGCACCAGTGCAAAGCCGCGCGCCAGCACGTTGCGGTAGGACAATGCCTCGAGCACCTGCCCGAGATGGGCGAGCCGGCGCCGCCGCTCATCGATCGTGCTGCGCATGCAGCGGGTGGCGTCGCAGCCGAGCCGTTCGACGCGGGTGTGGTCGGCGGCCAGCCGCTGGCGGTGGGCGCTGGCATTGGCGCGCAGCGCGGCGGAGAGCCGCGCGTTCCAGCCGCCGAGGCGTTCGCGGCGGGCGCGGGTCTGGACCGAGAGGCAGCGCGCCGCCCGGCCGGCGAGGTGGCGCAGGCGGTCGTCGGCATGCGCGATCTGGCCTTTGAGCGTGCGCACGGTGAGGAACGCCGCGACGCGCGACAGCCTGCGGTCGTGCAGATGGGTGTTGGCGCGCAACGCCCGGGGCAGGCCGGCCGCCGCCTGGTCGAGGCGCTGACGGGGCAGCGCCAGCAGGCTTTCCGGCGTCGGCAGGGCGCGGGCGGCTGAGCGCAGCTCGGTGCGGCGACCCTCCTGTGCGCGCTGCCAGCACAGCATGATGCGCCGCGTCAGGGTGCCGACTTCGACGGCGAGTTCCGCGCGCACCGGCACCGCCATCTCGGCAGCCGCCGTCGGCGTCGGCGCGCGGCGGTCGGCGGCGAAATCGATCAGCGTCACGTCGGTCTCGTGGCCGACGGCCGAGATCAGCGGAATCATGCTGGCCGCCGCTGCCCGCACCACGATCTCCTCGTTGAACGACCACAGGTCCTCCAGCGAGCCGCCACCGCGCGCGACGATCAATAGGTCGGGGCGAGGGATATCGCCGCCCTCGGCGAGCGCGTTGAAGCCGTCGATGGCGGCGGCGATCTGTTCGGCCGAGCCTTCGCCCTGCACCCTGACCGGCCACACCAGCACCCGGCGCGGGAAGCGGTCGCTGAGGCGATGCAGGATGTCGCGGATCACCGCGCCGGTCGGCGAGGTGACGACGCCGATCACCTCCGGCAGCCATGGCAGAAGCTGCTTGCGCGCCTCGTCGAACAGCCCCTCGGCGGCGAGCTTCCGCTTGCGCTCCTCCATCAAAGCCATCAGCGCGCCGACGCCGGCCGGCTCCAGCGCCTCGATGACGATCTGGTACTTCGACGAGCCGGGATAGGTGGTGAGCTTGCCGGTGGCGATGACCTCGAGTCCCTCCTGCGGCTTGAAGCGCATCCGCCCATGCACGCCGCGCCAGATCACCGCCTCGATCTTGGCGCTCTCGTCCTTCAGGGCGAAATAGCAGTGGCCGGACGCATGCGGCCCGCGGAAGCCGGAAATCTCGCCGCGCACGCGGACGTGGCCGTAAGCGTCCTCGACCGTGCGCTTGAGCGCGGAGGACAGTTCGGACACCGTATATTCGGCGAGATTGACGAGAGGCTCTGGACTGGCAGGCATATCGACCGATTCTTTTTGCGGAGTGCGGGCGGCATGTTACACGGGTTTCGTCACGCATCTAACCCGCCACTTGCCACCCCGGTCCGGTGGCGGCGCCGGGCACGTCCGGGTATCGTCTGTCCATGAATATCCTTCTTCTCGGTTCCGGCGGCCGCGAGCACGCGCTCGCCTGGAAGATCGCCGCCTCCCCCATCGTTGAGAAGTTCTGGTGCGCGCCGGGCAACGCCGGCATCGCGCGCGAAGCGGCCTGCATTCCGCTCGACGCGTCCGACCATGCCGCGGTGATCGATTTCTGCCGCCGCGAGAGCGTCGATCTCGTCGTGGTCGGGCCGGAAGCGCCGCTCGCGGCCGGGCTGATCGACGATCTCGACGCGGCCGGCATCACCGCGTTCGGGCCGAGCCGGGCGGCGGCGGCGCTCGAAGCCTCCAAGAGCTTTACCAAGGCCCTGTGCCGCGAGCAGGGCATCCCGACCGCGGCCTACGAAGCCTTCAGCGATGCCGGGGCGGCGAAGGCGTATGTCCGTGCGCAAGGCGCGCCGATCGTCGTCAAGGCCGACGGGCTTGCCGCCGGCAAGGGCGTGACCGTCGCGACAACGGTGGAGGAAGCCGAAGCCGCGGTCGATGCCATCTTCCGCGATGAAGGCGCGGCGGTGGTGATCGAGGAGATGCTGACCGGCGAGGAAGCCTCGTTCTTCGTGTTGTGCGACGGTGAGCACGCGCTGCCGCTCGCGACCGCCCAGGATCACAAGCGCGCCTTTGACGGTGACACCGGCCCGAACACCGGCGGCATGGGCGCCTATTCGCCGGCGCCGGTGATGACGGAGGCGATGTGCCAACGCGTCATGGACGAGATCGTGATGCCGACGCTGGCCGCGATGCGCGCGCGCGGCACGCCGTTCAAGGGCGTGTTGTTCGCCGGATTGATGATCACCGCCGACGGACCGAAGCTGATCGAGTACAACGTGCGGTTCGGCGACCCGGAAGCGCAGGTCCTGATGATGCGGCTGATGTCGGATCTGGTGCCGGCCCTGCTTGCCGCCTGCGACGGGCTGTTGAACACCTTCGACCTGCGCTGGTTTCCCGACCCTGCGCTGACCGTGGTGATGGCGACGCGCGGCTATCCCGGCGACTATCCGAAAGGATCGCGCATCGAGGGTCTGCGCGAGGCGGCGGCCGTCGAGGGCGTCGAGATTTTCCACGCCGGCACCAAAGCGGATGGCGAGGCCATTCTTGCCAATGGTGGCCGCGTGCTGAATGTCACCGCGAGCGCGCCGACGATTGCCGAGGCGCAGCGCCGCGCCTATGCCGCGGTCGATCTGATCCGCTGGCCGGAAGGGTTTTGCCGTCGCGACATCGGCTGGCGTGCGGTGAAGCGGGAACGGGACGGGCACCAGTAGGCACGCATATCTCGGGCGCACCGCGATCCAAAGGATTGCGGTGCGGACCCGGGATCGTCACGCTGTGCTGACGTCTGTTACGGCCCCGGATCGGCGGCGCACCGCTTCGCGCTGCGCGGCGTCCGGGGTACAGGAGAAGAAGCGCCCATGCCCGATCTCGCCGACCTGTTTCCCGGCTATGCCTCCGAATGGATCGCGACCTCCGGCGGCCGTGTCTTCGCCCGCGTCGGCGGCGAGGGGCCGCCGCTGTTGCTGCTGCACGGCTATCCGCAGACCCATGTGATGTGGCACCGCGTGGCGCCGAAGCTGGCCGAGCGGTTCACCCTCGTCGTGCCCGATCTGCCCGGCTACGGCTGGTCGGACGTGCCGGACAGCGACGCCGACCACACCCCGTTCACCAAGCAGGCGATGGCGCGGGTGATGATCGAGGTTATGGAGAAGCTCGGGCATGCGCAGTTCGCGCTGGCTGGCCACGATCGTGGCGGCCGCGTCGCCTATCGTCTCGCGCTCGACCATCCCGGCCGGCTGTCGCGGCTGGCGGTGCTCGATATCCTGCCGACTTATGAATACTGGGCGCGGATGGACCGCGCTTATGCGCTGAAGATTTATCACTGGTCTTTTCTGGCGCAGCCAGAGCCGTTGCCGGAGACGCTGATCGGCGGCAGCCCCGATGCCTACTTTCGCCATACGCTGGCGAGCTGGACCGCGGCGCGCTCGCTCGATGCGTTCGATGCGCGCGCGCTCGCCCATTATCTCACCGCGTTCCGCGATCCGCTGCGGATCCATGCGGCGTGCGAGGATTATCGCGCCGGCGCCTATGCCGACTTCGCGCACGATGCGGCCGACCGCGAGGCCGGCAACACAATCGCGGCGCCGCTATTGGCGCTGTGGGGCGATGCCGGAATTGCCGGCGCCGCGGCGACCCCACTTGACACCTGGAAACAGTGGGCGACCGACGTGACCGGCCAGCCGGTAACCGCCGGCCACTTCATGGCGGAAGAGAATCCCGACGCCACCGCAGCGGCGCTGCTGGCGTTTTTCAGCGCAGGGTGATTGCGACCGCAACTTGTCCTTCGGGATCATGCTTCAGCGCCGCGCCTTGAAGAAGTCGCGCAGCAGCGCGGCGGCGTCGCTCTCGCGAATGCCCGAATAGACCTCCGGCGCGTGGTGGCAGGTGGCGCCGGCGAAGAACCGCACGCCCGACTCCACCGCGCCGCCCTTGGGGTCGGCGGCGCCATAGTAAAGTCGGCGGATGCGCGCGAAGGAAATAGCTGCGGCGCACATCGTGCACGGCTCCAGCGTGACGTAGAGGTCGCAGGCCGTCAGCCGCTCGCTGCCAAGCAGGCTGGCCGCTTGGCGGATCGCCAGCAGTTCCGCATGCGCCGTGGGGTCGCGGTCGCGCAGCGTGCGGTTGCCGGCGGTTGCGAGGATGTTGCCGTCATGGACGATGACGCAGCCGACCGGGACCTCGCCGGCCGTCGCGGCGGCGCGGGCCGCCTGAAGCGCCTCATCCATGAAAGAGCTGGCCATCATGCCTCGTCCCGCGCGCGCAACTCTGCTATAGCGCCTTGCTTCCACGTTCGAGAGACCTCATGCCCCGCGACAATGACAAAGACAATGGCCGCAGCCGCGGCCCGGCCGGCCGCAGACCAGGTGGCAAAGGCCCCGGCGGTAGCAGGGGTGGCCCCCGTGCGTCGGGCAAGCCGCCGCGACGGGGCGAGCACGGCCGAGCGCACGAGGGCGCCGGCAAGCGGCGCGAAGGACCGGTCCCGGCTGGCGGCAAGCGTGCGCGCCCGATGGCCAGGGCAGGGGAGGAGAGGCGGCCGCCGCGCGCGCAAAAACATTTCCGCCGCGACGACAGGCGCGGGGACGAGCGTCCGCCGCGCAAAGTCTCAGGTGACAATGATCGCAAGCGCTGGGGCGCCGACGAGAGAGGCAGCGAGCGGGCGCCACGAAAGGCATTTCGCGATGGCGACCGCAAGCGCCACGATGGCGACCGGCCGCGTCCGGCTTTCCGCCGTGACGACGAGCGGCGCGATGAGCGCAGCCCCCGCAAGCCGTTCCGCGAAAGCGGACGCGCGCGCGAGGAGGGCGGCGAGAAAAGACACTACCGCAAGGCTCAATCGCCCCGGCCGTTCGAGCGGCCACAGCGGGATGGCGAGACACCGCACGCCGAGCGCAAGCATTTCTCCCGGCCGCGTGACGAGCGCCACGGCGCACGCCCGCCGCGCGAGGAGCAGCGCGATTTCCCGCGTGCGCACGCGCGCTGGCAGGAGCATCCGCTGAGCGAGCGCCGCGAGGATACGCGTCCGCGCCGGCCGGTGGGCAGCGGCGACAGGAATTTTCGCAAGCGCGGCACCTTCGATGACGCTCCACGCCCCGCGCGCAAGCCGCGCCCGGTGCAGGCGCCGCCCGCGCCGCGCGCCGACAAGACCGGCGAGCGCATTGCCAAAATCGTGGCGCGCGCCGGGCTCGCCTCGCGCCGCGAGGCGGAGGCATGGATCACGGAAGGGCGCGTCGCGGTCAACGGCCGCGTCATCACCTCACCGGCGCTCGATGTCACCGCGCGCGACGTGGTGACGGTGGACGGCTCAGCGCTGCCTGCGCGCGAGCGGACGCGGCTGTTCCTCTATCACAAGCCGCGCGGGCTGATGACGACGCATGCCGATCCCGAGGGGCGGCCAACCGTGTTCGACAACCTGCCGGACGGGTTGCCGCGCCTCATCAGCGTCGGCCGGCTCGACTTCAACACCGAGGGGCTGCTGCTGCTGACCAACGACGGGGGGCTCGCCCGCGCACTGGAATTGCCGCAGACCGGCTGGCTCAGGCGTTATCGCGTGCGTGCGCACGGCGAGGTGACGCAACCGCAGCTCGATGCGCTGCGCGCCGGTATCGTCATCGACGGTATCAGGTACGGATCGATCGAGGCGACGCTGGAGCGTGAGCAGGGCGCCAATGTCTGGCTCACTTTTGCGATTCGCGAGGGCAAGAACCGCGAGGTGCGTAACGTGCTCGGTTATCTCGGCCTCGACGTCAACCGGCTGATCCGCGTGTCCTACGGGCCGTTCCAACTCGGCGAGCTTGGCGAGAGCCAGGTCGAGGAAGTGAAGACGCGGGTGCTGCGCGAGCAGGTCGGCGAGACGCTGCTCGGCCGTGCCGGGGCGTATTTCGCGCCGCCGCGCGAGCCGTCGCCGGGGCACGCGAAGCCGCTCAAGCCGCGCCCCAAGCGGGCGGTGGTGGCCGACCGCAAGGGCCGCAAGGTGGTGGTCGAGCGCGCCGGTGACGACGCCGCACCGCGCCGCGACGGCTCCGCGCCCTACCGGCGGCCGACGCGGCGCTATCACGGCAAGCGCGACCTCAACCCGAAGGCGCCGTGATGCGGGTGATCGGCGGGCGGCTGCGTGGCCGCGCGATCGGTGCGCCGTCCTCGCGTAACATCCGCCCAACCGCCGACCGCCTGCGCGAGGCGCTGTTCAACATTCTGATTCACGGCTATGGCGATCCCGTCACCGGCGCCCGCGTGCTGGACCTGTTCGCCGGCACTGGTGCGCTTGGCATCGAGGCGATCTCGCGCGGGGCGGCGTTTGCGCTGTTCGTGGACAACGGCTCCGAGGCGCGTGCGCTGCTGCGCGGCAACGTGGAGGCGCTGGGGCTCGGCGGGGTCACCAAGGTGTTCCGCCGCGATGCCACGGCGCTTGGCGCCGCCCACCCCAATCCGCCGTTCTCGCTGGTTTTTCTCGATCCGCCTTACGGTCAGGGGCTCGCCGGCCGCGCGCTTGCCGCGGCGCGTGACGGCGGCTGGCTGACGGCGGATGCGCTGATCGTGGTCGAGGAGGCCAAGGCGGCGGCATTCGCCGCGCCGGACGGTTTTGAGGAACTGGAGCGGCGCGCCTACGACGACACCGAGTTTGTGATCCTGCGGCGGGCGTGACGCGCCGGGTGAGATGCCGGTCCGATGCGTCGCGCCGGCCGCTGCCGCGCCGGCTGCGGCCGGCGGCAATTGGGAAATGCCGGGTGGCTGGACAGCGCCGCCCGCCCTGACTATAAACCGCCCCGCCACCGGCCTTGCCGGGCCGGCACGCCCAGGTAGCTCAGTTGGTAGAGCATGCGACTGAAAATCGCAGTGTCGGTGGTTCGATTCCGCCCCTGGGCACCATGACCCCGTTCGCAGATGTTCGCGGTCGTCCAGAAACGCCTTGAATTTCAAGTGTTTATCGCATAATTTCGGTCGCGAGCGTCCGCGGCCAGTCGTCGAAAGCCAACAAACTTGTTGGCCCTTTTGTTGGCCCAGGACGAGGCCAACAGAAAATGGGCCAACAAAATGTCGCTCACCGACACCGCTATTCGCAAGGCCAAACCTGCCGCCGGTCTCATCAAGCTATCGGACGGCGGCGGGCTGCAATTGCACCTTCATCCCAACGGCGCGAAATATTGGAAGCTCGCCTACCGTTACGACGGCAAGCAGAAGAAGCTTGCGTTCGGCGTCTATCCCGAAGTCTCCCTTGCCGAAGCGCGCAAGCGCCGCGAAGCGGCCAGGGCGCTGCTGCGCGAGGGCAAGGACCCGATGGTGGAAAGGCGTGTGGAAAAGCTCGCGCGCGCAATCGCCGCCGGAAACACCTTCGCAGCCATCGCCGACGAGTTGCTTGCGAAGATGACAAGGGAAGGTCGCGCCGGCACGACCCTCAAAAAGACAAAATGGCTTTTCGACTTCGCCCGCCCGCTCATCGGCGAGCGTCCCATCGCCGAGATCAGCGCCGCCGAAGTCCTCGCCGTGTTGCGCAAGGTCGAAGCGCGCGGCCGTCACGAGACCGCGCGCCGCCTTCGCAGCACGATCGGCTCGGTGTTCCGCTACGCCATCGCCACCGCACGCGCCGACAACGATCCGACGTTTGCGTTGCGCGGCGCTCTGACCACGCCGAAGGTCAAGCCGCGCGCGGCCGTGACCGATCCGAAGGCGGTTGGAGCGCTGGTTCGCTCCGTGTGGGGCTACGACGGCCAGCCGGCGACCAAGGCCGCGCTTCAGCTTATGGCCTATCTGTTCCCGCGCCCTGGTGAATTGCGGCTGGCCGAATGGCAGGAATTCGACCTCGAAGCCGCCGTGTGGTCGATCCCGGCGTTGCGCATGAAGATGCGCCGTCCGCACAAGGTGCCGTTGCCATCGCAGGCGATCGCCATTCTGACCCAGCTTCGCGAAATCACTGGTAGCGGCATGCTGCTCTTCCCGAGCGTCCGCTCCCGGCATCGGCCGATCTCCGACAATACGCTCAACGCCGCGTTGCGCCGCCTCGGCTAGGCGAGTGATGGCCCTTCGGACTGCCTTCCTTGCCTCGGATGGCGAGGCTGCCGTCACGCGCCCCGCAGCGAATTGGAGAAAGGCTTCAAAATCCACAACGCGCACCCGACCCGATTCCGGGAAACCGGTGCCGGCCGGATTTGGCTCTCCGTGATCGAGAACGAACTGGTGAAATGCATCGTGGACCAGTTCCTGAATCCTCCCCTGCGGCCGAGGCTTTCGCTTCGGGGCATCTGCGTCAATCGCGACGGCGCTGGTCACCGGATCGCCGTCCTCGTCGGTGCCCAACGTCGCGGCTTTCAGCACGAATCCGTACTCGGCTCCGTCTGCGCCATCGCGCTGCTTCGTGACCTTGATCGCACCCGGCTCGCCCTGCTTTCGGGTGATTTCAATCTCGGTCGAAACGGCTCCGAGCAGAAGGCTATGCCCGGCGGCGCGTTTCTAATCCTGTCGGCCTGCACACGCGCGATACCGGGTCTGAGTCGGTCGAGCATCCATTCCGGCAATGGAGCGAAGTCGTAGAGTCCGGGCGGCAAGGCCCATGTGTAGATTTTACCGTTTTCATGGACGGAGCCCGGCCCCACAACATAACCGCCGTCGCCGCGAATATCGGCGCCGGGGAATATGCCAGCCGCGTTGGAAACATCGAAGGAGCCAGGGTGGCGGAAATAAACATGACGGCCTCTGCCGGTGCGCACCGTAGGCGTATCGTCGCATGAGGAAGATGAGAAGCACCTCGCTCCAATTCGATCGTTCGATTTGAGCTGCCGAGATCGAGAGTCGGCTTAGCGAGGGAATCGAACCCGCGATTTTTTAAGGCGGAAATCCTGTTGGCTCGTGTGTTGGCCTCACATTTTACCTCATTGAGAGACGCGTTACGTATCAATTGCTTACGTTTAATATTCGATTCCGCCCCTGGCACCATTGGCCTCTCCGGCCCCGTTCTTTCTCGTCCGCATCCGTTCGCCGATCAGCAAGAACCCTCGTAAAATCATGCATTTCAGCGTATATTGAGGCTCGGTACGGTTCGCGGCCGTCCGCGAGCATCCGGCCTTTTTGGGTACACTGTGGGTACACTGGAAAGGGCCGGGTACACTGGGAGGTCGCCCGATTGCGAGGGAGCCTCCCCCCATGGATGAACTGAGCGACACCAAAATCCGCAATGCGGCACCGGCGGACAGGGAATACGCGATGGCCGACGGCCAGGGCCTCAGCGTCGTGGTGCGGCCCAACGGGACCAAGCTGTGGCTCTACCGCTACCGCTTCGGCGGCAAGCGCAAAAACATGTCGTTCGGCACGTTCCCCGCCATCGGGCTTAAAGTCGCGCGCGATAAGCGCCACGACGCCGAAAAGCTGCTCGATCAGGGCCAGGACCCGGTCGCGGTGCGCGAGGCTCAACGCCTGGAAGAAGAAAAGCTCCGGCGCACGTTCCGCGTCGTTGGGGAGGAATGGGCAACCACGAAGCTCGAAAAGGAGGATAAGGCCGAGGCGACGATCAAGCGGGAACGCTGGAATCTCGCCCAGCTCAGTCGCGAGATCGGCGACCGGCCGCTGTCAGAGATCAATCCACCCGAGTTGCTGAAATCCACCCGAGTTGCTGACGGCGCTCCGGCGCGTCGAGGCGCGCTATTGATATAAGCATCAGCGGACGCGTCGCCAAGATCGAGCCCGACATGAATCCGCTGGCCCAAACCGTCGCGACGATGGAGCCGATTGTTGTCGGCGATGCCGTCACCCGCTGGAAGATCGCCGGCGCCTTCGCTCTCGGCACCGGCATCATCGCGCCGCCCGCTTGGATCATCTCGCTGTCCGCCGATAAGATCGTTTACTTGGGTCGTGTCGCTATTCCGATAAGCTTTTATTGAAGCAAGACAAGAGGCCGCAAGTACTCTGCCCCACGACAAGGCACCGTATCATCAGTGACGGTCACGGGCTACGAGTGCCGTCTCGCACCGAAGTCATACACGGTCCCGATTCGCGGAATGCCGATGTCTTTCGGCCGGCTTGGTAATTACGGTCTCTGCGGGGGCGGCGGGACATGGGTCAGCCACCAGTCGAGCTTGATCGATCCGAGGCGTGCGTCGGGACCGGGAACGAGTGTCTTCTCGCTTACTTTGACGCCGAAATAGGGCGCTTGCGAATCCGCGATCACCTTGCGCTTATTCTTGTCATATTCGAGGGTCTTGCGGACCGGTTCGTCGAGAGTGAACGTCTGTGGTCCACCGATCTCGATCATGTCATTCACCGGCTCGGCAAGCGCCGCCTCTGCGATCGCGCTCGCCACGTCCTCTGCCGCCATCGGCTGGAACAGCACGGGTGGCAGGCGCACGATGCCGTCCACGGTCGAGAACTGGGCAATCGAGCGAATGAACTCGAAAAACTGGGTAGCGCGGACGATCGTGTATGGAACTGGCGAGCCTTTGATGAGCTTCTCCTGGGCAAGCTTGGCGCGGAAATAACCGCTGTCCTGCAAGCGCTCGGTTCCGACGACCGAGAGAGCGACATGATGCTTGATGCCGGCGCCCACTTCCGCCGTGGTGAGGTTCTTGCCGGCGGTCCGGAAGAAGTCCATCGCGGCTTGATCTTCGAATGATGGTGAGTTGGCCACGTCGACAACGACTTGAGCGCCGGCAAGCGCATCTGCCAAGCCCTCTCCCGTAATCGTATTGACACCCGTGTTCGGCGCCGCCGCGCTTGCCTCGTGACCTTTCTGCCTCAGCTTCTCGACGACCTTGGATCCGATGAGACCGGTTCCGCCAATAACCACGATTTTCATGACCTTACCTCTTGCTGATCGCTTCCGGGAATAACAACGACGCCGCTCGCGTCATTTCGGCCGATGATCATCAGTTGCGCCCTGTCTCTCGGTAGCCTGTCTGGAAACAGCGACACGTTGCACGCTTTTGCCACGTCGCCGATATCGTGCAGGTATTCTCGATCACTCGTCGAACGGAGCATGCCTCACGAGATCGACCGCAGAGGGAGCTTCGTACCCACGGACAAAACGTTCGCCGAAATCGCGCACGAAATTGTCGTAGGTTGTCTCGGGGTGCGAAAGAGAATTGCAACGGTACGGCTTGGAAGCCTATTGGATCGAAGGATCTCTCATGCGATGCCAAGGTGTAGAAGAAATACGCTCGGCAATGGGCAAGCTGCCCACGGCGGCATATGCCTGACGCCATCTTTGGCGTAGGAATCCGCGTCTCGCGTCGCTGACAGATGCCGGATGGAGCCTCGAGACCATGAACGAACGTCCGGTCGAGGGCGGTACCTGCTTAGGCCAATTGCAGGTTCTCGTTAAAGCGCCGAGCGATGGCGTAGGGCAGTTATTTAAGTAACTCCCAGCCCGCCATCGACGCCGATCACCTGTCCGGTGACCCATTCAGACGCTGGGTCGGCGAGCTGAACGATCCATTGCGCAACATCGTCCGGCTTGCCGCGCCGCTTGAGCGGTATCTGCTCGCGCTCCTGCTGCTCGATGGCGGCTGCTTGGTCCGGTGAAAGCTTCATCATTCCCATCAGCGCGCCGGATTCGGTCGGGCCCGCGGCGACGGCGTTGACGCGCACGCGGTGTGGCGCCAATTCCAGCGCCCAGCAGCGAGTCAGATGTTCCAGGGCCGCCTTACTGGCGGCGTAATGCGAGAGCCCGCTTGCCGCCTTGTGCCCAAAGGTGCTCGATACATTGATAACCGCCCCCCTTACCGCCGTCAGATAGGGGAGCGCCGCGGCGGTCAGAAGGCTTGGACCGAACACATTGACTGCAAAAATCTTCTCGATTCGATCGGCGGTGGCCTCTGCCAAAGGCAGGAGCGCGCCCGCCCCTGCGTTGTTTACGAGGACATCGAGCCGGCCCCATTTCTCGATAGCCGCCGAAATGGTTCGCGCGGCGTTGTCGGGCGCAGCGGCATCGGCGACAAGTCCAGCAATATTTGGATGCGCGGCGACCGTTTCTTCCAATGGTGCCGAGCGCCGTGCCGTAATCATGACTTTTGCGCCAAGGTTGGCGAATCTCAGTGCCGTGGCGCGGCCGATACCGGAGCTTCCGCCGGTAACAATGATGACCTTATCGTTCAGCGTCGACTGCATGTCACCCGTCCTCCGGACTCTACACTGCACGCGTCACGCAGATCGCGCCGGTCGCAACGTAGGTTTGATGTATCGTGCCGCTGCGAAGCATGTCGCCCGTTCGGGAGGGAAATTATAACCATACGGTGGTCTAGGTTGTGCGCGCCTCACGTATATCTGCGGGGAGCGCCTCCCAGGCGCGGATCAGTTCGCCGATCGAGGCGGCCTGCATCTTCCTCATTACGTTGCCGCGGTGAAGCTTGACCGTGACCGCGCTGATTCCGAGATCATGGGCGATCTGCTTGTTGAGGCGGCCGCGTGCGACCTCAGCCAGAACCTCGCGCTCGCGCGGCGTCAGCGTTTCCAGCCGCCCGAGGGTGCGTCTGACGGCGCTGGCTCGGATCCTCTGCGCCACGTCGCGCTCGATCGCCGCAAGGACTGCGTCCAGCAATGTCTGGTCGCGGACGGGCTTGGTGAGAAAATCGACGGCACCCCCCTTCATGGCCTGCACGGTCATGGGAATGTCGCCGTGGCCGGTCAGGAAGATGATCGGCCTGGAGTTTCCGCTCGTTGCGAGCTGATGCTGCAGGTCGAGCCCGCTCGCGCCCGGCATGCGCACATCAAGAATCAGGCAGCCGGGCTGATCCAGCACATCCGCGTCGAGCAACTCCCGGGTCGAGCCGAAGCCCATCGCCTGCATTCCCGCTGAACGGATGAGCTCCTGAAGAGCCTCACGGACAGCAGCATCATCGTCAACGATCATGACGAGCGGTTGCTCTTCCTTCGATTGAGACTTGGCTGGCGCCGTCCTCCTGATTTGAGCTTGCTGCATAATCGTCCTCCCTTCACGCACGTAAAGCGTTACCGACGGCGGCCAGCAAGGTCGGCCCGTCAAAAGGCTTGCGGAAGAAGCCGCTGATGTCTTTCGTATTCGCCCGTTGCTGGTCGCCGATCTCGTGGCGGCCGGTAATCAGGAACACCGGCAAGCCCGGCCGCGCCTTCTTCACGACATCCTGCAACTCGAAGCCGTCCATGACGGGCATGCCGATGTCGGTGACGAGGCAGTCGATGTCCGACAATCCGGCGTCGATTAGCGCTTTGGCCGACGAGAACGTGCGAACAACATGGCCGGCCGATTCGAATAGGTTCTCCAGCGACTCAAGGACCCTCGGATCGTCATCGACAACTGCTATCATTCGTTTTCTTTCGCTCATGGTCACTCCTCTCCCACGCGGCGGGAATGAGCGACGGGAATCTGAAGCTTCTCCGCCATACGCACGAGATCGGCGAGCGAGACGGCCGCCATCTTCTGCATGACATTCCTTCGATGCATCTCGAGCGTGACCTCGCTGATTCCGAGCTCCGCCGCGGCCTGCTTGTTAAGAAGCCCGCTGACCACCAGCGGCAACACTTCCCGCTCCCGAGGGGTCAGTAGCTTGTAGCGAGCCCGAAGCGCGGCGATCTCCGTGCGCTCAAGGCGCAGCTGCCGGTCCTGCGCCAATCCGGCTTGGACGGCACTCATCAGATCATCGTCGCTGAACGGTTTAGTGAGAAAATCCACGGCGCCGTGCTTGATCGCGCGCACCGACGACGGAATGTCGCCGTGTCCGGTAATGAAGACGATCGCCGGATGATCGCCCTCGGCGATCTGCCTCTGCAGCTCGAGGCCGTTGATGTCCGGCAGCTCAACGTCAAGGATGAGGGTCGCAGGAATGTCGGGTTTCTCTGCGCGCACATATTCGCCGGCCGAGCCATAGGCAACGGCGCGTAGTCCGTGCGCTTCCAGCAATTCGCTCAGCGCCTCACGGATCCGCAGGTCATCATCGACGATAAAGACAATATGATCGTCCGTCGTCATTGCGCCGCTTTCACTTCAATCGGCAAAGTGAAGATGAACCTCGCTCCCTGAGGTTCGTTCTTCTCCACCCACAACCGTCCGCCATGCGACTCCACGATCGACCGGCAGATCGCCAATCCCATGCCCATTCCGTGCTCTTTCGTCGTAAAGAACGGCTCGAATATCTTGTCGGGAAACTCGACGCCCCGGCCACAATCGCTGATTTCTGTCTGCACCACATCTCCCGTCCGGCACACGCGTATCCCGAGAGTCCGGTCGTCCGCGGCGGAGTTCATGGCATCGATGCCGTTGCGGATGAGATTGACCAAAACCTGTTGGACCTGGATGCGATCGAACGCGACAAGCGGAAGGTTTCTTTCGACATCAACCTCCATGCGAACGCGTTGCCGCGCTGCCTCTTCAGCCATGAGGTTGCCCGCTTCGGTAACGACGCTGCCGAGCGTCGCGCTTGTCCTCGGCTCCACGGACTGTCTGAACAACGCGCGGATGCGGCTGACGACTTCCGCCGCGGAATTGGCGTCCCGGATGATGCGCTCGACCGTGATTTTCGCGCGCGCGACGTTCGAGGGCTCGGCACACAGCCAGCGGTGGCAGGCATGTGAATTGGCGACGATCGCAGCCAGAGGCTGGTTCACCTCGTGGGCGATGGACGCTGAGAGCTCTGCAAGGCTTGCAGCCTGGCTCGCACGGGCGAGGCTCTCTTGCGCCAGACGCAGCTTCTCCTGTGCCCGGACTTCGCCGTCAATGTCGAGGCAGATGACGTTCCACTGCACGATAGCGCCCTCGGCGTTGCGCATCGCCGCGGCGCGCGTCTCGACCCAGCGATACTCGCCATCGAAGCGCCGCAGGCGATGTCTTCGCGCGTAGGGCTCGCCAGTGGACAACGAATGAGCATATTTCTCTTTAACACCCGCCAGGTCATCGGGATGAACACCGGCCTCGAGTGTGCTGGCCAGCCGGGACTTTCCAGTTCCGTCCAACTCTTCAAGGTGGTACCCGAGGAATTCGCGGAGCTGCTGGCTGCGATAGATCGGCTCGCCGTTCGGCGCGGCGCAGTCGATCATTGCCGGCAGCGTTTCAACGAGCTGCAACAGCCGCCGCTCGCTTTGCCGTAACGTCTCTTCGGCATGCACCTGATCATTGATATCGTGACAGAGGCCGTACCACTGAACGATGCGTCCGTCCTGATCCCGGAGCGGCTCCGCACGGCTCGACATCCAGTGATAGGTGCCATCGGCGCGACGCAGGCGATAGCGCATTGCAAAGGCTTCACCCGTGGCGAGGCAGCGACGGAGCGTGCCCTCAAATGCTGCTGCGTCCTCGGGGTGGACGCCGGCCGCGATCATTGCTTCCAGCCGGGTTATCCCCGGTCTGGCCGTATCCGCCACGTCCATGCCGAGGAAATCGACCATGCGCTTGTTGAAGAAAATCGGTTCGCCGTCCGGAGATAGCCGCCAGAGGTGGCTCGGAACCATGTCCACGAGCTGCGAAAGCTCATGCTCCCGGTCACGCAACGCGGCTTCCGCTTGCTTTTGCTCGTCGATGTCGAGCGTCGTGCCGTACCAACCAGTGATCTTGCCCTGGCTGTCGCGTGACGGGCGTCCTGAATTTCGAAACCAGCGATACGCGCCATCCGCGCGCCGCAGGCGATGTTCGGTGTCGTAGTGATCACCGGATTGGAGACAGTGACGCCATCTGGCGGCGACGTGGTCATAATCGTCGGGATGAACAACCCGCCGCCAACCGAACTCATCTTCGTCCCGCAAGGGATCGAGATCCTGCTGCACCGTACCCAGGTATGCCAGGGTGTTCGGGCTGACGTAAGTGAACCTTCCGGCAGCGTCGGTCGCCCATGCGAAGGCAGGCATGCTCCCGATGATTCGCAGCGCGCGCTCTGCTTCGGTTTCCGCAAGGGCCCTGGATGCTGTCATCATTGGCCACTCCTGCCGGGGCACGCTTGCCCCTCTGCCCCGGGCGCTGAGCCTACCACTCCCTCCCGGACCCCGGGTTTGCCAAATCGTTAGGCACGGTATCGCCCCCGCGACCTCCTGCCATCCTATGGAAATCCATGGATGCCCCGCAGTGCGCCTTCCAGCGCACGAGCCCGGTTCTGCCGTCCCGCCGGATACATCAAGCTCCGCTGATCCCGATTAAAGAGACGGTTGCAAGCGCCGGCGCTATCGTGGGAAAGTAGCCCCCGGGTGTTAGCTGCAAGATCGCAGCGAGACAGGTGATGCGCTGGTCGGGCCGCCGCGCAGAATGTGCGCGTCATGACCCCACCGAGTTCTCGGAGCGATCTGCCACGAACCAAGCCTCACGCCGCTGATCATGGCGGCCGTAACCGCACACCCGAATCTCCGTTACGCTCGCAGTTGCCGGACGCTTTGGCGATGGAAAGCTTGTCATCATGGCACGCCGTCACGCCGGAGGGCGCTCTCGACGCCCTGAGGACGGGTCCGGACGGTCTGTCCGAGCAGGAGGCGGCACGCCGCCTGGAGACGTATGGCCCCAACGTCCTGCCCCAAGGGCCTCGTGGTGGCGTCCTTGAGCGCCTCGTGCGGCAATTCGATAATCTCCTCATTTATATCCTGTTGGCCGCCGGCGTTTTCTCCGCAGCTATCGGTCATGGAATCGACGCGCTGGTCATCTTCGCCGTTGTCCTCGTCAACGCAGTGATCGGCTTCGTGCAGGAGGGGCGCGCGGAGAGGGCGCTCGACGCGATACGAGCGATGGTCGAGGCCCATGCCTCGGTTATTCGGGAAGGTCGTCGCGCGACCATTGCCGCAGACAAGGTGGTACCCGGCGATATCGTGTTGCTCGAGGCCGGCGATCGGGTGCCCGCCGACTTGCGGCTCACCAGGGTGCGCAACCTCCAGGTGGATGAGGCCGTTCTCACGGGGGAGTCCACTTCCGCGCACAAGGCGGTGCAAGCCGTCCAGGCCGATGCCGTCCTGGGCGACCGGTTCCCGATGGCGTTCTCCGGGACGCTGGTCGCCGCCGGCCAGGGGACCGGTGTCGTCGTGGCAACCGGCGCTGCCACCGAGCTTGGCCGGATCAGCTCCATGATCGGCAGGGTGGAGAGGCTTCCCACGCCGCTCATCCGGCAGATGGACCAGTTCGCGCGGCAGATCACCATTGTCGTGCTCGGCATCTCGGCTGTCGTTTTTGCCTATGCCGTGTTCGCCCGGGACTATGGCTTTGAAGACGCTGTGATGATGGTCGTTGGTCTGGCGGTCGCGGCAATCCCGGAAGGACTCCCCGCCGTCATGACCATCACCCTGGCAGTCGGCGTCCAGCGCATGACGCGGCGCAACGCCATCATTCGCCGCCTGCCCGCCGTCGAGACCCTGGGCTCGGTATCGGTCATCTGCTCCGACAAGACCGGCACGCTGACCCGCAACGAGATGACGGTGCGCGCCATCGTGACCGCCGATCACCTGGTCGAGGTCGAGGGTGCCGGCTACGAGCCGGAAGGGGCTTTCCACGCCGATGCCGGCGGGCCGCTTGACCCTGCAGCCGACCCTGTGTTGGCAGAGCTGTCGCTGGCCGCTCTTCTGTGCAACGACGCAAACCTGCGGAAGTCCGGTGCTGGCTGGATCGTCGATGGCGATCCGATGGAAGGGGCGCTGCTGTCCCTGGCCATGAAAGCGGGGCACGACATCTCGGCCGCGCGGGCCGGCCTCGTTCGTCTCGATGAGATCCCGTTCGATTCGCGCCATCGCTATATGGCGACGCTGCATGCCCGCGAAGGCCATCCCCCGGTCATATATGTCAAAGGCGCTCCGGAGCGCATCCTCGCGATGTGCACCTGCGCGGCTACGTTTGATGGAAAGCGCGCTCTCGAAGCGGATGTCTGGCACAGGCGGGTGGACCGGCTCGCTGCGAACGGGCAGCGCGTCATCGCGCTCGCATGCCGCGTGATGGATGACGGCAGTTGCGAGATTGCCCCGGCTGACCTCGAGCATGGGCTGACGCTGCTCGGGCTGGTGGGGCTGATCGATCCACCGCGCCCGGAGGCCATTGCCGCTGTTGCCGAGTGCAGGACGGCCGGCATCCAGGTCAAGATGATCACCGGCGACCATGCGGCAACTGCCCGCGCAATCGCCGCTCAGATCGGTATTGCCGACGATCCGAAGGTGGTGACGGGCCAGGAGCTCGACACCATGGAGAACGCCGCCTTCCGGAAGCACGCTCGGGAGTCCGTGGTTTTCGCCCGAACCAGTCCCGAGCACAAGCTGCGGCTCGTGGAGGCCCTTCAGGCCGACGGCTCCGTCATTGCCATGACGGGCGACGGTGTGAATGACGCGCCGGCATTGAAGCGCGCCGATGTCGGCATCGCCATGGGCGGCAAGGGCACCGAGGCCGCCAAGGAGGCGAGCGAAATGGTGCTCGCCGACGACAACTTCGCCTCGATCGTTGCGGCTGTCCGTGAAGGCCGGACGGTCTATGACAATATCACCAAGGTGATCGCCTGGACTCTGCCGACCAATGGCGGCGAGGGCTTCACCATCATCCTCGCCGTTCTGTTCGGACTTACCCTGCCGGTGACGCCTGTCCAGATTCTCTGGATCAACATGATCACGGCGGCCTCGCTCGGGCTGACCCTGGCCTTCGAGCCGACCGAGCCCGGTACGATGCGCCGCCCCGCCCGTCCCGCCACCCAGACGATACTGACGGGCCGACTGCTGTGGCGGATCCTGTTCGTCTCCACGCTGATGGTGGCAGGCACTTTCGGGATCTTCGCCTGGGCGATCGGGCGCGGCCTGCCGGTCGAAACGGCGCGCACGATGGTGGTCAACACGCTGGTCGTCATGGAGATTTTCTATCTTTTCAGCATACGCTATGTTCACGGCACGTCACTCACGTGGCGGGGCCTCCTCGGCACCCGTGCGGTGCTCATCGGTGTCGGGATCGTCGTCATCGCGCAGTTTGCGTTCACCTATCTCGCGCCAATGCAGATGATCTTCGGAAGTCGCCCGATATCGCTGGGCGACGGCATGGCGATCGTAGCGGTTGGCGTTGTTCTGCTGGCGGCCGCGGAGGTCGAGAAAAGGATTGCTGCGCTGCTCGGTGCGGGTCGTGCGCCAGGCAAAGCATGACAGGACCCTCGAAGCCCCTTTCGGAACCGATCACCACGTTCGCATCGAATGTTATCCGATGAATCTCGCGCTTGTTGTCTTCACCCCTTTGATCGGTGCGTTGGTCCCGCTGCTTGCCATCCGGGCCGGACGGAACGTCTGCACGGCGGCAACGGCGGCCGTCACGGGACTCTCGCTCGTCATCCTGCTGACGGAAGGCCCGACCGTCTATTCGGGCGAGGTTGCGCGCACATCCGTGCAATGGGTGCCTCGGCTCGGCCTCGCGCTGTCGTTCTTCGTCGATGGGCTTGGCCTGTTCTTCGCCGCTTTGATCCTGACCATCGGCCTTCTGATCATTCTCTACACGCGCTTCTATCTTGGCCGCACCGATCCCATGGGCCGGTTCTTCTGCTACCTGCTGCTGTTCCAGGGCTCGATGCTCGGCATCGTCCTGAGCGACAATATCCTCCTGCTGGTGGTTTTCTGGGAGCTCACCAGCCTCAGCTCTTTTCTGTTGATCGGCTATTGGTACCACCTCCCGGCGTCGCGCGCGGGTGCGCGCATGGCGCTGGTGGTCACCGGCGCCGGCGGGCTCGCGCTGATGGGCGGCATGCTGCTGCTCGGCCACATTGCCGGCAGCTTCGAGCTGGGTGTGGTCCTGATCCGCGGCGACACCATCAAAGCCTCGCCGCTCTACCTACCGATGCTGCTGTTGGTATTGCTCGGCGCCTTCACCAAGTCGGCGCAGTTTCCGTTCCATTTCTGGCTGCCGCATGCGATGGCCGCGCCGACGCCGGTGTCGGCCTATCTGCATTCGGCGACCATGGTGAAAGCCGGCGTCTTCCTGCTGGCTCGCCTGTGGCCGGCCTTGTCGGGCACGCAGGAATGGTTCCTGATCGTCTCGCTGACCGGCCTCGTGACGATGGTCATCGCGGCCTGGATCGCGCTGTTCAAGGATGACCTGAAGGCGCTGCTCGCCTTCTCCACCGTCAGCCATCTCGGCCTGCTGACGATGCTGCTCGGGCTCGGCACCCGGATGGGCGTGATCGCTGCGATGTTCCATGTCCTCAATCATGCGACATTCAAGGCGGCGCTGTTCATGAGCGCGGGCATCGTCGACCACGAGGCCGGCACACGCGACATCCGCAAGCTTGGCGGTTTGCGTCATCTCATGCCGATCACGTCCGGCCTTGCCATCATCGCCGCGGCATCGATGGCTGGCGTGCCCCTGCTCAACGGCTTCCTGTCGAAGGAGATGATGCTGGAGGAGGTGTCGCACACGGTCTATGCCGGTCAGGCTTGGCTGTTTCCGCTGCTCGCCACCGCAGGAGCGCTTCTGTCCGCGGCCTATTCCGCCAGGCTGATCTTCCACGTCTTCCTCGGGCCGGAGCGGCACGACTATCCACAGCATCCGCATGACCCGCCCCTCGGCATGTGGCTGCCGGTCGCGATCCTGGCCGTTCCAATCGTCGCCATCGGCGTGCTGCCTGCAACCTTCGCCGGCGCGATCGTCGCACGGACAGCGTTCGCGGCCGCGGGCAGCGTCTTGCCCGATTATCATCTCGCGCTATGGCATGGCTTCACTCCCGCGCTCGCCATGAGCGCGATCGCGCTTGTTGGCGGGCTCGTGCTGCTGTGGGCCTACCGGGGCGCCAACCGCATGCGGCTCGCGGTGCCGCGGCCCGACGCCATGACCCTGTTCCAGGCATCGATCGCCGGCATGGTCCGGGCCTCGCGTTCGATTCTTGGTTGGATCGACAACGGCAGCCTGCCGCGCTACCTGGGCGTCATTGTCGTGGCCATCGGCCTGTTCGGTCTCGCCGGATATTTCGGCGCTCATCGGGCGGCGGTTGCGGGAGACCGCGCGACAGTGCCGGTGACGCTGCCGGCGGTGACCGGCTGGCTGGTGCTGCTGCTCGCTTGCGGCCTGATCGTCTGGCGCCATTATGACCGGCTCGCAGCCTTGATCGTCACCAGCGTCGTCGGGCTGGTGGTCTCACTCGCTTTCCTGCAGTTCTCGGCGCCCGATCTCGCCCTGACGCAGATTTCGGTGGAGGTGGTGACGACTATCCTGCTGCTGCTGGCGATCAACCTCCTGCCGCGCACCACGCCGGATGAGCTGTCGCGGCGCACGAAGCTCGGCGCCGGCGCACTGGCAGCGGTCGGAGGAACCGGCGTGGCGGCGCTCGCCTATGCGGCGATGACGCGCAGCTTCGAGACCATTTCCGGCTATCATATCGAGCAGTCGAAGCCCGGCGGCGGCGGCACCAATGTCGTCAATGTCATCCTGGTGGACTTCCGCGGCTACGACACCTTTGGCGAGATCATCGTGCTCGCGATCGCGGCGCTGACGATCTTCGCGTTGCTCGACTCAGCCCTGCACGGCGCGGCCGGCCGCCGGCTCGCGCGGACACGCTTCGATCCGCAGGCCGGCGACCCACATCCATTGATGCTGACGGTAGTCACGCGCGTCCTGCTGCCGCTGTCGCTGATGGTCGGCGTCTACGTCCTCCTGCGGGGGCACAACATGCCCGGCGGCGGCTTCATCGCCGGACTGATCGTCGCCATCGCCTTCCTCATGCAATACGTGGCGAGTGGCTATGTCTGGGCGCATCGCCGCGCGCGTTTCGACGCCCATGTGATGATCGGTGGCGGTGTGGCGCTCGCCGGCGCGACGGGACTGGCCTCGCTTCTGTTCGACCGACCCTTTCTCACGAGCACTTTTGGCTATTTCCACCTGCCGGTGTTCGGGGAGGTAGAACTAGCTTCGGCGATGGCCTTCGACGCCGGCGTCTTCTTCACCGTGGTCGGCACCTGCCTGCTGTCGCTGGCAACGCTCTCCCGCGTCGAGGAGCGCGCGGAGCAGGCATCGAACCAGGCAGAGGCGCGGGCGCGATGAGCATGGAATTCCTCATGGCGACCGGCATCGGAGCGCTGACGGCGGTCGGTCTCTATCTGATCCTCCTGCGGCGTACCTTTCCGGTGGTGATCGGCCTCTCGTTCCTCTCCTACGCGGTGAACGTGTTCCTGTTCACGATGGGGCGGCTCGCAATCGACCGGCCACCGATCATCGGCTCGACCTCCGCGGGGTACACCGACCCGCTGCCGCAGGCGCTCGTGCTCACCGCCATCGTCATCACCTTCGGCATGACGGCGCTGATCGTCGTGCTGTCGCTGCGCGCCTTTCTCGAAACGGGGGCCGACGATGTGACTCTCGGTATCCGGGCTGACGAGGAGCCGTCCGTCCCTCATCGTGACGAGGTTGTACGATGACCAGCCAATGGCTCATCGTACCTGTTGCGGTGCCCGCCATGACAGCGGCGATGCTGGTGCTGGCCCTGCGTCACAGCCTCACTGGCCAACGCATCATATCTGTTACCGCGACCGCGGCTCAGCTCATCGCCGCCATAAGTCTGTATGTTCTGGCCGGTGACGGCGAGCCGCGCGCCTATCTGCTCGGCAATTGGCCCGCACCCTTCGGCATCGTGCTCGTGCTGGATAGACTTGCAGCCACCATGCTGCTGCTTGCGGGGCTGCTCGCCTTCGGCGTGGTGATCGCCGCGATCGGCGCGTGGGACAGGCGCGGGCGGCATTTCCACGCCCTGTTCCAGTTCCAGATGCTCGGCATCAACGGCGCCTTCCTCACCGGGGACCTGTTCAACCTGTTCGTCTTCTTCGAGGTGCTGCTGATCGCGTCCTACGGACTGATGCTGCACGGCGGCGGCGCCCGCCGCCTCAAGGCCGGGTTCCACTACATCGCGGTCAACCTGATCGGCTCGACGGTATTTTTGTTTGCGGTGGGCGCCATCTACGCGACCACCGGCACGCTCAACATGGCGGACCTCGCCGTCAAGGTGGGACAGGTCGCGGCCGACAACCAGGCGCTGCTGGCGGCCGGTGCCCTGTTGCTTCTCACCGTGTTCGCCATCAAGTCCGCGATGGTGCCGTTGCATTGGTGGTTGCCGCCGACCTACGGATCGACCTCGCCGCCCGCCGCCGCGCTGTTCGCGATCATGACCAAGGTCGGGGCCTATTCGATCATTCGCGTCTACACGCTGATCTTCGGCGCCGACGCAGGCGCGCTCGCCGACATCGCCACGCCCTGGATCCTGCCGGCCGGAATCGTGACGCTCGTCCTCGGGACGATCGGCGTCCTGGCAAACCGAAGCCTGCTCGATCTGGTTTGCTACTCGGTGATCGCCTCGATGGGAACACTGCTGATCGCCATCGGCCTGACCAGCACAGCCGGGCTTGCCGCCGCGCTCTACTATGCGGTGCAGAGCACGATCACCAGCGCGGGTCTGTTCCTCCTTGCCGGTCTTCTCCTGAAAGAGCAGGACGGCCGCGGGCCGCTGGTGCGGCTTCCGCAGCCGGTACTCCTGTATGCGGGGCTTTACTTCCTGCTTGCCATTGCGATGGTGGGCATGCCGCCGCTGGCGGGCTTCATCGGCAAGTTCCTGATCCTCGACGCGGGGCGCGCAGCCTCCCACATGGCAAGCGTCTGGCCGGCGATCCTCGTCACAAGTCTCCTGCTCATCATCGGCTTCACGCGAGCGGGCATCCGGCTGTTCTGGAACGGTCCTGGGGTGGCGGAGACTCCGGCTCCGCGTGTCGCTCCGATGCTGCCGACCATCGTGGTCGCCGGCATGATCACGGCCGTGGCAATGTTGAGCCTGCTCGCCGGCCCGGTAATGAACGACATGACCGCCACGGCCGAGCAGGTCCTCGCCCCGCAACGCTACATCGCAGTGGTGCTCCGGCCGCGCCTGGCATCCAATCTTTCGGGAGAATGACCGTGCACGCGCGCCTCTTACCGCATCCCATGCTGACCGTGATCCTCGCCGCGGTCTGGGTCCTGCTGGTCAACGACTTCTCATGGGGCGCCGCCGCATTCGGATTACTGCTCGGGCTCGCGATCGCAAAGCTGACCAGTGCCTACTGGCCGGGGCGGCCGCGGATTCGCAATCCCGTGGCGATCCTGGAATACTCTGCCATCGTGCTCTGGGACATTATCGTCTCCAATGTGCAGGTCGCCTATCTCGTCCTGTTCCGCCGCGGCGAAAGTCTGAAATCACAATTCGTGACCATCCCTCTTGCTCTGGAAAGTCCGGAGGCGATCGTCACGCTTGCCGGCACGATCACCATGACGCCCGGAACGCTGAGCGCCGATCTGAGCGCGGATGGCCGATCGCTGCTGGTCCATTGCCTTGAGACGTCCGACGCCGCGGGCACCGTGGCGGCCATCAAGTCCCGTTACGAGCGCCGCCTGATGAGGATATTCGAATGATCGCTGCTGCTTGTACCTTCGCGATAATCGCGATCTCCGTGTCCGTCCTCTTGAATGCCTACCGGCTGATCGTGGGGCCGGACGTGACCGACCGCATCCTCGCACTCGACACCATGGTCATCAACGCGATCGGCCTGATTGTTCTCACAGGGATAATATTCGAAACCACGATGTATTTCGAGGCGGCGTTGCTGTTCGCCATGGTCGGCTTTGTATCGACCGTCACATTCTGCAAGTTCCTTTTGCGTGGCAATGTGATCGAGTGAGGCGGACATGACCGCATTTGTCGAAATGATCGTCTCTACCTTTATTGTGATCGGCAGCGTGTTCCTGTTCGTGGGATCCTTCGGCCTTGCCAAACTGCCGGACACGATGCGGCGCCTGCATGGTCCGACCAAGGCAACGACACTAGGCATCGGATCGTTGCTCGTCGCATCCATGTGCTATTTTGTTTTTCTGCGTCAGGCATCCGGCATCCACGAACTCCTGATCACGCTGTTCCTGTTTCTGACGGCACCGGTGACCGCGAACATGATCGCCAAGGCCCATATCTTCCGTAGCAAGGCGGTGCAGAGGACGCTGCCTCGGACTGACGGGAGGGTGAACTGGGCCACTTTAGAAAGCCCGTCTGGATCGAAAAAGAATATCCAAGCTTAAGTGCGAACTAGACAGAAACCTACAATGCGGCGTCGCACAGAAGGGAGACAACCTTGAGCATGCCGCAGTCACTCTTTCTGGTCGTCATGGCGGTCGGATTTATTGGCGGCATTGCGTTTATGGGATGGCGGTCAAAACACGGAAGTGACAAATCCGAATAGGCGCTAGCCTTCGGACAGGCTCGGCAAACGGCGAGCATTTTTAAACGCGAAGGGCAAATCATCATGCTCAAGCGTATTTGGTCCTGCTGGGGGGAAACTCCCGCCGTGTTTCTCGGCACGAGCGTTTTGAACGGTGCTTATGCCACCGACATGGGGCAGGCGATCTACAAATCGCCTGCGGCCGTGCCGATTCCGACGGCCTCCGGCAGGCCTACAAAACCGTTCTCTATCCCGCTGCCGATGGCGCAGCCCGATGATCGATGCGGCTATCCCGCCTTGCGCAGGCGTGCGCCTGATCGGGATGCCTTGGTCTTGGCCCGGCGTTGCGCCGATTTGGCGGGCGCCCGCCGTGGTGTCGCCGCCTTGCCCTTGAGGCTCTGGCGCAGGGCATCCATCAGGCTGACGACGTTGCTGGGTGCGGCTTCCGGCTCCGGTGCCGTGATGGTCTTGCCGGCCGCCTTCTTCTTCACCAGCGCCTTGAGTGCCGCCTCGTAGTCGTCCTTGAACGAGGTCGGGTCGAAATGCGCCGCCTTGGTGGCGAGGATATGCTCGGCCAGCTCCACCATGTCCTTGCTGATCTTGGGCGTCTTGATGTCGTCGAAATAGTCGCTCTCGTCGCGGATCTCGTCGGCGTAGCGAAGCGTCGTCGCCACAAGTCCCTTGCCGAGCGGTTCGATTGCCAGGACGTATTCGCGGTTGGTCAGCACCACCCGCGCCAGTGCTGCGCGGTCCTTGTTCTTCATGGCGTCGCGGATCACCGCGAAGGCATCGGCGCCGGACTTGCCGTCGGGCACCAGGTAATAGGGCCGGTCGAGGTAGCGACGGTCGATCTCCGCGATCGGCACAAAACTGTCGATCTCCAGGGTGCGGGTGCTCTCGAGCCGCACCGCATCGAGTTCGTCCTTGCCGATCGGGACGTACTTGTCCTTGGCCACTTCGTAGCCGCGGCCCTTCTGCTCCTTCTCGACCACCTCGCCGGTCTCGGCATCGACCATCTGCTGTTTCAGGCGGTTGCCGGTCTCGGTGTTGATCATGTGGAAGCGGGTGCGCTCGGCGGTGGTGGCGGCGGGATAGAGCGCCACCGGGCAGGTCACCAGCGACAGTTTCAGGGAGCCTTTCCAATAGGCGCGCGGCAGCATGATGGCCTCGTTAGTTACGCGGAACGATGGAACCTGAACCCGCGCCGGAGCGTTTCGTTCCATTGCCGCAGTCGCCCCGGGGTCGGCCGTGCCCTCCAGAAAGCTCGCCAGCTATCGCACCAAGCGTGATTTCGCGCGAACACCGGAGCCGTCCGGCGGCGATGTCGCGCCATCCCGGCTGGCCCGTTTCGTGATCCAGAAGCACGACGCGACGCGCCTGCACTACGACCTGCGGCTGGAGTTCGATGGCGTGTTCAAGTCGTGGGCGGTGACGCGCGGTCCCTCGCTCGATCCGAAGGACAAGCGGCTTGCAGTCGAGGTCGAGGATCATCCGCTCGCCTATGGCGACTTCGAGGGCACGATTCCCAAGGGGCAATACGGCGGCGGCACGGTGATGCTATGGGACCGCGGCTACTGGCAGGGCGACGATCCTGAAGCGGGCCTGCGCAGGGGCGATCTGAAATTCGCCCTCGCCGGTGAGAAGCTCAAGGGCGAATGGGTGCTGGTGCGCATGAAGCGCGACCGCAGCGGGGCTAAGCGCACCAACTGGCTGCTCATCAAGCACCGCGACGAATATGCCCGCGAGGGCAAGAAGGCGGTGTTGCCCGAAGACGACCGCTCGGTCGCCTCGGGCCGCACCATGGCGCAGATCGAAAAGGGGGTGGGCGCCAAGCCCAAGCCGTTCATGCTGCGCAAGACGGCAGCGGCCAGCCTGTCCAAGGCCGATGCGGTGTGGGATTCGCGCAAAGGGCTGGCTGCGGAGAAGCGGGCGGGGCGCTCGCGCAAAGTTGCTGCAGACATCGCGATGCCGGATTTCATCGCGCCGCAGCTTTGCAAGGTGGTGGCGCGGCCGCCGGCCGGCACCGGCTGGGTCCACGAGATCAAGTTCGACGGCTACCGCATCCAGATGCGCGTCGAGGGTGGCCGCGTCACACTCAAAACCCGCAAGGGGCTCGACTGGACCGACAAGTTTGCCGCCATCGCCAAGGCCGGCGCCAGGTTGCCCGACGGCATCATCGATGGCGAGGTGGTCGCGCTCGATGCCGGCGGCACGCCGGATTTTGCCGCGTTGCAGGCAGCGCTGTCGGACGGCGACACCGATGCGCTGATTTTCTTCGCCTTCGATCTGTTGTTCGCTGAGTGCGAGGACCTGCGCAAGCTGCCGCTCACTGAGCGCAAGGCGCGGCTCAGGCAGTGGCTCGCCAAGCTGCCGAAGACCGCGCCGCTGCGCTATGTCGAGCACTTCGCCACCGGCGGCGACGCCATCCTCAAGTCGGCCTGCCAGCTGTCGCTCGAAGGCGTGATTTCAAAGGAAGCTGACGCGCCGTACCGCTCCGGCCGCAGCGCGAGCTGGACCAAGGCCAAATGCCGCGCCGGCCACGAGGTGGTGATCGGCGGCTGGAAAAGCAACGGCGGCGATACGTTCCGCTCGCTGATGGTCGGCGTGCCGCGCGGCGACCATCTCGCCTATGTCGGCCTCGTCGGCACCGGTTACGGCCGCAACGCGGTCGCGCGCCTGATGCCCGAACTGAAGGCGGTGGCGGCGCGCAAAAGCCCGTTCGGCGGCGCCGGCGCGCCGGCTGGCGGCCGCGACGTGCACTGGCTCAGGCCGGAGCTGGTGGCCGAGATCGAATTCGCCGGCTGGACCGGCGAGGGCATGGTGCGGCAGGCGGCGTTCAAGGGGCTGCGGCGCGACAAGCCGGCCGCCGAGGTCGAGGCTGACGAGCCCGTGCCGGCCAGGCCGCCACCGCTCGATGCCAAGGTGAGGACGGCCAAGAAGGCGCCCGCGCGCAATAGCGCACGGGCCACCGCCGGCCGGGCGGTGGTGATGGGCGTCGCCATCTCGAAGCCGGACAAGGCGCTGTGGCCGGATGCCGGCGATGGCGAGCCGGTTACAAAACTCGACCTTGCGCGATACATGGAGACGATTGGCGGCTGGCTGATCGAGCATGTCAAAGGCCGGCCATGCTCGCTGCTGCGTGCCCCCGACGGCATCGACGGCGAGACGTTCTTCCAGCGTCATGCCATGCCCGGCATGTCGAATTTGCTGGAGGAGGTGAAGGTCGCCGGCGACCGCAAGCCGTATCTGCAAGTCGACCGGGTCGAGGGGCTGATCGCCATCGCGCAGATCGGCGGCCTCGAACTGCATCCGTGGAATTGTGCGCCGGATCGACCGGACGTGCCGGGGCGGCTGGTGTTCGATCTCGATCCCGCGCCGGACGTCGGGTTTGACGCGGTGGTTGTCGCAGCGAGTGAGCTGCGCGAGCGGCTGGAAACGCTTGGCCTTGCGACCTTCTGCAAGACCACCGGCGGCAAGGGGCTGCATGTCGTGGCGCCGCTTGCAACCGGCCGCCGCGATGTGCTGGACTGGAAGACGGCGAAGACATTCGCCCACGACGTCTGTCGGCGGATGGCCGAGGATTCGCCCGACCGCTACCTCGTCACCATGTCGAAGAAGCAGCGGACGGGAAAAATCTTTCTCGACTACCTGCGCAACGATCGCACGGCGACGGCGGTCGCGCCGTTGTCGCCGCGGGCGCGCAAGGGCGCCACCGTGTCGATGCCGCTCAACTGGCCGCAGGTTCGCGCCGGGCTCGACCCCAAGCGTTTCACCTTGCGCACCGCTGCGGCGCTTTTGAAGAAGAGCGCGCCCTGGAAGGATTATTCCGGCTCTGCCAGCTCTTTGAGGGCGGCGATCGGCAAGCTGCGTTAAGTTTGCTGCACGAAGCGGATGCCGGTGTCAGCGGACCCGCACCGTGCCCATCATGCCGCCCGCCTGGTGTTCGAGGATGTGACAGTGGAACATCCAGTCGCCGGGGTTATCGGCCATGAAGGCGATCTCGACACGCTCGCGCGGCGCAACCAGAACGGTGTCCTGCCACGGGCGATGCGTAACCGGGGCGCCGTTGCGGCTGAGTACGCGGAAGGCGTGGCCGTGCAGGTGCATCGGGTGCCACCATGCCGTCTCGTTGGCGATGGCGAGGATGTGCGACGTGCCGTGCTTGAGCGTCGCCATCGGCTCGTGGACGTGCTCGGTCGAGGCGACGCCGTTGATCGCCCAGATCAGCCCATGCCGGATCATGGTACGGATGTCCATCGTCCGGCCGTCCACCTGCGCCGAGGCCATCTGGCCCATCATGCCGCCGCTCAGCGTGACGTCGTGGCGCTGCGCTGCCGCGAGGTCCGGCTCGGGTACGGGGTTGGGGGGAAGATCGACGGCGCCGGCCGGTGGCGCCTCGCGCAGCGGCTCGCTTGCATAGACCAGATCGAACAGCCGGTATTCGAACCCCTTGTAGAACGTGTCGCGCACCTTGAACCGGCTGTTCGGCGCGGCGCCCATGTCGAGGATGAGATCGACGCGCATCGCCGGCCCGATGACGATCCGCCCGTCGTCGGGCGTGTGCGGCGCGACCGGATGACCGTCCATCGCCATGATCGTCGGCGTGTGACCTTCGAAGACGAGGCCGAAGATCCGGGCGTTGGCCGCGTTGATCAGCCGCAACCGGATGCGCTCGCCGCCGCGCACCGCAAAAGTCTCCGGCACCGTGCCGTTGACGGTGATGAAGTTGCCGATGCGCCCGGCATGGCTGACGTCGTGCATGTTGCCGAAATCGTCGCTGATGGCGGCGTCCTTGAGGAGACGCCAGTCGCCGAGCACCCAGGTGACGTCGCGATCGACGGCCGGCGGCGCGCGCTCCTCCACGATCAACGGCCCGTAGAGGCCGCGGCCGACCTGCGATGAACTGCGGACGTGCGGGTGATACCAGAACGTGCCGGCGTCGAGGCAGTCGAACTCGTAAGTAAACGTGCGTCCGGGCGCGATCGGCTCTTGGGTCAGATGCGGCACGCCATCCATCGTGTTCGGCACCCTGAGGCCGTGCCAATGCACGGTGGTGTCCTCCGGCAGGTCGTTCTTGACGACGATGCGGACGTGGTCGCCCTGACGGACGCGGATGTCAGGCCCCGGAACCTGCCCGTCGTAGCTCCAGACATCGGTGCGGGGATGCGCGGCGCCGGCGAGCGCAACCTGGCCGGGACCGGCGGTCAGCCGAAACTCCTTCACAGGCGAAGCCTGCCCTTGCAGGGCTTGCGCGACGGTACGGCCCGGCAGTGCCGCGGCGGCGGCGAACGCCGCGCTGCCGGACAGGAATGTGCGGCGCTTGATCGGCAGTTTGTCGCGATACGGCATCGGACCAGTCCTGACGGCTGCGGGCATGGCACAATTCGGGCCGGTGGTGCCGCGTGAGGGACTTGAACCCCCGACCTACCGCTTACAAGGCGGTTGCTCTACCAACTGAGCTAACGCGGCCCCGGCTGGCCGACATGGCGGCAATGCCCACAGCTAGCAGCGCCGCCGCGCCGCGACAAGCCCGCGTTAACGAACCGCTACCGCAACCGCTTGCAATTGAGCGATCGCCCAGGGTTAGCCGTTAGGCTTACCGGCAGAATAGGGCCAGGGCTTAACGCATCCGGCGAGACCTTTGCGTATCGTTGGCCGCATCAGCAAGGCCCGACCATGATGCCAACGCCCTCGCGCCTTTTCTTGTCCGCCGCCATCGTGCTCGGCACGGCGGTTACGGCCGTGGCCGACGATGGGCCGACGATCGTCGTGCCCAATCGCGCGGTCGCGCCGATCGTCATCAACGGGTGCGATGCCTCCTATGCGGTGGTCGAAAGCGACTGGGGCCTCGGCAAGAACGTACGGCTCGCGCCGACCGTCTACGGCTGCCGCGCGCCCGTCGTCCGCGAGGTGGGGCATTATTTCCCGAGCGCCGGACGGGTGCCGGGCTATGGCCGGCTCGAGGTCGAGCCGCCCGCCAACCGCCGCCTGCCGCCGCGGGCGGAAAGCTACAATCGTTCATGGTCGGCACAGTCGGCGCCGCCGGCGGCACAGCCGCCGGTGCCGATGAACCCGCCGGAGGTCATCATCGCGCCGCGCTATGGCGACCCGCGCTCGCCGTCAGAATTCTGAAACGGAGCGGTCGCCGGCGTCGCCAGCGCCAATGGATATCGTTGCAAGACGGATAACAACAGGAGATCGGGATGCGTCACACCTTTGCCGGAGTTGTCACCGCGCTGGCCGTGCTGGGCCTCGGCGCGACGTCGGCCGCCGCCTGTGGCGGCTACGGCTGCGCGCCATGCGCTTACGCCGCGCCGTGCGGCTATGGTGTCGTCTATTCGGGATATGGATACGACTACGTCGACGTCGCGCGACTGCCGACCATCCCCGTACCGCGCTGGCATGCGGCCCCGCAATACTACCACGTCAATCAGGGACCGACCTATACCGGGCCCGGACTGTTCGCGCCGCTACCGACCTATCAGCAGCGCGCCGTGCGCAGCCGCTACGATGGCCGCTTCGACTACGGCGTGAGCTACGGCTACAGCTATCGCGGCGGCCCCTATGCCAACGCGATGCACCACTATTATGCCGGTGCACCGGCCTGGCGCGGTCCGGCAATCGTCAGCTACCGGCCACGGGCGCACAGCCGTCGCCATGGCGCTGCCCGCCATGCCCATCGCGGCCACGCGATGCACGCGCGCCATCACCACCAGCATCATCGCGGTGCGCCTCACCCGCGCTATCGCCATCGCTGAGCCGGTTGCGCGTCGGCGTCGGGTCTAGACTTTGATGTTGTCGATCAGCCGCGTGGTGCCGAGCCGCGCGGCAACCAGAAGCCGCAACGGGCCGTCCTCGATCGACTTGACCGGCGCCAGCGTCGCGGCGTGGCGCGCTTCGAGATAGTCCACCGCGAAGCCGGCGCGACCAATGGCGTTCGCGCCGGCGCGCATCACCGCCGCCGCCCGGCCGCCGGCGCGCAGCCGCGCCGCGCAGTCCCTTAGCGTGCGATGAAGCACCGGCGCGACGCTGCGCTCTTCCGCCGAGAGATAGACGTTGCGTGAGGACATCGCGAGCCCGTCGCGCTCGCGCACCGTCGGCACGCCAACGATGCGCACCGGCAGGTCGAGGTCGCGCGCCATCCGCGTCACCACCTGAAGCTGCTGATAATCCTTCTCGCCGAACACCGCGACGTCGGGCGCGACCTGCGTGAACAGTTTTGCCACCACGGTGGCGACGCCGCCGAAAAAGTGCGGCCGGAAGCGGTCTTCGAGGCCGGCGGTGGCCGGCCCTTCGGTGACGATGCGGGTCGCGAAGCCGTCCGGATACATCGTCGCCACATCGGGGTTCCAGATCAGGTCCACGCCCTCGGCGGCGAGCTTTTCGGCGTCGGCCGCGAAGGTGCGCGGATAGGAGGCGAGGTCCTCGTGCGGTGCGAACTGGGTCGGGTTGACGAACACCGACACCGCAACCCGGTCGGCGCGGCGCCTGGCCTGCCGCACCAGCGTCAGATGACCCTCGTGCAGCGCGCCCATGGTCGGGACCAAGGCAAGCGTGGCGCCGCCGGCGCGTAACTGCGCGACACTTTTGCGCAGTGCGGATAGGGTGCGGACGACACGGGGACGGCGAGGGGAAGGTCTGGCGGGCATTTTCAGGTCAGCCTCAGGGAATGGCGCCGGAACCTAACCAATGCATGATCCGTCGCCAAGCCGGAAAGCGTTGCCGCAACTGCCGGATTCGCGGAAGAAGCGGATCGGCGGGATCGTGGGCCGCAGGATGCGTGCGGCTTGATCGCGGCGCGGTTTGCGGCCACATCTGAGGGTGATGGCAAACGATCCGACCCGGCCGAAATCCGTATCGCCCGACCGTGCATCAGGCGGAGCGCGGGGCGACGTCGCTGCACCCTCATCGTCGGCCGAAGTCGCCGCGTTTCTCGCCAAGGCGCGGGCAATGGCGCCGGGTGGCGCGCAAGGCACGCGCGGGCGGCTGATCTTCGCGCTCGATGCCACCATGAGCCGGCAGCCGACCTGGGACATGGCGGCGCAGTTGCAGGCCGATATGTTTCGCGAGGTGGCGGCGATCGGCGGGCTCGACGTCCGCCTCGTCTACTATCGGGGGCTCAATGAGTGCCGCGCCAGCCCGTGGATTTCCGATCCGGCCAGGCTCGCCGGGCTGATGGGGCGCATCAATGTCGCCGGCGGCCACACGCAGATCGGCAAGGTGCTGGCCGAGACCCGGCGTGAGGCGGTGGCCAGCGGCGTGCGCGCCCTGGTCTTCGTTGGCGACGCGATGGAGGAGGACGTGGACGAATTGTGTGCCCGCGCCGGCGAACTGGGGCTGCTCAAGGTGCCGCTGTTCATGTTCCAGGAGGGTCGCGATCCGGCGGCGACCGAAGCGTTCCGCGAGATGGCCCGGCTCTCCGGTGGCGCGTGGTGCCCGTTCGACCCTGGCGCCGCGGCGCAGTTGCGCGACCTGCTGCGGGCCGCGGCGGCCTATGCCGCGGGTGGCCGCGAGGCGCTGCTGCGGCTGTCGCAGGGCACCTCCGGTGCCGGTGCGACGCGGCTTCTGGAGCAGATGACGTAGCGGGCATCGGCGCTCTTGCCGCAGGCGTGCCCGGGGACGCCTGCTTTCGTCTTTCGGCGCAACATATTATCTAGAGACCATGCCGACGCTCGTTGCCGGAATCGTCGTTTTTGCCCTGCTTTACTTCCTGCTTCAGGCGGTGAAGAAGGCCGACCCGAAAATGCTCGCGCGGCTGGTGCGCCGGGGCGGCGGAGCGCTGGCGCTCGCCGTTGCCGCCTTCATCGGTTTTCGCGGACAGATCGCCGTCGCCATCCCGCTCGGCCTGTTCGGGGCCGGGCTGCTCGGCTGGTCGCCCGGCGCCGCGGCCGGCTTCCGCAACTGGGGCGGCTTCGGCGGGCGTTCGTCAGGCCAGACCTCGGCGGTGCGCTCGGCGTTTCTCGAGATGACGCTCGATCACGACAGCGGCGCGCTGACCGGGCGCATCATTGCCGGCCCCCATGCCGGCCATTCGCTCGATGCGTTCGACCTGCCCGGGCTCGCCGGCCTGATGGCCGGTTTCGACGCGGAGAGTTGCGCGCTACTTGAAAGTTATCTTGACCGCCGCTTTCCCGCCTGGCGTCAGCACACGCAGGCGAACGGGGCAGGGCGGCAGCGCGAGGCGCCGTCGGGCGGCAAAATGACGCGTGAGGAGGCTTACCAGATCCTTGGCCTGCAGCCGGGCGCGGGGCCTGACGAGATCGGCCGTGCCCATCGCTCCCTGATGAAGAAACTCCATCCCGATCAGGGGGGCTCGACGTATCTCGCCGCGCGAGTCAACGAGGCCAAGGATACTTTGCTTCGCGCGCATCGCAGCTAACTCCAATCACGCAACTGAACGCTGGATCTTGCGAGAGCGCCTGTCTGATCTGTCTGACGCGCGGCGTGATGCCGCTGCCGCCGGTTGGGCTCCGGCGTTGGCGTTCAAGCTAGCGGCGATGTGTTGAGATTTAGTTCCGCAGCGTGATGCAAGAGATATCGGAACGCCGCAGCGTGCGGCACACCGCCTCGGCTTCGCCGCGGTCGAGGCCGGCGAAGCGGGCGCGGTAGAGCTTCTTGTTGCCCCTGCTGACCACCGGTTCGGTGAAGGAGTCGGCCTTGTTGAGCAGTCGCTGCGCCTGGCCGCGGGCGGCCTCGATGCGGGCGCGCGCCTGCGCCTCGGTTTCCAGCGCGCCGACCTGCACGATCCAGCCGGAATGCGCCTGCGTGGGCTTGATGGCGCCGCCTTCCTGCACGGCCTCGGGTTGCGCCTTCGGCGCCGGATCGGGCGTGGCCGCGGCGACGCGCGCCGACGAGGCCGGCAGCACGCCGAGGATGCCGTTGCCGGTGCCGTGATTGGCCGGCTGTGGCGGCAGGGCGAACGTTTTCAGGTCGTCGCTCGCGGCGGAGGCAACGGTAACCGGCGCCTGCGGGGCGGGGGCATTGTCCTTGAGATGGCCGGCCCGTACCTGCACCGTGCGCACGCGCAGCGGCTTGATCGGCTCGGAGGAGCCCGGCACGGCGGCGACCTGCCCAGCCGCGACGACGCCGCTGGTGAGCGGAGCGGGCGGGGTGGCGGCTGGCGCTGTCGATGCGACTGCCTGGGTCGGCGCGCTTTGCGGGCGCGGGCGCGGCGTCGGTGCGGCATCCGGCTCAGCCGTGGCGGCCGCGACCTTGACCGCGCCGTCGACCTGCACGGTGCGGCTCGGCCGGTTGTTGGCCGCATCCTCTGCCGCCGCGGCGTTGGCTTCGACGACCGGGCGTTCGGTAATCGCCGCCACGGTCTGGCGGGTGGCCGCCTTGTCGAGATTGTCGGCGAGCAGCTTGCGCATGGTGGCGTCGCGCGCGGACGCGCTGCGCCCGCCCATCACCACGCCGACCAGATGCCGGTTGCCGCGGCGTAGCGAGGTGACGATGTTGAAGCCTGACGCGCGGATGTAGCCGGTCTTGATGCCGTCGACGCCCTCGACTTTGCCGAGCAGGTGGTTGTGGTTGCGGATGTTGCGGCCGCGGTAATTGAACGACACCGTCGAGAAGTAGCGGTAGTAGCGCGGGAAGCGCTCCTGGATGGCGCGGCCCAGCGTCGCCTGGTCGCGCGCCGTGGTGATCTGGTCGTCGTTGGGCAGGCCGGACGCATTGCGGTAGACGGTGCGCGTCATGCCGAGCGCGCGCGCCTTGCGCGTCATCATTCGCGCAAAATCGTCTTCGTCGCCGGCGATCGCCTCGGCGACCACCACCGCGGCGTCGTTGGCCGAGCGCGTCACCAGTCCCTTGATGGCGTTCTCGACGGTGATGGTCTGGCCCGGTTGCAGGCCGAGCTTGGTCGGCGACTGCCGCGACGCGCGGACCGAAACTTCAAGTTCGCTGTTGAGCTTGAGCTTGCCGCTGTCGAGCTGCTCGAACAGCAGATAGAGCGTCATGACCTTGGTGAGGGAGGCCGGGTGGCGCGGCGCGTCGGCATTGGACGATTGCAGCACCGCACCGGATTTTGCATCGACGATGATCGACGCGGACTTCGGATTGTAGCTCGACTGGGCCGTTGCGTGATGGCTCGCCCGGTGCTTGCGCTTGCGCGCATCGGCGGTGCCGGTCGAGGCGATCACGAAGGCGGTAGCGGCGGCAAGCCCCAACAGACCAAGCCGCATCGTCCGCGAGGACGCCAGGTTTGTCCGGAGCATCAACTTCCCCAATCCAGTTGCACGTCAATCACCGGCGCGTGAGGCCAAATTATGCCCATCCTGCCGGCAAGCCGTCTTACCCACACCATCCGGTTACCGGCGGTGTGCTGGCGAAAGCCTCCTGCCGGCTCTTCAAAGAGCCATATAACAGGCTGATTCTTCGGGGCTTTCCAACCGCCTCACGCGCCGTCCGAGGCTTTTCAAACTAGGCGGGCAGGGTTTCCAAAGCCTTAAGCAATGCTGAATACGGTCTTTCAACATTGATATTGTGCGTCGCAACAATCTTTGTTGACTGTTATTGTGCAATGCGATATAGGGCCGGCAGAAGTCATGTTTCTCCCCCGGAAAGTCCATATTTTTTAATCGCTCTGCGAAAGGACGAAGATCATGGTCAAGGTTGAGGAATTCCAGCAGTTCGGCAAAGAGCAGCTCGAGGCCGGCGTTGCCGCCGCCAACTCGGTGTCGAAGAGCTTTCAGGCGATTGCCACGGCGGTCGGCGAGTATTCCAAGAAGTCGTTCGAGGACGGCAGCGCGTTCGTCGAGAAGCTGGCCGGCGTAAAGTCGTTCGACAAGGCGATCGAACTGCAGACCGAGTATGCGCGCTCCTCCTACGAGTCGTTCGTGGCGGGGTCGCAGAAGATCGGTGAGCTGTACGCTGATCTGGCCAAGCAGGCGTTCAAGCCGTTCGAAGGCTACGCCGCCAAGTTCGGCCCGGTCGGCCACTCGAACTAAGCTGCTGCCGCTTTCGCGGCGTAGTGTGGACCACGAAAAAGCCCGGCGAAGCCGGGCTTTTTTGCCGGGGGCGAGGCTGCCACCTTCACTGCGTCAGGCGCAGCATCGAGAGTTGCGTGGCGATCTGGTTGAACGCTGAGCCGATGCCGGCGGCGGTCGTCGTCGAGAAATAGTGGTTCGACTTGCTGTTGGATGCGCAATATTCCAGCACGTCGGATGTCTCTGAATCGTCGGTATTGACCAGGATGCTGAAGATCTCGACACCCGCCGCCTTGGCGTTGTCGCACAGGTCCTTCTGGCGTTTGTCGATCTCCAAAGCTGCCGGGTCGTTTGAATTGTTTGTATTTTTGCTTCTGTACCAGCGATTCTGCGTATTCAGGCCGTCTGATAGCAGGATAACGACATTCGTATACTGGTAGTTGCTTTCGAGAGCCGGCGCATTCAGCGGAGCGCTCTGCTGCAATGACATCCAGGCCCAGTGCATGCCGATCGACTGGTTCGTATAGCCGGCCGCGGCCAGCTTGTTGATCTTGCCCTTTAGCGTGGTGGTATTCTGGGAATTGTCGCTTTCGTTGGCGTTGTACGCAGAGGTCATCGGCAGAAGGGACGAGTTGGCCTTGCAGTCTGTGTACTGCATGGCGGGATACTTCGTGCCCGATGTCGATGGCTCGTCAGCGGTGATGTCGTAGTCCTGATTACGATCGGCGACGCAACCGGTCCACGTCGATTTATCGTTCACGACCCAGTTATGAGTGTAGGTTTTGACACTGACCTTTCCTGTGCAAGATTTTCTGCTTCCGCTTTTGCCATTGCAGGTGCAATTGGTCATGCCCGTGCAACTCGCGGAACTCCCGGTGACAGTCTTGTCCATGTTCGTGGTGCCTGCCTCCACGCTGTCATAACAGCCGTTGTAATAGATACCGCTACGGGCTGGAGTTTTGTCGCCGCCATCGACGCTAGGGCAAATCAGTCCCTTGTAAGACCCGCTGTCGGGAATTGTGTTCGTCTTTTTCGCGTTGCTCGCCGTTGCCGGGCGGTCGGTGCAGGTGAAGCCGTGACTGCTGCTTGTGAAGGGGCAGTCCGATCCCGGCCCGACCTGCTTCAATGAGTCGGGGTTATTGCCGAGGATGGCCGGCGGAGCCTCCCATTCCGTCCAGTCGATCCAGTCGGCACCAACGTTGTCCTTGCCGACGTTGACCATGACGTTGAAGGGAACAATGGAAATATAGACGTCGTCTGTCGTCGTGGCCGAGCTCTTGAGCGTATCCACCAGATCCTTGGCCGCGTCTTTCATCGCCTGGAGCTTGGTCGGATTGCTCCTTCCCTGCTCCATCGAGCCGGTGATGTCGAGCGCCATGGCCACGCGCAGCCGCGCCGCGCCCCATTTCGTCGAGGTGCTGCTGCCGAAACCGATGGTCGGGAAACCGGCCACCTTCATGAAGGCGGTCTGGATCGAGCCGCGGGTGCTGATCGACACGCTCGCACCATTGCCCGAGTTCGGGGTGTAGTGGACGTCGAGCGGCGAGATGCTGGCGTCGGAATGGTTGTAGAGCGACTCGAAATACGCCTGCGCGCGTTGCCTGATCTCTTCTTCCGACAGCCCGGCGGCCTCGCGCGAGATCATCAGCGCGGTGGCGTCGAGGGCAGCCTGCAACGCCGAGCGGGCGCTGTTGGCGCGGCTGTAGTCCACCGCGGCGCCGACCAGGCCGATGATGGGCACGATCGCAATGGCGAACATGATGGCGACGTTGCCCTCCTTGGCGCGCCGGAAGGCGCGGAAGGAGCGGGCGAGACGGGTGCGGAACACGGAGGTCATGTGGCTGATCCGTTCCAAAGGCTGCCGCTGCGGGCAGCCGGCCGAGAGGGGGTGGTGGACATGCACCGCCAGAAGGCGCGGCCGAAGCCCGGCCGGCCGCCAACCCGTGGCGGGGGCGGTTCCGACGGACGAGGGCGTGCGGCAATCGGCGCCATGGCGGTCATTCCGAAATCGGGCAAGCGCCCGGAGTTTTCGACGTACGGCGATTTCGCCGGTGGTCGATAAACAGGCGGTAAAGTCGTGCGGAGAAAAACAGGTAGACCGACGGATTGCCGGCGGGCGCGGCGCCGGCTCTCGATTCGTCGTCAACGCCTGCTGAACGCCAACCCCCTGCATTCATTCAACTTGCATAGGAAGCGTTAACCGTGCAGGATTCCCGGCATCGGGCGCGGGTGGCGACGGCGCAGGGCGCGGGTCGGCTGCCGTTATCGGCAGCGTCGGCGAGTGGACCTTGGCGTTTAAGTGCTGTTGTTCAAGTGCTTTGGGACGACAAGCAGAGGCTGCTTGCGGCGGGGGACCGCGTCCCCATATTCTGCTGGTGATCGCCTGGGGAGGCGCCGGCAGCAGCCGGGCGGGACCTTTCGAGGATCGCAAGCGTATGAGCCATGTGGGACATGCTGTCATATTCCGGAGCTTCGATCTGGCGCGCGGAGGCGCCGGCCGCCTCGCGCCCCGTCCTCGGTAACGGTGAGGGCCGGCCCGGCGGGACCGGCGGACCGGGCACCTCGGTCATCACCAAGGTCAAGCCGCGCACCAAGCGGCCCAACATGTACCGCGTCCTGATTCTCAACGACGACTACACGCCGATGGAGTTCGTCGTCCATGTGCTGGAACGGTTCTTCCAGAAGGATTCGGAATCGGCCACCAAGATCATGCTGCACGTTCATCACCACGGAATTGGCGAATGCGGCGTCTACACTTACGAGATCGCCGAAACCAAAGTGACGCAGGTGATGGATTTTGCCCGCAAGCACCAACATCCTTTGCAATGTGTGATGGAAAAGAAGTAGGCTTGGCTCGGGCTTGGACCAACGGGCGCCTGTGGCGCCACGAAATGATCTGAAAGAAGGAGCAGCGGTTTTTCGGATCGGACGGAACCAGATTTTGGCGGGGGCCATAGAGGACGCGAATGCCGACGTTTTCCCATAGCCTTGAACAATCCCTGCATCGTGCGCTGGCGATCGCCAATGAACGCCATCATCAGTATGCGACGCTCGAACACCTGCTGCTCGCCCTGATCGACGATTCCGACGCCGCCGCGGTGATGCGCGCCTGCAGCGTCGATCTCGACAAGCTGCGCGGCAGCCTCGTCAACTACCTCGAAACCGAGTTTGAGAATCTCGTCACCGACGGCTCCGACGACGCCAAGCCGACCGCCGGCTTCCAGCGCGTGATCCAGCGCGCGGTGATCCATGTGCAGTCCTCCGGCCGCGAGGAAGTGACCGGCGCCAACGTGCTGATCGCGATCTTCGCCGAGCGCGAGAGCCATGCCGCGTATTTCCTGCAAGAGCAGGACATGACGCGCTACGATGCGGTCAACTATGTCAGCCACGGCATTGCCAAGCGTCCCGGCGTGTCCGAGGCGCGGCCGGTGCGCGGCGTCGACGAGGAGACCGAGACCAAGGGCGGCGACGACGCCAAGAAGAAGGGCGACGCGCTGGAAGCCTACTGCGTCAACCTCAACAAGAAGGCGCGCGACGGCAAGATCGATCCCGTGATCGGCCGCAATGCCGAGATCAGCCGCGCCATCCAGGTGCTGTGTCGCCGGCAGAAGAACAACCCGCTGTTCGTCGGCGAGGCCGGCGTCGGCAAGACCGCGATCGCCGAAGGGCTCGCCAAGCGCATCGTCGACAGCGAGGTGCCGGAGGTGCTGGCCACCGCCACGGTGTTCTCGCTCGACATGGGAACGCTGCTGGCCGGCACGCGCTACCGCGGCGATTTCGAGGAGCGGCTGAAGCAGGTCATCAAGGAACTGGAAGCGCACCCCGGCGCCATCCTGTTCATCGACGAGATCCACACCGTGATCGGCGCCGGCGCCACCTCCGGCGGCGCCATGGATGCGTCGAACCTGCTGAAGCCCGCATTGGCATCGGGCACCATCCGCTGCATGGGCTCGACCACCTACAAGGAATACCGCCAGCACTTCGAGAAGGACCGCGCGCTGGTGCGGCGCTTCCAGAAGATCGACGTCAACGAGCCGTCGGTGGACGACGCCATCGGTATCCTGAAAGGGCTCAAGCCCTATTTCGAGGACTACCACAAGCTGAAATACACCAACGATGCCATCGAGGCGGCGGTCAATCTCTCCGCGCGCTACATCCACGACCGCAAGCTGCCCGACAAGGCGATCGACGTGATCGACGAATCCGGCGCGGCGCAGATGCTGGTGCCCGAGAGCAAGCGCAAGAAGACGATCGGCATCAAGGAGATCGAGACCACCATCGCCACCATGGCGCGGATTCCGCCCAAGAGCGTGTCGAAGGACGATGCCGAGGTGTTGCAGCATCTGGAAACGACGCTGAAGCGCGTGGTGTTTGGCCAGGACAGGGCGATCGAATCGCTGTCCTCCGCCATCAAGCTGGCCCGCGCGGGCCTGCGCGAGCCGGAGAAGCCGATCGGCTCCTACCTGTTCTCCGGCCCGACCGGCGTCGGCAAGACGGAAGTGGCGAAGCAGCTTGCGGCCTCGCTCGGCGTCGAACTGTTGCGCTTCGACATGTCCGAATACATGGAGCGGCACACCGTGTCGCGGCTGATCGGCGCGCCTCCGGGCTATGTCGGCTTCGATCAGGGCGGGCTTCTGACCGACGGCGTCGATCAGCATCCGCACTGCGTGGTGCTGCTCGACGAGATCGAGAAGGCGCACCCGGATCTCTACAACGTGCTGTTGCAGATCATGGATCACGGCAAGCTGACCGACCATAACGGCAAGCAGGTCAACTTCCGCAACGTCATCCTGATCATGACCACCAATGCCGGCGCTGCGGACCTGGCGCGGCAGGCGTTCGGCTTCACGCGCTCCAAGCGCGAGGGCGACGATCAGGAGGCGATCAACCGCCTGTTCGCGCCGGAGTTCCGCAACCGGCTCGATGCCATCGTCTCGTTCGGCCACCTCAACTCCGAGGTGATCGGCATGGTGGTCGAGAAGTTCGTACTGCAGCTCGAGGCGCAGCTTGCCGATCGCGACGTCACCATCGAGCTGTCGGAGCCGGCCAAGGCGTGGCTGATCGAGCATGGCTACGACGAGCAGATGGGTGCCCGCCCGATGGGCCGGATGATCCAGGAGCACATCAAGAAGCCGCTCGCCGACGAGGTGCTGTTCGGCAAGCTCAAGGGCGGCGGTCACGTCCGCGTGGTGATGGTCAAGGGCGAGACCGGCGAGGACAAGATCGGCTTCGAGTTCCTCGACGGGCCGGTGACGCCGAAGCCTGACAAGCTGCCGCCCGGTGCCCGCAAGCGCGCGGCTGCCCGCAAGCCGAAGTCCGGCCCTAAGGGCGCGGCCAAGGAGCCGGCGAAAGTCTGAGCCTTCCGTCTCTGCTGCGCAACATGAACGGGCAGCGGTGATGCCGCTGCCCGATGGCGTTCAGGCGCGCGCTGCCATCTCCACCCTCGTCATGCGCGGGCATAGCCGTTCAAAGAACGGCGTTCTGTCGAACGCCTATGTTCCGCGCATCCACGTCTTTGCAGCCCTCCCTTTATCCCTCCCCCACTCGCGGGGGAGGGTAGGGTGGGGGATGGCCGGGATAAACCCGGCCATGATGACGAATGGGTAGAGCGTTTCAGGTCTTGACCGGTGCCCCGCCGGCGGTGGCTTTTGCCGCCGCCTTCTGCGCGTCGAAATCGCGCCGCCGTCGCGCCAGCTCTTCCGCGCTCATCGCCTCGACGTTGTTGTAGTCGCGCTTCCAGGCCGCATCCGCCGCCCAGCGCAGTGGCGATTGCATCGTGGTGTGCGGGCCGGGTGCGGTTTCGAGAAGGCGCAGCGCCAGCTCCAGTGTCAAATCCTGCGAGGCGATGTCGTGCGGCTTGCCGGCCGAGTTGCCGAGCGGAAAGTCGCTGAACAGAAAGCGCGACGCGGCGGCGTGCTCGACGATATCCTTGGCGCAGCCCATCACCACGGTCGCGATGCCGTTCGCCTCCAGATGCCGCGCCGCCAGGCTGACGCTCTGGTGGCACACCGGGCAGTTCGGCACCAGCACGGCGGCCTCGACACGATCGGCCCGGCAGCGCTTCAGCAACTCTGGCACGTCCTGCTCAAGCGTAATGCGGTGGCTGCGGTTGGTCGGCAGCCCGAAGAAACGGGGCGCGAGCTTGACGCGGCCGGCGGCGGCGGCGCGGTCGAGCGCCGGCAGTGGAAACCAGGTGCCGCTGTCAGTCGCCATGGTATGGGTGCGGTCGTAGGCGATATGGGAGATGCGCACGTCGTGCGGCTTCGTCACGTCGCCGTCATAGACCGCGAAGAATTTTGCAGCGCCGTTGTAGGGCGCGCCCGGCCCCTGATCGCCCTTGGCCGGGTCGAACGGGGCGGCAGTGGTGATGAGCGCCACCCGCGTCTCGCCGAGCGGCCTTGCAAGCGGCGTGAACGGCGCATCGGTATAGTGCGCCCAGCGGTAGGGCGTCGTATAGCCGATCGCGGCGTAATAGGCGCGCGTGCGCGCCATGTACGGGATCGGCACGTCGTCGTCGGACGCAAATCCGAAGTCGCCGTCTGGCGGGGCGTCGGCGGTCATCTAGCCGCCGAGCGCCGCGATCAGCTTGCGCTGGTGGTCCTGTAGCACGGAGGCGTCCTCCTTGCGCGTCGCCGGCGGCAGCAGCTCGACGCCGTTGAAGCGCGGCATGACGTGCATGTGCAGATGATAGACCTCCTGCCCGGCGGCGGCTTCCGAGAACTGCGCGACGATCACGCCATCGGCGGCAAATGCCTTCATGGCGGCGTGGGCGACCTTGTGAGAGGTGCGCGCGACATGGGCGAAGTCGTCCACGGTGATGTCGAGGATGTTGCGCGCCGGCGCCTTGGGGATCACCAGCGTGTGGCCGGGGCAGCGCGGCATGATGTCGAGGAACACGAAGGTGTGGTCGTCCTCAAAGACCTTGTAGCTCGGCAGTTCGCCGCGCAGGATTTTTGCAAAGATGTTGTTGGGGTCGTAACTGGCCATGATCGCTCCCGCTGTTGCGGAGCCAGTTTTCGCGGGGGGCGCGGGTGCGGTCAAGCGCCGTGTGCGCCGTCGCCTTTGCGGAAGGGGCCGGCCTCGGTCAGGTCGCGTACCGCCTCGGCGACATAGGCGCGCTCGCCTTCGAGGTAATGCGCAACCGCGCGGCGCAAGGCCGGATCGGCGATGTAATGGGCGGAATAGGTGGTCTGCGGCAGGTAGCCGCGTGCGATCTTGTGCTCGCCCTGCGCGCCGGCCTCGACCACCGGCAGGCCGCGGGTGATGGCGAAGTCGATGGCCTGATAGTAGCAGACCTCGAAATGCAGGAACGGGTGGTGCTCGATGGCGCCCCAGTTGCGGCCGTAGAGGGTATCGGAGCCGATGAAGTTGATGGCGCCGGCGATCCAGTGCCCGTTACGCCTGGCCATCACCAGCAGCACATGGTCGCGCATCGTCTCGCCGACCAGCGAGAAGAATTCGCGGGTGAGGTAGGGCCGCCCCCATTTGCGCGAGCCGGTCTCCATATAAAACGTGAAGAAGGCGTCCCACGCTTCTTCGGTGATCGCCTCGCCGGTCAGGTGGTGGATGGTGATGCCGTCGGCCAGCGCCTCGCGGCGCTCGCGGCGGATCGCCTTGCGATGGCGCGAATTGAGCGTGGCGAGGAAGTCGTCGAAGCTGCCGAAGCCGTGGTTGTGCCAGTGAAACTGCTGGTCGGTCCGTTGCAGGAAGCCATGGCCGGCGAGGAAGCGCCACTCGTCCTCGCGGGCGAAGGTGACGTGGACCGACGAGGCTTGCGTCGCCTTGCACAGGCCGATCAATCCGCGCGCCAGTGCAGTGCGCACCTCGGCCGTGTCGGCGCCGGCGCGCACCAAGAGCCGCGGGCCGGTCGCCGGGGTGAACGGCACGGCTGCCTGCAACTTCGGATAATAGGCGCCGCCGGCGCGCATATAGGCGTCGGCCCAGCCATGGTCGAAGACGTATTCGCCCTTTGAGTGCGATTTCAGGTAGCACGGCACGACGCCGACGATGGTTCCATCCTGCCGCGCCACGAGGTGGCGCGCGGCCCAGCCGGCGCGCGGCACGGCCGAGCCGGAATTCTCGACGGCGGCAAGAAAGTCGTGGGAAATGAAGGGATTGTAAGCCGTCCCCGGCGGGGCGGCACAGGCGTCCCAGTCCGCTTTGTCGATCTGGTCGACGGCGCCGACCGCCTCCAGCAGGATCTCGGATGCAGGCGTCGTTTGGGTGGCGGTCCGGCCGGTTCGGGGCATGCCTTACAGATCGGCCTCGTCACGGGTTACGTCAAGTTATGGAACAAAACCCTCAAAAATCATCTGGTCGGCGTAGCGGGCGGCGCGGGCGCGCTGCTCCGGGGTACGCACCGTCCAGCCGAGCAGGGCGCAGCCGAAAATATGGCGGGCGATCCATGGCGGCGGCGCCGGCAGGTCGTCCACCCGGTAGGCGACGAAATGCGGCTGGGTGCGGAAGCCGTGGCGCAGCCCGATCATGTCGCGGCGGGCATGCGGAGGCAGTGGCGCCCATTCCGGGTCGCGGTAGTGGCGCTCGGCGGTGATGCCGCGTGGGTGATCCGGCAGGATGTCGCGGATCGCCACCACCTGGTCGGGATCGAACGACATCAGCGCCACCGGCCCGCGATAGCCCGCAAGTACTTTGGCGACACGGTGGGCCAGGGTGCGGTCGCCGTCGAAATGGCTCTTGAACTCGATCAGGAGCGGCACCCGGCCGCCGACGTGGTCGCAGAATTCACCGAGCGTCATCATCCGCTCGGGCGTCGCCTTGAAGGCGACCTGCTTCAACTCGACAGCGGTCCGTGCCCGCAGCAGTCCTTCGCCCTCGGTCAGCCGGCCGAGGCTATGGTCGTGGTGGACCATGGCCTCGCCGTCGGCCGAGAGCTGAAGGTCGGTCTCAATGGTGAAACCGCCGGCGATCGCCGCGTCGAACGCCGCCGGCATGTTCTCGATGACGCCGCGCGCAGCATGATGCAGGCCGCGGTGGGCCACCGGCCGCGCCGTCAGCCAGTCGGGCGCGCGCATCGCCGCGCTGCTCAGGCGACCTCGAAGATGGCGTCCACCTCGACCGAGGCATCGCCGGGCAGCGCCGCGACGCCGACAGTGGTGCGGGCGTGGCGGCCCTTGTCGCCGAACGCGGCGACCATCAGGTCGGAGGCGCCGTTGAGCACTTTTGGACCTTCGAGGAAGTCCGGCGCCGAGTTGATAAATCCGCCGAGCCGCACCACGCGTGCCACCTTGTCGAGGTCGCCGAGAGCGGCCTTGACCTGCGTCAGCAGGTTGACGGCGCAGGCACGGGCCGCGGCCTGGCCCTGTTCGACCGAGACGCCCGCGCCCAGCTTGCCATTGGCCACCAGCTTGCCGTCGGCACCGGCGCAGACCTGCCCGGACAACACCAGCAGATTGCCGGAGCGGACGAACGGGACGTAGTTTGCCTGCGGGCTCGTCGGCTCGGGAAGCGTAATGCCAAGCGCCGCGAGCTTCTGTTCAACCGTTCCTGCCATACTGTCCTCGATGCTGATGATTTTCTCACGTTCCGGTGAACGCTTCAGGCCATATTTCACCCATCATGCGCGCCCATGCAAGGGGCGGATCGCAGGGGCTCGCGCCGGCTCGCGCAGGGTGCCGCCTGTGGCTATGGTGCAGGCTCAATCAGGCCAAGGAGACCGCATGCCTCGCTCATATCCGATTGCGGCGCTCGCCTCGCTCGCGGTGCTTATCGCCGGCGGCGGCAGCGGCGCCGGCGCCGAGACCGCGCCGATCGTGCTCGCGCCGCATCAGGCGCTCTATACCCTGAGCCTGAAGTCGGCGCGCAGCAACGTCGCGATCAACGATGCCTCAGGGCAAATCATCTACAATTTCGACGGCAACCTGTGCGAGGGCTACACCAGCGATTTCCACCAGGTGTCGGAGCTGGAGGCGGCGGAAAACAAGGACATCACCAACAACCTGCGCTCCACGACGTGGGAGAGCGGCGACGGCAAGAGCTACCGCTTTCGCATCGAGACCCGGACCAACGACGACGACCCGAGCATCGCGGACGGCGTTGCCGAGCGCGACGGCGACGCCATCAAGGTGCGGCTCAAGCAGCCGGTGGAGAAGACGCTGACGCTGCCCGGCGACGTGGTGTTTCCGACCGAGCAGGTCCGGCGCATTATTGCCGCGGCGCGCGAAGGCAAATCGCTGCTCGAACTCAATGTCTATGACGGCTCCGACGGCGGCGAGAAAGTCTACAATACCTTCACCGTGATCGGGCGGCCGATCGACGCGGGCGCGGCGGCCGCGCCGGATGCCGCCGGTGCTGCGTTGCAGGCGCTGCGGCGCTGGCCGGTCACGGTCAGCTATTACGACAGCGGCAAGCGGCCGGACGCCGGCGAGCAGACCCCGGTCTATGCGATGTCGTTTGAACTCTACGACAACGGCGTCTCGCGCCAGCTCGCGCTCGACTACAACGATTTCGTCATCAGCGGCGCGATGTCGAAATACGAGGCCAAGGCGGCCAAGCCCTGCAAGCCATAAGGGCGGGCGCTCCGGTTGTCGCCTTTCCGCCTCGCCTCACTCCGGCTTGGGCGGACCGTTATAGACGATGCCGCGCATCACCGCGGCGCGGCCGAAGCGCTGGCGCAGGTCGTCCATGGCGCGCTCGGCGTGTGCGGCGCGGCCGTCGATCAGGTCGGCGTCGCCGGCCTGCGAACCCGGCCGCAGCGCGCTGACGCCGACGCCGATCAGGCGGAAGGCGGTGCCGTCGATCTCCCGGGCGAGCAGGTCGCGGGCGGTGGCAAAGATGCGGCTTGCAAGTTGCGTCGGGGCGGCGATGCCACGGGCGCGCGTGCGCTGGCGGAAATCGGCGGTCTTGAGCTTGAGGGTGACGGTGGCGCCGGCAAGCTCGCCGGCCTTGAGCCTGCCCGAGACCTTTTCGCTGAGCAGCCACAGGGTTTTCTCCAGCGCCGCGAAATCGCGGATATCGGTCTCGAACGTGGTCTCGCTGGAGATCGCCTTGGCGCCGCGGTCGGCCACCACCTTGCGCTCGTCGATGCCGCGTGCGAGGCGCCACAGCCGCCGCCCTTCCGGGCCGAACAGCTTCATCAACTCCGTCTCCTCGGCGCGCTGCAGGTCGGCGATGGTGCGGAAGCCGCGCTGCGCGAGGCGGGCCATGGTCGCGGGTCCCACGCCGAAGATGAATCCGACCGGCTTGTCCGCCATCAGCGCGCGCGCGTCGTCCTGATCGAGCGTGGCGAAGCCGCGTGGCTTGTCGAGGTCGGAGGCGATCTTGGCGAGAAACTTGTTGCAGGACAGTCCGATCGACACGGTGATACCGATGTCGCGCTCGACCGTGGCGGCAAAGCGCGCCAGCACCTTGGCCGGGATCATGCCGTGCAGCCGCTCGGTGCCGTGGAGGTCGAGGAACGCCTCGTCGATCGACAGTGGCTCGACCAGCGGGGTCAGTGCCTGCATCGCGGCGCGTACCTCGCGGCTGACGCGGACGTACTTCGCCATATCCGGTTTGATGACGGTGGCGGATGGGCATAGCGCCAGCGCCTTGAACATCGGCATGGCCGAGCGCACGCCATAGGTGCGTGCGATGTAGCAGGCCGCCGACACGACGCCGCGCCGGCCGCCGCCAACGATCACCGGCCGGTCGGCAAGTGCCGGATCGTCGCGCTTTTCGATTGTTGCGTAGAAAGCATCGCAGTCGATATGGGCCAGCGCCAGCGTCGGCAGCGCGGGGTGGCGCACGAGCCGTGGCGAGCCGCAGGCGACGCAGCGGCGAACGCCGGGGCCGGTATCCGCGAGGCAGTCGCGGCAGAAGCCGGGCACGATGCGGTCCACCGGCCGGCCGCCGCTCACGGGTTGTCGCGCTCCCAGCGTCCGCCACCGAGGACGTCGTGCGCCGCAGCGATCGCCGCCGCGGTGAGGCCGGCGCTTGCCGCGAACGCCTGCACCGTCGAATCGTCCCGCATCACGAAATCGAGAACGCCGGCCAGGAATCGAGAATCGCTTGCCGCCTTGCGCAGGCTCTGTGGGCCGAGCCCGGTCTCGGCGAGAAACAGCCCAAGCCGTTCCGGGTCCGTGGCGATGAAGGAAAGTGCTTGAACAGCCACGATTTCCGCCGCTTCACGGGGATCGTGTAAACCCTTACTCATCGATCGCTTTTGCCTTTCCGTAACTTATGGTCTCTAGTTTCCCCCGCGCAGCCCGGCCTGCCAGCGCGGGGACTGTGGCGGCAAGCGAGGCGCCGGGCCACCATTTGCACAGCGGAGGGCGGGATGGCCAAGACCGTCCTGATCGTCGAGGACAACGAGCTTAACATGAAGCTCTTTCGCGATCTCCTGGAAGCGCACGGCTATGCCACCGTCGGCACCTCGAGCGGCGTCGAGGCGCTCGATCTCGTGCGCCGGCTGCATCCCGACCTCGTGCTGATGGACATCCAGCTTCCGCAGGTGTCCGGGCTCGAGGTGACGCGCCAGATCAAGGACGACCCGGCGCTGCGCGCCATTCCCGTCATCGCCGTGACAGCGTTCGCCATGAAGGGCGACGAGGAACGGATCCGCGAAGGCGGCTGCGAAGCCTATCTGTCGAAGCCGATCTCCGTCGGGCGGTTCATGGAAACCGTGCGCCAGTTCATTGGGTAAGGAAGCGCGATGACCGCCCGCGTCCTTGTCGTCGATGATACGCCGGCCAATATCCGCCTGATGGAGGCGCGGCTGTCGGCGGAATATTTCGACGTCATCACCGCGAGGAACGGCGCCGAGGCGCTCGACATCTGCGCGCGGGTCGAGTGCGACATCGTGCTGCTCGACGTCATGATGCCCGACCTCGACGGCTTCGAGGTGTGCCGCCGCCTCAAGTCGAACCCGCAGACGTGCTTCATTCCGGTGGTGATGGTGACGGCGCTCGACCATCCCGCCGACCGCGTGCGCGGGCTGGAGGCGGGCGCCGACGATTTTCTCACCAAGCCGGTTGCCGACGCCATCCTGATCGCACGGGTGCGCTCGCTGACGCGGCTGAAGATGATGACCGACGAACTGCGCATGCGCGCCGCGACCTCGCTCGAGGTCGGCATCCTGGCGCCGGAGCGCAATGCGGTGGCCGACGACGGCAAGGGCGGGCGTATCCTGCTGGTGGACGACCGGCCGGACTCCTACGAGCGCCTGGCCGCGACGCTGACCGCCGAACATGCCGTCGATGTGGAACCGTCCCCGGCGGAAGCGGTGTTCCATGCTGCCGAGCATGCCTACGACCTGATGATCGTCTCGCTGGGGCTTAAAGGTTTCGACGGCCTCAGGCTGTGCAGCCAGGTCCGTTCGCTTGAGCGTACGCGCCACCTGCCGATGCTGGCGGTCGCCGACGCCATCGACCGCGACAACCTGCTGCGCGGGCTCGAGATCGGCGTCAACGACTATCTGCTGCGTCCGGTGGACCGCAACGAATTGCTGGCGCGGGTGCGCACGCAGGTGCGCCGGCGCCGCTATGCCGAGCACCTGCGCGACAACTTCCACGCCTCGATCGAGATGGCGATCACCGACGCGCTGACCGGCCTGCACAATCGTCGCTACCTGGAGAGCCACCTCGCGGCCCTCGCCGATCAGGCGGCGGCGCGCGGCGAGCCGTTGGCGCTGATGATGCTCGATATCGATTTCTTCAAGGCGATCAACGACAGCTACGGCCACGATGCCGGCGACGAGGTGCTGCGCGAGTTCGCCTCTCGCATCCGCAAGGCGATCCGCGGCATCGACCTCGCCTGCCGCTATGGCGGCGAGGAGTTCGTAGTGGTGATGCCGGAGACCGACCTCAAGGTCGCGGGTCTCGTTGCCGAGCGGCTGCGGCGCGCGGTTGCCGGCGCGCCGTTTGCGATCGAGCGCGGGGCACGGCAGATCGACGTTACGCTGTCGATTGGAATTGCCGCGCTCGATGGGCGCGAATCGGTGGCGGCGGCGCTCAAGCGGGCCGACCAGGCGCTCTACCGCGCCAAGCTCGACGGCCGCAACCGCGTGGTCGCCGCGGCGGCCTAAGGCGGCAAACGAAAACGGGGCCCGAAAGGCCCCGCCACTGCCGTCGCGATGAAAGCGCCGCCTTACGTGATCTTGTTACTTGATCTTGGCTTCGCGGAATTCGACGTGCTTGCGCGCCACCGGATCATACTTCTTCTTGACCAGCTTGTCGGTCATGGTGCGCGAGTTCTTCTTCGTGACATAGTAGTAGCCGGTGTCGGCCGACGACACGAGCTTGACCTTGATGGTGACCGCTTTGGCCATGGAAACCTCGATCTGTCTGGGAACGCCAAAAACCGGGCCGGCCGTGGCGGTCCCGCGTTGGCCGGCAACCTAGCCGGGAATGCTCTGAAGTCAAGGTTTTCCTGGCTAGGCGAGGGTCCGCCCCGCCGGCTCAGATATAGTCGGTCAGCATCGTGCCGTTGCGGAAGTGGAAGAGCGGCACCGGGTGGTCGTGGCCGAGCGGCCCGGCGGCGAGCCGGCGCTCCAGCACGCCGAGCACGTTGCGGGTCATCGGGTGCAGGTCCTTCAGCGGCTCCGCTCCGAGCGGCATCCACACCAGTTCCACCAGTTCGGCATCGGCATGGACGACGCCGGGAACCCGGTGGGCGATCCGCGAGGCTTCGGCGGTGAAGAAGCGGGTGTCGAAACGGCGGACGCGGCCGGTCGGGGTGATGGCCCGGGCGATCAGGTAAAGGCTGGACGGGTCGGGCAGCAGCCCGGCGTCGGCGAACGGCCGCCACGGCCCGTCGAGCCGGCTCGGCACCCGCGAAACCCGGCAGCCGAGGCACAGGCCCGTCTCCTCGCAAGCCTCGCGGATGGCGGCGGTCGCCAGCGCCCGCGCCCGCGCCGCGGCGATCCGCGGGCGGCCGCGCATCAAGAGGTCTTCCAGTTCCGACGGGATCGGGGCCGCAACCGGCACGCGGTGGTCGGTGGGATCGACCCGGCCGCCGGGAAACACGATCTTGTTCGGCATGAAGACGTGGCCGTGATGGCGGCGGCCGACCAGGACCCGCGGCGTCGTCTCGCTGCGGTCGATCAGGATCAGGGTGGCGGCGTCGCGCGGCCGGATGTTCGGATAGGTGCCGCGAAAAGCATCGTCGTGGTCGCGCTGGGGGTCGGGTTTGGTCATCGCGTCGGGGAGGAGGCTGGCTCGGGCGGCCGGACGACAATATCCGGCTCCGGATCGTTCTCGTCAAAACCGTGCATTCTGAGCGCCCATTGCAGGCCGACCACGGCGCCCTTGATCGGCTGGATCAGCAGGATCGACATCACGAAGGTCAGCGGCAGGTAGATCGCGAGCTGCAACCAGATCGGCGGCGCTGCCAGCTTCTCGACAGCAAGCGCCACTGGTACCACGATATGGCCGACCACAACGATCACCAGATAGGCCGGCAGATCGTCGGCGCGGTGGTGGTGCAGTGCCTCGTTGCAGGCGGGGCAATGGTCGGCCACCTTGAGGAAGGCGCGGAACAGCCGGCCCTGGCCGCAGGCCGGGCAGCGGCCGCCGAGGCCGCGCCGTATCGCAAGCCACAGGTTGCGGTCGGACGGCAGGCTGAGGCTGGAGGTCCAGCGCGATCGCGGGTGCATGTTCATCGTTTGCTCGTCCTGGCGCGGGGGCCGCCCTTGCCTTTGGCTGCTTTTCGGTGCGAGGCGGCCTTCTTGCCGCCCTTACCGCCTTTGGGTTTGCGGTCCTTCGCCGGCGGCCCGGCCTTGCCGCGGCCCGTCCGGTCCGGCCTTGTGGCCGTGCCGCGGCGGCCGGCGGCGTTGGCCAGAAGCTCGAAGCGCAGCGCGCCGGCGACCGGAGCGGCTTCTACCAGACGAACCTCCACCGCGTCACCCAGCCGGTGCATGGCACCGCTGCGGGTGCCGACCAGCGCGTGGCGCGCCTCGTCGTACTGGAAATACTCGGTTCCGAGCGAACGGATGGGGATCAGTCCGTCGGCGCCAGTGTCGTCGAGGCGGACGAACAGCCCGGCGCGGGTAACGCCGGAAATGCGCGCGGAAAACGTCGCGCCGATGCGGTCCGCGAGGTGGTGGGCGATCAGGCGGTCGGCGGTCTCGCGCTCCGCCTTCATGGCGCGGCGCTCGGTCAGCGAGATTTGTGCCGCGATCTCGCCGAGCGATTCGGTCGTCGCATCTTCCGGCAGCGCGCCGTCGCCGAGCCTCACAGCGCGGATCAGCGCGCGATGCACGATCAGGTCGGCGTAGCGGCGGATCGGCGAGGTGAAATGCGCGTAGCGGCGCAGGTTGAGGCCGAAATGGCCATAGTTCTCGGAGGCGTATTCGGCCTGCGCCTGCGCGCGCAGCACCACCTCGTTGACCAGCGGCTCGACATCGCGGCCGCGCACCAGCGCCAGCACGCGATTGAACTGCGCGGGCCGCAGCGCGCCGCCCTTGGCGAAGCCGATATCGAGCGTGCGCAGGAAATCGAAAAGATTGTGCACCTTCTCGACGCCCGGCTCGTCGTGTACCCGATAGATGAAGGGCAGGCCGGCCTTTTCAAGAGTCTCGGCGGCGGCGACGTTGGCGAGGATCATGAACTCCTCGATCAGCCGATGTGCTTCCAGCCGCTCCGGCACCACGACGCGGTCCACCGTGCCGTCGGGCCTGAGCAGGATTTTCCGTTCCGGCAGGTCGAGGTCGAGCGGTTCGCGGTCCTCGCGCGCCTGTTTTGCGCAAGCATAGGCGGCATAGAGCGGGCGCAGGATGGGGTCGAGCAGCGGCGCTGTCGCGTCGTCCGGGCGGCCGTCGACCGCCGCCTGCACCTGCGCATAATGAAGTTTTGCCGCCGAGCGCATCAAGACGCGGTGGAACGAGTGCGACCGCTTGCGGCCCTGGGCGTCGAGCACCATGCGCACCGCGAGCGCGCCGCGCGGCGCGCCGGGGATCAGCGAGCACAGATCGTTGGAGATGCGCTCGGGCAGCATCGGCACCACCCGGTCGGGGAAGTAAACCGAGTTGCCGCGCTTCAGCGCCTCGCGGTCGAGCGCCGTGCCGGGGCGGACATAGAAACCAACGTCGACGATGGCGACATCGACGATAAAGCCGCCCTTGTTGGCCGGATCGGGATCGGCTTCCGCATGCACCGCGTCGTCATGGTCCTTGGCGTCCGCGGGGTCGATCGTCAGGAGCGGTTCGTGCCGCCAGTCCTCGCGGCCCGAGAGAGGCGCCGGCTTCGCGCCGTCGGCTTCGGCGATCACGTCGCGCGGGAAGATGTAGGGAATGGAGTGGGCGTGAATGGCGATCATCGAGACCGCCTTCTCGCTCTTCATGTTGCCGATGATCTCGATGATCCGCGCGTGGTCGAGGCCGTAGCGGCCCTGGCGGGTGATGCTCACCGAAACGAGGTCGCCATCCTTCGCCTTGCCGACATCGTCGGGCAGGAGGACCAG
>Ga0182792_1000222_pt1 | contig 55652 bp, 48 predicted proteins | sample Passage237B_FD_130497 | JGI IMG/M metagenome (GOLD analysis project Ga0182792, IMG submission 130497) | Cellulose adapted compost microbial communities from Newby Island Compost Facility, Milpitas, CA, USA - Passage2 37B (version 2) (version 2) ...
CCCCTGGGCGGAGTCCGCCAAGGGGAGGTGGCGCGCAGCGCCGGAGGGGTCATCGGCCGCCTCATCGGTGTGATTCATGACCCCTCCGGCCGCTGCGCGGCCACCTCCCCAACGTTGTTGGGGAGGGCAAGAGAACTAACCGCCGATCGTCACGCCGGCGTCGGCGATGATGGTCTGGCCGGTGATGAAGGCGCCGGCCTTGGAGGCCAGCATGACGGCGATGCCGCCGATATCGTCGGGCTCGCCGATGCGGCGCAGCGGTGCGGTCTGCAGGCGCTTGTCGAGGTATTTCGGATCCTCCCAGAGGGCGCGCGCAAAGTCGGTCCGCACCAGGCCGGGCGCGATCGTGTTGACGCGGATGTTGTCGGGCCCGAGCTCGGCCGCGAGGTTGCGCGCGAGCTGCATGTCGGCCGCCTTGGAGATGCAGTAGGCGCCGATCACCGTGCTCGCCCGCACGCCGCCGATCGAGGACACGATGATCACCGAGCCGTCCTTCCTGGCGCGCATGTCGGGCACGCAGAGGGTGGTCAGCCAGATGTTCGACAGGATGTTGTTCTGCATGATCTTGGTGAAGACGTCGTCCGGCATCTTCTCGGTCGGGCCGTAGTAGGGATTGCTGGCGGCATTGCAGACCAGCACGTCGATCGGGCCGAGCTGCCGACGGGTCTCGGCGACCAGACGCTCGCACTGCGCCTTGTCGGAGATGTTGCAGGGGATGACGATCGCCTCGCCGCCGGCCTTGCGGATCTCCTCGGCCGCCTCTTCGCAGGCCGGCTGCTTGCGCGACGAGACGACGACCCTGGCGCCCTGCAGCGCGAGGTGCAGCGCAATCGACTTGCCGATGCCCTTGCTCGAGCCGGTGACGATGGCGACCTTGCCCGTCAGGTCGAAAAGCGGCGATGCCATGAAGAACCCTCCTCAGCGATGAAGGCGTCCTGTGTCGCACGAAACGCGCGCGGGCGAAAATCAGGAACGTGTTCGCGCCGCGTCGCGGAATGTCGGCGCAACCTCTTGAAACGACGCGACGAAAGCGCCTTGGCTGCGATGCAGGCATGTCGCGCGAATCGCGACATCGGCGACAGTCACTCCGCCTCCGCTGCGGCGGCCTGTGCGGCGGCAGCACGCTCCGCCGCCCTCTCGCGGTTGCGCTCGGTGGCGGCTTCCAGGTCGCGCAGCCACTGCGGTTCCCGATGGGCTTCGTCGGCCGCGGTGCGGGCGGCCTCGCACGCGCGCAGACGATCGAAGCGCGCGAGCAGCCGCATCAGCATGGCGTCGTTGTGGCGCTCCACCGTGGCGACGTGCCGGCCGCGATGGAACACCGGCCGCCGGTCGGCGCCGAGCGCCCGGCGCATCGCAAGGTCCTCCAGGATCTCCAGCCGGGTCGCCAGCACGGCGTCGTAGCGCCGCGCGAAGGCCGGATTGCCCGTCCGCCACCGTTGGACCGTGCGCGCCGTCACACCGGTGCGCGAAGCGGCCTCGGCGACGGAGCCGGACAGCGCGAACCGGCGCAGGAAATGGGTCTGCAGCCGTGCCGTGGTCGGACGCCGCGGCGGCGGTGGCGCTTCGACGGCGGGAGAAGTCGAAAGGAGCAGCACGGGGTCGGTTTCTGGCGTATGGGTCACTGGGCATCCTTTACCAAAGTATTATACTGTGATTATACATCATTACTCCGATTTCTGCCAACCCCCAGTTCCCGCCTTCGCCCGACGCCTGTCGCCCGGTGCAGCCAACGAAGAAAAGGTTCCTCCGCGCAGCCTTTCACACCTTGGTCGGGACGACGACATGGCCCACTGTCCGGAGAGGAGATCGTCCAAGGCCGGTGACTGAATGAAGCAAGCCAAGCGCATCATCATCTGCGGCGGCGGCGCGATCGGCGCCGCGATCGCCTACTTCCTCAGCCGGCGCGGCGCGCAGCCCCTCGTGGTCGAGCGCCACGCGGTCGGCGGTGCGGCCTCGGGCAAGTCGGGCGGCTTCCTGGCCCTCGACTGGTGCGCCGGCACGCCGCTCGACGCCCTGGCGCGACGCAGCTTCGCGCTGCATGCCGATCTGGCCGACAGGCTCGGCAATCCCTGGGGCTATCGGCGGCTCACGACCTACGCCGGCCACGTCGCCGAGGACGGCGACGGCGGCACGACGAAGTGGCCCTGGCTGTCCAACGCCGTGGTGATCACGGGCCGGCTCGGATCGCCGCGCACGACGGCCGTGGTCGAGCCGCGTGCCTTCACCACCGGCCTGATGGAAGCGGCCGAAGCACAGGGCGCCACGCTGCGGCATGGCACGGTCGGCGCCCTGCTGCGCGGCCCCGACGGCGCCGTCCGCAGCATCGCGCTGGAGGGAGGCGAGATCGTCGAGGGAGATGCCGTCGTCATCGCCCTGGGACCCTGGTCGATCCTGGCGACGCGCTGGCTGCCGCTGCCGGCGGTGTTCGGCTACAAAGGCCACAGCCTCGTCTTCCGCACCGGCGATGCCGTTCCTGCCGAGGCGCTGTTCCTCGAATACAGGGAGCCCGACGGCGAGATGCTCAGCCCGGAGCTGTTCGCCCGGGCCGACGGTACGACCTGGGTCTGCGCGATCTCGAGCGACCGGCCCCTGCCCATCGACCCCGCCAAGGTGGCCGCCGATCCGGGTGCTCATGAGCGGCTGGAGGCGATGTGCCGAACCCTCTCGCCGATCTTCGCCGACAGTCCTGTCGTGGCGCGACAGGCCTGCTTCCGCCCCCTCACCCAAGACGGCCTGCCGCTGATCGGGGCGGTGCCGGGCGTCGAAGGGGCTTTCGTGGCCACCGGCCACAACGTCTGGGGCATGCTGAATGCGCCGGCCACCGGCGAGGCCATGGCCGAACTGATCCTCGACGGCGCGACACATCACGTAAGTCTGGCGCCGTTCGCGCCGGAACGCCTGCCGGCCTTCGATCCGGCCGAGTTGCGGGAGGCCTGATCCGGCGGGCGATCAGGCGGGCTTCGCCAACCAGCGGGCGATGACCGGCCATTCCTCCTTCAGGGTGCGGGAGCCCATGAAAAGGCCGATATGGCCGCCCGGGACGATCCTGCTCTCGATCCCCGCGGGCGGCGTCCCGATGAGTCCGGCCGCGGCAAGGACCTGTTCCGGAGTCGTGATGTCATCGGACCGGCCCGCCAGCAGGTAGGTCCGGCAGGTGATGTCGCGCAGTGTGAGCGTACGGCCCAGCCCGCGGAACGTGCCCTTGGCCAGCCGGTTCTCCTTGAACAGCCATTGGATCGCCTGAAGGTACCATCGGCCAGGCAGGTCGATCGGATTCTCGTACCAGCGCGCGAACGCCTCGCGCTTGGCGACGTAGGCCGGGTCCCCGATGTTGGCATAGAGCTCGGCATGCTCGCGCAGATAATGCTGCTCGGGGTGCATGTTCTTCCATCCCCGCAGCATGAAGCGGCCCTTCATCAGCCCACCGCCGGCCGCCACCAGGCTCTCGTAGAAGGCCAGCGGCGTCTCGTGAGCTATGCGCTTGATGGGGCCGTCGCCTCCATCGGTGTCGATGGGGGCGCCGGCAAGCACCAGCGCGTTCACCTTCTGGGGAAAGCGCGCGGCGACCATGGCGGACATCCAGCCGCCCTGGCAGAGTCCGACGAGGTTCACGCGGCCGCCGAGATCGTCGATCGCCACCACGAGATCGGCCAAGTAGTTGTCGATCTCCAGATCCTTCATGTCCAGCGTCGCGGCCTTCCAGTCGGTCAGCAGCACGTGGCCGACGCCGTTCTGCAGCAGGGTCGCGACCAGGCTCTGGCCTTCGTGGTAGTCGGCGATCATGGCGGAGTGGCCGGCGTACGGCGCATCGACGATCGTCGGAAGGCCGTTTGGCGTCCCGTACTCGCGGAACGCCATCGTGCGGAGGTCGAGCCGCACCTTGTTCGGCGTGGCCAGCACCGGCTGCAGGACGCCGTGCGTCCGGATCTCCTCGTCGACGAAAGCAAGGTTGCGCGCCCAGGCGTCGATGCCTTGCTCCATCGCCATCTCCGCCATCGCCATTGGCCAGAATGCCGGAACGTCCGGCAGGCCTCTGACGGCGCTGACGCCGCGATCGTCGCTCATGTGCCCTCCTCACGCCGCGGCGAAATCCAGCACGATGCGGCCGCGGATGTCACCGCGCTCCATGCGCGCGAAGACCTCGTTGATGTCGTCGAGGGCCGCGGTCTCGACGGTCGCCTTCACCTTGCCGGCGGCGGCGAAGTCGATGGCCTCCTGCAGGTCGAGACGCGTGCCGACGATCGAGCCGCGCACCGTGATCCCGCTCAGCACCGTGTCGAAGATCGGCAAAGGGAAGTCGCCCGGCGGCAGGCCGACCAGGGAGACGGTGCCGCCGCGCGCCACCATGCCCTGTGCCTGCGCAAAGGCCTTGGGCGACACCGCGGTCACGAGCACGCCCTGTGCACCGCCGATCTCCTGCCGGATCGCCGCGACCGGATCGCGGTCGCGTGCGTTCACGGTGACCGACGCGCCCAGCCTGCGCGCGAGCTCGAGCTTGGCGTCGTCGATATCGACGGCGGCGACCTCGAGCCCCATCGCCCTGGCGTACTGCACCGCCATGTGGCCGAGCCCGCCGATCCCGGAGATCGCCACCCAGTCGCCGGGATGCGCCTCGGTCATCTTGAGGCCCTTGTAGACCGTGACGCCGGCGCACAGGACCGGCGCCATCTCGACGAAGCCGACCTTGCTCGGCAGGTGCCCGACATAGGCGGGATCGGCCAGGACGTACTCGGCGAAGCTGCCGTTCACCGAATAGCCGGTGTTCTGCTGCTCGACGCACAGCGTCTCCCAGCCGCCCAGGCAGTGCCGGCAGTGCCCGCAGGCGGAATAGAGCCACGGCACGCCGACGCGGTCGCCTTCCTTGACATACCGGACGCCGCGGCCGACCGCCGCCACCTCGCCGACCCCTTCATGGCCGGGGATGAAGGGCGGCTTCGGCTTCACGGGCCAGTCGCCGTGCGCCGCATGCAGGTCGGTATGGCAGACACCCGTCGCGGCGATCTTCACCTGGACCTGACCGTCGCCGACCTCGGGGACGGGCACCTCCTCGATCACCAGGGGCTTGCGGAACTCGCGAACGACGGCTGCCTTCATGGTCTTCGGCATGAGTGACCTCCTGCGTGATGTTGCTGCGCAAGCTCCGTCCGGGATGCCGGCGTCAGCGACCAAGGTCGAAATCCTACCCGCTCCGATGTGTGCAGGAATTGAGTGACATCAAGGCGAACGGGTTCGGGCATCCCCGGGACATCTTGCGTCAAGTCCGCAGATATGCCCCCTGTCATTGCATGACCGTCACTTCTACGCCGTCCGGCACCACGCTGGTGGTCGCCATCGACCGCCCGCCCGTGAATGCACTCGACCTCGAGACCATCGAGGCGCTGCGCGCGATCTTCACCGCCATGGGCGCCAATCCGCCGGCCGGCGGCATGGTGCTGACCGGCGGCGGCAGCCGGGCCTTCTCCGCCGGCATCGACACGACGGCCTTCGCGGACTACGACGCCGACCGCCGGCGCGCCCTGGTGCTCGAGATCACCGCCATGACGGCGGCGCTGCTCGCCATCCCCTGCCCCGTGGTCGCCGCCGTCAATGGTCACGCGCTGGGCGGCGGCTTCGTGCTGATGCTGGCCTGCGACCTGCGGCTGACAGTGCACAGCGCGGCCGCGCGATTCGGCCTGACCGAAGCGCAGGCCGGCGTGCCCTTTCCCGCCGGCCCCTCGGAGATCATCCGCAGCGAGCTGCCGACCGACCTGCTGCGGCGCTGGACGCTCTCCAGCGAGATCGTCGACGGCACGACGCTGCTCGAGAAGGGCATCGTGGATTCCCTGCATGCGGCGGACGCCCTGGTGCCGGCGGCCGTCGAGCGCGCCGCTACGCTGGCGCAGCAGCCGGCCTTCACGACCGTCAAGCGCCAGGTGCGGGGGCCGCTCGCCGGCCGCGTGGCCGCGCTCTCGGCGCGCGGCGAGGATCCGTTTCTGCACGCCTTCCTGCCACGCGAGGGCTGAGCCCTCGCAAGACGTCAGCGGCCGGTCAGGTGTCCCGCCATCTGTGTCAGGCCCAGGGCAACGGAGAGGAGATCGGAGCCCGACGCCAGGCGCGCGGACGGCGCCGCCCGCGTAATCGCCGCCCGCACGGCGGGCACGCGGCTCGAGCCGCCGGTGAGGAACACGGTATCGATCGAGGCGCCTTCGACGCCGGCCATGGCGATGCAATCGCGTGCCGCGGCCTGCAGCCGTTCGGCGTGATGGGCGATCGCCTGCTCGAAATCCCCACGACGCGCCGCGGCGGCAAGGCCGTGCTCGAGAAACCCGAGCGCCACGGCCGCCTCCTCCGCGACGCTGAGGCCGATCTTGGCGTCCTCCACGGCAAAGGCCATGCGATGACCCAACCGGCGGCGGACCACCTCGACGAGACGGCGGACCTTTTGGGGCTCGGCTGCGTCCGCCAGCAGGCGGGCGAGATCGCGCTCGTTCCTGTGGGTGTAGGCGAAATTGATCGTCGCCCAGGTGGCGAGCTCGTGATAGGGCGCCCTGGGCATCGGCAGGTCCTTTTCGGCCAGCCGCGTGCCCAGGCCCAGCAGCGGCATCACCGCGGCGAGGCTGAGCGCCGTGTCGAAGTCGGTGCCGCCCACGCGCACGCCGGCCGACGCCAGGATGTCGTCGCTGCGATCGGCACGGCCCCGGCGTGCGGGCCCAATGCGGATCAGCGAGAAGTCGCTGGTGCCGCCGCCGATATCGGCGATCAGCACGAGCTCCTCCGCCTGCACCGTCTGCTCGTAGTGATGCGCCGCAGCGATCGGTTCGTAGACGAAGGCAATGTCGCGGAACCCGGCCTCGCGGGCGATCGCTTCGAGCGTCGCTTGTGCCCGCGCGTCCGCCTGGTCGTCGCCGTCCACGAAGCGCACCGGGCGGCCATGCACGACGGCCGTGATCTCCTGACCGGCGAACGCCTCCGCCTGCCGCTTGAGATGGCGCACGAAGATGCCGACGACCTCCGCGAGCGGCACCTTGCGGCCGCCCAGGCTCGTCGTCTCGTGGATCAGCGAGGAGCCCAGGATGGTCTTGAGGGCGCGCATCAGGCGGCCCTCCGTCTGGCCGACATAGGCGGCGATGGCTTCGTTGCCGAACAGCACGCGGCCCTTCGTCTCGTCGTCGAAGAACACGGCGCTCGGCATCAGCGTGTCGCCGGCCTCGACCGGCACCAGGGCCGGCGGCAGCCCGTCGCGGACGATACCGATGGCCGAGTTCGACGTGCCGAAATCCAGCCCGCAGGCGATCATGAGCTTCCCCTTCATGCGCAAAGGGGACCTCATCTATTGCAGCACGCCCGACGTTGCCAGACTGTTTCTTTTTTCCTATGCTGCGCCAGATACTGGGATGTCCGCAACACGGGCATCCCTTCTGCTTTTCAGGCCTTTTTCTTGTCAGGAAGTCAGCCCGGCGGCCGTTCGAACGTGCCGGTGAAGGGCTTTCCCCCGAGCATGCCCCGCACCGTGGCAGGTGCCGATTGCGTCGACAGCTCCGCCGTGCCCGTGCGGCCGTCGTCACAGGTCAGGAACGTCGCGCCGGCGCCGTCGTCATCGAGTTGCCATCGACCGTCACAGACGGCGCCCCTGTCGCTGCGCAGCTCGAATGGGCCGCCGCCCCGCCCATCGCCGGGATAGCCGAACGTTCCGGTAAACCGTTCGCCATCCGGCGTCTCTCCCGTCACCGGCACCGTACCGCCGCAGGCCGCCAGCAACAGTGCGGCCAGCGAGATCATCAAGCCCTTCGTCACCACGATCGCCCTAGAACCTGACCTGGCCAGACTTGCCCGTGGCGTTCTTCAGGACGAGCGTGACCTGGGCGCCGGCCGGCACCACGGCCTTTGCCTCGCCCTTCAGGGCGCTGTCTCCGGAGACCGTGAGCGGCACCGTCTCGCGGCTGCCGCCCGAGACCACCAGCATCGAGCCGCTGAAGCCCTTGGCCGAGACCGGCTTGTTGTCCTCATCCAGCAGATTGACGGTGAGGACCTTGCCCGAGACGACCAGCTCGGCGTGGACGCCCGCGACGTCCTGCAGGGGACCGCCGTTCGGGCCCTTCATGCTGCCGTGGCTGTGCTGCGCGGTGGCGCCGCCCGTCCAGGCCACGAGGGCGACGAGGAATGCGATGAACTTCATGGACTCTCTCCTTGTTTAACTGGTCTGTCGCGATGAAAGAGGACATAGAGCGCGGGCAGCACCACCAGGGTAAGGATGGTCGACGAGATGATCCCGCCGATGACCACGGTCGCCAGCGGCCGCTGCACCTCGGCACCCGCCCCCGTGGCGATCGCCATCGGTACGAAGCCGAGAGAGGCGACCAGCGCGGTCATCAGCACCGGCCGCAGGCGCTTCATGGCGCCCTCGCGCACGGCGTCCCGCACCAGGCGACCCTGGGCCCGTAGGCCCTGGATGAAGGTGATGATGACCAGCCCGTTGAGCACGGCCACGCCGGACAGGGCGATGAAGCCGATACCGGCACTGATCGACAGCGGAATGTCCCGGACCATGAGGGCCGCGATGCCGCCGGTGAGGGCCAGCGGCACGCCGCTGAACACCAGCAGCGCATCGCCCACCGAGCCGAGACTCATGCACAGCAGCACGAAGATCAGCAGCAGCGCCACCGGCACGACGATCGCCAGCCGCTCCGACGCCGCGACGAGCTGCTCGAACTGGCCGCCCCAGCCGATCCAGTAGCCGGCCGGCAGGTTCACCTGCTCGGTCACCCGGCGCTGCACCTCCGACACGAAGGAACCGAGGTCACGGTCGCGCACGTTGGCCGAGACGACGACGCGCCGCTTGCCGTTCTCGCGACTGATCTGGTTGGGGCCGGGCGCCGTCTCGATCGTGGCGACGGCGGACAGCGGCACGTAGGGCGCCGCCGCACCGAGGCCCGTTTGCACGATCGCACCATGGCCATTCTGCTTCGTTCCGGACGGCGGCGGCGGAACCGGGATCGGCAGATCGGCCAGCGCGTCGACGTCGACGCGCAGGTGCTCGGGCAGGCGGACCACGATGTCGAAGCGCCGGTCGCCCTCGAAGACGACACCGGCCTCCCGGCCGCCGACCGCGATCTCGACCACCTCCTGCAGCTCGGCCAGGCTGATGCCGTAGCGCGCCAGCGCCGCACGGTCGGGCTTGACGGTGAGCATGGGCAGGCCACTCACCTGTTCGGTCTTGACGTCGGCGGCGCCCGGCACGGCCTGCACGACGGCCTGCACCTTGTTCGCGATCGACAGAAGCGTGTCGAGATCGTCGCCGAAGATCTTGATGCCAAGATCGCTGCGGACACCCGAGATCAGCTCGTTGAAGCGCATCTGGATAGGCTGCGTGAACTCGTAGTTGTTGCCGGGGATCCGCTCCACCCGCTTCTCGATGGCCTCGACCAGGTCCGCCTTCGAACGCTTGGGATCCGGCCACTGCGAACGGGGCTTCAGCAGGATGAAGTTGTCGGCCACGTTGGGCGGCATCGGATCGGTCGCGACCTCCGCCGTGCCGATCTTGGCCGCAATCTCCTTGACCTCGGGGAACTCGAGGATCGCCTTCTCCAGCGCCTCCTGCATCTGCACCGACTGTGTGAGGCTGGTGCCGGGAATGCGCATCGCGTGCATGGCGATGTCGCCCTCGTCGAGCGACGGAATGAACTCGCCGCCCATGCGCGACGCCGCCACGCCGGCGACGGCGACCAGCAGGAGAGCCATGCCCACGACGACATGGCGAAGGCGGATCGCGCCGTCGAGCACCGGCGCATACAGGCCAAGCGCGCCACGCATGAAGAAGTTCTCCTTCTCGGAGACCTTGCCGGTCACCAGAAGGGCGACAGCCGCCGGCACCAGCGTCATCGACATGATCGCGGCCGCCCCCAGCGCCATCAGCACCGTGAGGGCCATCGGCGTGAACATCTTGCCCTCGACGCCGGTCAGCGTGAGCACGGGCAGGTAGACGACGCCGATGATCAGTGTGCCGAACAGGCTGGGCCTGATGACCTCCTGTGCACCCGCCAGGATCGTGGCGAAGCGCTCGCTGCGCGTCAGCAGGCGGCCGCGCCGGTGCTGCTCCTCCGCGAGCAGGCGCAGGCAGTTCTCGACCACGATCACCGCGCCGTCGACGATGATGCCGAAGTCGATGGCGCCCAGGCTCATCAGGTTGGCGCTGATGTGGTTCTCGACCATGCCGGTGATGGTGAACAGCATGGAAAGCGGGATGACGCAGGCCGTCACAAAGGCGGCCCGGAAGTTGCCCAGGATCAGGAACAGCACGACGACGACCAGCAGGGCGCCCTCGAGCAGGTTCTTCTCGACCGTCCAGATGGTCGCCTCGACCAGCCTGGTGCGGTCGTAGATCGCGCGGGCCACGACGCCGTCGGGCAGCGAGCGTGCGATTTCGTCCAGCCTGGCGCCCACACGCTGCGCCGCCGTCCGGCTGTTCTCGCCGATCAGCAGCATGGTGGTGCCGATGACCGTCTCCTTGCCGTCGAGGGTCGCCGCCCCGGTGCGCAGGTCGGCGCCCTCCTTCACCTCGGCAACGTCACCGACCGTGATGGGCACGCCGCCGCGCGAGCCGGCGACGATGTCGCGGATCTCGCCGACCGTGTTCACCTGGCCGGGCGTGCGCACCAGGTATTGCTCGCCGTTGCGTTCGATGTAGCCGGCGCCGACATTGGCGTTGTGGGTGGCCAGCGCCGACAGCACGTCGCGGAAGGTCAGCCGGTAGGCCATCAGCCTGGCCGGGTCGGGCAGGACGTGGAACTGCTTCTCGTAGCCGCCGATCGTGTTGACCTCGACGATGCCCGGCACGGTCCTCAACTGCGGCTTGATGATCCAGTCCTGGATGGTGCGCAGATCGGTCGCCGAGTAGGGCGTGCCGTCCGGCTTCCTCGCGTCAGGTTTCGCGTCGACGGCGTACATGTAGATCTCGCCCAGGCCGGTCGAGACCGGTCCCATCGAGGTCTCCGTGCCCGGCGGGAGCTGGTCCTTGGCCTGCTGGATGCGTTCGTTGACCAGCTGGCGGGCAAAATAGATGTCCGTGCCGTCCTTGAAGACGACGGTCACCTGGCTCAGTCCGTAGCGCGACAGCGACCGCGTATAGTCGAGCCGCGGAAGTCCGCCCATCGCCGTCTCGAGCGGAAAGGTGATGCGCTGCTCGACCTCGAGCGGCGAGTAGCCCGGTGCCACGGTGTTGACCTGCACCTGGACATTGGTGATGTCCGGCACGGCGTCGATCGGCAGGCGCGTGAAGTTCCACGCCCCCAATGCACCGAGGGCGATGGCCGCGAGGATGACCAGCCAGCGGTTCTGGATGGAGAAGGCGATGATGCGGTCGACCATGACGTTCCGCCTCAGTGCTCGTGGGCCGCGGAGCCCTTGCCGATCTCGGCCTTGATCACGAAGCTGTTCTTCGCGGCGTAGACATCGCCGGGCAGGACGCCGAAGGCGATCTCGACCCAGTCGGCATCCCGGCCGCCGAGCTCGACGTCGCGGGCAGCGAAGCTGCCGCCCTCCCGCACGAAGACGACGGTCCGGCCCTCCAGCGTCTGCAGGGCGCTCGACCGCACGGCGACCTCGACCGGCCGCGCCGAGAGCACGACTCGGCCGTCGACGAAGAGACCCGGCCTCAGACGTCCCTCGTTGGGCACCACCGCGCGCGCGACAGCCGATTGCGTGTCGGCGGCGCCGATCGGCGACACGTAGTCGATCTTCGCCTCGATCGGCGGACCGCCGTCGCCGACGTCGATCGAGACCGGATCGCCGATCCGGACCTTGCCGAAGTCGCGGCGGTAGACGGCGAAGTCGATCCACATGGTCGACAGGTCGGCGATCGTGAAGAGCGGCCGCGCCTCCGACGCGAACTCGCCCAACGTCCCGTCACGGTCGATCACCGTGCCGTCGATCGGCGCCTTGAGCTCGTAGGTCGTGAGGCTCTGGTTGCTCTCGATCGTGGCGAGGACCTCGTCCTTCCTCACCTTGTCGCCCAGCCGCTTGCGCATGCTGCGGATGACGCCGGGGAAGCGCGGCGTCACCTTGACCAGGGACTCCTGGTTGGGCTGGATGATGCCGTTCAGCCGCAGCACGTCGCGCAGCTCGCGCGGTCCCGCCTGGAGCAGCTCGATGCCGGCCGCCGCGATCTGGGCATCGGTGAGCTCGACCCCTTCGTCGTGATGGTCGCCCTCGGCCCCGCCGTGGCCGTGACCATCCTTGCCGGCCGCGGTTTTCGCATCGCTGCCGGCCCTGGGATCGAAGACGTAGTAGGCCGAGGCAGCCACCGCCGCGACGCACACGGTCGCCAGCACCAGATATCCGACGATACGCAGCAACATCTTCATCAGCGGGTCCTCGCGAGCTTGAGCGGGCTGCCGGTCAGGCCCTCGATCGTGGCGATGGCGGTGTGGAAGCTCGCCAGGGTCTCGTGCTCCATGAGCTCGGCATCGAACACGATACGGTAGGCATCGAGGATCTCGAGGAGCGTGAAGCGGCCCTGCCCATAGCCTTCCTCGATGGTCTTCAGGGCCGCCCGCGCGCCCGGAAGGACGGATTTGCGGAGCAGGTCGACCTGCACCAGGGCGGCGGTCGACGTGTCATGCGCCTTGGCGACGATGGCGATCAGGGCCAGCCGGTTCGCAGCCCGCTCGGCCTCGGTCCGCCGCGCCAGCTCCTGCGCCTCGCGGATCGCGCCCGTGTTGCGGTCGAGCACGTTGATCGGGATGGACACGCCCAGCCGCACGGCGTTCTGATTGGATTCCCCGTAATGGCGCAGCGCCACCCCGGCGGTGATGTCCGGCAACGGCTTGAGGCGGGCCGACAGCAGGCTGGCATCACGCTGCGCCCGCACGGCCGTCCAGCGCATGAGCTGCGGATTATCGTCGATGGCCTTGACGGCATCGCCGAGCGGCGCCGGCCGCGCGATGCGCCCGAAATCGCCGACGACGGCGGCGAAATTCGGCCGGTCGCTGCCCATGAGGGCCGCCAGCTCGCGACGCGCGACGGCCAGCGAAAGGCGGGCCCTTTCGCGCTCGAGCCGCGCCAGGCCAACGGCGGCCTGCGTGCGCGACACTTCGGCCGGCGACGAGGCCCCGGCCTCGACGCGCCGCTGCATCAGGGGGACGAGCTTCTCGAGCGCCGCCACCTGGCGATCGAGGATCTGGATGCGGCGCTGGCTGGACATCGCCTCGACGAAGGCGATGGCGGTCTCGGACAGGAGCTCGAGCTTGGTCGCCTCGCGCTCCCAGCGCGCCGTGTCATAGTCGCCGAGCGCCGCCTGCACGCGCGCCTGGCGCTTGCCGCCCAGCTCGAACAGCTGGCTTATCTGCAGCGTGAACTCGGCCCCGCTGACCAGCCCGTTCTGGCCATAGGCGAAGTTGTCCACCTCCACGCCGAGCGTCGGGTTGGGGAGCGCGCCGGCCTGTTCGCGCCGACCATCGGCCATGGCGATGGCACGCTCCGCCGAGGTGAGACGTGGATTGGACGCCACGGCGCTCTGCAGCGCCTGCAGGAGCGTGAGCCCGGCGCCCTTCCGCTGCACTGCCTGCTGCGCACCCGCCGGCAGCGCATGGACGACCAACAGCGCCGCGCAGAGCGCGCCAACGACACGAAAAACCATGACAAACCCCGACAGACCCGACCCGGCAGCGCGTCGCGCGACAGGGGCCGGGCGACGGAAAGCTTCAGGCGGTCAGGCTCTGGGGGGCGGCGCCGTCGCCCCCGGGGGCAGCGACAGGAGGACGGATGCGGGCCGTGCCGGCACGATGCCGCGCAGGGGCATTGCGCTCAGGACGAACACAGGAGCAGAAAGGGAAGGCACCGAACAAAGCGCGCAACGCTCGGCTGCGACATCGGCCGCGGTCGCCGCGTCGGCGGGTTCCTCCTCGCCGGCAGCCGACACCGACGTCGGTGCCTCCGCGACATTGGCGGGCACGGGCCAGCCGCAGGCGTGGAAGGCGAGGACGAAGGTCACGGCGATCGCGCACAGCAGAGCCGCAACGCGACGCGGCTCCAAGTCTCCGATACGCGACCAACCCTTCGACATTGCGGCGCATTCAAAGCCAGTCGACGCCCCATCGTCAACCGAGCGGCGATGTCGCATGTAATCTTATAGTGTTGTCGGCGCTTGCGCCGTCTGCCGATGCGGCACGCCAGTGTCCGCCACGCCAACCTCCGTCACGCATATCGGAACGCTTCATGCCCAAACGCATCGGCGGCATGCGCAGTTGCCGGACGACATGACGTCGTATGGCTTGGATATTGCTCTATCCTGTCGTTTTCTGAACATCAGCACCGCCTTGCAAGGAGTTCCCCACGCGATGCAGCCGCAGTCGAGTACCGTTTCGCCCTCCGTCGCAGCACCGATCGCGGCCGTCGCGCCGCAAACCATGATCGGCGGCGAGATCCCGCTGATCGACGTGTCGGGCTTCCTCGCCGGCACGCCGGGGGCTGCCGAGCGTGCGGCGGCGGAACTGCGATACGCCTTCGAGAACGTCGGCTTCTATTACCTGGCCGGTCACGGCGTGCCGCAGGCACTGATCGACACCGCCTATGCCGAGGCGGCGCGCTTCCATGCGCTGCCCATGGAGAAGAAGCTCGAGGTCCGCGTCGACGAGCACAATATCGGCTACATGCCCATTCCCGAGAAGGCGCCGCCGAACGCCGCCGCGCAGGGCAAGAAGCCCAGCCAGAACGAAGCCTATTTCCTGCGCCGCGAGAAGACGCCCGACCATCCGGACGTGGTGAGCAACCGGCGTTTCCATGCCATGAACAAGTGGCCGGACGAAGCGGCGATCCCCGGCTTCCGCGCCAACATGGTCGCCTACATGACCACGCTCGAGGCGCTCTGCCGCAAGCTGGTGCAGCTCTATGCGATGGCGCTCGACCTGCCGGCGACCTGGTTCGACGAGAGCTTCGCCGAGTCGCACATGATCCTGCGCATGTCGCGCTACCCGGCGATCGACGGCGCCGACGATTCGGTAGCCAGCCTCGTGCCGCACACCGACTCCGGTTTCATGACGCTGCTGCCGCCCAACAAGGTGCAGGGCCTCGAGATCCTGCTGCCGGACGGCCGCTGGATGGCGGCGCCGAGCGTCGAGGGCGCGTTCGTGGTCAATGGCGGCGACATCCTGCACCGCTGGAGCAACGAGCGTTTCCTGTCGACGCCCCACCGCGTGCGCAACGTCTCCGGCGGGCTGCGCTACGCCGTGCCGTTCTTCTGCGATCCCAATCACGACACGATGATCGAGTGCCTGCCGAGCTGCCAGTCGCCGGAGCGGCCGGCCAAGTACCCGCCGATCAATTTCGGCGACTACGCGCTGTGGTTCGCCGCCCAGCGCTACGACCACATGGCCAAGGTCAAGGCGCCGACCGACGCCGACATCGCTCCCGGCGAGCGGGCCACGTCACGCTGGCAGAGCTGACGGCCGCCGGCGCGCGATACCCGTCGCGCGCCAAGAGCTGTTTCCCGAGATGCACGCGCCACAGGGGCGGCGTGCCCGTCATGAGGATTTCCGTGAACTTCAAAGTCGTGCTTTCGGCGGCGAGCGCCGCCCTTCTCCTTGCCCTGCCGGCAACCGCGCAGGAACCCAAGACCATCCGTGCGGTCATGCATTCGGACCTCAAGGTCCTCGATCCGATCTGGACCACCGCCAACATCGTGCGCAATCACGGCTACATGGTGTGGGACACGCTGTTCGCGATGGACGAGAACATGCAGGTCCAGCCGCAGATGGTCGACCGCTGGTCGCTGAGCGACGACAAGCTGACCTACACCTTCACGCTGCGCGACGGGCTGAAGTTCCATGACGGCAAGCCGGTGACCAGCGAGGACTGCATCGCCTCGATCAAGCGCTGGGGCGCCCGGGATTCGACCGGCATCAAGCTCATGGGCTTCGTGTCGAGCTTCGAGACCGTCGATGACAAGACCTTCAAGCTGGTCCTGAAGGAGCCCTACGGGCTGGTGCTGGATTCGCTCGCGAAGCCCGGCAGCTCGACGCCGCTCATCATGCCCAAGCGCATCGCCGACACCGATCCCGGCAAGCAGATCAGCGAGTTCATCGGCTCCGGCCCGTTCATCTTCAAGAAGGACGAATGGAAACCGGGCGACAGGACGGTCTATGTGCGCAATCCCGACTACAAGCCGCGGCCGGAGCCGGCCTCCGGCCTGGCCGGCGGCAAGGTCGTCAAGGTCGACCGCGTCGAGTGGCTGGCCATCCCCGACCACCAGACCGCGGTCAACGCCCTGCTGGCCGGCGAGATCGACTACATCGAGGCGCCGCCGCACGATCTGAAGGCGCTGCTGGAGGACGACAAGAACATCCGGTTGGAGGTCTACAACAAGATCGGCGCGCAGTACGTGTTCCGCTGGAACACGGTGGTGCCGCCCTTCAACGACGAGCGCGTGCGGCGCGCCGCCATGTATGCCCTGAACCAGATCGACTTCCTCAAGGGCGTGATTGGCGACGAGCGCTACTACCGCACCTGCGACGCGATGTTCGTCTGCGGCACGCCGCTCGAGAACACGGCCGGCATGGACGGGCTGGTGCGCTCGAACTTCGCCAAGTCCAAGGAGCTGCTGAAGGAGGCGGGCTACGACGGCACGCCGATCGTCCTGCTGCACACCACCGACATCGCCGTGCTGACCAACGCCGGCCCGATCGCCAAGATGCTGCTCGAGCAGGGCGGCTTCAAGGTGCAGATGGTGCCGCTCGACTTCCAGGCCATCGTGGCGCGCCGGCTGCGCAAGACGCCGCCGGCCGAGGGCGGCTGGAACGGCTTCATGACGGCCTGGCTGTCGGTCGACATGATGAACCCGCTGACCAACAGCATGGTCAACGCGTCCTGCGACAAGGCGGCCTTCGGCTGGCCGTGCGACGCCGAGGTCGAGCGCCTGCGCGACGCCTTCGCCCGCGCGCCGGACCTCGCCGCCCGCCAGAAGATCGCGGCCGAGCTGCAGGCCCGCGCCGTGCAGTACGGCACGCACATCCATCTCGGCCAGTACACCCTGCCGACGGCGACGCGTGCCGACCGGCTGAGCGGCATGGTGGCAAGCCCGATCCCGGTGTTCTGGAACATCGAGAAGAAGTAGCCCCTCCGGGAAACGACCCTCCACCTCCCCATCGCGCTCCCGCGGTGGGGAGGGTTAGGATAAGCGGATGACTCGGGGCAGCAGGGCAAAGCTGGTGGCAGCCGGCACGATCGGGAACGTGCTGGAATTCTACGACTTCGCGATCTACGGCTTCTTCGCCATATCGCTCGGACGGACGTTCTTCCCCGGCTCGGACGAGGTGGCGCAGGTGCTCGCGGCCTTCGGGGTGTTCGCCGTCGGCTTCCTGATGCGGCCGCTGGGCGGCGCGGTGACCGGCTATATCGGCGACCGTTATGGCCGGCGCACCGCCCTCACCTTCTCCGTGACGGCCATGGCCGTCCCGACCTTCCTGGTCGGCCTCCTGCCCGGCTACCAGACGCTGGGCATCATGGCGCCCGTGCTCCTCGTCGCGCTGCGCGCCATCCAGGGCCTGTCGGTGGGGGGAGAATACGCCACCGCCTTCACCTTCATGGTGGAGAATGCCCGGCCCGGCCGGGCCGGCCTGACCGCCGCCATCGGCAGCACGGGCGCCGTCATCGGCATGCTGCTGGGATCCGGGGCGGGCACGCTGCTGGCGGCGCTCCTGTCGCCCGCCGACCTGGATGCCTGGGGATGGCGCCTGCCCTTCCTGGCCGGCCTCCTGGTCGGCTTCACCGGCTACCTGCTGCGCCGCGACATCGAGGAGATAGATGTCCCGGCCGACGGCGGCCATGCCCCGGTGGTCGAGGTCTTCCGCCATCACAAGCGCCTGGTGGCGCGACTGGCCGGCCTGCCGGCCTTCGGTGCGGTCGGCTACTACCTGATGTTCGTCTACATCGTCTCCTGGCTGCAACTCGTCGACCACCTGCCGCCCGACCAGGCACTCGGCCTGAATACCGTGAGCATGGCGGCGCTGGTCCCCGCGGCGATCGCGGCAGGATGGCTGTGCGACCGTATCGGGTGCAGGAAGGTCCTGACCATTGCCATCGTTCTGGGCCTGCTCGGCGCCGTGCCCTTCCTCTGGCTGATGCACCACCAGGCGCCGGCCATGATCATGCTCGGCCAGCTCGGCTTCGTGCTCGTCGCCGGCGGCACATCCGCCGCGCAGCCCGTGCTGCTGGTCGAGTCGGCACCGCGCCATATCCGATGCACCGCAGTGGCGATCGGCTACAACCTGAGCTACGGGCTGCTGGGCGGCACGGCGCCCCTGGCGGCGACCTGGCTGGTGCAGCGTACGACGATGGATCTCAGCCCGGCCTTTCTGATCGTCGCCGCGGCGATCATCTCCCTGATCGCCATCGCGACGTTCCGGGAGACCAGCCCGGCCCGCACCATGGCCGGACGTCCGGCCCCGGTTCCGGTTCAGGCCGAGGGCGGCTGATGCGGCGCCGCGGCTTCGTCGCAGGCGCCCTCGCGACGGCCGCGACGACCTGTGCCACGGCGCGTGCGGACGCCGCGGAGCCGACCGGCATCGATGCCCATGCGCACGTCTTCGTCCGCGGACTCGCGCCTGCGCCGTTGGCGCAGTACGAGCCCGACCACGACGCCGCCTGGCAGACGCTGATCGAGCTCGCGGGCAGGAACGGTGTCGGCCGCGCCGTGCTGCTGCAGCCGCCGTTCCTGGGGTTCGACAACACCTACCTGTTCGAGGCGCTGCGCGGGCAGCCGGACCGGTTTCGCGGCATTCCGTGGATCTCGCCCTCCGTCACCGTCACCGCGGACGATTGGGAAACGCTGGCCAGGATCGGCGTGCGCGGCCTGCGGTTTCCCATCCAAGGCCTGCCGACGCCGGAATGGTCGTACTACGAGGCCATGCTGGCCGAGGCGCTGAAGCGCGACTGGCCGATCCACCTCCAGGCCGAGAGCAAGCGCCTGCCCGACCTCCTGCCGCTGCTGCTGGACCGCGGCCACAAGATGGTGGTCCCGCACTTCGGCTCGTTCGACCGCACGCAGGGCCCTCTCCGCGATGCCGGCTTCAAGGCGCTGCTGGACAGCGCGAAGAGCGGGCGGGTCTGGGTGGTGATGGGCGGCGCCTACCGGGTCGGTGCGGAAAGGGCGCGCGCGGCGGCGCCGCTGCTGCTCGACGCCTTCGGACCGCAGCGCCTGATGTGGGGCAGCGACTGGCCGCATACGGATACCGGCCTCAACCGAATCACGACCTATGCGGAAACCCTGCGCTGGCTCGCGGCGTGGGTGCCCGACGAGGCGACGCGGCGCACCATCCTCGTCGATACTGCATCGCGTCTGTACGGCTTCTGACCGGCGCCTCACGAAGGCCTGATTTGAGCGTGTCAATCCATTGCGGATAGCGTCATGCCATCCGCTGTGAGATGTCGATGAACGTGATCCGTAAATTCGTCGTCGGCCTGGCCGGTCTGCTCGCCCTGCCGGCCGTTGCGCTGGCGGCGACGATCGGCGGCGCCTACTACGCGCCCCAATACGACTTCCGGGAATTCTGGGCGGCGACCGACGGCAAGCCCTTCCAGGTGGTGCTGGGCGGCAACCCCTTCCCCAATATCGATCCCGCCGTCGTGGCGCGCGACCTGCTGCCCATGATGCAGAGCGCCAAGCCGCGGCCGGCGCTGACCTTCACCTACGACCGGCCCTCGCCGCCGCCCAGCCCCGACTACCGCCTGGTCCTGGTGTTCGATCCGGCGCTGAACCTCAATGCCGATCCGGTCTGCGCCGGCGAGCCGCTGCGCTTCGGGCCGGCGCGGCCGGGCATCTTCTACGTCTACGCGATCTACTGCCGGAACGACCGGATGCTGTCCTACACGACGGCCTGGACGCCCGCGAGCGGGCCGACCGACCCGCGCATCGAGCGGCTCTTCCGCGAGCTCTTCCTGGTCGTGTTCAGCGACCGGCAGAACCGCTGGGCCATGCTCGACGACAATTTCCGGTAAGTCGGCCAACACGCCTTGGTCACTGGCCCCGCGGCGGCAGCTGCGGGACTGTCGGGCATGTCCATGGCAGAGCAGGCGATCGACGCGGACCGGTCGGAGGATCATCGCGCGCGGCGGCGCATCGCGGCCAACTTCCTGACGCTGGCCGGCACCAGCGTGGCCGGCCTCCTGGTCACCATCCTGGTCAGTGTCTACGTGCGACGCATCATGGGTCCCGAGGCGATCGGCCAGGTGAACTGGGCGATGGCGGTGATCGGCTATCTCGCGGTCCTGGCGACACCGGGCCTCGCCATCGTCGGGCAGCGCGACCTCGCGCGCTCCCCCGAGAGCACGGAGCGGCGCCTGTCCCTGGTCCTGACGCTGCAGACGCTGCTGGCCGTCGCGGTCTATGGCGGCGTGCTGCTGTTCGCCTGGCTGGAACCGCGCGGCCGGACCACGAGCCTCGTGCTGGCGGTGCAGGGGCTGAACCTCTTCCTGACCGCGTGGAACATCACCTGGGTGCTGCAGGCGCACGAGCGGATGGTGGCGCCGAGCCTCGCGACCCTGGCCTTCAACGCCCTGCAACTGCCCGCGCTGCTGCTGCTGGTCGACGGGCCGGACGACATCCTGGCCTACGTCGCCATCGTCCTGCTGTGCACACTGGCCGGCATCCTGTGGAACGTCTGGTACCTGACGCGGCGCGGGATCGTGCGCCCCGCCGGCCTGCGGCCGACACTGGCCGGGGCGATACCCATGCTGCGCGAGGCCAGGCCGCTGGCGCTGTCGCAACTCGCGATCGCCGCGACCCTGAACAGCGGCACCGTCCTGCTGGGCTTCACCGACGGCGACGAGGCGGTGGGCCAATTCGCCTCGGCCTACCGATTGATGCTGGTGGCCGCCGTGGTAACCGCCGCGCTGTGGAACGCCTATTTCCCGGTCCTCGCGCGCTCGGTCGACGACCCGGACAAGGCGGTCGCCCTGTCGCGCGAGTATCTCGGGCTGCTGGCCTGGATGGGCCTGCCGATGGCGGCCCTCGGATGGGCGCTGGGCCGACACGTCGTGGCCCTGCTGTACGGGCCGGCCTTCGCCGAGAGCGGCCACTATTTCGAATGGCTGTGCCTCAATATCGGCCTCACCTTCCTGAACTACGGCATCGTCGCCATCCTGGTGCCATGGGGCCGCGGTGACCTGCAGTTCAGGATCGTCGCCGGAGCGGCCGTCCTGAACGTCGCCGTCAATGCACTGGCGCTGCCGTCGTTCGGAGCCTGGGGCGCGGTCGCGGCCACAATTGCCTCCGAGTTCCTGGCCCTGGTGCTGGGCGTCACGGTGCGCCATCGCATGGCCGCCTTCCGGCACGGATTCGTCTCGGTCGTGGCCGCCCCCCTGCTCTGCTCGATGGCGATCGCGGCGGCGATCGTCGCGCTGCCGGCTACCCTCGACGCCTGGTGGCCGCTGCAACTGGCAGTGGGCGCCGCCGCGCTCCTCGGATGCCTCATCCTGTTCGAAGGCCGGACGCTGAAGCACCGATGGCTGTCGCCTGCCGCCGGCAACCGGGGCGACGGGTAGAACGGCGCCGGCCGAACGGAATATGCGTCAGGCGGCGTCGGCCGGCGCGAGCAGCGGCGGCCAGGCCAGGTCCTGGGGGGAAATGCGGCTGACCGGCAGCGGCCACTGGATGCCGACCACAGGGTCGTCGTAGCGAAGGCCGCGGCCGGCCGAAGGCACATAGGCCTGGGAGACGAGGTAGTTCACCTCGCTGTCGTCCATCAGGGTCTGGAAGCCGTGCGCGCAATGCCGGGGCACATAGAGCATCCGAAGACGCTCGGGCGACAGCGTGACGCCGAACCAGGACCGGAAGGTCGGAGACGCCGGATCGACGTCGACGATCACGTCGTAGATCGCGCCACGCACGCAGCGCACCAGCTTCACCTCGCCGTGCGGCGCGGACTGCCAGTGCATCCCGCGCAGGGTCCCCCGATGCGGATTGATCGAAACGTTGCCCTGGACCATGGCGTCGTCCAACTGCCGGTCCGCAAACTCGCGGCTGCACCAGGCCCGGGCGAACTGGCCGCGATCGTCGACATGGGATTCCAGCTCGACCAGATAGGCTCCGGCTACCGCCGTCTCATGAAAGCGCATGGGACCGCCAATAGAAGTCGCCGTCGATCAGCTTGCGTCGCAGCAGATGCTGCAACTGCTTGAGGCGCGTGAAGGGCGCGGCGTTGAACTCGTCGGCGTCCATCTCGATATGCTCGAACAGCGTGCGAAGCTGCCGCGCGCCGCGCTCGGCCGTCCATTCGCAGCGGAAGCCCGGCAGCAGGCGCCGGATCTTGTCGAACGACACGCGGTAGCTGCGGGTATCGCCGCCTGCATCCCCGAACGTGATCCTGCAATTCGGGAAGGCGCGGCCCACCGCCTCGGCAATATCGCGAACCTGGTAGTTGTTGGCATCGTCGCCGACGTTCAGCACCTCGTTGGCGACGACCTCGACCGGCGCTTCCAGCGTGGCGCAGATGGCGGCGCAGATGTCGCGTACATGGACGAGCGGACGCCACGGCGTGCCGTCGCTCGTCATGGCGATCCGTCCGGTGGTCCACGCCAGGCCGCAGAGATTGTTCAGCACGATGTCGAAGCGGATGCGCGGCGACGCACCGAAGGCCGTGGCGTTGCGCAAGAAGGTCGGAGAGAAGCCATCGTCCGCAAGCCGGCTGAGATCCTGCTCCACCAGCAGCTTGCAATGAGCGTAGGCCGTCTGAGGATCCGGATCGGACGCCTCCGACACGAGACCCTCGCCCGACGCGCCGTAGACGCTGCAGGATGAGGCATAGACGAAGCGCGACACGCCGGCCCGCTTGGCGGCCATGGCCAGGGCGACGGACCCTTCGTGGTTGATGGCATAGGTCTTCGCCGGATCGTGCTGGCAGAGCGGGTCGTTCGAAAGCTCGGCCAGGTGCACGACGGCATCGCAACCTTCGAGATCCCGCTCCGATATGGCGCGGATGTCGCGGGTGAGCGTGAGGGGCCGATCGAGGCCGTCATGGTAGAGCAGGCCCGCCCGGTAGTAGCCGGTGTCGAGCCCCACGACCTCGATCCCCTTCGCCAGAAGCAATGGGGTCAGCACGCTGCCGATGAAGCCGTCGGACCCCGTCACGAGAGCCCGACGCAGTCGCGGTGGAGCATCGTCGCCCGTGGCAATCCGGTGCGAGGGTGCGTCCCTGGTCACCAGGTCTTCCATTGCGCACTCCCGCTGTTCCAGAGATCTTCGAGCACGTGCTTGTCGCGCAGCGTGTCCATGTTCTGCCAGAAGCCACGATGACGATAGGCGGCGACGCGGCCCTCGGCGACCATCGCCTCCAGCGGCTCGCGCTCCCAGACCGCCGCGTCGCCGTCGACGTAGTCGATCGCCTGCGGCTCGACGACAAAGAAGCCGCCATTGATGAAGTCGCTGTCCTCGTTGGATTTCTCGCGGAAACCCAGAACGCGTTCCCCGTCCGGATCGATTCTCAATACGCCGAACCGTCCCGGCGGGCGCACGGCCGTGACGGTGACCAGTGCCTGCGAGCGGCGATGGAAGGAGATCAACTCGTCGATGTCGATATCCGCCACGCCGTCGCCGTAGGTGAGGCAGAACGCCTCCTCGCCGAGATGGGGCCGGACGCGGCGGAGGCGGCCCCCCGTCATCGTCCCGTCGCCCGTGTCGACGAGCGTGACGCGCCACGGCTCCACGCCATTGCGGTGCGTGGTGGCGACCCCGTCATGGACGTCAAAGGTCACATCCGAACGGTGGAGCCTGTAGTCGCGGAAGAACTGCTTGATCAGATGGCCCTTGTATCCGCAGCAGATCACGAAGTCGTTCAGCCCGTAGGTCGAATAGATCTTCATGATGTGCCAGAGGATCGGATATCCCCCGATCTCCACGAGCGGCTTGGGCCTGACCACACTCTCCTCGCTGATCCGCGTCCCGAAACCACCGGCAAGGATCACGACTTTCATGCCGACCTCTCTGCCCGAAGAGCGCCCGGAGAGGCGCCGTAGCGCAGTGTTCCAGAGGGTGCGCTGCAACACGAGTGACCACTTTGTAGCCGGAGGCGAAAATCCCCCTCACTCCGTGATCATTGCATCGTCACGCGTGCAACGCCGGGCCGGGAATAGCATTTCTCCCAAACCGAGCCCCCTTCGGCGCATGCTCTTCAACTCCCACGAATTCATTCTCGCATTTCTGCCGGCAACGCTCCTGGCGTTCTTCATCGTCGCGAGGGCAAGCGAGCTCGCCGCGCGCGTTGTCCTGCTCGGGGCGTCATTCTTCTTCTACGCCTGGTGGAGCGTCGAGTACGGGCTCCTGATCGTCGCGACCATCGTGATGAACTACGGCTTCGGCCGCGCGCTACAGCATCTGGCGAGCAACAGGAGCCAGAACGCGCGACATCTCCTGATCGTCGCACTCGCGGTCAATCTGGGTCTGCTCGGCTACTACAAGTATCGCAACTTCTTCATCGAGAACCTGGGCGCGGCATTGGGTTTCGACTGGTCGCTCGCCCCGCTCGTCCTGCCGCTGGCCATCTCCTTCCACACCTTCCAGCAGATCGCCTACCTGGTCGATTCCTATCGCCAGAAGGTCGAGCAGCCGACGCTGTTCTCCTACGCCCTGTTTGTCCTGTTCTTTCCGCAACTGATCGCCGGACCGATCGTGCACCACTGGCAGTTGCTGCCGCAGCTCCACAGCCGGCGCATGTACCGGTTCGATGCGGAAAGCTTCGCCGCGGGCCTCACCTATTTCGTCCTCGGCTTGAGCAAGAAGGTGCTCCTGGCGGACCCGCTGTCGTCGGTCGCGGATCCGATCTTCGACGCCGCCGTGGCGGCGCCGCCTACCGCCACCGAAGCGGCGACCGCGACTCTCGCCTACACGTTCGGCCTCTATTTCGATTTCTCCGGCTATTCGGACATGGCCGTGGGGCTGGCGCTGATGTTCGGGGTCCGGCTTCCGTACAATTTCAACTCCCCTTACCGGGCGGCATCGATCATCGACTTCTGGCGCCGCTGGCACATGACCCTGTCGCACTGGTTGCGGGACTATCTGTACATCCCGCTGGGCGGCAGCCGCCATGGGCCGGTCAGACGCCACGTGAATCTCATGATCACCATGCTGCTGGGGGGATTGTGGCACGGCGCCGCCTGGAGCTTCATGCTCTGGGGCGCCCTTCACGGCGCCTTCCTGATCGTCAATCACGCCTGGAACGGTCTGGCCGCGCGATTCGCCGCCGCGGGCCGGCCGATCGCCCTGCCGCAGCCGGTGGCATGGGGGCTGACCTTCGGCGGCGTGGCGCTCGCCTGGATATTCTTCCGCAGTCCCAGTCTCGAGCATGCGCTCGCGATGCTGAACGGCCTCGTCGGCTCGAACGGGCTGCATTCCGAGCGGCTCGCATCGGCGATCGGGGCGGGCAAGGGCATCACGCTGGCGCTCGCCGCCGGCATCGCCCTGCTGATGCCCAACACGCAGCAGCTCATCGACGGCGTCGGCCGCTCGCGCCGGATGCCCCACCTCCGATGGTCGCCGGGCCGGGTCTGGTCGACGGCCCTGGCGGCTCTGTTCATGCTCGCCTTCACGCAGATGTCCGCGGTGCGCGAGTTCGTCTACTTCCAGTTCTGAGGCGATGCATGAGCATCTTTCCCACCGCCTCCCCTCCCGTGGCCGCCAAGGCATCGGCGGCGGCCCGGTTCAACATGACCTTCGCCGCGACGCTGGTCGCTCTGACGGCGGGTTTCGCCCTCATGCTGGCCTGCCTGGAGCGACTGGACAGCCTGCCCCCGCCGCCCTTCACGGCCACGACCTGCATCGACGAGAAGTTCAAGTTCCTGTCGGAGCAGCCTCTGCAGCAGATCGACCTCATCGCGGTCGGCTCTTCGGTGACCTGGCGCAATCTGGACATGGCCGCCTTCAAGGAGGCGGGACTCGCCGACCGTCCGCTGAACGCCGCTCCATGCTACCTGCATGCCAGCGAGACGACTTTCCTGACGTCGTTCCTTCTGCATCGCATGCCGCGCGTCCATACGGTGATCACCGTCGTCGCGCCGCGCGACTTCGAGGAGTGCAGCGGGCCATCCGACGAATTCGTCTCCAGGCGCCTGGCCGACGCCTATGTGTTCGACGACCTGCCGTCCCTTCCGGTCTATCTGACGAATTTCAAGCCGGATGGCTTTGTCCGCGATGCGCTACGCATCAGGGCCATGCGTGCCGATCCCCAGCATCCCCTGTCGCTCACGATGGACGAGTTCGGCAGCGGCCCATTGCACCGCCGCAGCGGCTGGCTACCGCCGCCGGCGCTCGAACGAGCATGCTTCCCGGCGCTGACCGCCCTCGAGGCGACCGTGAAGCGGCACGGCGCCCGACTGGTCGTGGCGGCCTTCCCGATGCAACCGGAATGGCGCCGGCGCTTCGATCCTGACGGCGCCTTCCAGTTGGATTTCGAAGCCCGGCTGCGGCGGGCGCTCGTACGGCCCGAGACGATCTTCGTGTCGGGCGACCATCCGGACTTCCGCGCGCTGACGCACGCCGACGCCGTTCATTTGCTGTGGGAGAGTGCCCGGTCCTACAGCCACTCGCTGGCCGAACGACTGACGCACAGCCGGGAAACCGCGACGTCGCCGGCGGCCGAACGTCGCTAGAGCGCGGGCGCAGGCAGGCTACCGCTCTTCGGACAGCCTGTCTCCTGCCTGCCCTTCCTCAATGGACGATCGTGGTGGCGACGAACAGAAGCGAGCGTGCCAGCACGGCCGGCGCCAGGCTGCAGCGCAGCGCTTCGGCAACCTGACGCCAGGCCGCCAGCCGATCGCCCTCGCGCCACAGCACGCGAGCCCGGCGCGCGGCGCGCACACCGGCGGCCCGGTACGCGGCCCGTCTCATGCGGGCCGGATCCGGGAGCGGTAGCTCGGCGCACGACACACGGATGGAGCGCCGCTCGTCATCCACATTGGCGCCGCTTCGCATGAGGCGGCTGCTGTCCGACGAAGGGTGGAGCCTGTAGCAGGCGAGCGGCTCGGGGACATAGCAAAGGGTCCCGTACGTGGCGATGCGCTTCCACATGTCCCAATCCATGCAATGCGCCAGGGTTCCACGGAATCCGCCAAGGCGTTCGTAGGTTTCGCGCGCCACGACGATGGAGGCGAACTGCACCCGCTGGTCGAGGAGCTGCCGTCCGGCGAAGCCTTCGTCGAGCAGGCCTGAACTGCGGCCCTCGAGCTCGCTCAGCCCGGTCCACTGGCTGTCCGCGTCCATGTAGATCGTCCGGCAAAGCGCGCCCGCAACTCCCGGATTGGACTCGATGGCCCGATGCAGATGGTCGTAGAAGCCCGGACGCACAGTGTCGTCGGCATGCAGGATGTGAACCCATCGGCCGCGGGCACGGCGGATGCATTCGTTGAAGTTGCCCGCCATGCCGACGTTTCTCGGCTGGCGATGCAGCAGGACCCTGCCCCCGCCCATCTCGCGCACCACGTCGTCGGGCCGCCGGATCGTCGAGCAGTTGTCGATCACCTCGATCTGCATCGCGGCGGCCCCTGGATCCTGGCTGAGAACGCTGGCAAGGGTTTCTCGCAGATAGTCCTCGGGAGCCTCATAGACCGGTATCATCACCGACCAGAAGGGTCGCTCCTCGGTGAACGCCAAGGGAAGGATCGGCGGCGGCGCGGCAGCTCCCGGCGCATGCGTGGGGGAGAGGCCCAGGTCGGGCACGGGAAGGTCGCTGGGCTGCACATTGGAAGGCGCGAGGAGCACCATCGCCTCATCTCCCTAGCGCTCATAGATTAAGCCACGGCGCTGATTGCTTCGGCAAACAGCCGATTCTGCTCGGCCCGGAGCTGATCCACCAACCGGTGTGCCGGCAACTCCACGTCGGCGTAGCTGAGGACCTGATCCTTCGGCACGGCCCGGCGCAGCCTGCAGCCCGGCGCGATGCCGATGGGCAGCAGGTCCTCGTCGCGCACGACGGCGGCGTTCTCGCACTGGCCGTAAGTCATGTAGTGCCCGAGATCGTCCAGGATCTCGTCCGCCTCGAGGTCGCGCTTGGCCGTCGCCACGACGTCGACCATCGGCGGCCCGGCCGGCGCGATGGCGGCATCGCCGAACAGGGCCGCACGGGCGATGGTGTTGGGCACCTCGAAGTGACATAGATGATAGGGCGTCTGGAAGCAGTACAGCGGTCCCTCGCCCAGCTTGTAGAGATTGAGATAGTGCCGCTGCGCCGGATGGTTGATCGTGCCGAGGACGAACACGCCCGGCCCGGGCGCGGCGCCGACGACATAGTCGACGATGCCGGGACCATCCATGAAGAGTTCCGCCGGCAACAGCCTGGCTGCCTGCTCGATCGGGGTCCCCGGCGGCGCGGTCGGCCCGAACATGCCCCGACGTCCCACCCTCATGCCGGTCGCGTTGGCGATGATCGCCTGCTCGAAGGAGACCTTGGTGCCATCGGCGAACGACGTCACCATGTGGGCCTTCTGCCCCCATTTGCGCGCGAACGCCGCCTGCGTCGTCGGCGTGCGATAGGGGTCGTGCAGACCCTTGATGTTTCCACACACGACCGGGCGCACCCCCAGTCCGCGGACGAAGCGGAAGAGGTTCATGGTGACGCCTGGCTGGTCGCCATCGACGTTGGTGTAGACCACGCCCATTTCGTCGGCGCGACGCTTGAGAATGGGGCCGACCGTGCCGTCGAGCTCGGCATTCATGAGAACGGCGTGCTTGCGCGCGGCAATGGCGGCACAGACGACGGTGGCGGCGTACTCGATCGCCCCCGTCACCTCGAGGATCACGTCTATGTCGGCGGACGCGCAGAGCAGATGCCAGTCCTCCGTGACGGCGGGCACGCCGGCGTGGATGGCTGCGGCCAAGGAACGACCATCACTTATTCGCCTCGATTGCTGACCTGCCAGAGCATAGGCCTGCTGAGCACCCTCGAGGTGGCGATTGGCGATGGCGGCGAGCTGGAGGCCCGCAACACCCGCCATCTGAAGCGCGATACCCCGTCCCATGAATCCGGCGCCGATCATGCCCACCCTGATCGGTCGGCCGATGGTCGCACGTTCGGCGAGCGCCTTGTCCACGATGATCATCGATGGAGTCTCCCTCCGATCCTGTGACCAATGTTGTGATCTAGGCGTGCAGGAAAAGTGCCCTGCCTCGCCGCCGATGTCACACCGTTCGTTCAGCGCCGGCGAGAGGCTCGCCGTCCACTGGCAACAGAATCCGCACGCCGCCTCGCGATGTCGCCTCGATCACCCCCCCGAGCAGGGTGACCTTGCGGACAATGCCGATGGGCAACTGGATCTCGCCCGGCTCCCTCTCCTCTGCATCCCTCGTCGATTCGGGGACCTCGATATCCAGGCAGGCCACGCGCGTATCGCAGGCCAGCGCCACCAGCAGGCCCTGTCCGGCCGACAGCCTGCCGGCGACGGACGCCAAGGCGTCATGCACCATCTGCACGAGCGGCTCGGCCGGCGCCGCGACGATGCAGTGGCGCGCAAGCTGCCCGCTCCAGCCGTCGATTCCGCCCTCCGCCACCATCTCGTCGAGGCCCCCGCGGACCACCGACGCCAGGTCCACCGCCCGTCGCGGCGTCAGCATCGTGGCCGCAGCCGCATCGCCGAGATCGCGCGCCTGCTCGAGCAGGTCGGCCAGCCGCACGAGCGAGCGATCGATGGTGGCTGCCGCACGCGCCGAACTCGCGCTGCCGGCCGGCAAGGCGCGCCTGATGCCCGCCAGTGCCAGGCTGATTGTGGCGAGCGGCGTGCCCATGTCGTGCGCGATGTCATGCGTCTCGTCGCGCATCCGCTGGACCGCCGATCGAAGACGGGTATCCGCCGCCATCGCCGAGAAGGTGCCCACCCCCGACATGGTCAAGCCCACGCGGACGAGGAGGAACAGTGCGCTTCCGATGACGAGGATCCAGACCGTCGTCGCCGCCGCAAGACGCGGATTCCGCCGGACATCCAGGAAGTCGGCGATGTCCTGGCCGATCGCAGCCGGGGCCGGTATCTGCTGCAGCAGAGCCAGCCTGCCGACGGGCGGGGGCGCGACGCCAGGGACCGATAACGGCGGGGTGGGGGCCCTTTCAGCCAGCGCCGCGATGGGGTCCGTCGAGACGCTGCCGGGCTTCTGCGTTCCCGCGCCGCTCGCTTTCGGCATGGCTGGATGGCTCGACTGCCAGGCTTCAGCCCTGAAGGCGCCCGGCATGGAGGCCCCTGCCAGGCCCATCGCGAAGTCGACGCCGGGGCGATGCGCCTGCGCATAGTGGTCATATTCGATGACGAGCCAGGCCGTGGCGAAGGGAAGCGTCGCGATCAGGGCGCACGCCCCCCACAGGCCGGGGTAAGCCGCAAACAGCGCGCGTCGCCGGCGTCTTCGACTATTCCTGCTCATCGTCCGCCCCGCGCCACACGTAGCCGAACGACGTGTAGTTCTCGATTTCCGCGAAGTCCGGATCGCAGGCCCGGAACTTGCCCCGGATGCGCCGGATGCCGGAACGCACGTTCGTTCGGTAGCCTTCGTCACCCGTACCGGCGATGAAGCCCGGATAGTGCAGGCAGTCGTAGATCTCGCGATAGCTGACATGGCGGCCGGCATTGCGGGCCAGCAGTTGCACGATCCTGAACTCCCCCACCGTCAGATTGAGATCGATGTCGTTCCAGAAGGCCCGGCTGACATGAGGTTTCAGGGTCAGCCGCCCGTGCCGGAAGTGCTTCTCGCGACACTGCTCAGGTGTCTTCAGTTGCACGGCGAGACGCAATCTCCTGACGAGGACGGCACTTCCCTTCGCCTTGTCCACGTAATCGATCGCCCCACGATCCAGCGCAGCCGCCTCGTTCATGGCCAAGGGCTTTCCAGTCAGAATCAGTGCCGGAACGGTAACACCCAGACGTCGCAGTTGTGCCAGCATGTCGATGCCCGACAGCTTCGGCAGGCTCCAATCGATGATCAGCACGTCGGCTTCGGCAACATGGTGAAAATGCTCCAGCACGGCGAATGCGTCCGGATACAGGTCGACCTCGAACCCCTGCTCGCTCAACTCGTTGCGCAGCATGTCCCGGAAGCACTCGTCGTCGTCCACAGCCGCCACCCGAATTCTCGCGTCCCCAAGGGTCGGCTGCACCACTGGCGATTGCACCCTCTCCAATGAATTCAGCATGCTTCACTCCTGTAACGTCCGTTGCAAGGTGACGCCGATTTACAGCTTCAGAATTTTCACTTCTGATACGCGGATTTTCCCACACACATCCCAACCGAGAAACGGCATCGCTCTTCGCCCCCACGCGAAGAGCCTCACCCACGGCGGCCATATAAGCAGAGCGGGAAGACGATGGCGCGTGACTTGACGCACAGAGACTGCGCGATCACAGGTTGGTCACCGCACCACGGCAGCGCACAGATTTGATTCGATCGCCGGCTTCCTGGCAGAACCGGATTGGGAAACGTTCCCCCTGATCCGCCTGGCACGATTCCATCAGGTTGTATATCAATATGTTTATTCTACCAGAAAGGTCATTCTCGGGCGAGCCGGCACGATCTACCGGCACGTGCACCCGAGCGATCCGCCGATGTCTCGGCTTGATCACGCCGAGTCAGAGTCGTTTCGATGCATCCTTGCCGTGACCACGTGGAGCGGAGCAATGAGCCAACGAGCGGGAGCCAGAACGGAACCTGTCGTCTCGATCGCCAACGATGCACCGGAGGGCCCGAGGCGATACATTGCTCACAAGCCGAAGGTGCGGACCGGAACGCTCGATCCGAGAACGGCAGCGCTGTCGGAGCACCTCGCAGAATGGATGTCGGCACGGTCGGCAACGCCTTCGACCGCCGCGACGCCTCCCGATTCGCTACACCGCACGTCGATGACCCTGCGCTGGTCTCTCAGCATGGCAACCGCCGCGCTGCTATGTGGTGGCATCGCATACGCTTGGAACGAATGGGGCAAACCCACGAACGAGCCGCCCTCCACCGCGGCAGCACCTGCCGTTGCCGCGCCGTCGGCAGCCACCAGTCCACCTTCGGTGCAAGTGCCAGCGCCGGCGCCGCCGCCTTCGGCGCAGCAATCCCAGACGGATGATCAGGCGACGGAGAGGCGGGCGACGGAGAGGCGGTCGACGGGCGGACCGACAACGGGCGAGCAACCCGAGCCGGCCTCGTCCCAGCACCCAGCACCCGTCGAGGCGTCACCCCCCGCCGCCGCGATCGAGGCCAAGGCGAAACCGCCCAATACGCTGAACGCCGCCGAGACAGGCGAGGTGCAGGCGCTGCTGCGATACCTTTCCTTCGACCCGGGACCTGTCGACGGCGTCCTCGGGCCACGAACGACGGCCGCCGTCCGTCGCTACCAGGAGTCCCGAGGGCTCGAGCGCAACGGCATCGCCGACAAGGCGCTGCTGACACGCCTGCGATCGGAAGGGCAGCTGCCCATGCCGAAACAATCCGCCTTTCCCTGACACGGATGCGTCGGCGAGCGCCGGACATTCCGCTGCCGCACGACCCGCATCGACAAGATGAGAGCCACGGCTCGAATGAGGCCGTGAGAAGTTTGTGCCAGCCGTCAAATCGGCGGCACGGGTCCGCGCGGCCGTGGTAGCTGCTACTCGACTGGCCAGGAAGGATGCGCCGCATGACCATCCACTGGATGATCGATTCGCAAAGACGGCTCGTGGTTGCACGGACAGAAGGCAAGGTAACGCACGCCGACATCGAGACATTCGTGACGGCCATCGACGGCGCGCGTGCGATCGGCTTCCGCAAGCTGGTCGACGGCACGGAGGGCGTCGTCGGTATTCCGGTGGACGAACTGATGCAGCTCATCCTGAGCATCCGCAAGGGAGGCTGGGTGCGCGACAGCCCGGGCGCCATCGCCTTTGTCGCCTCGGGCGAGGCGCTGCATCCGCTCGCGTCCGTGCTGGGGCTGCTGACCATGCCGACCCAGCCGCTGCGGATCTTCTACGACATGGGTAAGGCGCGACGTTGGCTCGACGACATGGGAGCACCCTCGGGGCGCTGACCCCTTTTCTCCGCTCAGCCTGCCCCGCCCTCGACGGCGCGCCCTTCCGCGCGCCAGCGCAGCATGCCGCCCGGCAGGTTCGCGACGTCCGCAAAGCCCGCCTTCTGCAGTATGGCCGTGGCATGTGCCGACCGACTGCCGGCGCGGCATACCGCGACCAGCGGCTTGTCCCGCGGCAGTTCCGTCGCGCGCAGCGCGAGTTCGCCCAACGGCAGCGGAATGGCGCCGCGGATATGTCCCAGAGGGCCCGCGAACTCCGCGGGTTCGCGCACATCGATCAGATGGACCTTACCGAGGTTCTCCTCGAGCCAATGCGGCTCGACCTCCCACACGCCGCCGAAGGAGAAGCGCAGCGGCGCCCAGCTCGGATCGGGCGGCGCCTGCGCATCGTTGCCGGGCTGGCCGCAGCGCAGGTTGGCCGGCACCGCCTCGTCGATCTTCTTGGGATGCGGCAGGTCGAGGTTCTTCATGTAGCCGACATAGTCGTTCTCGCCGACTTCACCGCCCAGACGTGGATTGAAACGCCTCTCCTCGGCGACGCTCGTGGCCGTCAACCCGCGATAATCATGCGCCGGGTAGAGCAGGCACGTCTCGGGCAGCGAGAAGATCCGCGATCGCACCGAGCGATACAGAGCGCGCGGATCGCCCTGCTGGAAATCGGTGCGTCCCGAGCCGCGGATCAGCAGGCAGTCGCCGGTGAAGGCCATGCTCTCGTCGTCGAGCACATAGGTGACGCAGCCGTCGGTATGGCCGGGCGTCGCGCGGACCTCGAGCGAGCGGCGGCCAAAGCCGATTCGATCGCCGTCCGCCAGCAGCCTGTCGGCACCCGACGCGCCCGATGCCGCACTCAGCGCGATGCGGCTGCCCAGCTTCTGCTTCAGCAGCCAGGCACCGGTGACGTGGTCCGCATGAACATGCGTGTCGAGCGTCCACAGCAGCGTCAGGCCAAGTTCGCCGATCAGGGCGGCGTCACGGCGCACCTGCTCGAACACCGGATCGATCAACACGGCCTCGCGCGCCACCGAACACGCCAGCAGATACGTGTAGGTCGACGAGGTCGGGTCGAAGAGCTGTCGGAATACGAGCATTCATCCATCCGCTACGGCGCGCTCGCCCGGTCGATGGCCGCCACCGACTCTGCATCCAGCCTGATCGCAGGCGCTGCGATCAGGTCCTTGAGCTGCTCCAGGCTGGTGGCGCTGACGATGGGCGCGGTGATCGCCTTGCGCTGGAGCAGCCAGGCGAGCGCCACCTGGGCGCAGTTGGCGCCATGCTTCCGCGCCGCGGCGTCGAGCGCCTTCACGACCGCGAAGCCCTTGTCGTTCAGGTACTTCTTCACGCCCGCGCCGCGCGCCTTGTCGGCCGCATCGGCTTCGGACTTGTACTTGCCGCTGAGAAAGCCGCTGGCCAGCGAATAATAGGGGATGACGCCGATCCCCTCCTTCAGGCAGAGATCCTCGAGCGGTCCCTCGAAGAGGGCGCGCTCCATGAGATTGTAGTGCGGCTGCAGGCTCTCGTAGCGCGGCAGCCCCTTCCGGCTGGAGATTTCGAGCGCCTCGGCCAGACGTGGCGCCTCGAAGTTCGAGGCGCCTATGGCGCGCAGCTTGCCCGCCTTGATCAGCTCGGCGTAGGTCGAGAGCGTCTCTTCCTGCGGCGTGTTCTTGTCGTCACGATGCGACTGGAAGAGATCGATGCGGTCGGTGGCGAGCCGCTTCAGCGAATCGTCCACCGAGCGCAGGATGTGGGCGCGCGACAGGCCCTGTCCGACGTTCGGCATCTCCATGCCGCACTTGGTGGCGATCAGTACCTTGTCCCGCTTGCCGGGATCCTTCTTCAGCCAACTGCCGATCACCGTCTCCGATTCGCCGCCCTTGTTGCCCGGCTTCCAGCGCGAATAGACGTCGGCAGTGTCGATGAACGAGAACCCGGCATCCACGAACGCGTCGAGGATGCGGTGCGACGTCGCCTCGTCGGCCGTCCAGCCGAAGACGTTGCCGCCGAAGGCGATGGGGGCGAATTCCAGGCCGGAGCGGCCGAGCTTGCGTTTCTCCACAGTTCTTCTCCCTTGAAAGGTCATGAGGACTCCCCGCGCCCCTACGCCATCACTCGGCCGCCTTGGGTGGCGAGGCCGGTGCAGTCGGCACGGCCGTCCCGGCAGGAGGCGCAGCCGGAGCGGCGGGCACGGCCGGCGCAGCGGATACGCCCGGGCCTCCTGACGCCGCCGGAACGCCGGTGGACGAAGGCGATGCGGCCGCGGCCGCCGCCGCCTGCACGGCGAGCGGGAAGACGGGAACGGCGAACCGGATACCCAGCGGCGGCAGCGTGTCGTACATGCGGCGGATCGCCGTGCGCTGGATCATGCTGGGGTTCTTGGGCCGGGCCATGACCTTGAAGCGGACGATGACCTGGCTGTCCTTGATGTCGACCACGCCCTGCATCTTGAGAGGCTGCATGATGATGGGCTTGAATTGCGGCTCTTCCATCATCTCCAGGCCGATCTTCTTCACCGTCTTGCGAAGCAGCTCCACATCGGTGCCGGGAGCGAAGGCGAGGTTGAACTTCAGCACGGTCCAGTCGCGACTGAAGTTGGTGATATGGCCGACCTGGCCGAAGGGAATGATGTGGAGCTGTCCGTTCTGGTGCCGCAGCTTGAGCGACCGTACGCTGAATCCCTCGACCACGCCCTTGACCTTGCTGCAATCCACGTACTCGCCGATGCGGAAGGAATCCTCGGCGAGGAAGAACACGCCGGAGACGATATCCCGTACCAGCGACTGGCTGCCGAACGAGACGGCAAGGCCGAGCACCGAAGCCCCCGCGATGAGCGGCGTGATATTGATGCCGAGTTGCGACAGCACCAACAGGCCACCGACCACGGCGATGACCGTCCCGACGATGGCGCGCAAGAGCGGCATCAACGTGCGCAGACGGGAGGCCGCAACGCGCACCTCGTCCTCGCTCTGCCCCGCGGCGTCGGCCGACGGAAGCGGATTGGCGGCGATATAGGAGTCCATCCGGAACTTGAGGAAGCGCCAGAGGGCATAGATGGCGACCGCGCTGATCGCCGCGATCTTGGCGCCTCGATCGTGCGGCAGCCACTCCTCAGCCGTCATGGCGCCGAGCGTCTTCACCATCAGCGCGTCGGCGATGAGGATCAGCACGTAGAGCCGCGCCACCAGCCGCAGACAATCGGCGACCACGTCGCCCGCCATCGGCAACTCCGACACGATGTGGCGCGTCACGCGATGCATAAGAGTCTCGAACAGCAGCAGGACCAGCAACGACGATTCGATGATCGTCAGGCCGCGCGAGGCGGTGCTGGTCTCGCCCAGCGCGGCATAGATCGCGGCCAGCCCCATCAGCCCGTAGAAGAGAAGACCGAAGATCCACCAGCGCTTGGCCAGATCGAGCTTCAGCCGCCGTCCGATTCGATTCTCGGGCACCATGGCCGCAAGCCAGTCGGCCATCTCGTTGCGCCAATGCCAGATCACCCAGAGCAGTCCCGCGGCGACGAACGGAACGTAAAGAACGAGCGCGGCGCTCACCACCTCCGAATCGGCGCCGGTATTGACGAGCAGACGCCGGGCCTGCCCGGCCAGCAGCGGCAGCAGGATGATCAGGTTGAGCCCAACCAACAGGCCGCGCGCCGACGTGTCGCCTACCGGCGCGATGCGGCCCTCCGGCGAAGCCGGCCGCAGCCATGCACGGAACACCAGATTGTAGGCGCGCCAATAGAGCAGGGCCTGGTAGACCTGCGATCCAAGCTTGCCCGCGACGTTGCCGGGTTCGCCGATCTGGGCGAGCACGATGCGCGCAGCGACCGCCATGACCACGAAGGCCACGAGGTCGAGCAGGATGGCAAGTCCGAAGGCGCGCAGCGGCGAATGGCCGACCAGCCGATCGATCCCCCGGGTGCGCGCCCGGCCCAGGATGGCCCGGGCAAGGGATTCGGCCACCAGGCCGACGACGACGATTCCCACGAGCAGCAGGACGGTGTGGCCGGAGATCATGTCCGGCAAGGCGCCGAGATGCCGGCCGAGGGCCGGAATATGGCGGACGGTGAACTCCAGCCGCTCGGTGAGAAGCGCCAGGAACGACCCGGATGCGCCTTCGGTGGCGTAGGGCGCCTCGGCCGCAGCGGGCCATGCCCAGGCTGCGGCGGAACCGCCCAGCGTCCAAGCCGTGCCGAACCTTGACCACTTCATCCATCTGCCCCCAAACAGTGCCGAGAAACCCTAGGCCAAATGGCCGCGACTAGCCAGACGAGCAGGAGAGAAGCCCAGATGTTCGGCCTGATGCAGGACCGCCCGCTGCTGATCCAGCAGCTTATCGAACATGCCGCCCTGAACCATGGCGACACCGAGATCGTGTCGCGCCGCGTCGAGGGCGACATCCACCGCTATACCTACCGGGATGCTCGGGTAAGGGCGAAGAAGGTGGCCGAGGCGCTGCTGGCGCTGGGCATCAAACCGGGCGACCGCATCGGTACCCTGGCATGGAACGGCTACAGGCACTTCGAGCTCTATTACGGCATCTCGGGGATGGGCGCGGTCTGCCACACCATCAATCCGCGGCTATTTCCCGAGCAGGTTGCCTACATCGTCAACCATGCCGAGGACCAGCTTCTGTTCGTCGACCTGAATCTGCTGCCGGCGCTCGAGAAGCTGCTGCCGCATTTCAAGACGGTACGCCATGTGGTGGCCATGACCGATCGGGCCCACGTGCCGCCGGATTGCAACATCCCCAACCTGCTCGTCTACGAGGAGCTGCTCGCGGACAAGCCCGGCACCTACGAGTGGCCGGAGTTCGACGAGCGCACAGCCTCCTCGCTCTGCTACACCTCGGGCACCACAGGCAATCCAAAGGGCGTGCTCTACCATCACCGCTCGACCCTGCTCCACGCCTACGGCAGCGCGCTGCCCGACACGCTGAACCTGTCGGCACGGTCGGTCGTGCTGCCGGTCGTGCCGATGTTCCATGTCAATGCCTGGGGCCTGCCCTACAGCGCCGCCCTGGTCGGTGCCAAGCTGGTGTTCCCGGGTGCGGCGCTCGACGGCGCCAGCCTCTATGAGCTGTTCGAGAACGAGGGCGTCACCTTCACCGCCGGCGTACCGACAGTGTGGCTGGCGCTGCTGCAGCACATGCAGGCCAGGAAGCTCAAGCTGTCGACGTTGAAGTACGCCGTGATCGGCGGCTCGGCCGCGCCGCCGGCCATGATCGAGGCCTTCGACAGGGAGTTCGGCGTCGAGGTGCTGCACGCCTGGGGCATGAGCGAGATGAGTCCGCTGGGCTCGGTCAACCATCCCAAGGCCAAGCATGCGACGATGCCGGCCGACGAGGTCTTCGCCGTGCGCCTCAAGCAGGGCCGTCCGCCGTTCGGCGTCGAGATGAAGATCGTCGACGACGCGGGCAAGGAGCTGCCGCGCGACGGCAAGGCCTTCGGCGACCTGCTGGTGCGCGGACCGTGGATCACCTCGGGCTACTTCAAGGGCGAGGGCGGCGAGGTGCTGCGTCCGGACGAGCACGGCGGCTCCGGCTGGTTCCCGACCGGCGACGTCGCCACCCTCGACGAGGACGGTTACATGCAGATCACCGACCGCTCCAAGGACGTGATCAAGTCGGGCGGTGAATGGATCAGCTCGATCGATCTCGAGAATGCCGCCATGGCCCATCCCGGCGTGGCAGAGGCGGCCGTGATCGGCGTGCATCACCCGAAATGGGACGAGCGGCCGCTGCTCATTGTGCACCGCAAACAGGGCGCCACCCTCGACAAGGAGGAGCTGGTCGCCTTCCTGGCCGACAAGGTCGCCAAGTGGTGGCTGCCCGACGACGTGCAGTTCGTCGACGCCATTCCGCATACCGCGACGGGAAAAATCCTCAAGACCCAGCTGCGGGAGGATTTCAAGAACTACAAGCTGCCAGCATAGCAGGCTCGCGCCGCGGGGGTGGCAGTCCCGCCAGCATTGGCACTATCGTTGCGTGATTCCTTGCCCAGCAGAGGAGCACGCCATGGCTATGGAAACCATCCCCGTCATCGATCTCGGCCCCTATCTCGCCGGCGAGCCGGGGGCGATGGACAGCACGGCCAAGGAACTGCGCTTCGCCCTCACGGAGATCGGCTTCTATTTCATCGTCAATCATGGCGTGCCGAAGGAGAAGATCCAGGCGACGTTCGAGCAGGTGAAGCGCTTCCATCAGCAGCCGATGGAGAAGAAGCTCGAGCTGAAGCTCGACGCGCACAACACGGGCTACCTCCCGATCCGCGGCAACACGCTGCGGACCTCGACGGTGCAGACCGGCACCAAGCCGAACCTCAACGAGGCCTTCTTCGTGAAGCGCGAGATGCCGGCCGACCATCCCGATGTGCTGTCGGGTCGCCGCTATCGTGCCCCCAACCGGTGGCCCGAGAACCTGCCCGGCTTCCGCGAGACCGTCGTGGACTACTGCGACACGATGGAACGGCTGGTGCTCGACATGGTGCGGCTGTATGCGCGCGCCCTCGACCTGCCGGCGACCTACTTCGACGAGCCGTTCCGCGACTGCCAGTACAGCCTGCGCATGACGCACTACCCCCACCAGGAGGGTCCGATCGAGGACGAGTTCGGGCTGGCGCCGCATACCGACACCAGCTTCCTCACCCTGCTGGCGCCCAACGACGTGCAGGGCCTCTCGATCCGCACCCAGAGCGGCAAATGGATCGACGCACCCGCCATCCCGGACGCCTACGTGGTCAATGGCGGCCAGATGCTGCAGCGCTGGACCAACGACTTCTTCCTCGCCACGCCGCACCGCGCCGTCAACCGCAGCGGCGGCGAGCGCTACGCCATCCCGTTCTTCTGCGACAGCAACATCGACTGGCCGATCGCTGCCGTGCCGACGACCGTCGGCCCCGACAAGCCGCCGAAGTACCCGACGACCTACTACAGCGACTACATGGCCTGGTACCAGAAGCGGAACTACGACTTCCTGAACGAACAGAACCTTCAGGCGGCCGAGTAGCGCCATGACGACCGACACCATCCCCGTCATCGACCTCGGCCCCTATCTCGCCGGCGAGCCGGGGGCCATGGACCGCACGGCAAAGGAGCTGCGCTTCGCCCTCACCGAGATCGGCTTCTACTTCATCGTCAATCACGGCGTTCCCCAGGCCCTGATCGACGAGACCTACCGGCAGGTGGCCCGCTTCCACGCCCAGCCGCTCGAGAAGAAGATGGAAGTGCGGATCGACCGGCACAATGTCGGCTATCTGCCGATGCGCGGCGACACGCTGCGCACCTCCACGGTCCATGCGGTCACGAAGGCCAACTTCAACGAGGCCTTCTTCGTCGCCCGCGACCTGCCGGACGACCATCCCGACGTGATGGCCGACCGCCGCTTCCGCGGCGCCAACCGCTGGCCGTCCGACCTGCCGGGCTTTCGCGCGGCCATCGTCCGCTACTGCGACGCGCTGGAGCAGCTCGTCCTGCGGATGATACGGCTCTACGCCGTCGCGCTCGACCTGCCGGCGAACTATTTCGACATGCCGTTCCGAGACATGCAGTACAAGCTGCGCGCGACGCACTATCCGCATCAGGAAGGCGTTTCGAACGACGAGTTCGGCATCGCGCCGCACACCGACACGAGCTTCCTCACGCTCGTTGCCCCCAATCCCGTGTCGGGACTCTCGATCCGCACGCGCGACGGGCGCTGGATCGACGCCCCTGCCCTGCCGGGCGCCTATGTCGTCAATGGCGGGCAGATGCTGCAGCGCTGGACCAACGATTTCTTCCTCGCCACGCCGCATCGCGCCATCAATCGCAGCGGCGGCGAGCGCTATGCGCTCGCCTTTTTCTGCGACAGCAACATCGACTGGCCAGTCGCCGCCGTCCCCACCACCGTGGGACCGGACAAGCCGCCGAAATTCCCCACCACCTGGTACACGGACTACATGGTCCACTACCAGAAGCGGACCTACGACCTGCTGGCCGACGCCGGCCAGGCAGCCGACTGATCCTTTCCGGGTCATTCCCGGCGAACCGCCCGCATCAAGGCGGCTTCCCGGCCGGCAGCGAGTCGGTCTAGAACCAGACTCGAGGCCGCCCCGACAAATTCCACAAGCCTTCATCCCGGGCGGCATGCGTAACAGAGGAAATGCCATGCTCGGCCTGATGCAAGACCGTCCGCTCCTGATCTCGCAGATCATCGATTTCGCGGGGCGGTACTACCCTGACGTGGAAATCGTCACCCGCACGGTAGAGGGACCGATCCACCGCTACGGCTACGGGGACGCGCTGAAGCGCGCCAAGCAGGTGGCCGAGGCACTGCAGGGGCTGGGCATCCAGCTCGGCGACCGGGTCGGCACCATCGCCTGGAACACCCATCGCCACTTCGAGCTCTATTTCGGCATCTCCGGCATCGGCGCGGTCCTGCACACCCTCAATCCGCGGCTGGCGCCCGAGCACGTGGCCTATATCGCCAACCATGCCGAGGACAAGGTCATCTTCGTCGACCTCAACCTGCTGCCGGTCGTCGAAGGCGTGTTCGGCCAGCTCAAGACCGTGCAGCACGTCGTGGTCATGACCGACCGCGCCCATATGCCGACCTCGTCCAAGATCCCCAACCTGCTGTGCTACGAGGAGCTGATCGCGGACAAGCCGGGCACGCTCACCTGGCCGACCTTCGACGAGAAGACGGCATCGTCGCTCTGCTATACGTCCGGCACGACGGGCAATCCGAAGGGCGTGCTCTATTCCCATCGCTCGACGATGATCCATTCGATGATGGCGTCCAATGGCGCCGTGATCCCCATGGATCCCGACACCACGCTGCTGCCGGTGGTGCCGATGTTCCATGCCAATGCCTGGGGGCTGGTCTATGCCGCGCCGATGTGCGGCGCCAAGCTCGTGTTCCCCGGTCCCAAGCTCGATGGCGCCAGCGTCTACGAGCTGCTGGACAAGGAACAGGTGACGCTGAGCGCGGGCGTGCCGACCGTGTGGCTGGCGCTGCTCGACCACTGCAAGCAGAACAATCTCAAGATGTCGTCCGTCAAGCGCACGCTGATCGGCGGCTCGGCCGTGCCGTTGGCGATGATCGAGCGGTTCTGGAAGGAGCATGGCGTGGAAGTCGTCCAGGGCTGGGGCATGACCGAGATGAGCCCGCTCGGCACGACGACCCGCTTCAACAAGGGCGAGCGCGGCCTGCCGGAGGCCGAGCGCTTCGCCATCACGGCCAAGCAGGGCCGCCCCGTGTTCGGCTGCGAGATGAAGATCATCGACGACGCGGGCAACGACCTGCCGCAGGACGGCAGCGTGTCCGGCAACATGGTGGTGCGCGGCCCCTGGATCGTGAAGGGCTACATGAAGGGCGACGGCAGGAACCAGTTCCTCGCCGACGACTGGTTCCATACCGGTGATGTCTGCAGGATCGAGGCGGACGGCTCGGTCGTCATCACCGACCGCTCGAAGGACGTGATCAAGTCGGGCGGCGAATGGATCAGCTCGATCGACCTCGAGAACGCCGCGATGGGCTGTCCGGGCGTCGCCGAGGCGGCGGTGATCGGCGTGGCGCATCCCAAGTGGGACGAGCGGCCGCTGCTGATCGTGGTGAAGCGGCCCGAGGCCGACGTCACCAAGAAGGACGTGCTGAAGTACCTGGAAGGCAAAGTCGCCAAGTGGTGGCTGCCCGACGACGTGCAGTTCATCGATGCCATCCCGCACGGCGCCACGGGCAAGATCCTCAAGACCGCCCTGCGCAAGCACTTCGAGGACTACAAGCTGCCGACGGCATAGCCCTCATGCCGCATATCGTCGTCGCCGATCCCATTCACCCGGATGGCATCGAGCGTCTACTGAAGGCTCCCGGCATCACGCTCGACCATCCCGGCGCCGCCACGGGCGGGCCGCTGGCCGACCGCCTGCGGCAGGCCGACGCGCTGATTGTGCGCGGCACGGTGGTCGACGAGGCGCTGCTGGCGAAGGCGGAGCGGCTGCGAGTCGTCTGCCGGCACGGCGTCGGCTACGACCTCGTCGAGGTGCCGGCGCTGACGCGGCGTGGCATCGCGCTCATGATCACGCCCGAAGCGAATGCCGCCTCGGTCGCCGAGCACGCACTGATGCTGATGCTGAGCCTCGCCCGCAACGTCGGGCCGATCTCGGCCGCCGTCCGCCGCGGCGAGTGGCGCGTGCGCGGCCAGTCCGCCACCTTCGAGCTGGGTGGCCGGACAGTACTGATCCTGGGCTTCGGGCGCATCGGCACGCGGGTCGCGCGGCTGTGCACGGCCTTCGGCATGCGCGTCACGGTGCACGATCCCTACCTGCCCAAAGGCACGATCCGGGGGGCCGGCTTCGAGCCCGTCATCGACCGCAACGCCGGACTCGCCGACGCCGACATCGTGACCCTGCATGTCCCCGCCAATGACGCCACCCGCGGCATGGTGGATGCGGCGTTCCTCGCAAGAATGAAGCCCGGCGCGGTTCTCGTGAACACGGCGCGCGGAACGCTGGTCGACGAGGCCGCGCTGGAAGGAGCCCTGCGATCGGGCCGCCTGGGCGCCGCGGGACTCGACGTGCTGCGCGTCGAACCGATGGCGGAGAGGCTTTCCATGCTCGGTCTCGAGAACCTCGTGGTCACTCCTCACGTCGCCGCGAGCACGGCCGAGGGCCTGCGCCGCATGGCCTGGGATTCCGCCGGCAACGTCCTGGACTTTCTTGCCGGCCGCCCGGACGGGGACGCGATCGTGAATGGCGAAGTCCTGACGCCAGCTGCCTGATTTCCTTCAGTCCCCTGGGCGGCGTCAGAGAAGGTGCAATGCCATGATGCTGGCGGCAGTCCCGGCGGCCAGCGCCCACAACGGGTTGCACCGGGTAAAGACGACGAAGGCGGCCGATGCCGCGCTGATCGCAAGGTTCATGGCTCCTTCGTCAACGGCACGGACCAGCGTAACGCCGGCAGCCAGCATCAGGCCGAGACCGAGCGGCACCAAGGCAGCCTTGAGGACGGCGACGGCCGTGGTGCCCGACCACCGCACCAGGACGCGCCCGGCCAGCAGGGCCAGCAGGCACGGCGGAACCATGATGGCGAGCGTCGCAACGGCGAGTCCGGCGATGCCTGCGACCTGCCAGCCGACCAGGCTGACGACGATCACGTTGGGTCCCGGCGCAGCGCTCGCGATGGCGAAGGTATGGGCGAAGGCCGCGTCGCTCATCCAGCCATGGACATCGACGACCTGGTGGCGAATGTCGGGCAGCAGCACGTTGATGCCGCCGATCGAGACCAGCGACAGGGCAGCGAAGGTGCGCGCCAGCTCGGCGAGGACGGACGTCACCAGCGCCTCCCCAGGACCGTAAGGCCGATGGCGAGTGGCGCCACGACGGCGACGACGCCCACCAGCGGCCAACGGAGCACCGCAAGCCCGACGAAAGCGAGCGCCAGCGTCAGATAGCCCACGCGCGGCAGGCGGATGTTGCGGATCATCTTCAGCGCCGTACCCAGCACCAGGCCGGCCGCCGCAGCGGCGGCGCCGGTCAGTCCGGCACCCACCTCCGACAATGTCGCGAAGCGATCGTAGACAAGGGCGAGGGCCGTCACGATCAGCAGCGGCATCGCCATCATTCCCAGCAGGCTCGCCAGCACGCCGGCCGGCCCCTGGAAGCGATCGCCGATCAGCACGGCGGCATTGACGGTATTCGGCCCCGGCAACATCTGGCCCACGCCCAGCAGCTCGGCAAATTCCCGGTCGCTCAGCCAGTGCCGCTCCTCGACGATGATGTGACGGGCCTGCGGGCCGACGCCGCCGAAGCCCAGGAGGCCGATCTTGAGGAAGCCGACGAACAGTTCGGCCTTGCCGACGGCTGGCCTGGCCGGCGCGTCCCGATCCACGTGTTGCATGCCGGACGACGATAGCAAAACGCGGCGGCTTTGCCTCGCCGTCCGGCGTCGCCTGCGCTAGACTTGCATCATGACCGTCGACATCAAAGCGATCGATCCGACGGGCCGGCCGTTCTTCGCCGGTGTGGTGACCGGCGTCGACCTGCGTCGGCCGCTGCCCCCGGACCAGGTAGCCGCCATCCATGCCGGCATGGACGCATTCGGCGTGCTGGTGTTCCACGACCAGCCGATCGACGACGACCAGCAGCTCGTCTTCAGCCGCAGCCTCGGTCCGCTGGAACAGGCCACCGGCGACATCGCCGCCCCGGAGGAGCGGCGCATGAGCATGGACCTGAACGACATCTCGAACCTGGACAAGAACAACAATGTCCTGGCGCGCGACGACCGGCGCCGCCTGTTCGGACTGGGAAACCAGCTCTGGCATTCGGACAGCTCGTTCAAGGCGGTCCCAGCCAAGTATTCCCTCCTGTCGGCACGGCGCCTTCCCGGCAGCGGCGGCAACACCGAGTTCGCCGACATGCGCGCCGCCTACGATGCGCTCGACGATGCGACCAAGCGGGAGGTGCACGACCTCGTCTGCCTGCACAGCCAGATCTTCTCGCGCGGCATCCTTGGCTTCACCGACTTCACGGATGCCGAGCGCGAGAAGTGGGCGCCGGTGCGCCAGCGCCTGGTGCGGCGGCACCCGACGAGCGGGCGCCTGTCGCTCTATCTCGCGAGCCATGCCGGCGCCATCGAGGGCTGGCCGGTCCCCGAGGCCCGCGCCTTCCTGCGCGACCTCACCGAGCACGCCACGCAGCGCCAGTTCGTCTATGCGCATGTCTGGCGGCCGCACGACCTCGTGATGTGGGACAACCGCGTCACCATGCACCGCGCCCGCCGCTACGACCACACGCAGGTGCGGGACATGCGGCGCACCACGCTCACCAACGAAGTCTCCAGCCTCGAGCAGGCGCCGCCTCCCCTTTCCTCGTAGCGACATGCGTCTCCAGTTCCTGGGTTCCGGCGATGCCTTCGGCAGCGGCGGGCGGTTCAACACCTGCTTCCATCTCGAACGCGGCCGGCACGGCAACGTGCTGATCGACTGCGGCGCCTCGTCGATGGTGGCCATCCGCAAATGGCAGGTCGATCCCAATGCGGTGTCGACGGTGCTGGTGAGCCACCTGCATGGCGACCATTTCGCCGGCCTGCCCTTCTTCCTGCTCGATGCCCAGCTCGTGAGCCGGCGAACGGCCCCGCTCACCCTGGCCGGGCCGCCCGGCTTCGAGGAGAGGCTGATGACGGTCATGGAGGCGATGTTCGCCGGCTCCACGACGGTCACGCGCAAATTCGCGCTGGAGATCCGCGAGCTCGCCCTGCACGAGCGGGTCGAGCTGAACGGCCTCGCCGTCACGCCCTACCTGATGAAGCACTTCAGCGGTGCGCCCTCCTATGCGCTGCGCATCGAGACGGAGGACAAGGTGCTGACCTATTCGGGCGACACGGAATGGGTCGACGAGCTGATCCCGGCGGCGCGCGGCGCCGACCTCTTCATCTGCGAGGCCTATTTCTTCGACAAGGTGATGAAGTACCACATCGACTACACGACGCTGGCGCGGCGGCTGCCCGACATCGGGGCCAAGCGCACCGTCGTCACGCACATGAGCGCCGAACTGCTGGGCCGCCAGCAGGAGATCGCGCTGGAAGCGGCGCATGACGGCCTGGTGGTCGAGTTCTGACGGCTGGAGCCGTTCTAACGGCTGGAGCCGTTCTGACGGCTGGAGCGGGACGCTCTACGGAATGCTCCACTCCTCCAGCACGGTTCCGGTCGCGGCGTCGAGGATGCGCGTGGACTTGAGCACGAGGCCCTGCCTGCGCAGGGGTTCCTCGGGCGACATGCCCTGCCCCACGCCCGGGAAAACCGGCCGGCCATGCGGCACGCTGGCCGCGGCGCGCGTCAGGAAGAAGGTATCGTAGCCGATGGCCAGGAACAGGCCGAACACGTCGGTACCACCCACCACCGCCAGGGTGCCATCACGGAGCCCGAGCTTCTGCCAGGCCTCCTCGAACGGCGCCGTCGCCGGGTTCCACAGGATCGCATTGGGATTGGCCGGATCATGGACGATGCGATGCACGCGGCGGCTGAGCACGATCCGCTTGCGCGCCTTCTCCTTCGGCCCGCCCTCGGCCGAATGCCGGCCGTTGGCCACTGCCGACACCCGGTCGAGCGATGACTGGTAGAATTGCTGATCGGCCGGGATCTTGAGCTGCTCGGGAAAGGAACCGTCCGAATTGGCGATCATGCCTTCACGCGAGACGATCGCGTAGCCTTCGATACGGGGTCGTTTGCTCATCGGTTGGACACCTCGCCGGGAATGCTTGACCGTAGCATGGTCCGCATGGTGCCGGCGCATTCCCTCCGCCGCCGGAGCGGCAGAGGGCAAGCGCCGCCGTCCGGTCACGCCGGCTTGATGCCCAGCGCCACGATGCGCGGGATGATGGTGGCCTTGAGCACTTCGTAGTCCTTCATGACTGCCTCGTGCGGCATCGGCTTCTCGGTGAGGCCGAAGCTGTCCATCATCTTGCGCCCCGGCTCGGAATCGGCGGCGGCGACCCAGAGGTCGGACATCCGCTTCACGATCTCCTTGGGCGTCGCCGCCGGCGCCGCGAGCGCCAGCCAGCCGCGCACGACGAATATGTCGTCGGTGAAGCCCTGCTCGATCGAGGTCGGCAGATCGGGGAACTTGCCGGCCCGCACCTGCGCGGGCGCCGCGATCGGCTTGATCTCGCCCTTGATCAGCAGGGCGTTGAAGGCCTGAGGGCTGCCCATCGCGGCCTGGAGCTGGCCGGCGCCCATGTCCTGCCACATCGGCGTCTCGCCCTTGTAGTTCACGACCTCGATCTCCAGGCCGAACTTGTCGTTCAGCCCCTGGGCGAAGATGTGCGCCGACGAGCCGAGCGCCCAGGACCCGAAGTTCACCTTGTTCTTGCGGGCGTACTCGACGAACTCCTTGAGGTTGGTAGCGGGCACGGACTTGTGCACCACCACCGGCAGCACGCCCGACGAGGTTCCCGAGATGATCGTGAAGTCCTTGTCGGGATCGAACCCGAGCGTCTTGAACATGACGCGGTTCTGCACGAGCGTGCTCGAGACCGAATGCAGGAAGGTGTAGCCGTCGGCCGGCGCGCGGGCGACCTGGGCGGCGCCGATGTTGCCGGAAGCTCCGGGCTTGTTGTCGATGATAACCTGCTGGCCGGTCGTCTGCTGGACATGCTGGCCGAAGGCGCGGGCGATGCCGTCCGTGAGGCCGCCCGCTGGGAAATTGACCACGATAGTGATCGGCTTGTTCGGCCATGCCGACTGGGCGCGGACGATCGCGGGGCTCGCGACGGCGAGGCCCGCGCCGGCGCGGAGCAGCGTGCGTCTTGTCGTAATCATCACCAACTCTGTTGCCTCCTGATGCTTCTTGTGCGGCGATGCATAGCGAGTGAGACAGACCGATGCCAGCCGGCATTCCCGGCCCATCTTCGCAACGCGGAACGCGAGCCTGCTGGGCGAGGCGCGCCGGGATTGCTAAGACAGACGCGCTCCAAGACTCCGTTATCAAGACTTCGTTTCAGGAAAGAACGCCATGACCGACGCAGTGCTGCGCTCCACCGAGGGGCGGATCGGCATCCTTACCGTCAACAATCCGCCGGTGAACGCCCTGGCGGCCGCCGTGCGCGACGGCATCAAGGAGGGCGTCGAAGCCTTCGGGCGGGATCCCAACATCGACGCCATCGTGCTGATCGGCGGCGGGCGCACCTTCATCGCCGGCGCCGACATCCGCGAGTTCGGCAAGCCGCCGCAGGGCGCGAACCTGAACGACGTCATCGCGACCATGGAAAATTGTCCCAAGATCATCGTGGCGGCCCTGCACGGCACGCCGCTGGGCGGCGGTCTGGAGACGGCACTGGGTGCGCATTACCGCGTGGCGCTGCCGACCACCCGCGTCGGCCTTCCCGAGGTCCATCTCGGCCTGCTGCCCGGCGCCGGCGGCACGCAGCGCCTGCCCCGCCTGACGGGCGCCAAGTACGCGCTCGACGCCATCCTGTCGGGCCGGCACATCCCCGCCCCCGAGGCCAAGAACAAGGGCATCATCGACGCCATCGTGGAGGACGACCTGCTGAAGGGCGCCGTCGCGCATGCCCAGATGCTGGTGGCACAGAACGCCCCGCGCCGGCGGGTGCGCGACCTGACGGTGACGCTGGAATCCCCCGACCTGTTCGCCGAGACCGAGAAGGCGATCGCACGCCGCGCCCGCGGCTTCAAGGCGCCGTGGAACATCATCAAGTGCGTGCAGGCGGCCGTCGAGCTGCCGTTCGACGAGGGCATGAAGCGCGAGCGCGAGCTGTTCGTCGAGCTGGTGACCTCGCAGGAATCGGCGGCGCAGCGCTACTACTTCTTCGCCGAGCGCGAGGCGGCCAAGGTGAAGGATGTCCCGGCCGACACGCCGCAGCGCGAGATCAAGAGCGCGGGCATCGTCGGCGCCGGCACGATGGGCGGCGGCATCGCCATGAACTTCGCCAATGCCGGCATCCCGGTCACCCTGCTCGAGGTCACGCAGGAGGCGCTCGATCGCGGGCTGAAGACCATCCGCACCAATTACGAGAACACCGCCAGGCGTGGCGGCATGAAGGCCGAGGACGTCGACAAGCGCATGGCGCTGATCGAGCCGACGCTCTCCTATGACGACCTCAAGGACGCCGACGTCATCATCGAGGCGGTGTTCGAGACGATGGAGGTGAAGGAAGGCGTCTTCACGAAGCTCGACGAGGTCGCCAAGCCGGGTGCGATCCTGGCGACCAATACCTCGGGGCTCGACGTCAACCAGATCGCCAGCTACACGAAGCGGCCGGGCGACGTTATCGGCATGCACTTCTTCTCGCCGGCCAACGTCATGAAACTGCTGGAGAACGTGCGCGGCAAGGCGACGGACAAGGACGTCATCGCCACCGTGATGTCCCTCAGCAAGAAGATCGGCAAGATCCCCGTGCTGGTCGGCGTCTGCGAGGGCTTCGTCGGCAACCGCATGCTGCGCCAGCGCGGTGTGCAGTCGGCCTACATGCTGGAGGAAGGCGCACTGCCGCAACAGATCGACAAGGTGATCTACGACTACGGTTTCCCGATGGGGCCGTTCGCCATGAGCGACCTCGCCGGCAACGACGTGGGCTGGCGCATCCGCCAGGGCAAGAAGGAGAAGGAGCAACGCAACGTCCGCTATACGGGCTACATCGCCGACGCGATCTGCGAACTCGGCCGCTTCGGCCAGAAGACCGGCGCCGGCTACTACAAGTACAACCTGCCCGACCGCACCCCGATCCCCGATCCGGAGGTCGAGAAGATCATCGAGGAGACCTCGAAGAAGCTCGGCATCACGCGGCGCGCCATCTCCGACCAGGAGATCCTGGAGCGCTGCCTCTATCCGATGGTCAACGAGGGGGCCAAGATCCTCGAGGAGGGCATGGCCCAGCGCGCGCTGGACATCGACGTGATCTGGGTCAACGGCTACGGCTGGCCGGTCTATCGCGGCGGCCCCATGTGGTGGGCCGACAATGTGGTGGGACTCAAGACCATCCACGACGCCCTGCTGAAGTACCGCGACCTGTCGGGCGAGACGTTCTGGGAGCCGGCCCCCCTGCTCAAGAAGCTGGTGCAGGAAGGCAAGAAGTTCTCTAGCGTCTGACGCCAACATACCAACCGACGATCTTCGAACACCCTCAAGGAGGAACCAGATGGCTGACGCCGTTATCGTCTCGACCGCCCGCACGCCCATCGGCAAGGCATTCCGCGGAGTCTTCAACGACACCCATGGCGCCGACATGGGCGCCCACGTCATCAAGCACGCCGCCGAACGCGCCAAGGTCGATTTGGGCGAGGTCGAGGATGTGATCCTGGGCTGCGCCGCGCCCGAGGGCACGACCGGCTCCAATGTGGCCCGCGTCGCCGCAATTCGCGCCGGCGCTCCGGTGAGCGTGTCCGGCGTGACCGTCAACCGCTTCTGCTCGTCGGGCCTGCAGACCATCTCGATGGCCGCGCAGCGCGTGCTGGTGGACAAGGTGCCGGTGATGATCGCGGGCGGCCTCGAATCGGTCTCGCTGGTGCAGGGCCCGCCGGGCGGCAACAAGAACCGCCTGGTCAATCCGTGGGTGCAGGAGCACTGCCCCGGCATCTACCATACGATGATCCAGACGGCCGACACGGTCGCGGCCCGCTACAACATCAGCCGCGAGTACCAGGACGAGTACTCGCTGCAGAGCCAACTGCGCACCGCGGCCGCCCAGCAGGCCGGCAAGTTCGACGACGAGATCGTGCCGATGGAGACCACGATGCTGGTCACCGACAAGAATACCGGCGAGACCTCGAAGAAGACGGTGAAGCTCGCCAAGGACGAAGGCAACCGGCCCGACACCAACATGGAAGGCCTGAGCAAGCTGCAGCCGGTGATGGGTCCGGACAAGTGGATCACCGCCGGCAATGCCAGCCAGCTCTCCGACGGCGCCTCGGCCGCGGTCGTCATGAGCGATGCCGAGGCCGCCAAGCGTGGCCTGAAGCCGCTCGGCATCTACAAGGGCCTGGTCGTGGCGGGCTGCGAGCCCGACGAGATGGGCATCGGACCAGTCTATGCGATCCCCAAGCTGCTGAAGCGCTTCGGCCTCAAGATGGACGACATCGACCTCTGGGAGCTGAACGAGGCCTTCGCCGTGCAGGTGCTCTACTGCCGCGACAAGCTCGGCATCCCCAACGAGAAGCTGAACGTGAACGGCGGCTCGATCTCGATCGGCCATCCCTTCGGCATGACCGGCGCGCGCTGCACCGGCCACGCCCTGATCGAGGGCCGCCGCCGCAAGGCCAAGAACGTCGTCGTCACCATGTGCATCGGCGGCGGCATGGGCGCCGCCGGCCTGTTCGAGGTCGTTCACTGACGCAAGTCCGGCGGGGGTCGTGGCAGCCCGGCCCCCGCACAGCTTCGAACGCGCCAGATCGAATTCGACCCGGCCTCGCGTGGCGCGTCGCCGGCATGGCAGACCACCCGCCGGTCCCGTGACCGAAAAGACGATACGCCGTGTTGCGTGAAGCCTCACCGGCGACGTACCTCAAGCCTCAACCTCATTGTCAGGCCCGTGTAATCGATCCCGCCGTACAAGGCAGGTACGCGACTGCAACGGGTTGCAGTCATCTAGTGCGGGGATCACGTACATGAAGCGGGACAAGACTTCCAAGCAGGCAGCCGGCAAGCAGGCGGCACTCTCCCCTGAGGTGCTGCGGGGCATCGTTGGAGGCGCCCAGCCGCAGGAGAAGAGGAAGATCGATGGCGACATGGCGGCCGCCATGACGGCCGGCATGAACGACGGCCATGGGAACGCGCCGTCCGCGACACAGACTCCGTCTGCTCAGCAGGCGAAGACGGACGCCGTGGCCAAGGCCGGCAATCCCGACGCGAAGCCCCCGGCCGAGAGCAAGGTTCCGCTGTCGAAGGACGAGGTCAAGGACATCGAGAAGCACTTCCGGGAGAATGTCGGGAACAAGCTGCCCGAGCTGAACCAGAAGAACGAGGTGAAGGGCACCTACGAGCGCGATCTCGTCAAGGGCGGACCCGGCAAGTGGGAGGTCAAGAGCAGCGCGGCGGACAGCGACAAGAAGGACAATGCCGCGGCCCAGCAGAACCATCAACCGAACAGCGCCCCGCCGAGCGGTCAGCAGCCCTCCACCGACTACATCAAGACCGCGCAGAAAGACGCGAAGACGGCCTTCGAGACCGGCATGACCAAGGCGCTGGATGAAACCAGGAAGCTGGCCAAGGACGTCAGGTCGGCGGGCGATACCTTGAGCCGGGCCCAGGACGCCCACGACCTGTCGTCGGCAACCGTCAAGCTGGCGGAGGCGAAGCTTAAGACCGCCGTCGTGTTCGACAAGGGCCAGGACGAGGCGCGGGGCAAACTGGTGGACGCTCTGGTCCAGCATGAGCGCAACATCAAGGCCCTGGCCGATGCGAAGAATACCCACGACGAGGTGAAGCAGAAGCACGACGGGGCACAGAAGGCGCTCGAAGGCTTCAAGAAGGTTCTCAGCAAGACCGACGACGACCTGCCGCGCAAGGCGGCCGGCGACGACGGCACCCGGCCGCGGGCGAACACGGCGCCGGCACCGCTCGGAGCGAACGATGGCGCACAGATCGCAAAGCAGCCGGAAAAGACTGCCGAGCCGGAGAAGAGCAGGACCGAGCAGCTGAAGGACGAGGTCAAGAAGGACGCGTGGAAGAACGGCGTCATGGTCGCGTCGAAGGCCCTGGAAGACGTTGCCAAGCAGGCGGCCAAGAAGGACGGCACCTATGAAAAGCGGGAATCGTCCGATGTCCTCGCGGGTGGCGTGAGCAAGGACGTCACGGTCAAAGGAAAGACGACGACGGAGGTGGTCAAGGTCGCGCAGGTCAAGACGGAAAGCGAGACGGAGAGCTATTCCTCGGCCTTCGGATCAGGCAAGAGCGCCTCCAAGTCGATCCGCGCCGAAGCCGGGTACGAGAACAAGGTCACGCACGATCTCGGCAACGGCCGGTCGCAGACCGTCACGGACAAGGCCTATGCCGGCATCTCCGGCGAGGCCAAGGCCAAGTACACGATCACGCCAACCAGCATCGATGCCGAAGCGGCGGCGAAGGCGGTGGCCCATGCCGAGCTGCGCCACACGGAAACCACGAAGATCGGCATCGTCGAGACGACCAAGACGACCTACGTGGAAGGCCATGCCGAGGCCGGCGTGAAGGCAGGCGCCCATCTCGGCTTCGACGGCGTGAAGATCGGCGCCAGTGCATCGGCGAGCGCATCGGTCTCGGCGGGCACCTCAGGCGAGGTGAAGATCGGCGATGCCGTGAAGGCGGGCGGAGACGTCAAGGTCTTCGCGGAAGCCATGGCGGAGGCCAAGGCCAACGCGGAGGTCACGTTCGATCCGCTGAAGGGCACGGCCAAGGCGAAGGTCGATGTGGGTGCCATGGCGTCGGCGGGGATCGGCGTGGAAGGCAAAGGAGGCCTCTTCAATGCCAAGACCGGCAGTGGCGTAGGTGTCGGCGGCAGCTACTCCGTCGGCGCGATCGGCGTGAAGTTCAAGCCGGACCTCGACATCAAGGACGGAAAAATGGATTTGAAGGTCGAGCTGGGCGGCGCGCTGGGCGTTGGCGGCAACGTCAATCTCCAGATCAAGGGCGATCTGAACAAGGCGAAGGACAACTTCGTCGCCTCCACGAAGATCCCGATCCCGTCGGTCTGGATTGCCTCCTCGATCGTCGGCTTCTTCAGCTGAAGCGGCCGCCGATCGCGCACAACAGCCATCACCCCGAGCAGCATGGAACAGGTGGGTCATGATCGACCAGAACAGCACACCCGAAGAGATCGAAGCCTACAAGGCGGAGCTGACGTCCGCGGCGGAACAGCTGGAAGCGACCACGCGCGAGCACATCCTGGCGCGTGCCGCGGCCGAAGGATGGTCGTCCTCGCAGGCGACGTGGCTGGACGTCATCGCCAAGCAGCCCCTCTTGCAGGCGGTGGCGGACGGCACGCCGCTTCTGACGGCGCTGGAGCAGGCTTACGCCGATGCCCGGCGCACCCTGACCACGGGCTACTTCAACAACGCCCTCGATGAGAGGAAGAACCGCTACACGGCCTTCCTCACCGTGATCGACCTGGAGAAGCAGCTGGCCGAGCGCCGCGGCGAAACGCCTCCGGCCTACCCCGAAGACATCCTGCTGGCAGCATGCCGGGCGGTGGAGGATGCGGCGGCGCGCGGCCTCTCCAGCGAGGACCAGATCGCGACCGGCTTTGCCGTCATTCGCGAGCTGAGCGCCAGGGCGATGAACTGACGGCCTCGACCGCGCCCGTGGGCGGAGGCGGAACAGCCGCCTCCGCCGCTCCGAAAAGGTGGAAGACAGATGCCTTTCCTGGTTTATATCGTGCCGCCGGAGCCGCCCGTCGCCGGCATCGTGCAAATGGTCCAGACCGACACATCGATGGAAGCAAAGTTCGCCGAACGCGCGAAGGCAAGCGGATGGTCCGATTCCCAGGCCTCGTGGATCGGCAAGCTGGGTGCCGCGGTCATGGAGACGAAGACGGACCGGTCCCCGGCCGCTTTCGACGCCGCCTACAAGGAGGCTTGCCGCAAACTGTCCGTGGGATATTTCGAGAATGCCATCAGCGAAGGCAAGAGCCGCCTGGTCGCCTTCCTGACGGTGATCGACCTCGAGAAGCAGGTCGCCCAGCGGGCCGGCGATACGGTGCCCAACTACTCGGAGGACGCGCTCAAGACGGCCTATCTGGCGCTCGCCGCGGCCGCCGAGCGCGGTGCCTCCGCGGCCGACCAGATCGAGGCCGCCTTCGCCTCCCTGCGCGCGCAGGCGCTGCCGAAGAAATAGCGGCCTTCCGTCTTCTCGCAGGTCACCGCCGGTTGCGGCGCAGATCCTCCTCGTCCTTCCACATCAGGAACTGCGGACCGAGATCGGCGATCGTGGTGGCGCCCATCTGGGCCATGCTGATGTCTATCTCGCGGCGGAAGATGTTCAGCGCCATGGCGGCGCCCGGCTTGCCGCCCGCAGTGACTCCGTAGAGCGTGGGGCGGCCGACGAACACGAACTTGGCGCCCGAGCACAGCGCGACCAGCACGTCGAGGCCGCGGCGCACGCCGCCGTCGAGCATCACCGTCATCCTGTCGCCGACGGCATCGCGGATCGCCGGCAGGACCTCGAGCGGCGACGGCGCGAGATCGAGCTGGCGGGCGCCGTGGTTCGACACCATTACGCCGTC